>Ga0335079_10000728_pt1 | contig 37560 bp, 36 predicted proteins | sample Lox_Sample_33_FD_206719 | JGI IMG/M metagenome (GOLD analysis project Ga0335079, IMG submission 206719) | Soil microbial communities from Loxahatchee National Wildlife Refuge, Florida, United States - Lox_Sample_3.3 | ecosystem: Environmental > Terrestrial > Soil > Wetlands | place: USA...
CATCGCCGACAATTTCGTACTTCTCCTTCATTTCAAGGAGCCTCCTCTTCGCCTTCTCGCCGATCCTCCTCACGTTCTCCAGCACGTGCTCAGACTTCAGGACGTCGAGGGTGGCCAGGCTGGCTTCAACAGCCACCGGGTTCGCTCCGAACGTCGAGGCGTGCTGTCCTGGCTTCCAACTCTCCATGACCTCTGCCTTCGAAATCGTTGCGCTGAGCGGGAGCCCGGAGGCTATCCCCTTCGCGAGTGTAACGACGTCAGGCACCACGCCGTAGTGCTCGATTCCAAGGAACTTGCCAGTCCTGCCAACGCCTGTCTGTATCTCATCTGAGACGAAGAGGACGCCGGACTTCCTGAGGAACTCCATCTTCTTGAAGTAGTCAGGGGGGGCTGTCACATAGCCTCCTTCTCCCTGTATCGGCTCGAAGAAGTAGGCAGCGACGTCGTCTACTGGGACGAACTTCTCCAGATACTGCTCCTTGAAGTAGTCAACACAGTAGTAGTCGCACTCAGGGAAGGTCTGTTTCCAGGGGCACCTGTAGCAGTAGGGGAACGGGAAGTGTACCGCGTCCGGGACGAGCGGGAACGCATCCTTCCTCTGCATAGGCTTGCTCGCGGTGAGGCTGAGGGCTCCCATGGTTCTTCCATGGAAGGCCCCAGAGTGGGCCAGCCAGATGGGGCGTTTGGTGTAGTTCCGGGTGAGTTTCATTGCGGCCTCGATGGCCTCTGCCCCGCTGTTGCCGTAATAGACCATCTTCTGGAAGTCTCCAGGGATCAGCCTGAGCAGCTTGTCGGAGAGTTCGACGAGATTGTCGTAGTAGAAGTCCGTGTATGAGAAGTGGATGAACTTCTCAGCCTGCTTCTTTATGGCCCGGACCACCTCCGGGTGTGTGGACCCTGTGCTCAGAACCGCTATCCCTGAGTTGAAGTCGATGAACTGGTTGCCGTCAATGTCCTTTACGAGGCACCCGTGGGCCGAGTCGACAACGAGGGGGTAGAACCGCGCGAACGAGGGCGAGATGTACTTAGCCGTCCGCTTCACGGTAACAGCGCCTTTCGGGCCCGGCAGCTTTCCTTCGACCTTGGCGAACTTGCGAGCTTTCATGAGAACCGGGCATCGGCCGGGCCGTGGGGCTAAAATCCTTTGCCCGAACAGGAAAGGCTGCCTTAGGTCCGAGCCCTGAAACTGACCTTACACTGGAGGAACTGAGAGCTCTATCTCGAGAACGGGGAGATTGAGCTGCCTCCCATCCCTTGAGACGACATTCTCACCGTCGATGGTGATATTGGAGATCTGGACATTGCTCATGAAGCGCTTCCTCAGCACCTGGGCCACTTCAACGGACATGTTGATTGCCTCCCCTCTCGCTCGGAGGACCACTTGCCTCGCGCCCCCATTGAACATGGTGATACACGCGGTCACATAGTTCAATAGAGGCTTGCTCTGGCCGACGATGACCGTCTTTCTCTCTTCAGACATGAGACGTCAACCCCCACATTCATCCTATAAATCCTCGCATTTGGTTTCGCCCCTCTTATCGCCGCAGCAGCCCGGGCAACAACAGCAGCAAGACGCCAGAGTATTCACCTCAGGGGACGGTATGGAGGCCTTGGTAGTTATTGACTACCACGCCTGTACTTCCCCATGAACTTCTCTACGGCCCCGTAGGTCATGAGGCGCTTCAGAATCCGCGAGACCACTTCCTGGTGGTAGCCTAGCCTGTTCTTCACAGCGGAGAAGGCCATTGGTTCCTCACTGGAGCAGATGGTCATACAAACCCGGGCTTCCCTCTCGGTCAACTGGAGGCAGTCCGGGCTTTCGCACACCGCCACCGGGCAGCGGGAGACAGACACGGCTTCACGAAGTTCGGCGAGCTATTTATTGACCGACCCCGAGTCCTCTGATAGAATATAAACCGAGGCGGAACGGGCCGCCAACGAGGGGTCGTCGGCTAGTCTGGTCTAGGCTTCAAGCCTCGGGCGCTTGAGATCGCTGGTTCAAATCCGGCCGACCCCATCACTTTTGATGTGGTCAGAGAGCGTTTTCGGGCGTTAAATGCGTACGTCATCTGCCCCCATGTGATCAGATGGGGTCAAGCGCCTGAATTCGTTGAAAAAAAGTTCCGACGGAGCAAGAGCCTCCACACGAAGAGGTACTACGAGAACGGGATAAGGCGCTTCAGGCAGTACTGCGAGGAGAAGCAGATTACCGAGGTGGACGAGGAGAGCGTCTACCGGGTCCTCGACGGGTTCGTCGGGTGGCTCGACCTCCAGGGGATCAAGCCCAAGACGCTGACGGGGTACGTCCACGCCGCGAAGAAGTTCCTGCTGTTCCTGGACGTCAGGATAGACGCTCAGCTGTTCAGGGAGAAGGTGGAGCAGCCGAGGATCCTGAAGATCGAGGACGAGCCCCTCTCCATGGAGACCGTGAGGAGGGTCCTCACCATGGGGAGGCCCAACAGGAAGATGCTGGCCCTGGTTCTCTTGCTCCTCTCGTCTGGGATGAGGCTGATCGAGGCGCTGAAGCTGAAGGTCTCGGACCTCAACCTGGACTCGCACCCTGCCACGGCCACGGTCAGGGCCGAGAACGCCAAGAACGGGAGGCTGAGGGTCGTTTTCATGACGGACGAGGCAAGGGACGCTATCAAGAGGATACTCTGGGACTGGGACCCGGCGCCCCGGGCCCCCAAGGCGAAGGTGGTTCCCGCCCCTGCCGACAGGTACGTGTTCAAGCTCGCCGGGGACATCTGGCTGAAGGAGAAGGTGGCCATCCAGACCTTCCGGAGGGTGTGCGAACGGGCGGGGTACGACAGACTGATCGAGGGGCACAGGACCCACGTGGTGCACTTCCACCTCTTCCGCAAGTTCTTCCTGACCAAAGGGAGCGACGTGATCGGGGAGCACGCGGCCCACGCCCTCTGCGGGCACGGCTTCTACATGGACACCTACTACAAGAAGTCGGTGGAGGAAAGGGCGGCCGACTACAGGAAGCTGGTCCCGCACCTCACGGTGTTCGGAAGGGTGGACCCCGGGCAGGCGGACGTTCTCTCGGCCATGAACAGGAGGTTCCTCCAGGTGTTCAACTTCACGGACGAGGAAATCAGGGGCATGGGGGACCTGTCTGGCCTCTCCCCGGCTGACCTCCAGAAGTTGATCGCGACGAAGGATGGAAAGGCGCGGCCGCCGCCCAAAGCTGAGAAGGGACCTGCGTCCCCTATGGGAGGTCCATCGAAGGCCGACCTGGGCAGGATAAGGGAGCTGGTCCCCGACGGATGGGAGCTTCATGTGAAGGACGGGGAGGTGGTCATGAAGCGGTCGGCCTCCCCCTGAGCTCCTCCCACAGCATGCTGGCGAGCATCGGGACCACCACCCTGGCGCGGTCGTCGGGCAGGACGTCTTCCTGGGACTCGATCATCCGCAGAGAGAGGCTGTCAGAGGGGAGGATGGACCTGGCAGTCTGCTTCAGCGCCCTGAGGTCGCGCGGTAGGGGAGCGTCCCGGCCTGCCATGCAGAACGAGTCTTTGGCCGTTAATAACGCGAGGGCTGTTGAAGTTCAGGGTAAGCTTCGGCGTCATTCTACAATTTGCACATAGTGGTGAATAGCATCAGAAAGTTGCAATTAGCTGGTTCTTCCGCCGGTGGGCCCTGTAACCAATTACTTCGCGGATGCGCCTCGGAACTCGACCTTGATCAGATCGTCGTCTAACTCAATCTTGGGTTCGGTGCCTAGGAGTGATTTGACTACGCCTTTAGTGTATTCCGCCAGGAAGGCAGACCACTTAATTCCGTAGTCGTGCTCCAGAATCAGCTTCAAATCAGGACCGCTCCCTACAATATTGGACTGGTACCTTCCTGAATAGGCGCCCATGGGTTCGAAGTAGCGAGAGACCAGACCCTCAATCGTGGGCTCAATATCGAAGAACTCGAAGGTCTGTTTCACGAGTCTTGGGCCGAGCTTCTTCCCCAAGTTCTCGAGACCCTCCCGAGACGACGCTTCAACCATTGGCAAGAAGATGCGTCTGTCAAGGACGATCGAGTGTTCGTGCTCGACTATCCTGTCGAAATTCACGTACTTCGTCAGGATGCGGTTCATCAGCGCGTTCAGGTTGATGTGCTGACGTCTGGCTTCCCTGTTCAGTTCACGCCTCAAGTTCTCTGGGATTCTGACGCTTATATGCGCAAATTGCCTATCGCCCCTCAGATTTTGCATGACTACTTCTGGCATGGGCTGTGTAAAAACGTATCACTTTGTGGCACAGGTCGTTAAATAGAGAAAGTTGCAAAAAAGAGGACGATGTGAAATGTCGAAAATCTTCCCAATATCAATTGCGATAGTCGCATTCGCTCTTCTTGCCCTGGCGTATTTCTCGTCAGCTGCAGTTGCTTCTAGTGCATCACCTCTCACTCTTACGCAGAAGACCTGCTCTGGGACACTTGGATCGCATACGTACAAGTATTGCGGCCCTTACGACGCACTTGAACTGCAATCCTATCTATCATCAACGAATCCTTCGGGGTACAGCCTCTTCGTAGGGTACTGTGGGCCAATACAATCTGACGGGACTTGCCAGCTAACTACTTCTCTCATTTCCGCAGGTCACTATGGTCCAGAGTTCCAGTCCAATCCAGAGGCATACGCGTACAGTGTGTACATTAATTCGAACCCCGTCCAAGTTTCGTTCTCGGGAACTGACTACATCTACTGGAACTAAAGGGATAAATCTCCTTCCCTCATTTTTTATTCAGATTGACCCTTAACCTCGCCAGGAAGAAGGCCCAAGAGGAGTGGGGTTGGTCAGCCGCAATCATTCTGATAATGGTAATGGGACTGACGGGGTGGATTGTCGTCCCCGCGATAGGTCAATCGCTTGAGAGTGGCTTCACCTCATATGCTAACCAGGCTGGTACGTACGTAGTCGTCGAAAGCAATGGTAATGGCTTCGGCCAAGACAAGTTCATTTCCAACGACACCATCGCACAAATCGCATCAATAACAGGCGTCCAGAACGTCTATCCCGTAGCTGTTAACATCACGAATTTCTATTTTCCAAACTATTCCAGCAACCCACCCCCTGGAAGCAACGGACCCATAGTCAGGGGCATGACCGTCGCATATTCCAGTGCAGTAATGGGTGGTCCGCTTGGTTTCCCAGTCAACTTCGTAGACCTGACCGCCGGGCAGGTTCCAACAGCGGCCGAACCTGAATTCATAATCAACATCCTCCCTTTTCCGGACTTTGACAACAACATGAGACCCTTTGCGATAGGCGAGGCTGCGAGCGTGTCAATCTCTGGTGTGGACTTGACAGCTACCGCCGCAGGCATCAATTCGTACAATCCGCTCATGGCTGGTATTGCTGATGTCCTTTGGAACGCTACCTTGGTGAGAAACCAACTTGGCGAGAAACTGTATGACCAAACGTTCTCAAAAGTCAGTTCCATGATAATAAAAGTAACCACTGTAGGCAAAGTCGCGAGTGTCACCGAGCAGATTACGAACGCCATGACCGCCTATCCCGACTACCTAGTGACGTATGACCAGTCCGGCGTAACAGATCTCCTTTCCGTGGAATCCAGCACCGCGCCTCTGTACAACATAATTGGGGTAGTTTCTCTTGTTTCATTGATCTCGGCGCTATTCATCGTATCCTATATCGCCGTGAAGAGGAGGAGTTGGGAAGCAGGGCTCCTCGTCAGCCAGGGGTGGACCTGGAACCGCGTGACAGCATTCTTCTGGCAGTATTTTGTCATCCTAGCCGTCACATCGTGGCTCCTGAGCATTCTTCTTTCTATGGCGGTCTCTCCCTATGCGACCTTCAGTTATCAGGTGTACGGCTCCGTCCTGCAAATCAAGACTTCCATCGGATTGTTCAGCTACGCTTCGGCGGGCTTGATCGCAGTCGCAATGACCGCCGCCGTTTCACTGTTCATGAAATGGAAGCTGAGGAAGATAGGCCTGGACTCGATACTGAGGGAGTACTGAAATGATAAGGCTCGAGGGGGTGAACAAAGGGTTTGGGGCGATTAGGATCGTGGAAGGAATGGACCTGACCGTCGAAGAAGGCGAGTCGCTCTGCCTCTTAGGGAGGAGTGGCTGCGGGAAATCTACAGTTCTAAAACTCATGGCTCTCCTAGACAGACCAGACAGCGGTAGACTGTTCATCGGCGAAAATGACGTCACCAAGATGAGTGATTCGGAGGTTGACAGGCTGAGAAGTGAGCAAATTGCCTACACCTTTCAGGAACCACTGCTGATTCCGTATGTTAGCGCTGTTGAGAACATCACAATGGTTACGGGAGTGCCGAAGAAGGAAGCGGTTGACATGTTGAGTCGACTGGGTCTCTCAGAGAGGCTTGATTATCACCCGAACAAACTGAGCGGAGGCGAGAAGAAGAGGGTAGACGTTGCGAGGGCGGTTCTGAAGCCTTCCCCGATTCTTATTGCGGACGAGCCTTTGTCCAATCTTGACCCTAAGACCGGCTCAATAGTGATGGAGATCCTGAAATCCCGCACTGAGAAAGGGGGAATACTCGTCTACTCCTCCGTCGAGCCAAGCGAAGCCAAGGTGGCGACGCAGGTCATAGAAATGGAGAAGAAGTGATTATGCACCTGTGTTATGCGTTCTCGAACTCGCATTCGAACCTTACGGAGTACGGATTCAAGGAGACAGCACCCGGGAAGAGTTACTTGGCAAACCCCACGGGCCGTCCTCTGCCTCCCGAGAGACACCGAAAAACAAACCGTACCAGGTTATGCCCGGCATAAGGGCCCCGCGACCGAGATTCTAGGGAGACGTCCTTGGCGGGGAACCATACCCGCCATCGCCGGGAGCACCATACCCGGTGGTGCATCACAACTGAAAGCAGTCCATGATCTTGCCAAGGGATGAGGTATAAAGGTGAGCCTTAAATATCAAATGAGTTGCCTACATATAGGCAATTGAGTAAGGAAGCGTCTCTTAAGCACATAAGGGACCAATCACCGAAGAAACGAGGCACAATCAGAGAGCGGGTTCTACGCATACTCCTGAACAATCCCTCAGGGAACTTGACCAAGTATCGGATAGCAAAGGAGGCAGAAGGGACCTATCCGTGGGTCCACGATCTTCTGAAGGAACTGGAACAGGACCACCTAATCGAAGGGACCAGTGTCAGGAACTACAAGGAGCTAATCAGCCGATGGCAGTGGTGGCGGCTTGAGCCTGAAACTCGAGAGTACATGCTCAGAAAGCCACTATCTGTGTTTGGCAAGCTGGATCTCCCTTACGCGTTGACTACCTACCAGGCGGAGAACCTTGTGCAGAACTACCTCTTCCCTTCGCGGATAGACTTCTACATCAAGAGGTCGGACCTTGCCAAGTGGCATGATGCATTAAGAGGTGAGGGCCTCGTGGGGAAGGGGAATACTCGGGCGCTCATCACTGACGAGCATGTCTTCTACAACGCGTCCGAGCGGGGCGGCTTCAGGATCGTATCGATGCCGCAGCTGATTATGGACCTGCTGGCGGAAGGAGGCGTTTGCGCGGAGGCGGCGGAGATGCTGATCGAGAAGGAGTCGAAGGGGAAGTAGGAATGTCATTGCACCAGGACTACGAAGTTGAGGTGTCCCAAACTCAGCTTTCCAGCGTTCTTTCAACCCTTGGTGAGCCCGTCTGCCTGCTGGGAGGCTGGGCGGTGTACGTGACAGTGAACAGGAATTTCGCCGCCTCGCAAGGTAGGAACTTCGTCGGATCACGAGACATTGACCTGGGCTTCCACGTCGACCCCTCTTGGACGGACGCCGAACTGAGCAATTCGCTGCTAGGCAGAACAACGAAGAGAATTCGCCGAAGTGGGGTTCGAGCCCATCAGCTTCAGGTTCGTGAAGTACTTTCACACCGAGACGAAAAAGGAGTTGTCCGCAGAGGAGGCCCGAAGGACGAATCAGACGTTCATCTTCAACATGTACATCGACCCACTGGTCGACAAGATACACCCTGATTCGAAAAAGCTGCTGGGCTTCGTGCCAATCGACGAGCCGTTGCTTGCGGAGGTATTCGACAGCAAGAAGCGGCTCTTGGTCGAAGGGTTCGGCTCGAAGATCATCATTCCGAGGCCTGCGGTCCTTCTGGCGATGAAGCTGAACTCGGTTTCCAGCAGGGACAAAGAGCATAAGCGAATCAAGGACATCATCGACATCTATGGACTCCTCTGGTATTCCGACGAAAAGTTTGAGACGGTCAAGAAAAAGTTGCTATCGGTGGTCAAACAGGAGAAGGTATCTTCGGTCGTCTCTTCTATCAGAGAGGAAGAGCTCGTGACGGTGGCTCGGAATTTGGGCGTCGAGAAGAGCGAGGTCTCTGCTGTAATGGCCGAACTAAGACGCTAGGAGGCCTGGCGCCTCCGAAACACATCTCGTGAACAACCTACCCTTAGGCATGCTTCAGTCTACTAAACGAGACTACCGTAACTTGACGCTTTTCTCGAACGCGCGCGCGCGGGCCCCCAACCCCTCGACCCGGTCTGAATCTGCCCCCACTCACCCCCGTTCGAGTCTGAATCCCGAGGCCGTTATATCCCCTGGAGCGGTGTAACAGGGTTGAGGCTGAAGCTCACCAGGTCCCCTCACAGGCACCTCCTCGAGGACCCCCAGTTCAAGCTCTGGGTGGAGAACCTCGAGAGGGGGAGCCCCATAACCGCCCACGAGTACTACCGTAGGATGGGGAGGATCTGTAGGGAGCTCGACGTGACCCCGAAGAGCCTCGCTGAGATGGACGACAAGCAGGCGGGGAACTTCCTCCTTTCAATGGTGTCCCACTGGGAGGGGAGGGAGAGCCTGGGGACCAACATCAAGAACTACACCAAGCCCCTGAAGAGCTGGTGGTCATTCAACGACATCGTGGTGAAGAAGAAGGTGAAGATCGCCGGTGCCAACGACTACGTGAAGTACGAGAACGAGAGGGTCCCGACCAAGGAGGAGCTCGGGAGGATACTGGACGCGGCGGACCTCAGGGCCAAGGCGGTTGTGGTGCTGATGGCGCTCGCTGGGTGCAGGGTGGAGGTCATGGGGAGCTACATCGGGGACGACGGGCTGAAGGTCTCCGACCTCCCGGACGTCGAGGTCAAGGGGGAGAGGTGGGGTTCGCCAAGATCCCTGCCATGGTCCTTGTCAGGAAGAACCTCTCAAAGTCTGGGCACAGGTATTTCACCTTCCTCCCGGAGCGGGGGTGCGGTTACCTGACGCAGTACCTGGAGTGGAGGGTGAGGCAGGGGGAGAGCCTGTCGTCGGGGGATGTGCCCGTGATCACGGCGGGACCGTTCAACAGGAACAGGGTAGGGAGCCACATCGTGACCCCCAAGGTGGGGAACCTGATACGAAAGGCGATACGCGACGCCGGGTTCGCCTGGCGCCCCTACGTCCTCAGGAGGTACTTCGACACGAGGATGATGCTTGCGGAGAACGAGGGGGTGATGCTCCGGGACTGGAGGTCCTTCCACATGGGCCACGAAGGGACCATCGAGGCGACCTACACGGTCAACAAGGGGCTCCCCGAGGACGTGGTGGAGAAGATGCGGGAGACGTTCGCGAAGGCGAGCGAAAAGTTCCTTGTGACGACGAGGAGCGAGAATACGAGCGAGGAGAGGATGATCGAGACCTTCAACCGCCAGTTCCTCAAGATGGCGGGGTGGACGGATGACGAGGTCGCAAAGCTGGGGGAGCTGGGAAAGATCCCCAACGAGAGGCTTGTGGACCTCATAGACAGGAAGCAGATGGAGCGGCTGGGCCTGAGGAACGGGAGCGCCCAGAAGGTCGTGCCCATGAGGGAGGTCGAGGAGTACATAGCCCAGGGGTGGGAGTACGTGAAGGACATCAGCGGTTCGAAGGCGATAATCAGGCTGCCGGTCGCACACGTCTGAGGCCGACCTCGTACTGGAGCAGCCGCGAGAACATCTTGGCCTTGACCGCGGCCTCGTCGGCCGGGAGGAGGTCGGGCTCGAAGAGGATGAGCTGGCGCAGGGCGCTGGAGGCGGGAAGCGACTCGCGTGCCAGTCTCTTCAACTCGACGATGCTCACCGGCCTCGACGCTTGGCTTGGCTCCATCCTAGGGACCTTCGCGTACTCCTCCTCTGACATGGTGACCGATCCCGGAGCGCTTGGGCAGATTTGACGGAAGGAGAAGAGGCGGCCGAGGCGGGACTCCTCGACGGAGAAGACGTAGCGGGCCGCCGGGAACCTCGACCTTCTCCCGCCCACCTTCTCCCACTTCACCCTGTAGGTCTTCGAGGCGCCTCCTCCCGAGACTTGTGCTTTCTTCGGCGCCAAAGCTGACGCGTTGGAATACATCCTGCGGCAGTCGCACCCCGACCTCTATGCGAAGTACAAGGATACCTTGCTCAAGCTAAGGAAGGTGATTGAACATAGGAACATACTTGCGCACGGCCGTTTCATCCAGGAGGTGCCTATGCCCGACTTCATCAAGGCAAAAATCAACCGACCCCCTGAAGTGATGGTCGAGACGTTCCGGAAGGGCCAGGTAGTGGGCCACACCTTCACCCTCAAAGAGGCAAACGCCAAAGTCAAGGAGGCGAAACTGGTGGTATGCGCTTAGGAAATTAAGCGAATCCCATGAGTATGATATGGTCGCTGGTTCGCGTCTGTGACGGTCGCTGTGGCCGCGAGCCTAACACTCCTTAGGGCGACCTCGTGGAGGTCGTACTTGGTCGAGTTCACCATCTTTGCCAGCTGAAGGCCATTGGCGTAGAAGCGTTTGTTACTCACTCACGTTGGGCCAGCAGCGCCTGCGGGCGGCATATGCCGAAAGCGGAATTGCCAGCCACGAACCGGGAGAGACAAAACATCAGGAAAAGTTGTAAACTCAACTAGGAGCCTCAGACTGGTTGTTAGGGGTTCTGCTTAGCAGCCAATGGCCTAGGTCCGAGTTCAGTTCCCTGTTCATAGGATTTGATGACATTATGAGCGCTTCTCTTCGTCCTTGGAGACGGATAAGCACTGAAGTGGGCCCGAGGGAGCTCTTCCTCACAACAACACGTTCAATCTCTGGGTAGCTTATGCTTTCTACAAAGCTCCTTCTGCTGATTTCAAAGTGATCATCGAAGAATCGTGCGCCGTGAATCCTCATTCGCCAGAATCGGACCAGTTGGATCTCAGGTATGAGCCCGATCAGGAGTAGGATAAGGTCGAGGCGGAGATTCAGTGGTTCGATGCTGATATACCACACATAGAAACCAGTAACGATCGGTGCGGCTATCGCCCATCCTAGCATGCGGTGGCCAAGCGAATACTCGAAAATGGGACGAATGAGATTACGACTCATTAGGAATCTAGCCGCCCCAAGGACCATTCTGTAGGAAGTTGGCGATGTCATTGAGACCTTTAATGAAAGCGTCCCCCGCTCCTTGCTCGCTAAATTGGGCTCGCCCCAGAGAGCACTCAATCATGTAACCTATTACATAGCCGGTAGCATAGGCTGGGGCAGCCGCAATAACAACTGGACCAAGAATGTCCATTGCAGCCGATACATCTGGGATTGCCCCCTGAACGACTTCTGCCGCATCGTTCTTTGCGATTTGGGCCGTTATCTGTAATCCTCCCCAAAACGCTGCTCCTGTACTTGCGATAGCTCCGCCCAGGACTAAGAGAGCACCCAAGATGCCCGATCCGGACGTTGTCGGGGTAACCGTCGGAGTTCCGTAGAGGTTCTGCAATCCAAAGGCAGTTTTTTGGTAGGCAAAGAATGCATTATTCAGCCCCCCTCCATAGGGGTTGTGCCCACTGAAGGCTGTATTTTGATACGTGCTCATCGCCGGCGTGTCTGTCACAAAGTACTCGCTTCTCTTGCGTTCTGTGTCAGCCACGGTCACCGTCTCCACCACCGCAGGCTTGTAGGGGTAGTCCCCTCCAATCTCCTGACCCGAGTCTGTCTCGACAACGAACATGTGTCCATTCGGGTCCGTGTACCTCTCCGGGTTGTCCCTGGCGTAGATGTAGCGGTTCAGCGTCATGGGGTCAGCCATGCTGCCCGAATACGAATCCTCGGTGACGAATCTACCAATGGTGGAATCGTAGTACCTCGCCCCGTAGTAGTACAATCCCGTCGCTGAGTCGTACATCTTCCCCGTGTACATGAACACCTCCTTCCCGACCATGGCGTAGTTCGAGCCGTAGGGCACGTAGTTGGAGCTGAACTTGATGGTGACTGTGGCTGTGGCCACTAGCCTGACGCTCCCCAGTGCGTCCTCGTGGAGGTAGTACTTGGTCGAGTTGACCATCTTAGCCAGCTGGAGGCCATTAGCGTAGAAGTGTTTGGTGAGTGTTGTATGGGTACCTGTGACGTTCTTCTCGTAGAGGATGTTCAGCCCCTGGTAGGAGTAGGTGTTGGTGCTCGAGCCGGCCACCTGCTTCACCCTGTTCCCGTCCCCGTCGTAGGCGTTGGTCTGGACGGTGGATCCAGAGTGGGTGACCTTGGTCAGCTCGTTCGCGTAGTCGTAGGAGTAGGTCCACCCTCCTGTTTTCGTTATCAGGTTGCCGTTGGAGTCGTAGGTGTAGGACACGGTTGGCGAGGAGCAGGTGGAGGTCGTATAGCTTGCGAGGCTGTTGTACGCTCCGTAGCAGTAGACCGTGGTCGTGGAGCCCTGGACCATCCTGATACGGTTCCCGACCTGGTCGTAGGCATACTTCGTGGTCGTCCAGGGTCCAGAGGTGTAGTTCAGCCTGTTCAGCCAGTCGTAGTGGTACGCTTCGTTGTTGAGGGTGAGCACGTTGCCAGTACCATCATAGGTATAGTTGAGGTCCATCTCCTTCGTGCTGCCATATTTGTCGAGGATCTCCTTCGGCCTGTCAGTGCTATAGTAGGTGTATGTCGTCACCTCACCATTGCCATAGGTAATCTTGCTTACCTTGTCGTCTACGGTGTAGCCAATTGTGGCATAGCTTCCCACCGTCTTCAACCTGTTGGCTCCGTCGTAGGTCATCGAGAGAGCGTAACTGTCCGGGTAGGTTACCTGCACGATGTTGCTCGCCTTGTCGTAGGAGTACAGCGCCTGGTACTTCACCCCGCCGACGTACTCGGTGGCGTTGATCACCCTGTCTCTGGCGTCGTAGCGATAGTAGTCGGAAGCGGATGGGCTTGCCATCGAGAGCCTGTTGCCGGCTGCGTCGTATGTGTACGTTACCGCCCCGCCGGATCCAGGATAGGTCACCTTTGTGAGCCTGTTGAGCTGGTCGTAGATGTACAAGATCTTGCTGTTGGTGCCGTTGGCTGGGGTAAGCGTCAGCATGTTCCCCATGTTGTCATAGGTACGTGACTCCGTGGTGGCGGGGCTTGTGGGAAATGTGGTTGTGGTCAGCCTGTTGAGGTCGTCGTACTGGTAGGCCGTCTGGTTGTGCTTCGCATCGGTAACGCTCAGAGTGTTCCCTGCCAGGTCATACAGGTAGGTCGTCAGGAAGTAGTTGGCCGAGCTGTTGTACTGTTTCACAGAGCCGAGGCGCTGGTTCCAGTCGTAGGCGTAGACAGTCTTGTGCCCGTTCTCGTCGGTCACCGTCTTCTGGTTGTTCACGTAATCGTATGAAGTGGTCGAGTTGGTGTGATCTGGGTTCGTCGTTTTGGTTAGCTGCCCGTCCCAGTCGAAATAGTATGTGTAGGTGTAACCGGCCGCGGTTGTCTTGGTGGCCACCTGGTCGAGCCAGTTGTACGTGAAGTATTCCGCAGAGTAGGCTGACGTCCCGTTCCAGCGCTGGACCTCGGTTTCCCTGGCCAGACCGTCGAAGTACGTCTTGGTGACATGCCCGATCTGATCGATGGTCTTCATGGTGTTGTTGTTACCGTAATAGTAGGTGTGCGAATATGCCGTCACGCCCCCTACTGTAGGGTAGGTCACTTGGGTGACCCTCCCGAGGGCGTCATACATGTAGCTCGTCGTGTTGCCTTCGGGGTCCGTTTCGGAGAGTCTGAACCCGGTAGTCGAGTTGTAGATGTAGGTGGTCGTCACGTTCCGGATTGCGTTCGCCTGTATCGCGTCCCCAATGATGTTCCACGCGCAGTTAGTGGAGCACCCAGAGGTGATAGTCTGGACTAAACTCGATTGGGTCGTGCTGACAACCTTGTACTGGCCTCCTGCGTTAGGAGTGCTCAGAGGGGCGCAACTGGAGAACAGCGTGCTGAAGCTGCTCTGGCATGTCTCAGAAGCGCTCCCCGTCTGGCCGAATGTGCTGTAAACGAAGTCGTTCGCGTTGGTCGTCGTGAGGGTTACCTGTGGATTCGGGCCCGTCGAACCCCCGCTCTTGCATGCGGTCCCGGTGCAGCTGTTTGTGACAGCCGCTAAGAGGTTGGGGTCGAACGGCGAGCTCGGGCTCGCCCCCGACACGGCGAACGCCAACACTTCAATCGTGGTGGCCGTTCCGCTGAAACTGCAAGTGATCTTGTCCCCGGATAGTGCTGAGGTTGATACAGCATACCATTCCTGCTGAGTCCCCGTTCCCGTGACGGAACCCCTAGAAGTCCACGTCAAGTGGGAGGTGTCGGTCGGGATGTTCCAGGTGACTGTGGACGACGTCAGACATACGGCTATCACTACATCATTCGGGTGGGTCGTCGTTATCCCTGTTGAAGTCTGGCAGGAAGCTGCGGAGGTGCACTTCTTGGTAGTGCTCCCGTCGATGGCCAGGTTCGAGGGCGGCCCAGAGACCAATGTGCTCTCCTTTGTGAGGTAAGCCGAATTGTAGGCCGAAGAATACCTAAAGTAGGTCGTGTAGCCGTTGGCATTCGTCAAGGTCAGCACGTTGCCGTACGAATCATACGTGTAGTCGGTAGTGAGCCATCCTCCGTTGTGCGAGACCTTGGTCTCCAAGAGGTTGCCATTGGCATCATAGCGGTAGTACGTCTGCTGCTGAGGGTAGCCGGGGCCGTTCTGGTAGTCACACGAGCCAACAATCAGGTCGTGAATGTTGGGTGAGATCGTCTGAGAATAGAAAGACTTCGTGCAACCCGAACTCCCGAAGGATTTGTTTGAATTGGTGTTGGCATAGGAGAACCAGCTCGGCTGACCGACATTGTCCTTCGAGTGAATCATGTTACCCCAGTTGTCGTAGGAGTAGGTGGAGTTGGTGAGGACGGCCCCCGCAGGAGATACAATCTTCGTCTCGTTGGTTCTCCCAGATGTGTCCGAATCAGTCTCAGTTATCCGCTGAAGAGTCTTGGTCCCATCGTAGCTATAGGTCTTCATCAGATTCTTTGTTGGTTGGAAGTTGTAATTCACATAGCCACGGTAGGTCGTCCCATCATAGATGGTCGAGTTCGACCAGGTGACCTGGCCGTTGAAGGTGGTGTAGTTGATGCTCTGGCTCAGGCTCAGGTGAGTTGAATCGAAGTAGACGTTCCTTAAAGTGGCATAATTGGTCGAGACCTCGGTCCCGACGGGCTTGCTTGTGTAGGTGTAAGCGACCTTTCCGTTCGTTGGCCAAATCACTGCGCTGAGTAGCCAGGAGTTTGCCCCAGAAGTCCCTGCGTACTGGAACGTCGTCGGGGGGTCGGAAGAAATCGGATCCGCGAGGCTGGTGAGCTGGTTGCCAGAGTATCCGATAGTCCACGTCCTGCGTCCTGTAGATATGCCTGTGAGTTGGTTGTTGGCGTTGTAAGAGAATGTGGTATTTCTTCCAATGGTGTCCGTGACCCGGGAGACGTAGTTGTTGCTCCCGTAGGTGAACGAGATACGGTTGTTGCCGGTCCTGTCAGTGATGGAGACTAGCCTCTTTGAAGTGTCAAACCTGTACAGCGTTCCCGAAGACATGTTGAGGGTGTACGTCCCACCGGTGTTCTTTGTCAGAACGAAGTTGGTCACTCCGTTGTACTGGAACGTGTTCCCATTCCACACGTAGGGGAAGGACTGCCCATCTGTGAGGTGGATGTAGTTGGTTCCCAGCCAAGGGAAGTTGAGAGACCACCCGTAACCGACACTCGCCCCCGTGTAGTTGTCGTAGAGATACGGCGAACCGCTTGACCTGAAGGCGTAGGGCTCGCTATACACGAGCGAGGGGGCGAAGTCGATGGCTCTCCCTGCCAAGACAAAGGTGCCCGCTTCGAAGGCAACAAGCCCGTTCCCAGGTGAAAGGTAGTCGGTGGTTTCGCTGAAATACGATTCATAGGGGGAAAGACCCGGGCGAGACCAAGAATTCGACGACAACGCTGCCGTCGGAATCACCATGGGAACCGCCGCGAAATAGAGCTGATAGGGGGCAGCCGACCCCGTCTGGAACATCATCATGACTAATCCTCCCGACAAGGCGTAGGAGATCTCGAAGTTCCAGGGATAGACCATCGCACTAGGGAGGGACAAGAGAACGGAAGGCGCGGACCAGGTCGTTCCCGAGAAGGTGCTGGTTTCGATCTGGTTTCCTGTGGTGGTCGGGGACCAGTAGGCGTAGATTCTGCCTCCTGAAGGATCCACGGAAAGGGACGGGGGGCACCAGATGCAGCTCTGTGTGCTGAAGGGGTTCGTCGTACCACTGAAGCTGTTCGTCGCTCCGCTGTAGGAGAACCACAAGAGAGCGGAGGAGCCGTAGCCCTGGCCGAGCAGGAAAACCGTGTCGCCGATGGTAACGGCCTGTACTCCCATGTTGTTCCGGCCCAATGCGTAGCTCGAGTAGGTCTGCTGTGTCTGCCAGCCAGAATTGTAGAGGTTAGCGGTTAGCTGGATGTTCCCTCCACCGCCGCAGAAGATAGCCATCTTCTGGTTGGTCAAAGACTCAGGCAGGCAGTTCTGAAACACGCCCATTGCCTGCGGGTAAAGATTTGCGTATGGGAAGCCACTGGACGTGGCCCAGGTTCCATCTGTTGCTGAATTCATTACCACGAGGGCCGACGATGCATCTTCGAAAGTGATCCATGCGTGTCCTCCGGTGTCGACAGCTATCTCCACGGGTCCACTGGGGTTGGCGTAACTGCCCGTTCCGACCGTCTGCTGGGGGGCGCTCCATGTTATGGAGCCGTCTGCGTTGGGGGTCCCGCGCCCGAATTGTAGGTTGCTGTTGATGCCATTGCTGGTGTAAATGAAAGCGTAGTAGACGTATCTTCCGTCAAAGGTGATGGCAGCGGGGGGGTACTGACCCCAGTTCGGAGTTGTGCCGATCGTTATGGTCGTCCAATGGATCCCGTCGGATGACGAAGCGCACTTGAAAGAGGGCGGGTCATCAAAGAAGACCCAATACCGACCTGCCGCATAGAAGGTGTTCCGGAGGTCGGAGTTGAGATCAGCCGAACCCGCAAGCGAAGTCACGGTATACGGGTCGATGTCGAAACTGGAGCCTACGGTCCACGCAAGGGAACGAGTGGTTGCATTGAAATGCGGGACCATGGTCCAACTGTCGTTCCAATCCAGACCAAGAGCGACGCCAGAACTGTTGCTGAACCACGCCCTGTAGGCTGAACTGGCCAGCGGCTTCTGGCCAAATTCTATCTCCAATGTTCCCTGTCCCGAAGCCCCCCAGTTTTCCATCCCTGAGATTTCGAGCCTTATCCCTGCAGGCTGACAGAACTGCCTGTAGGTTGAGAAACTGAGCTTCAGATCAGCGTTGGTGGTCAGGCCAGTTATCACCTTGGTCTCCATCACAGCCATGGTGCTGTTGCCGACGATGCTCGTGAGGGCCGACGAACCGGTGACAGAAACAGGAACGCGGAAGGAGAAAGAGTTATGGTAATCGTCGGAGACCGAGAACGTACCGTTCTTGGACAATGTGAAGCTCTGGGTGATGTAGCTCTGTTGGGGTGAGCCCATGAAGAGCAGGGTCGGGATACGCAGGGTCATGCTCCAGCCGTTTGCCTGACCAACCAGGGGCTCAGCGGGAGATGTGACCCTCGAACAAACTTGGGTAAGGTTCCAGGTGTTCGTGGATGTCACAGTGCCCGGCGGAAGAGACTGTCCAGCGGGTTGGATCGAATCTGCTGAAGCCGATGCAGCGTTAGGAGCGAGAAAGAGAAAACTGGGTAGCAACAGCAGCGTTATGACCCATGCCGAAATCAGCTTTCGCATGGATTCCGAGGTCAATCCTTTGTGAGCCTGACATATCTTATGCTACCTCGATTCTCAATTCTGAGAAAGCGGGGCCAATTCCCAAAAGCATTAGGGTCGCCTTCGGGCGACAAGACTTAGAGCGCGTAGGTGCAGCAGTCGCCGTTCCTGACACGTTCCGTCAGCCGCTTGAAGGTTCGGCCAACCGCCTCGTGACCCGACCAAGAAGTTGTGGAGAGTGGAGCAACGGTGCCAGTCATCGGGATCGTGAACTTGAACTCCGACAGAAACACATTCGATGTGATCAGGTAGACGGCGCTCATGCGCGAGCCTCACGATTGGCTGAGTGGTTTTGAGTTTTCCCCAGTTCAACTAACCGCTAGAGGCAGCAGCAGTCACTGTTGGGGGCGCCGCATCCCATGTGCCTACTTCGGCAGCTTCCGGAGGCGCAGGTGCGAGTTCTCGAGGACCATCCCGACCTTGTCGCCCTTTTTCAGCCCCATCGCCTTCACAATTTCCACGGGAAGGGTGACCCTCAGCGAGTTTCCTACCTGGACCACCGACATCTCGAATTCTACTGGCGTACTCCTAGGATAGCCAAACAGTAGGGCTCAGGTGCTCTTCAGTGAGAGGAGGATGGTCTCCATCAACCTCTCTGAGGCCATCGACGAGCTTGTGGCGGTGTCCCCCTTCTTGCTCGAGGTCATTGCCCCGAGGGGACGTGCCCAGGCATGACCGCGATATCCGGAGCCGATCAGCAGAGGCAGGAGAGGCTGCAGGCCCTGGCGCGATGGTGGAGGGAATTGAACAAAGAAGACCTCGACAGGCTTGCTCGGAAATCCGACCTTCTTGTAGGCGTACTGAGCGACTTTCAAGAAGAGTGGTACGGCCATCTCACCAAGTTCAGCGAGGCCCTGCTCTTCCTTGAGGCCAAGAGGAGATGGGGAACTTCAGACACCACGTCCATGGACTACGCCCGAACCGTGATTGCGGGTTACGACCTGATGCTCAGGAGGCTCGCCAGACTCCCTCTCGAGGCGAACCTCACCGGTGCGAGCGAGAGCCGGGATGGGCGGGCCACATGACAGACATGATCAGCCCAGCCGCTGCGCTTACAGGGGTAGAGGGGGACGCCCAAAGGGCCTCACTACTCAACCTCATGGAAGAGGCAAGCGAGAAGTACCAATTCAAAGCCGACGGACGACTGAGGACCCAGGCCATCCTGGCGATGCTGACGTCAGAGGTGTGCGAGCGCAGGGTAGGCTACATGCTGGCGAACCAGCGATTCTCATTCTGACTCCGATGCTCGTCAGATACGCCAAACAGTTCAAGGTCGACATCGCCCCGCTTCTGGTCGCCGAGATCTCCTTCACGAACATAGCCAGTTCCCTCACTCCTTTTGGAAACCCCCAGAACCTGCTCCTCTGGCAGGCTTCAGGAATCTCTGCCAGTTGGTTTGTTCTCGGAACCTGGCTGCCCCTGGCCATCTCGGGGGGTCTGACTGCAGCTGCATTGTATCACTTCAGAACGAAGGAAGGAGGAGCGAGGGAGTTCACGGCTCCGATTCTGCCGCGACTGCCGCTCGTCTATCTCATCGTTGTGGGATTGACGATTTTTTCTTTGGACACTTTGGGGCTAACAAGTGTCCTGACTCTCGGGATTGCCTTCGTTCTCGGCCTCCCGTTCACAATTCGTTCGCCTCGCAGATTGTTGAAAGAGTTTGACTACCGGAGTCTCTTGGTTCTATATCTGTTAGTGGGGTCCATAGCGATTGTCGCGGCGCTCGCCCAGCCTGTTCTGATTCCATATGTTGGACCAGCCGCAGCAGGGAAACAGCCGTACTCAGCCTTCTTCTGGTCGGTTTCCTTCCCCGTTGAGTTCTGGTGGGATGTAGTTCTCCCAACGCCCCGAATCCGCCCTATTGTCATGGGTTTCCCCGCACCAGCACCTGTGACGGTTCGGGTGCCCTTGGTGCCGGAGGCAACTGTGGTTGGTGGGCCAGTCTTCGTTCCGATAACCACACGTTGAAGTCCTCACAACCATACCGACTGGAAGACTCGGCTGCACGTCGCAATTTAAGCGGGCGGCAAGAGAATTGGAAGAGACGAGGGAGGGACTGAGCCGAAACTGATGAGAGAAGACCTACTTGTCAATGCTCCTGGGCTCGTCTCGCTATGTCAGTCCATGAACTATGGAATTACTGAACCGAGAGTTGTTAGATTTCACATGGAGACCCTATGCTGTTCTTGAGCGGTTGCTAAGCCTTATTTGCGGGCCGTTCCGTACCTTGGCTAACATGACACTGGATGAAAAGATTCGATATGGAATAATGGCCCTCGCAGGAGCAAGCGTAGTCCTGGCGACCCTCGGGGCACACCCGGGTCTTCTCGAGATAGCTGGCGGAATGGGCGCGTAGGATAGAAGGAGGCTGGCTGGACCTAGCCTTCCTTCTCCCTGATTTTCAGCATCAATTCGTCGAATCTTCCCTCTAACGAGGTTTGATCGAACGTCCACTTTTTGGCTTCCCGGTCGAAGAGGCCGTGCGATATCACGAACGAAAGCGCGTTGGTCTGGTCGGGGAAGTACAAGGCCGCCCTTTCCCTGACTGGCCTGAGAATTTCTTGGAGACATTGCATGGCTTCGGTGTAGAAATCAACCGGGAATGCGAATTGGGCAAAATAATCCTTGCCAGAGGCCTCGGCCCATAAGAACGGGAGCGAACCGACACTGGCCATCACTCCCATCCTTTCCACGTCGCTCAAGTCTTTGGCAAGCAGGTCTACCCAGAAGTACCTGTGTTGCCTGTGAAGAGCCCTGTCCGCCTTGAAGTCGTACTTGGTTCCTGGCCAACGGATGGTGTAACTCTTGATAAGCCCTCTTCCGAGAACGTGTGTCCTGTAGTGCCAAGCTAGCACCTTGTAGTTTGTTCTTAGCTTCCTGGATATCTCCACAAGAGGCCTCGAGGCGTCGATGTACAGTTCCTTTAGGATGAACAGGTCGACGTAGTCGAATTTGGTCTTCCTTGAGGGAACGTACGCTGCCGACTCCACGTCAACCCTGCTTTGGCTGGTCCAGTCGAAGTCCCAGATCCCCGCTTCGAAGTTGTAGAACTGAGCACGCATGGGAATCCTGCGGAACCAGTCGAAAACATGGACCTCGATGGACTCGAAGACCCCCTTTCTCCTCAGGGCATCCAGGAAGTCTTTGAACGGCTCAACGAATTCCTCCGGGACGTCAGCACGCATGAAGTAATCGCCCTTCGGGAACAGCTTCTCAAAGCCGGCGACGTAGCAAATGTCGCTCATTGCCGCCAGAACAGATTGGGCGTAGTCCCGGAATTCCTTCGAGAAATCCACAACCATTTCGACGTGCCTCAGGCCTATCTTCTCGTAGTCGATTGACGCCTGAACTGCGAACCCATGATTCAGAATCTTCTCCTTGTACCTGTACCTGACAGACTCCTTGTACTGCCCCAGCCTCCTCGCGATCTCAGGGATGTCAGGCCCGATTTGGGCGATCAGCTCCGCCAGTTTTACCGTGCTCGCGTTGACCTGCTCTGCCTTGGTGCCGGGCTCTAGGGTCAGTTATCCTCCCCCCGCTGATACCATCCGAGTGTCTATTATCCGAGACAGGTCGATTCCCAAGGGCAAGACGATTGATATGGCCTATTTCCATATGCTGGCACATTTAAATATTCCACAGTTCTCAAAGGAGACATTCCATGGAACCTTGGGTTGGTAGGTGTCATTGAAGCCTGACCTGCGAGAGCAGCAAACCAAGCTGGCCATGCTATTACAGGAACGGGGCCCGAGGATCACCGAGATTGCCAGGCAACTCGGGGAGAGCCCGGAGACGGTCCGCTACTGGTTCAAGAACAACATACTGGGCCGCCAGGGGATCGCGTACCAGGCAGTCCTGAACTACAGGGGGCTCGGGTTCAAGAGGGTTCACGCCGTCATAGACTTCGCCGATGAGTACCTCCCTCACGCCAAAGACATTCTAATCGCGATGAGTCAGCTCTGCTTCCTGACCAACTATTTCCGCGTCTTCCCCAACGGTTACTATTCCATCACATTGACAGTACCTTCACAGCTCGAGCGCCGTTACCGCAAGCTGCTTGGGGAAATGCAGGACATCGGCATCTTCCGTCTCCTAGAGGCTGACAGCCTCGAATGGATTCACATCACTCCGATGAAGGCGAAGTACTTCGATTTCAGCCAGAACAGGTGGGACTTCGACTGGTCGGCAGTCGCTAGCGAGAAGGAGAAGGCCCCCACGACCGGTTCGAACGGTCCAGTCAAGTACGACTACGAAGACCTGAGAATACTCGAGAAACTGCAGGTGGACGCGACCGAGTCACTGGGGGAGATCTCCCGTGAGCTGAAGATGCCCTACCAGCAGGTGTACGCCCACTTCACGGACCATATCACAGAGAGGGGACAGATCGCGCTCTACCAGATCATCTGGACGGCGACCGGGCCAAGGAGCCAGGAGGACATGAAGGCCTGGCAGCAGCACCACGCCCACATGGCCCTCCAGTTCCTCGTGAGGAACTCCACGAAGTCCGAGACCTACGAGCTCCTCGCCAAGACGGAGCGGCTGCCGTTCAATTGGGCGAACGGTTGGGGTGAAGGGAACTTCCTCTCGGAGTTCGTCATTCCTCTTGAATACTACTCGGAAACGTTCCAGTATCTTTCAGAAACGCTCCAGGAATCCAGAGGGAGGACAGAGTTCGCGATCGGCGACCAGGCCAATGCGCTTTCGTTCTCTGTTCCTGCGCGTCTCTATGACAAGGAAGCAGATACATGGACCAACGGGGCCGACGACGCCCTGGCCGGGTTCAAGAAACTAGTTCTGACGATCAAGGGTAAGAAGTAGGCTCGGTGCCATTCCTTGGAGTTTGGGAGTAAACTCGAACTTCACATGAGAAAGAAGAGGATTTCGTTGCGGAAGTGATATATACTAAGAATCCATATTCCATGGATAGTTGACAGATTTCCTGTGGAATCTGGGGGGTTCAGGACACGAGACCGAACGGCTCGGCCATCCGTTTTCCTCTGCGTTAAAAGCCGAACCCGGCTTTTCTTTCATGTCCGGAGAGAGGGAGCCACTCGAGCTATGCGAGGAATGCGGTTCCCCTCTCATGGACGGCCGCTGCGGGAGCTGTGGCGCAGGTTACAACGGTGGAGCCAGCCCGGTTGGCGCGGCCCCGCTTGACAGGCGAGAGCTTTCGCGTGTGCTCGGGAGGAACGTTGGCACCAGGGCGCACGGGTCTTACGCCCTTTCCATCCAGCAGGAAGAGGGGATGGCTCCCCTTCGGAGGGAGATCGACCGTCTAGCCGAGAGGTTCGAGGCCGCATCAGAGGCGAAAGCCACCGTGGAGAAGAACGCCGAACGCCTAGCTGTCGGCATCATGGACGAATTGGGCCCGACCAAAGCCGCCATCGCTTGCGTCGCCCAAGAGTTCCTCAGGCTGGGCAGGAGCATGGCCGACGTCAGTACGCACATCGCCGAAGTGCACCCTGGGATTGACCGCCTGAAGGACCTAGTCGTCGAAGTCCACCAGAAGCACGGAAGCGATGTCCGCGTCGTGGTCAACGGGAGACCGAGACCGCACAGCAGTCACAGTGCGGGCCTCTTCCGAAGGCTAAGGATTCCCTTGTTCGCTTCGGATTGTGGAGCCCTCGTCGAACTCAAGGGCGCCCGCCTGACAAAGAATGGTTACGATGCGCGAATGGTCCAGCCCCATGGGCCGACCCAATTCATCATTAAGACGACCGACAACAGCTTCGAGCTCTTCAAGGTCCTGGAAAAGGCCCGGCTTGCCGGCGGCTTGGGCGAAAGGAACGCTGGCGTGACGACAGCGCTCAGGAAGTACTCCGTCTCGAAGCTGCCTCTCACCGTCACCTTGCTCAGAGATGCGGGCTTGATCAATGAAGTGGGCGCGGAGTACATGAAGAGGTACGCCCGGAAGGCCGCGAACGGCCGCGGCCGGTCCCCCAGGAAGCTGGCCGAAGAGGCGCTGCAGGAGGCGTGCGAAAGAGTCGTGCCGAAATCCCTGAGCGACCTGCTCGTCGCGAAGTATCTCCTGAAGCCTTCCGCAGTCAGATTCCTGCTGGTGACGGGCGAGCCGGTGGACCACTGGCAGGGGTGAGCGGCGCCCATGCCCCACGTCGTTTCAATACCTATCCAGAACGTGAAACCACACCCGAAGCTTGCCTTCAGGTTCAGGTATGACGTCGACTCGTTGGCGGACTCGATTATAGCAACAGCCGACGAAAGCACCCCCAACGGCCAGCTCAACCCGGGCCGCGTCGTCAGAACTGAGAACGGGGACGGGTACTACGTCTACGTCGGGGTGAGGCGCTTTCTGGCGCTGAAGTTGGCTATTGGCAGGACCAACGACCCATGGTTCGGGGTCTTCAACGCCTACGTGGACGAGGGCCTTTCCGAGCTCCAGATGTTCATGAAGGCGAAGGCGGAGAACGAGGATGAGAGGGGGGAAAGGCAGCCTGTCTCCCTCCTAGAACTTGTTTCGGGGATACGGAGAATCAGGGACAGCGTGGACCCCGGCAAGGCGAGCCCGGCAATCAAGCGACTCATAGCTCTAGCGGACAAAATGGAAGACGACCGCCTGAAGCAGCTGAGGGAGGCCGAATGGGCGGCGCATTCGAGGTTCAAGTCAGGGCAGCTGGAGGGGCTCGCAAAGATCGAAGGCGACGACAGGGAGTTCTTCACCACCGCCGCTGCTATGGTAGGGTTCGGGGAACAGGACGCCGAGTCCGCCCGGAAGAAGCGAGACGCAGCCTTCCATCTGAGCTGGTTCTCACGAGCCTTCCCCGAAATCAAGAGGGAGCCAGCAGCCGAGAAGAAGGAGGAAGATGACGGAGAAGCCGAAGATTGGAGGGGAGCGGGATTGGAGGTGCACGAGGATGGGGTGATTCTTTCGGTCTGCCCGAAGTGCGGGGGAAGGAACATGCTGAAGGTCGAGGGCCAACTGGAGTTGACGCACCTTTCACCCGACCCGAAAGGGGAGGCAAAGACGATCGTCGCGGACGCAGTCGGCAGGGTGAGGCTTTCCTGCTCCCACTGTTCGGAGGAGTGGTTCGTACTCATGGAGCCTTTGGGTGGACAGACGTACGCCATCATGGTCACCGATTCCGGCGAATTCCGCGAGCCAAACGCGAAGACCGCCGCCTTGGATTTGCGGTACGACTTCACAAAGGACGAATGGCAAAGGGTGGCGGATGGAAGGATTGTCGGGGAGGTCCTTCTTACACCGGCCAAACGGACGAAGTGACCGGATTGCAGAGGCTCAACAGGGACGCCGTAACCGCGTTCATCGTGATTGAGATGCTGGCCCAGGGGGTCGTCTTCGACTCGCGGAGCATACGCAGGCTCCCCGTCGACCAGAGCATGGTCAAGAGGGCTTTCAGAGGGCTCAACAGGGCGGGTGCGATCACGAAGTCGAGAGCGAGGAGGAAATACCTCCTGAGTGACGAGTTCCTCGAAGCGCTCCACGCCGAAGTCACAAAAGGGATGCCCAGGGGGACGTTCATCCACTATCCCGACCTGTCGGTGTTCGATGTGTGCGGCGTCGGGGATTGGACGGCCGAAGAGCTGGAGACATACGTGGCGAGGCTCAGGAAACGATGGAGGCTGAGGAAGGGCTCTCCATGATTAAGGGTCGGGGTTCGCCCCTTATTTCGTTCGAACTAAGGGTCGGGGTTCGGTCCTTACTTCCGGCTCCCGGGTTAATACCAACCGAATACCTGTCGGTAAATTGTCCGAGCGGGATCCTGTCCGAAGGTGCAGGTTCTGCGGCTACCTGTACTATCTCGTGAAGCTGCCTATCCACGAGGAGATCTGCTGCAGAAAGGTTTGGAGCTGTACCTCGGCAACAGCAGTGCTTGAACTCTGCAGCTCAACATGTCCGAGAGATGGGACAGAGCCAGGGTCTCCGACTCGGAATACTTCCCATAACGAATCTTTGCCCGCCCCCTACAGATCGGCTCGCTTTTCCACCCGCATCCGCAAATCCACCGGCCCATCCTCCTGTTGAACTCGACCCGGTGAGTGCTCTTGTGGTTCCTCCCGTCGGCGGGCAACATGAAGACAAGATCTTTCTCGCTTTAACGACAGCGAAGCAAAGGTCTCAATCTCGTTCCGTTTTAGCCGACGCCACACTTGGGGGCAGAGATGCCAAAGAAACTCTTTGCAGCCTGCCTCCTACTGGTCGCCATCTCGATCGTTTCAGGGGTATTGCTACAACAGAGAGAGGCCGCAGGCGACCCATGCGACAGCTACGGCAACTGCCTCTCTGCTTCCATCTCCTACCTCAGGGCGAACCCGGACAACTCCTTGTATCTCGGAGACAACTTCCAAATCACGCTCTCCATCTCATACGGACCGAACACCGTCAGCTCGCAGACGACCTGGTCCTACGACACCGGAGCCCTCGTAGCGAACGTCAGTAGCTCCCAGTCGGACTTCAGGACGCTTGTCAACTCCTCTTCCTCGTACACAATCTCCGCCTCTGTCACATTCACGGTGGTAATCTGCACCACATCCAACGGGGTCACAACGTGCACGACCTACTACTCCACCCTCATTGTCCAGGAGACGGTGCAGACGAGGGGGTTCGTGCTGCAGCTTACCACAGAGATGTCCAACGTCACCGACTCCCGTGGATATGTCCTCAGGAACCCCGACGGCTCGTTCTACCACGCCGACCAGTTCGTCATCAACTTCACCTACAGCTTCCTCTTCATGCAGCAGCGGCCGGACATCAGGGTCTTCGTGGACGCCTACTTCGACGGGAGCTTCGTCCAGCTCGCCGCCTATCAGAACTCGAGCTCGACCGGCTACTTTCTCTTCACTGTGGGCAATCGCACCGGGACTTCGGAAATAACCATCATAGCACGGGCATACAACTATCGGGGCGAGCTGTTGGGCTCCAAGACTGAAAAACAGCCCTTCGCGGTCGTCAACTACGCGCCATACTTCACCTATCTCACGTACATGGACTACAACTCCCTGAACTCGAGCGCCTACCAGAGGCCGTTCGCAACCCTCGTCCGCTACGACGGGAACAACCCAGGGTACGCATACGGCGGGGACATCAACACCGCCCCGATTGCTGCGGTGAACGACACAAGTGAAAGGGCCCTGATCAACTCATTCAACTTCACAACTATCGCCTGGGGGATCAGGGCGAACCTCACATCCGGGGACATCAGCCAGGACCTCTCCTTCTGGAACCAGACCGCTGTCGGCATCGGGACGAAGACGACAAACCAGACCTTTCCAATAATCACATACGCCCACAGGGTGATGAAGTTCTACTTCGAGTCAAGCATCCCGGAAATCGGGGGCTACACCGGCGAGGGGCTGGAGTACTTCAACGTCACAGAGCTGGCAATCTCCCAGCACTTCGCTGGAGAGAACTACGGCCTCTTCAACACCTCATACATCTACGAGCCCGTCTACTACAATGGGTACATCACGGTGTTCACCTACGGGCCGGCAGGGCTCGACCCTTCGACGTCCGTCAACATTACTCTCGTTACCCCTGACCCGCTAAACCCTCTCCTTCTTGCGTCCCTCAACGAGACGTTCAACTCGTATCCGGGAGTGGTCCATCCGTTCTTGGCCGACCTGTTTCCGGCCAGCACGTACGTCACGAGCCTGAAGCCGATGAGCTCATCCGGCGGTAGGTGGGTCTTCCTCCTCAACGACACCAACTTGGCGATGGCGAACGACATGCAGATGCCGTCCCTGTACATCACAATCCAGGGCGCGTCGGGTAGCTACTCCTACTCCGTGCCGGACGCGTTCTCCTCTTTCTTGATTGACCAGTCGTTGCTTCCCTCACTTCCATCTCCGGCCGTACACGGGTACTACCTGGACCAGCAGATGCAACTGACGGCTCTCCCCCTGAACTACAGCTTCACCTCCGCCAGCAACCCCTTCATCGCCTGGGACTACGGGAGCGGAGGCGCACCGAGTTTCGTTTCTCCCATAACTTACGAGCCAGGAAACCTCAGCAGGACCTACGGGTTCCTCTACGGAGGGAACAGCACAATCTATGCGAACCTCGACGGAGGAGGGGCGAGCCTAGTCGGGATCCAGAACAGTCTGTCCGACTTCCACAGCATGGTCATGGTTGGACCTCAGAGCGGCGGGGCCGACTACCTCTGGGTGAAGGATCCCAACGGGAACGTCATCATAAATGAGTCGCTGACTGCGGACACCCAGCCGCCTTCGCCCCAAGGCTACTTTGGCTTCTATGCAATCTCATTCCCGATGAGCGTCAACGGCACCTACACGTTCGGAATCACGAACTCTTGGGGGGTCAACAGCATCTTCCAGACGTACGACAACATCCTTCACCTCCCTCCGCCACCAAACGAGACGTATTTCCTGATGACCTTCTTTGGCTTCCTGCTGGTCGGCCTCTACTTCTTGGGAAAAATCGCCAGACGCGGTCGCAAATCGAACCCAGGTGGGTCTTCATCCTAGAGTTCATTCTACTGCATGAGCATACTGGATATCCTGCTTGGAAACTGGTTCTGAACTGGTTCCCAACGGCACGGATATCTGGTCTGCTTTGAATAGGTAGATACGAACACGAATGGTTCAGAAAGGAATTGTCCTTCTGATGGTTGGGCTGCTCTCGGTGTCGGTCCTGGGCGGGGCTGCCTTGGCCAGCGTTGTGTCAGCGTCAGCTCAGGGCGGGTATCGGAACCCATGTGTCCTATCCGGCTACAATCCCAAAGCCTCAACATTTTCTAACAATACAGCACCCATGGGTATCTGGAGCACCTACACCAGCAACAATGGCACCGTGATTCACGAGTGTATCAGTCCAGCCCCGATCGTCCACGGCAACGGTACGGGCATCGGCATCACCTTCACCCAGCCTCCATCTGGCTACGGCATGTCATGTTCCTTCATTCCGGGACCCACAGAAGGGTGCACCATCTTTCCGATTACAGACCTCTGTCTTACAACTCCAACTGCTTGTTCCAATTCTACATCCACGACCTCCACAGTCAACCAGAACACGACTCGGACGACAACAAGCACACATTGATGCGCCTCACCGGGGCGCCCACTCTTTTTATGAGAACTCGCTGAGAGAAGTGGCCAGATGGACACCAGGAAGCTGGTCGTGGCGTCGGCGTTCTTCGTCGCCTCGGCCTTCGTACTCTCTTTCAAACTGTTGTTTTCGACGCCCATCAACGTCTACCTGCAGCAGGGACAGAGCACGGTTCTAGTTAACCAGGTGAAAGGCTTCTACAGTTGGTCTGACGTCGCCGTGGTAGCCGTGGCTGCAATTGTCCTTGGTTGGTCTGCCGCCTTGATGCTCTCTTCTGGCCGCGCGGGTCCGGTTGCCGGGGAGGATACGAGAGGTCCTAGGACGTGGGGAGGAGCCCTCGAAAAAAAGAAGGCTCTCTGGGAAGAAGCTGCACAGTCGTTGAAGGACGACGAGGCAGCAGTGTTCAGGGCAATCATATCGGCTGAAGGCGTGATTAACCAAGGTGATCTGGTCAAAGAAACCGGCCTGCCTAAGAGCACGGTCAGCAAGTGCCTGGACATTCTTGAGAGCAGAGGACTCGTCGAAAGGAGGAGGAGAGGCATGGGGAACGTCGTCGTGCTCAAGTGACCAGTCTCATGCTTGACTTCGTGAGCATGAAGAGCAACGAGGGGTCGGCCGGATTTGAACCAGGCAGTTTTGGCGGGGTTGGACAGACTAGGGCAAGGAAGTCGAGGCAGGTGGACAACCAAACTGAGTGGCATTACCATATTGAGCCGTTTCAGCACCAGTGGCCGTCCCACTAAGTCCGTTAGCATTGGAAGCAGGCACCCATTGGACTGTCCTTCCATAATACGCCCCGAATCCAAACGCCCAGCAACTAAGAGACTGCCAGTTAGGATACTTGGGTTGGCTTTGGGGACTGTTGTAGAATACAAGTGGGCCATATACGATGGTGGGCGAATAGACTACAGGAGCAAAGATGAAGAAAGCAGCCAAGACTATGACGGCGGTTCCTGTTATTGCCAGAGTTCTACGCTTCACGCTGGAGGTTGTAGTCGGGCTGGATTTACGCCTACTCATGAGAACGGCCTAGCGATTTTGGCGGGGTTGGACGTCTAGTCGATGAGCCAGAGCCCGCCGCCCAAGTCTGGTGTGTAAACAATTCCTAGACTCCATAAGGAGTAACTAATCGACGACCACAAGTGATACGTTACCATTTCTGACGGGTTCTGAATAGATGGGCTGACGAATGGACAGAAGTATCCGGGGTGCAATGCACATGGTATGTCAGCATTGGTGGTTAATGTCGATGGAACGATGGGAACGAAGAAGACGAAAACAGCGGCCAGAGCTATGACGATTACGAGATTTCTGTTAAGATGGCTCATTGCCGGTTCCAAACCCCTAGGCCCCTCTCGTTCTCTAAAGTATTCTGGTTCGGGAATCCAGACCAAGTTGCGAACTCAGGCCCGTCTGCCGCTAATCTTCGTGAGCATAGTGCCTAATCGCTGGTCAAACGGCCAAAGTGCCGCAGGACTCTACCGTCGAATTGGAACCAGTTGCGGTCACGTTCCGATTCAACCCTGCCAGAGTCAATGGAAGATTATACAGTTGTGGAGAGTCGTTCGCCAGTTTTGTCGCACTCGCGCAGAGGGTGTATTGAGCATAACCCCCTACATAGAACGTTATCCATATGCTGGAATTCCCTGAACCCAACATGTTGCCGCTTATGCTGTTCTGCGTTCCCGTGAAGTTCTGAACCCAGTAGTGGAGGCTCCAAGGGCCGCCACCGTAGGTGATAGAAAGGGGAAAGGTGAACGTAGCTCCTCCGCCGTGGCTGGTGCACGAAGCGCAAGTATTGAGCGTGGTGCTCCAGGTTACGAAAGTCTCGGAGCCGACGGTCGACGTGAATGCGACTTTGCTGTTGTACGGTTGAGAGTTCCCAAGGCTACACGAGGTGGCATTCCAGTAGGCGATTGCGCCTGTCAGAGTACCCGTGAATGTGTTCGTTGTGTAGGTGGGATACCCACTGGTCTCAAACGTGGTGACCGGGTAACTCTGGGTGGACGTTCCTCCAATCGTCGTGCTGTTGTGAATCGACTCGACCGACCAGACATGGTACTCGGTGACCGTGCATTCCTCCCCCCCAACTTGAGTAATGACAGTCGTATGAAGGAATGTCTGGGTTACGGTTGGTGGGTTACCAGTCCCCTCTAGGTATCCAATCCCTGCTCCTGCGATCAAGGCGACTACAATAAGGACTGACGCCACCTGGCCATTCATCGCCCAGAGAAGATGTGCCCTCCCATTATAGTTCTATTCGACAGAACAGCGGGCAAAAATGCTGTGAATGCCAGAATCACCGGGACGCTGAACCATAAGGCTTAATCGGCGCGCGACCTGTCGGAACATTGCGAGCCGAGATGGCGAATGCCCCAGGCGCCGGAAGCGGGAATCCCAGCCAACCCAGCCACATGACTCGAAACATTGCACTGGTCGTCATCATCGCGCTGGCCGGAATCGGATTGCTACTTTATGTCGGGTCGGTCACCACGGAGTACGGGTGCCCCGGCTGTAGCTCCGCCCAGGTCGCCGTGACCTCCGTGCAATGCACCGGCTCGGCCGAAATGTGCGTCCTGTCCATGGTGAACACGGGGACCGCCGCGACCACAGCGACGGCCTGCTATGTCCAGGACCAGGGCAAGCCGGTCGAAGGCGTGGTTCCCGCCGGACCAGTCGCTCTCTGGCCGGGAACCACCCCAACCGACGTGAAATGCTCCTTCGCCATTCCGCCTCAGGCTTCGGGGACATCCGCCACGGGGTCCGTCTCGCTGGGGAACGGGGCGAGCGTTCCATGGGCAGGTATTTGGGCATAAAGCACGAGCACTGACATACGGAGAGCTTGCCTTCGTTAGGCACCTAGCTCTTCACGACAAACATGCAAGCTCCACTCTCCTGATTTCTGTCTTTGAGCTAGTGAGAACGTACAAGCAGTCCTGGATGACCAAGCCACACTACAGAATGAACAAGTTGGAGGAGCCTCAGGCTCCCACTTGCGCTTCAAAGATTTTGGCAAGGATTCCAGCAAGATTCGTTTTGGAATATGGTCTGGCATCGGATTCATTAAGGCAATGGGCAATTCTGCCCCGAACCTGTCAAAGTACTATTGACGTGGCCAGGAGTGGCGGTGTTCTGGAACGCCAAGACTTGGCTGCCCATGGTCACATACCCCACATCTGAGTTAGAGTTGAACACGATGTATTCCGGTGAAGTTGGAAAAGAGTACATGTTCACAAGGGCGCCTGATGTGCCGTCGTAGGCCATGACGTAGTTGCCATCCAAGTCGACTGCGAGCAGCTGATTTGTAGAGGTATCAGCGGCCATACTGTCGAAAGTGCCGCAGACCAATGAATTGACTTCGAAAGCGATCTTGCCAGTGTTTCCATCCAGTGCGACAAGTTGGGCTGAACCTGAAACATAGGCCACATTGGTAGCCAGGTTCATGGTCACTCTGGGGTAGGCGTCGTTGCCTATTGTTACCTTGTTCAGTATTTGCCCGTTAGTCCCGTTGACCGCAGACGCAATAGAACCGCAGACAAAGCTTCCTTGACATCCCACCGCAAAGACGACGTGCGTCTGAGGGTCCACAACTACGCTGTTAGCCCAATACCCGAGGGACACGTTCATGGTCACTTTGCCGGTTCGGACGTCGGCCCCTACTAATGTGCCATTCCCGGCTCCAGACGAACCATAGATGATTTTGGTGGAGGGGTCATAAGCCATGGAGCCTGGTCCAAAGTTGAGATGGAGTTCCCCTGTCACCGTGTTGGTTGACCCGTTGACTACAGCTACTCCTCCCTCCACCAGCACGTAGATCATGTTCGTGTTGGGATCGACTGCTATTCCATTATTGTCATTTGCAGGCAGGAGGATCCTAGCCACAACGGCGCTGGTACCTGAATCAACTGCGGTGAGGTTGTTGTAGAAGTAGTCAGCGACATAAATCCTGCCGGTGTCTGGGTTAATCGCAATCGTGCGTGGAGACCCGCCGATAGTAACGCTCCCAGTTTCAACCTTGGAGATGGGTACAGGCGAATTTGAATTTGAGGTGGAACCCGTGGTTGTAGTACAAGAAGTTCCAGTGTAAGCGATTGGGATTGTCACGTTATTCCCAGAGACCGTGAATGAACCAGATGATGGTGTGAAATAGCCTTGAGAAGGGCTAATCACGTACTGGTAATTGCCGTCTTCGAGAGCGAAGTCGATTTCGGCGAGGTTTCTGTCCGTGGTTCCCTTAAGATATGAGATGGGAAGCTTGGTGCCCTGAGGCTGGGCCTTGGTTACGTTGTCTATTGTCACGGCCCAAGGGACTCCCCAGAAGGATGGGGAACAGGCGGCAATCTGTTGGAAGGCCACTTCATGTGTGCCCTTGGATGCGCCGGAAGTCGAGGTTGAATGAGGGTTAGAATACGAAGAAAGCATTACGAAGCCGACAGCGCCAATAGCAACAAGTACAATCACGATGATTGCTGCAGCTGCGGTACCGATTGCAATCCTTTGCGGATGCAAGGAGGCATATGGACAACAGAGGGTGTATAGTTCTATTGCTGAGAACGGATTTGGGGAACGGTCTAAACCCGGCCTTGGCGGTCTGAAGGGCTGCTCTTTGTCGTGGACCGGATATTCCAGTTGAGCGATTTGAGCTGGTTCATATCACCAAAGCGAGTAGCGCCCAAACGGGAAGTACCCGACAGAATAACCCCCATGCCCAAGGACCACATAAGTAAGGGATCCATACTGACCCTCGGGGGGACAGCCGAAGTAGCAAGGGGCGTGAGGGGGAACATATGCTACGGGAATGAAGAATGCAAAAAGTGCGACTCCGATCACCAACCCCAAGATTGCATATCTTCGTCTCATGACAGACAGGTTAGCAATTTGGGATGTAAAGCTCTACTCTTGAGAACAGGCCAGTTCTACGTTCGACTAGAGGCGTTTCAGTGTCTTGGCCATCTCGTAAATGGAGATGCCAAGGGCGGAAACGTTGACTACCACCGCGAAGTAATACAGAGAGTCGATTGTTGCGGGCCTAAGAGTGAACACTAGAATAAGCAAAAGGACACCGAAAAAAGCGACATAGGCTGTCTGTATCGGAATGGAAACCCTCCTTATCCGGATGACGTTCTCTAGAATGACCTTGTCCACGAGGTAGCCTCCCTGTTCCTCCCGAATCAGGCCCAGCTGAAGGAGCTTCCTTACGTGGTACTGCGACACGGAAGGGGAGCTGAGTCCCACTCCCCTTTGTATGTCGGAGATCCCCACAGGTTCCCTCTGCTTGAGCATGAAGCGATAGACCCGGTACGTAGTCCCCTTCAGTTGAGCTGGGCCCTCTTCGGAGGGATTGGAGGTCAAGTTTGCCGACCGGCGCGTCAATGAGGTGGTTGGCGCGAGCATATATTACTACAAAGTAGGAAGGAGCGACTCCGCCGTTTCCTAATGGGTAGTAATGTATACCCCTGTGCCTGAACCATCGTAAAGAGATCTGCGATGTCAGAATACAAGAAAGAGATAGGAGTCGCCGTGACGGTAGCGGTCGCATTAGCGATTCTTGTCGGGGGATCAGCGGTCTACCTGTTCCCCGGTCGTCCCTCGGGTTCTTTCGGAGCTGGGTGCGCTCTCCCACCTTGCGTTACGACTCCCTATGCGACCTTTGCTTCATGCAGCGTACAGAACGACTCATGTGAGATAACAATACGAAATCAGGAACCCTTCTCCGTTGATGCCGTCGGGTGTCTTTTCCAACACATCTATGCCATTGAGGGCAACGGCCAGACCGTTACCAGCTATAGCACCGTCACCAACAACCACACCCTCACCATGTCCACTGTGAACATCGGAACCGGAGTTCTTTCTACACAACCAAAGGGTCCACAGTTGACCACGACAATCGCAGTGAACTCAACTGCCACAGTCTACTGCACCCCATCCGCCTCGGTTCCCACCCCTACCGTGGGAAGTCAGGCCGTTGGCGAAGTCCAATTCACCAACCAAACCATCGTTGTGAATTGGCTAGAAGTCTGGCAGAAGTGAAAATTCAATCGTTAGAAGCGGCAAGACCGTTTGACATCTTGAGCGAAGTGAGTGACCGTGAGCATCTGCAGGATGAGCTGTTCAAAGGTTAAAGCTCCGTTGAACTTTCCACCCTCGATGAGCTTGCTGCACCATCTTGGTGCGGTTCTTTTGGCATTGGCCGGTTCCTTTCTATTTGGCACAGGAGTAGACTGGTACCTGGGGGCGGGAAGCGTCCCTGCGCCTCTCCTGATCTACGTGATGATTGTGTCCGGGCTCTTGGGTCTGGCGTTCGCAGTCTTTCTCAGCCAACTCACCTCCAGAATCGCTGTAGGGCTCATCGTCGTGATTGAAGGCGCGATTATCCTCCAATCGTATACTTGTGGAGGCTTTGGTCCGATTTGCATTAGTTGGTGGAGTGGACAGGTTACTGGGCTGGCGACGCTATCTATAGGTTTGGTAGTAGCCATTTGGGGACTTGCTGTGACGCTGGCGTCGAGAAAGATTCATCGAATGAATCAGTGACGCCGTCAAACACTATACGCATGATGTCGCATGGCGAAAGCCAAATTCTAGTTCGCAATCTGGCCCGGTCATGCAGTGACTTCGTTGGGCCTGGTCGAGAAGAGCACCCTCTCTTCGTCGCTCAAGAGGTTGTAAAATGGGAGACGTCCTTCTGGCGTTACGAGTATTCCCTGCCCGATCTTGGCGTTGATGATGAACTTCTCTTCGGCGTCGCTGAGGTTGAACGCCTCCTTGAGCACCTGGGAAGCAGCCTGGTCCTGCTTCAGCACGACCTTGGTCGAGCAGCTTTCTATGATTATCCTCCCGGGCCCGTAGACGCCTCCCCTCCCCATCAGGTCCGAGACTAGCTGGGTAGCGACTACGAACGCCGCGTTGTAATGCCTCCCTGTCCGGGCTATCTCAGGCACGTACTCCACTGCCAGAGGGAAGTAGGGCCTCCCTGTCCTAGGGTTGATCTCCACCAGGGACCAACCCTCGTCGATCACTATCGCTTTCTTCCTTGACACTGGGATGGTCCCCGTTTCCTGTATCTTCCTCCAGATTGCGGCGAGCGCCAGGAAAGCCGCCGCGTCCCTCAGCTCTCCCGGCGGGAGGTCATAGAGGACGAAGACCATACGGGGATAGATCTCCATCGATCCCTCGAAGAGGAACCGGTAGGGAGGGAGGTTGGCCTGGAGTCGCTTCTTCAGGTCCCCTGTAGCCAGCCCGACGAGCTCCCCAACGTTCGACGCCCCCTCGGAGGCAATATACAGGTCCGCCAGCAGGTCCGCATCGTTCTCGACCTTCACCACGCTTGCGAGGAAGTTGGCAGCGATTCTCTTCGACGGGAAGACGGCGAAGGGGTCCAGGCCTGCCCCGCTGCCGCTGCTGAAGCGGTGGACCTTGCACCCGGTTAGCGCCGCGAAGGATTTCTCGTACTTCCCGTCGGGGGAGACGGCATACTCGGGGCGGACTATGCTGTCGAAGAGGTAGACCATCATGTCCTTGTTCTCTCTGAGCGTTCTGCTGAGGTATGTCTTGATGAACGTGGACTTCCCAAAGCCACTTTGACCCATCACGGACAGGTTGTAATTCTCCTTCTCGAACACGTCATAGAGGATGGCGTTGCCGGTCTGAAGGTTCTGGCCCAGGAAGACCCCGGCCGGGTCGACGACGTCGAGCCCGCAGAACGGGAACAGGCTCAGGGCTCCCGACGTGGTGATGTAAAACCATCTCCCCGTAGCATACTTCGGACCTGTCCCCGTCAGCATCGCCTCCTGCAGGTATCTGGGGGAGTCGATCTGGCCGACCATCCCGCCGATGAGCTGCCTCAGCTTCCTCCTCGTCTCAACCAAGTCATCGCGGTTCCTGGCGCGAAGCACGATCCTAATTCTCGTCCTGAAGAGCCTCTCCTTGCCAGCCCCGATGAGCTGGGCAGCCCCCGACGCTCTCTGGAACTCAGCCTGCTCCTCGGGGTCCAGCGACCTGCCCTCGCTCTGCCTCAGGATGAGCCTGGAGCCGATGGACCGTGCGTACGCTCCCACCAGCTTCTTGGCGTCGAAGACATCGATCGGCTCGATATCGACCACTATCGAGTGAGCCACCTGGTAGAGTTCTGTAAGGAAGCCTGGAAACAGGGAGCCTCCCAGCCTTGTGACGCAGTAGACTTGGATGCAGAGGCCGTCCGAGTCCAGTAGAAACTTCGGGCGAGCTTCGGTTGTCTTCAGCGCAGGAAGCGCAGCGGAACGGGTCATCCTCGTCCCGAGCCTCCGCACGAGTGAATCGGCTTGGGTACCCATCTCAAGGAAGAATCTCTTGTACGGTATCTGATAGGCGGCCCCTATCGACTCCACCTCAGTCTCGTCCTGTACTATGTGGAACTTGATTGGTTCGGTGAGGGAGTCGAGGAACGACGCGAACCTGTCGAGGACCGAACCCTGTTC
>Ga0335079_10000729_pt1 | contig 37546 bp, 30 predicted proteins | sample Lox_Sample_33_FD_206719 | JGI IMG/M metagenome (GOLD analysis project Ga0335079, IMG submission 206719) | Soil microbial communities from Loxahatchee National Wildlife Refuge, Florida, United States - Lox_Sample_3.3 | ecosystem: Environmental > Terrestrial > Soil > Wetlands | place: USA...
CCCTCTGCGGTGAGCAGCCCGCAGTGACGGGCGTCACAGAATTCCCGGGGAACGGGTCGGCCGGGGCGGCGCCCGGCACCGGCTCAGTGCTCGGAGTCCTGGGGATTCTGCTGTGCGACGGCCGCCTTCAGATCGAGCGAGGCGACGACGTTCTTGAGATCCTTGCACTGCGCGAGCGTGGCCCCGCGGTAGTTGTCGGCCGGGAAGTACTTCACCTGCCAGGCCGCGAAGCCCCAGACATCGAGCCCGGCCTTGAGATAGCGGTCGGCGTGCGCCGCGGCCTCGCAGTCGTACTGCGAGCGCTGCGCATGCTGCTGCAGCTCGCGCAGCAGGTCGTTGCGCGCGCGCGTCTCGGAGCGCTCGATGAGAACGTCCTTGAGATTCGCTACCGCGTGCCGCGCCTTGTGCGCCACGCGGAACTCCGGGTCTGCATACGGATCGGCCTTGCTGGATGCGGGCTCGTCCACCGGCTCGAGGGGCGGGGGCGGCGTGAGCGCGGCACTCGCGATCTGGGTACCGCTCTGGTCCGCGGCCGACTGCGCTGCCGAGGAATCGAACACGTTGGCCGCCGCAGTGCGCGCCGAGCGTGCGGCGAGATAGTCGCTCACCGCCCAGACGCCGAAGGTGACCAGCGCGGCGCTGATGCCGACGGGAGCCGAGTACTTGACGAAAGCGCCGATGAAATTCGGGCTGGGCCCGGGCCGGAGGCTGCGCAGCCGGCCGATCAGCTCGCCCCCCCGCGCCAGGCCGATCAGCCGACGGATGCCGTACAGGGCGCCCTGGGCGACCAGAAAGCCGCAGGCGGTGCCGATGATGAGTTGAGTCATATTCATGGCGGTACCTGCGCGCATTGTGCCGGCGGAGGACTCCCTGCGGCGGCACTTCAGCGGCTATTTGTGAGCGATGTCACGCGGGCTGCACGCGCGATGTGCGCCGGGCACGGTCCGCTGCGGATAGCCCGGCTCCGGGCGCAGTCGGCCAATCGGCGGCCGGTTGCCGGGTGGAAACCCCGGCGCCGAAGCGGGCCTTCGTTTGCGGCGGCGCGCCGCGCGCCCCCTCAGTCGCCGAACCAGATCGCCCCGCGGCTCAGCTCGGTCTTGAAGAGGGTGCGCGGCTTGTTGCAGCGCATGTTGTCCGCGCACGGGTCGTTCGATGCGCGCAGGATCAGCTGCAGGTGGAACGACGGCGCGCTGTCACAGACGCTATGGCCGTTCTCGGTGTTCTGAGCACAGAACTTGGCGACGTCCCAGACGTACTTGCCGGATTCGATCGTGCTGAAGGTGGCGTTCGACTTGAATTTCTCCATGAACGCCTTCATCGCCGTGGCATCAAGCAAGGTGCTGAGCAGGCGGCTCGTATCGCCCGGCTGCACGACGCCACCGATCCGCGCTGGCCTTCTGTGGGCCACCCTCGGGTCGTGGCCCAAAGGTCGCCAATCAGCGGTGCGCGGCCCACACACCGACCCTTCAACGACGGTCAGCCCTTAAGGTGTGACCGCTCTCAGTGAAATGCACTGCGCTCATCCCTCAGGATGCGCGTCGCAGGCACCCTGAGCGGTGCTGTTTAGACGTCCGGTCCAGCCGGTCGGGATCAATGCGGAGGAGGAATCGACCATGTCTATTCGCCGCCCAATCATCTTGGTCCTGGGAACGGCGCTGGCTTTGTTCCTGGGGCTTCACTACGGGCGCGACTTGTACCCGCAACTGGAGGCGGCTTTGCACCCTGCGCCCGCAGAGCCGAAGCCGCTCGATGGCAAGAACTCGATTACAAACCTGACGGTCAGGCAAACCCGCCCGGGCGTATGGACGGCGGACTTTGACTATTTCTACACAGGTCAGCCCGCATGGGCGGGAATGCGAATCGACCTCGGCGGGGCAAGCGGCTCATCGGACGGCATCGTTGGCACCGAGAACTTGCAGACCTCACTGCCGCGGCCGGAACGCGGCACGCACCATGTGAGCCACGAAATCAACTATCCGCACGCGCAGATCGAGACCCAAAGGGTCACAGCGAAGCTGCTGAAGGAAATCACGCTGGATCACGTGATCGTGAGCCAGGAAGTGACGCAGCTCATCGATTGGCCGGATATCCCGACGTGGATTCGCGACAAGCAACTCGCGGCTGCTACTCCAGAAGACAGCCTGAAGCGAGCCGTCGCGTTAATCGACTCCGAAGGCGAGTCTGAGCTGGCCGAGGCCAAGTCGATCCTCGAGCAGCTCATCGCCCAGAACCCCCGCTTCGATGAGGGGTACGTTGAGCTCGCGCGCATTGCCATGAAACAGAACTGGAGCCCGGAGGGCTTGCACCAGGCGGAGGGCTTGCTCGGCTCCGCGCTGCAGATCCGGCCGGACAGCGCCAACGCCAAGATCCTCCTTGGGTACGTGTATGCGCAGCAGAAGCGCTTCCCTCAGGCAGAAGCATTGTTTGCAGATGCCGAAAAATCCAATCCGCCCAATCTCTGGTTGTGGGCCAACTGGGGCGACCTGTACAGCATGCAGGGCAAGACCGATCAGGCGATGGCTAAATATCGCGAGGCGATCGCGCGTCCGATGACTCATGACACTTATGACCGGGCCCGAAACCAGGCCTATATCCGCCTGCTCGCACTGCTCGAGCAGCGCAAGGACTACGATGGGATGGAGGTGTTGTATAGGCAGCGTGTTGCTGAGTTCGGACCCGGCGCCTGCTACACCGTCGACTACGCGAAGTTCAAGCTGCAGATTCGCGGCGATACGCAGGGTGCGATCGACCTTTCCCGCGGCGCACTCAACCAGAATTGCGAGGATTCCGGCGCCCGCAGGGTTCTGGGGATGGCCAACTACGTTTCGTGGGCGACCGCCGGAGGTCCCCACCAAGAAGCGCTCAATGAAGCCAGGGTATTCCTGCCGCCCGGGCCGATTGCGCTGTATATGCTCGCCACGGGCGAGCGAAGCCTCCCGGCGTTGAAGAAACTGCTTGCGTCGGGCGAGAAAATCGACGAACGCGACAGCGGGAACATGACGGCGCTTGCCTACGCTCTTCAAGATCGGGATTTGCAGGCGGCGCGCCGCCTGCTCACGCTGGGCGCGCGGCCGGATTTTCCGGTGGGCCCCGCGGGCGTGCCCCTGGCGCTCGTGCCGGTCATGGAGGTTCAGGTCGACGAGATCCGGTTGCTGCAGCATTCCGGCGTCGACTATACGAAGCTGCACTTTCGCGGAGCCACGGCGCTCGACTACGCCAGGCAGTCGGGGAACAAGGAGCTACTCAACGTGCTCGCGGGCAAGGGAGAGGCTCTATAGGCTGCTCGCCCGGAGAGGGCGCGGCGTAACTCGCGCCGTCATATGACCGCAGCATGAGTCCGACGAGCTCGATCGGTTTTGGAAATTGGCGCGCCCGGAGAGATTGCTCGGCCGCTGACGCGGCTTGGTCCCTCGCTCACGCTCGGGACCGCACGCACGGGAAGTGCGTGCGTCCAACCTGGCTCGCAGACTCGCCAGGTTGTCGAACTCCCGCGCCGCCTGCGGCGGCGGTCGGGAGTTCTCACCCGCTCAACCGCACGAAGGGTTCACCGGACTCGATGCAACTGAAAATTTGGCGCGCCCGGAGAGATTCGAACTCCCGACCCCCTGGTTCGTAGCCAGGTACTCTATCCAACTGAGCTACGGGCGCGCCGGCGTGACTGGCTTGGCCCCGGGACCGCCTGGCCATCGATGGCCGCCGGCTGTTTCCGGGGGCGCGCATCCTACCACAAGGTCGAAGACCCCCATCAATGGGCCCGCCTGCGGGCTGAAGCCCGCCGCATTAACTCGCTTTGAGCGCGCTCACGCCGGAGCGAGATGGGTCCAGGCCCACAGCAGGAGCACCGCGCCGACGATCGACAGCAGGATCCCGGCCGGGTGTATCGGCGCGCCGGGTGCGGGTTTGCTGAAGAGGCGGGCGATGAAGCCGCCGACGAATGAGCCGACGATGCCGAGCAGCCCCGTCATGAGGAGGCCGAGGTGCCCGGCTCCGGGCACGAAGAACTTGGCGATCGCGCCCACCACGATGCCGACGATGAACATCCAGATGAGATGCAGCACGGACTTTCTCCTTGAGTGAGTGGCGGAGAGAGAGGGATTCGAACCCTCGAAGGGCTTTTGACCCTTACACCCTTAGCAGGGGTGCGCCTTCGACCACTCGGCCATCTCTCCGGTCGGCATTACGCGGCGCGCCATGATACTGAAGGGCCCGGCACGCGGCAAAAGAGCCCGCGCGGGGCCGTCCGGGCCTGAATTTCAGCCGCTGAGGCGCGCGCGCACGAACTCGCGCACCGAGTCGAGCGCCGCATCGAGCGCCTCGGGCTTGCTGCCCCCGGCCTGGGCGAAGTCCGCCCGGCCGCCGCCGCGCCCGCCCACCTGCGCCGCGACCGCGCCGGCGAGCTCCCCCGCCTTGATGCGCGCGGTCTGATCGTCCGTCACGCCGACCACCAGCACCACCTTGGCCGGACTCTCGACGCTCGCCAGCACCACCACCGCCGACTTGAAGCGCTGCTTCAGCTGATCGACCGCGCTGCGCAGCGCGCCGGCATCCGCGCCGTCGACCTTGGTCGCGACCACCTTCACACCCTGCACGTCCACCGCCCCGGCGCCGAGATCGACGCTGTTGCCGGTCGTGAGCCGGTCCTTGAGCGTGCGCACTTCGCGCTCGAGCTGCTTGACGCGCTCCAGCTGCTCGCGGACTTTCTCCGGGAGATCCTCGCGCGAGCCGCGCACGAGCCCCGCGAGGTCCTTGAGCAGTGCGTCGTTCTCCTCCACGTAGCGCAACGCCGCCTCGCCGGTCAGCGCCTCGATGCGGCGCACGCCCGAGGCGACGCCACTCTCGGCGGTGATCTTGAAGAGGCCGATGTCACCGGCGCGGTGCACGTGCGTGCCGCCGCACAGCTCCATCGAGAAGTCGCCGAGCTTCAGTACCCGCACTTCCTTGTCGTACTTCTCGCCGAACAGCGCGATCGCGCCCGCGGCCACCGCGGCGTCGTAGTCCATGACGCGGGTCTCACCGGCTGCGTTGGCGCGGATCTGCGCGTTCACCAGCCGCTCGATCTCGCGCAGCTCCTCGGGGGTCACCGGCTGGTAGTGCGCGAAGTCGAAGCGCAGCCGGTCGGGCGCCACCAGCGAGCCCTTCTGCTGCACGTGGGCGCCGAGCACCGTCCGCAGCGCCGCATGCAACAGGTGCGTCGCGCTGTGATTGAGTACCGTCGCCAGACGGCGCTTGCCATCGACCCGCGCGTCCAGTGTGTCGCCGATCCTGATGCCGCCCTCAACCAACTCGCCGATATGCGCGTGCGCCGCGCCGCGCTTCTGGGTGTCCTCGACCGCGAAGCGCACGCCCGCTCCCGTGAGCTCGCCCGCATCCCCCACCTGACCGCCCGACTCGGCGTAGAAGGGCGTGCGATCGAGCACCACTTCGCCCTTGTCGCCCGCCGCCAGAGACTGAACCGGCGCGCCGCCCTTCATGAGCGCCAGCACCTGGCCGGAGCCGGTCAGCTCCTCGTAACCGCGGAATACCGTACGCACATCGGGCACCGCTGCATCCCGCTGCTTGGCGCCGAACTTGCTCGCCTCCTGCGAGCGGCGGCGCTGCTGCTCCATCGCGGTCTCGAAGCCGCTCTGGTCGATGGTGAGGCCGCGCTCGCGCGCCACGTCCGCCGTGAGGTCGGCGGGGAACCCGTAGGTGTCGTAGAGCTTGAACACCGTCTCGCCGTCGATCACCCTGGCGCCGCGCAGGTTGCGGATCGCGCTCTCGAACAGCACCATGCCCTTGGCGAGTGTCTCCGCGAACTGCTCTTCTTCCTGGCGCAGCACGCGCTCGGTGACCGCACGGCGCGAGACCAGCTCCGGGTAGGCGCTGCCCATCTCCTGCGCGAGCACCGGCACCAGCTTGTAGAAAAACGGCTCCTGGATGCCGAGCTTGTAGCCGTGGCGGATGGCGCGACGGATGATCCGGCGCAGCACGTAGCCGCGGCCCTCGTTGGAGGGCAGCACCCCATCGACGACCAGGAAGGCGCTGGCGCGGATGTGATCGGCGATCACGCGCAGCGAGCTCGAGCTGAGGACCGAAGTGCCGGCGAGCTTGCCGGCGGCGCGGATCAGGTTCTTGAACAGGTCGATGTCGTAGTTGGAGTGCACTCCCTGCATCACGGCGGAGATGCGCTCGAGCCCCATGCCGGTGTCCACCGAGGGCTTCGGCAGCGGCGTGAGCCTGCCGTCAGCGCCGCGGTCGTACTGCATGAAGACCAGGTTCCAGATCTCGACGTAGCGGTCGCCCTCCTCCTCGGGCGAGCCGGGCGGGCCGCCGGGAACCTGCGGCCCGTGGTCGTAGAAGATCTCGCTGCACGGTCCGCACGGCCCGGTGTCGCCCATGGCCCAGAAATTCGACGCCTCGCCGAGACGCGAGAAGCGCCGCGGGCTCACGCCGACTTCCTTCAGCCAGATGTCGGCCGCCTCGTCGTCGTCCTTGTAGACCGTGCACCACAGCCGCGCCGGATCGAGCCCCAGGTTGAAGATGAGGAAATCCCAGGCAAAGCGGATCGCCTCGCGCTTGAAATAGTCGCCGAAGGAGAAGTTGCCGAGCATCTCGAAGAACGTATGGTGCCGGGCGGTGTAGCCCACGTTCTCGAGGTCGTTGTGCTTGCCGCCGGCGCGCACGCAGCGCTGCGAGCTCGCGGCCCGCAGATAGTCGCGCGTCTCGCGGCCGAGGAACACGTCCTTGAACTGCACCATGCCGGCATTGGTGAACAGCAGCGTCGGATCGTTCCCGGGCACGAGCGAGCTCGAGGGTACGATGGCGTGCGCGTGGACGCGAAAAAACTCCAGGAATGCGGAGCGCACATCCGCAGCGCTCATGTAGGTCGGTTTACCCAAGGTCCTTCAGTCCGTGTCGGGATCGGTCCCGGTCGCCGCACGGATATGATCCGCTGAAAAGCCTCGATACTGCAAAAAGCGCACCTGCCGCGCCTTCTCCTTCCAGCTCGCCGGGGCCGGCCTGCCGAAGCGGCGCACCCGCGCGGCGGCGGCGAGCGCGCGCCAGTCGGGACCGCTCTCGAGCGCCGCCTCGATGAGCGGCGGCGCCAGGCCGAGCGCGCGCAGCTCGGCGGCGATGCGCATCGGACCTTGCCCGCGGCCGGCGTGCCAGGTGACATAGTTGAGCGCGTAGCGCTCATCGCTCTGCAGGCCCTCGGCGGCGAGCGCGGCCAGTGCCGCGGCGGCGGCGGCCGCCTCGAAGCCGCGCGCGGTGAGGCGCGCGTGCAGCTCGCCGCTCGCAAAATCGCGCCGTGCGAGCAGCGTGACCGCGGCGGCGCGGGCTGCAGCGGGGTCCGCTGCCCGTTCGGCCACAATGGCGCGACCCGCGGCCCGGGGTGCTCGGCGCAGGCTCATTTTTTTTGTATAGTCATTGGCTCTGCGGCCTCCTGGCGGGGCCGTCAACACTCATCGCGACATATAAAGCAATGTGCATGCGCCTAGTTGTTGGACTGCTGGCCTTTGCCGGCGCCATGAATCTTGCCCTCGCCGACGATCCGCCCGCCGCTCCGGCAGCCCCTGCCGCCAGCGCCTCGCCTGCGGCCCCGGCAGCAGCCGCCCCGGCTGCCGCCGCGGCAAGTGCCGCCCAGCCGGCCGCCGCGGCCGCCAAGGCCACCGCGGACAAGGCGACGGTCGACAAGGATATTCAGCACTTCACGCAGGAGGGCTTCAAGCCCGAGATGCGTCACGGGCAGGAGCTCTACTGTCGCAAGGAGACGGTCATCGGCTCGCGCCTCGCCTCGCAGAGAATCTGCGGCACGATCGATGAGCTGAAGATGATGGAGATGCAGAGCCGCTCGAGCATGGAGCAGGCACAGCAGCGCCAGTCCTCGGGCCCGTCCGGCCGCTGAAGCTTTGCCGGCGCGGCGGCGGTCAGGCCGTATTGGCGGTCTGATCGCCGTTGCGTTGCTGCCGCGGCGGCAGGAGGCGGGCGCGGACCTGCTCTTCGATCTCGCGCGCGACCTCGCGGTTCGACTGCAGGAAGGTCCGCGCGTTGTCCTTCCCCTGGCCGATGCGGTTGCCCTTGTAGGCGTACCAGGCGCCCGACTTCTCGATGATTCCGAGCGAGCTGCCGAGCTCGATGATCTCGCCCTCGCGTGAGATCCCCTGGCCGTACATGATCTCGAACTCCGCCTCGCGGAACGGCGGCGCCACCTTGTTCTTCACCACCTTGACGCGCGTCATGTTGCCGGTGACTTCCTCGCCGTTCTTGATCGCGCCGATGCGGCGGATGTCGAGGCGCACCGAGGCGTAGAACTTCAGCGCATTGCCGCCGGTGGTGGTCTCGGGGTTGCCGAACATCACCCCGATCTTCATGCGGATCTGGTTGATGAACACCACCATGGTGTTGGAGCGCTTGATGTTGCCGGTGAGTTTGCGCAGCGCCTGCGACATGAGGCGCGCGTGCAGCCCGACCTGCATCTCGCCCATCTCGCCCTCGATCTCCGCCCGCGGCGTGAGCGCGGCGACCGAGTCGATCACCACGATGTCGACGGCGTTCGAGCGCACCAGCATGTCGGTGATCTCGAGCGCCTGCTCGCCGGTGTCGGGCTGTGACACCAGCAGGTCGTTGATGTTGACGCCGAGCTTCTCGGCGTAGCTTGGATCGAGCGCGTGCTCGGCGTCGACGAACGCGGCGGTACCGCCGTTGCGCTGCACCTCGGCGATCACCTGCAGCGTGAGCGTCGTCTTGCCGGACGCCTCGGGACCAAAGACCTCCACCACGCGCCCGCGCGGCAGTCCGCCGACGCCGAGCGCGATGTCGAGCCCGAGTGAGCCAGTGGAGACGGTCTCCACGTCATAGGTCGCCGCGGCATCGCCGAGACGCATCACCGAGCCCTTGCCGAACTGCTTCTCGATCTGGCCCAGAGCGGCGGCGAGTGCCTTCTTGCGGTTCTCTTCCATCTGCGTTCTTTCCGGGAGTGGTGTGACGACGGGCGGCATTTGTGAGCGTGATTATCCCACAAAGTTTTGGGCGTAGGAGCACCGCGACGCCGCTGTTTCACTCCTCTCTGCGCATATTTTCCGCGCTAGCCAGTACGAACGACTCGACGACACTGTATACGGGGCCGCTGCTCAGCGTGCGGCTCTCGATGAGCGCGAACTGCGCGAAGCTCCATGTCACCGGGCGCGGTGCGTTGCCGTGCGGCGCATGCGCGACCTTACGCGCCACGGTGACATGCGCACGGAAAGGCTTGAGATCCGGATTGAATCCGGCCGCGGCCGTCTCCCTCGAGAGCGCCCCGGCGAGCGCGTGGGCGCTGCCCGCCGGCGTGCCGCTCGCCGCCTCGTGCGCGAGCACCGCGAGCACCTGCGGCTGCTCCCAGTGGGCGAGACCCCGGAGCGTGAGGACGAGCGGCACCGCGGCGCGCGGAAAGGCCGCGGCGATCTGCCCCGCAATGGTGCGCAGCTGCGGAACGCGGCTCTCGGGAACCGCCCCCAGGAAGGCGAGCGTCAGATGAAGATTCGCCCCGGGCACCGGCCGGCTGCCGCTCAGGCGTACCGCCTTGCGCACCGCGTGGACGAGAGCCGCGCGCTCGGGCGTCTGCGGCCACAGTGCGAAGAACAGGCGACGCGTCGGCCCGCTCGCCAAGCCTCACACCGCCGGCGCGCCGCCCGGAAGATCGAGGCGGGCGAGGAGCTCGAGCCCATGGCGCACCGCGCAGCCGCGCACGGCGGCACGATCGCCGGGGAAGATCTGTCGCTCGGCGATGACCTCGAGGACCCGGCCGGTGCGCGCAGCAGCGCAGAACCACACCGTCCCGACGGGCTTCGCCGGCGTGCCGCCGTCGGGACCGGCGATGCCGGTCACCGCGAGGGCCACGCTCACCTCGGGGATGCGCAGCACCCCGAGCGCCATCTCGCGGGCCGTCTCCTCGCTCACCGCGCCGAATGCGGCCAGCGTCGCAGGCTTCACGCCCAGATCGCGCATCTTGGCGGCATCGGAATAGGTCACGTACCCGCATTCGAACCATTGCGAGCTTCCGGGCACGTCGGTGATCGCCTTGGCGACCCACCCGGCGGTGCACGACTCGGCGGTCGCCAGGCGCCGCCCGGCGGCATGCAGCCGCGCGCCCAGGCGGGCGGCGAGCGTATAGAGCCCGGAGTCCAGGTTCACGGCCTCGAGGCTACTCGCGCTGACTCGAGTCGTCGACCGGGCCTCCTTACGGTAGCCTTCGCCCACCATGAGCGCGGAGCCCCTGTCGCAGCACACGCCGATGATGCAGCAGTACCTGCGCATCAAGGCGCAGCATCCGGACATTCTGCTGTTCTACCGGATGGGCGACTTCTACGAGCTCTTCTACGACGACGCGCGCCGCGCGGCGGCGCTGCTCGATATCACGCTCACGGCGCGCGGCAGCTCCGCCGGGGCGCCCATCCCCATGGCGGGCGTCCCCTTCCACGCCGCCGATAACTACCTCGCACGCCTCATCCGCAAGGGCGAGAGCGTCGCGATCTGCGAGCAGAAGGGCGAGCCCGGCGCCTCGCGCGGGCCGCTCGAGCGCGAGGTCGTGCGCATCCTCACCCCGGGCACCGTCACCGACGCAGCGCTCCTCGATGAGCGGCACGACACCCTCGGCGCGGCTCTGGTGCGTGACGGCGCGCGCTTCGGCCTCGCGTGGCTGGACCTCGCCGCCGGACGCTTCACCGTGCTCGAGGGCGAGGGACAGGCGGCGCTCGCCGCCGAGCTCGAGCGGCTGAAGCCCGTCGAGCTGCTGATCGCCGAGGGCAGCGCCGAGGAGGTCGGCCGTGCCGGTGCCGTCGTGCGGCGCCGGCCGCCGTGGCACTTCGAGCTGTCGAGCGCCTCGCACGCGCTCACCGAGCAGCTCGGTACGCTCGACCTCAAGGGCTTCGGGGCCGACGAGCTGCCGCTCGCCATCCGCGCGGCGGGAGCGCTGCTGCAGTACGTGCGCGACACACAGCGCTCCTCGCTCCCGCACGTGCGCGCGCTGCGCGTCGAGGAGCGTGGCGAGTCACTGCTCATCGATGCCGCGAGCCGCCGCAATCTCGAGCTCGACTCGAGTCTCACGGGGAACGAGTCGGCGACGCTGCTGGCGGTGATCGACAGCTGCGTGACGGCCATGGGATCGCGGGAGCTGCGCCGCTCCCTCAACCGGCCGCTCACCAGCCACGCACTGCTGCGCGAGCGGTATCACGCCCTTGGAGCCCTGTGCGATGGCCGGCGCTTCACGCCGCTGCGCGAGCTCCTCGCGCGTCTCGGCGACATCGAGCGCATCCTCTCCCGGGTCGCCCTGCGCTCCGCCCGGCCGCGCGACCTGACGCAGCTGCGCGCCTCGCTCGAGGTGCTGCCGGCGCTGCGCCGGGCGCTGGGCTCACTGGGCTCCCCGCTCCTGCGCGAGCTCCACGGGCTGACCGGCGAGCACCCGGAGGCGCTGTCGCTCCTCGCGGCGGCGATCGCCGCGGAACCGGCGGCGCTCGTGCGCGAGGGTGAGGTGATCGCGGCCGGCTACGATCGCGAGCTCGACGAGCTGCGGCGCATCGCGACCCACACGGACGAATTCCTTCTCGATCTCGAGCGGCGCGAGCGCGAGCGCACCGGGCTCGCGGCGCTCAAGCTCGGCTACAACCGGGTGCAGGGCTTCTTCATCGAGGTGTCGCGGCGCGACGCCGAGCGGGTGCCGAAGGACTACATCCGCCGCCAGACGGTGCGCTCCGCCGAGCGCTTCATCACCGCCGAGCTCAAGAGCTTCGAGGACCGCGTGCTCGGCGCTCGCGACAAGGCGCTGGCGCGCGAGCGCGAGCTGTACGAGGAGGTGCTGACGCAGCTCATCGACCGCCTGGGGCCCATGCAAGGCACCGCCGCGGCCCTGGCCACGCTCGATGCGCTCGCGGCGCTCGCCGAGCGCGCTACCGCCCTCGAGTGGACCGCGCCGACGCTGGTCGATGAGCCGCGCCTCGAGATCCGCGCCGGCCGCCACCCGGTGGTCGAGCGCTTCACGGATGCGCCCTTCGTCCCCAACGACCTCAAGCTCGATGCCGGGCGGCGCATGCTGATCATCACCGGCCCCAACATGGGCGGAAAGTCCACCTACATGCGCCAGGCCGCGCTCATCGTGCTGCTGGCGCACGTCGGCAGCTACGTGCCGGCGGATGCGCTGGTGGTGGGGCCGCTCGACCGCATCTTCACCCGCATCGGCGCGGCCGACGATCTCGCCGGCGGCCGCTCGACCTTCATGGTGGAGATGACCGAGGCGGCCAACATCCTCAACAACGCCACCGCCAGGAGCCTGGTGCTGCTCGATGAGATCGGGCGCGGCACCAGCACCTTCGACGGGCTGTCGCTCGCCTGGGCGATGGCGCGCGACATCGCCACCCGGGTGCGCGCCTTCACGCTGTTCGCGACGCACTACTTCGAGCTCACGACGCTCGCCGCCGAGGTGGAGGGCTGCGCCAACGTGCACCTCGATGCCACCGAGCACGGCACCGGGATCGTCTTTCTGCACGCCGTGAAGGACGGCCCCGCCAACCGCAGCTACGGGCTGCAGGTGGCACAGCTCGCGGGTGTCCCGCGGCCGGTGATCGGCGAGGCGCGGCGTTATCTCGAGGCGCTCGAGTCCGAGCGCGACCGCCTTCGCACCGCCGGCAACGGGCGAGGTGCGCCGCAGCAGGAGCTGCCGCTGGCCGCCTCCAACGAGCCGCCTGCGAGCCACGCCGCCGCGCTCCAAGCGGCGCTGCGAGCCATCGACCCTGACGAGCTCACGCCGAAGGCCGCGTTGGAGGCGCTCTACGGCCTGCGACGCCTGCTCGATGAGCGGGACTGAGCGAGCCGCGATCGCCGCCCGGACTCACTTGCGGAAGGTGTAGGTTGCGCCCACGAAGAAGCTCCGCCCGTAGTCGTTGTAGTTGAAGATGTTGTACGGCTGATTGTCGATGCCGCTGTAGGTGCTGTCGTAGGGCGGCTGGCGGTTGAACAGATTGTCGACATTGCCGGTCAGTACCAGTCCGGGGAGCAGCTCGTACTGCACGCTCAGATTGGCGATCGTCCAGGGCGGCAGCGTTGCGGCCCCAGGGACCGCGTAGCCCTCGACCTGCAGCGTCGCCAGGTTGTTCGGCGTGCGGCCGTAGCGCTCCACGTACACCGTCGTGCCGAACTTGTGGAAGTTCCAGGTCACCGAGAGGTTCTCCTTGGTCTTGAACTCGGTGCTGTAGAACGGGCTGTTGAGCAGATCGATCTCCGGGTCGCCGGGGAAGCGGACCAGCGCGTGTTTGAGTATGTTGCTGTAGGCGCCCTGGAAGGTGAAACTGCCGGCCTTGCCCGCCTGCCACGTGTAGTTGAGCGAGAACAGCAGCACGTTGAGCCTCTCCACCGAGAGGTTCTGCTTCGGCGTGGAGATCTGCGTGATGTTACCGGTGGCATCGCGCTGCACCTGGTCGATCGCCGCCACGCAGGTGGGCGAGGTCGGATCGAGTTGCCCGAGGAGGCACGCCGAGTTGGTGCGCAGCAGCTGGTCCGTGTCCTCCTGCTGCACCTCGTCGTCGATCGTCCACTGCAGGAAGTCGACCGAGAAGGCGCTGCGCTCGAGCGGTGACCAGACGATGCCCGCGTCCCACACCTTGGCATTGATCGGCTTGAGGTTCGGGTTGCCGGAGGTGGTGCCGAAGATCGACTCGTCCGCCTGTGGGCAGCTGCCGATGTCCTTCGGCGGCGGATTGCCCACGACGAAACCCTTCAGCGCGCAGGTGTAGTAGTCGGTGCCGGTCACGAAGAAGCCACTCTGGCCCTGGAACTCGTCCGACAGCGTCGGGACCTTGAAGGCCGTGCCATAGCGGCCGCGCATCAGCAGAGTCTGCACCGGGCGGAACTCGAGCCCGAGATTGTAGGTGAGCTTGTCGACGCTCTCCCCTGACACCTTGTAGTCGTCGTAGCGGGCGGAGGCATCCAGCGTGACCAGCTTGACCACCGGCAGCCGCAGCTCGCTCGTGCCGGCGTAGCGGGTGCGATAACCGTATCCGGCGGTGGCGGTGTAGAGATAGGCCTCGCCGTCGAGGAAGCGCGGATCGGGGTCGTACACCCAGCTCTGGCGCCCGCCCTCGACCAGCAGCGCGATGCCGGCGTCGCCGCCGGGCAGGTGGAACAGCGACGTGTTCGTCAGCTGTCCGCGTGCCAGGCTGTCCTCGGTGCGCGAGTAGGAGGTGGCGTAGCCGGTGAAGCTCGCATATTCCGCGGGCGTGATCGGCTGGTAGAACTGCCCGTAGTTGACCGCGTAAGTCCCCTGGCTGCCGAAGATCGGGTCGGGCCCGAGGTTCGGGCCGAAAATCGGTGCAAAGAAGGCCTCGATCTCACTGGTGAAGGCGAGGTGCGTGGACTCGGTGAGCTTGTTCTCCGTGTAGGTGAAGTCGGCGGTGTACTTCCAGTTCGAGGCGAGCAGGTTTCCGCTCACGCCCAGGGTGGCGCGGATCGAGTTATTGGTGTCTTTGTTGTCCTGGCCGCGGAGGTTGCCAGCTTCCTCCGGCGAAAAGATGTGCTGCAGGTTGAGCAGATCGGCGTTGGGGCCGGGGACGGCACCGAATACGTTCGGGTCGTAGTAGTAGCTGAACGGGCCACCGTCGTCGGCGGTCGAGAAGAACGCGGTGCCGGGGTTGAAGCGCTGCACGGCGTGACTGATCAGTACGTCGCTGAAGATCTGCGCTCCGCCGCTCAGATCGTAGGTGGCGTGCAGCATGCCCTGCGTCGACTCGGTGCCGTTGTTGAGGGTGTAGTAACCCGCCTTGGTGGTGCCGCAGTAGAAGCCGCGCGCCTGGCGGAACTGCTCGGCCACCGAGCCGCCGAACTGGCTCGCGACGTTGCCGCAGTTGGCGGGATCGAGGAAGTAGTACAGGTCGCCGTTCGGTTGCCCGAACAGGCCGAGCACCAGCCAGTCGCGCTCCGCGGTCTGCGGCGAGGTGCCGCCGGCGAAGTACTGCTGCGTCATGTCGCGCTGGAACCCCCAGATGGGGTCGATGTTGTCGTACTGCCCGCCAACCAGAACGTTGAGCTTGCCGAGCGAGAAGTCGTCGGACAGGCCGAGGCGGCGTTGCGAGCCGCCGCCGTCCTTGGTCCAGCCGTAGCGCACGTCCGCCATCGGTCCGTCCTGGGTCTTCTTCAGAATGATGTTGACTACGCCGGCGATGGCATCCGAACCGTAGATCGAGGACTGGCCGCCCGGCAGCACGTCGATGTGGTCGATGAGCACTGTCGGGATGGTGCTGATGTCGGTGATGATGTCCGTGCCGTTATAGAGCGCCGGGTAATCGGCGATCGGCCGCCCGTCGATCAGGAACTTGGTGTAGCTCGGGGACAGGCCGAACATGCTCAGGGTCTGGGCGCCCGGCGTAAATCCGTTCACGAACTGCGGACCCTGGACGGCGCCGGTGGCGAAGCTGGAGTGCTGCAGGGCATCGGCGACCGTGGCGAATCCCTTGATCTGAATGTCCTCGGCGCTGATGGTGGTGACCGGAGTCGAAGTCTCCTTCGTCGTCTGGGGAATCAAGGACCCGGTGATGACGACCTCCTGGAGCTGGTCCTCGCTCGGGGTATCGGCAGCCGGCGCGGCCCGCGGGGCCGCGGCTCCCAGGGCCATAGCCACGCCGATCATCGCCCAACGAGCCAGCAATGATTCCACGGCGCGCCCGGCGCCATTTGCATATTTGTCCAAGAGAGCCTCCCCCAACCCGTGCGTGCAGACCAGTTCAGACCTGTTGCAAAACTGTGGCTCGGGCGAGTGCGCGGCCCGCGCAAGAGACCTTTCGGGAGAAATATGGCACTGCGCCGACCACCAAAGCAAGTGACAGCCTGGCTGTCAGCGCAGGGAGAAATGCCCCGCGGTGAGGAACAGGCCGGTCTCGTGCGCGACGCGCTGCGAGAGCAGCATCCCTAAGTGGCTCACCGGCAGCACGATGTGATCGGTGGCGCCCGGCAGCCGCGTCTCGCTCACGGCGATCGTGCCGTCGCTCTCCTCGCTGAAGCGCGCGAAGAACTGGCCGAGGCCGAGCGGCTGGTTGCCCGCCACGATGCCGAGCGAGCGCGCATGCGTCCAGCGGCGCTCGTGGGCCGTGAGGAGCTCCGCGGCTACCGACGGTCCCATGAGGTGCGCCACCGGCCCGAAGGCGGCGGCACGTTCGGCGGCCCGGCTCGCGACGATCGGCGCGCCGAGGAACACCACGCGCCCCGGCGGCTGCGCCGGGAAGCGCTCGAGGAAGCGGTAGATGACCAGCCCGCCGAGGCTGTGGCCGACGAAATGCACCTCGGGGAGCGCCAGCTCGCGCACCAGGGCATCGAGCCGCGAGGTGATGTCCGCCATGCTCTCGGAGGCGCCGAAGTAGCGGAACCAGTGAAGCGTGAGCGAGAACTCCTGCGCCATCCGCTGCCTGAGGAACAGCGCCTCCTCGCCCGGCAGCCACAGGCCATGCACGTAGACGACGTGCACCGCGGGGGGCTCAGCTAAGCCGGCGGCGGCACGCGCACCCGCACGTGCAGCTCGCGCAGCTGCGCCTCGCTCACCTCGGTCGGCGCGTCGGTGAGCGGATCGGCCGCGGTCTGCGTCTTCGGGAAGGCGATCACTTCGCGGATGCTGTCGGCGCCCGCCATCAGCATCGCGAGGCGGTCCAGCCCGAAGGCGATGCCGCCGTGGGGCGGCGCGCCGAATTTGAGCGCATCGAGCAGGAAGCCGAATTTCCTGCTCGCCTCATCCGCGGCGATGCCGAGCAGCTCGAAAACGCACGACTGCATCTCCTGGCGGTGGATGCGCACCGAACCGCCGCCGATCTCCGAGCCGTTGAGCACCATGTCGTAGGCCTTGGCGAGCGCCGCGGCGGGCGCGGCGCGCAGCGCCGCCGGGTCGGGGTCCTTCGGCGCCGTGAACGGATGGTGCATCGCCACCCAGCGCTTCGCCTCCGCGTCCCACTCGAACATCGGAAAATCGAATACCCATAGCGGCCGCCAGCCGCTCTCGACCATCTTCATGTCGTGACCGATCTTCAGGCGCAGCGCGCCGAGCGCATCGTTCACCACCGCGGCGCGATCGGCGCCGAAGAAGATGACGTCGTTGTCCGCGGCCGCGGTGCGCTCCAGGATCCCGGCGAGCGCCGCATCGCTCAGGAACTTGACGATCGGCGACTGCAGTCCCTCGCGCCCGCGCGCGCGCTCGTTCACCTTGATGTAGGCGAGACCCTTGGCGCCATAGCGCGCCACGTAGGCCGTGTACTCATCGATCACCGAGCGCGCCAGGCCCCCGCCCCCGGGCACGCGCAACGCCGCGACGCGCCCCTGCGGGTCCCTGGCCGGCGCTGCGAACACCTTGAAGTCGCAGTCGCGCACCAGATCGGCGACGTCGGTGAGCTCGAGAGGGATGCGCAGGTCCGGCTTGTCGGAACCGTAGCGGCGCATCGCTTCAGCCCAGCTCAGACGCGGGAAGGGATCGGGGAGCGCGGTGTCGAGCACCTCGCGGAAGAAGTGCCGCACCAGGGTCTCCATGAGCGACATGATCTCTTCCTGCGAGAGGAAGGACGTCTCGATGTCGAGCTGCGTGAACTCCGGCTGGCGGTCGGCGCGCAGATCCTCGTCACGGAAGCAGCGCACGATCTGGTAGTAGCGGTCGAAGCCCGCGATCATCAGCAGCTGCTTGAAGATCTGCGGCGACTGCGGCAGCGCGAAGAACTTCCCCGGGTGCGTGCGGCTCGGCACCAGGTAATCGCGCGCACCTTCGGGTGTCGCCTTGGTGAGCATCGGCGTCTCGAGATCGGTGAAGCCGTGGGCATCGAGGAAGCCCCGCATGGAGCGCGTCAGGCGGTGGCGCAGCCGCAGCCGCTGGCTCATCACCTCGCGCCGCAGGTCGAGATAGCGGTAGCGCAACCGCACCTCCTCGCCCACCTGCTCATCGAGCTGGAACGGCAGCGGCTCGGAGCGGTTGAGGAGCTCCAGGTGGCGCGCGACGAGCTCGACCTTCCCCGAGGCGAGGTGCGCGTTCACGGTGCCCGGCGGGCGCTCGCGCACCGTGCCGGTGACGCTCACCACGAACTCGTTGCGCAGCCGCTCGGCCTCGAGGAACACCGCCGCCGCATCGGGGTGGAACACGATCTGCAACAGGCCCTCGCGGTCGCGCAGGTCGACGAAGATGACCCCGCCGTGATCGCGCCGGCGGTGCACCCAGCCGGCGACCGTGACCTCCCGGCCGAGGAGCTGCTCGTTGACCTGACCGCAGTAATGAGAGCGCATAGGGCGCGCGATGTTACGGACGTGCCCGCGGCGTCGCAACTGAAGCGGCGGCGGGCATTTCCAGCACCGCCGCCCCGGTGAGCTCCCCGCTGCGCAGCCGCGCGAGCGCCCGGTTGGCGTCCTCGAGCGCCATGCGCTCGACCGTGCATTTGAGCCCCAGGCGCGCGGCGAGTGCGAGGAACTCCTCGCCGTCGCGGCGCGTGAGATTGGCGACCGAGGCGATGGAGCGCTCCCCCCAGAGGAGCGCGTACGGAAAGCCCGGCACGTCGCTCATGTGGATGCCGGCGCACACCACCCGCCCGCCCGGGCGGACGGCGGCGAGCGCCGCTGGAATGAGCGCGCCGACCGGCGCAAACAGGATCGCGGCATCGAGCGGCTCGGGGGCGCGCTCGTTCGAGCCCCCGGCCCAGGCCGCGCCGAGGGAGCGCGCGAAGCCTTGTGCCTGGCTATCCCCGGGGCGCGTAAAGGCCAGCACCCGCCGGCCCTCGTGTTGCGCCACCTGCGCGATGAGGTGCGCGGCGGCGCCGAAGCCATACAGGCCGAGCGTCGGCGCCTCGCCCGCCGCACGGTACGCGCGGTAGCCGATCAGCCCGGCACAAAGGAGCGGCGCGAGCTGCGCGGCGGGGCCTTCGGGAAGCGGCAGGCAGTAGCGCGAGTCCGCCGTGAGCTCCTCGGCGTAGCCGCCGTCGCGCGTGTATCCGGTAAAGCGCGCCTCGCGGCACAGGTTCTCGCGGCCGCTGCGGCAGTACGCGCACTCCCCGCAGGTGTACGCGAGCCAGGGCACGCCGACGCGATCGCCGGGCCGGAAGCGCGTGACCGCGGCGCCCGCCTCCGCCACCCTGCCGACGACCTCGTGGCCCGGGGTGAGCGGGCAGTGGATCCCGGGCAGCTCGGCGTCGTAGACGTGCAGGTCGGTGCGGCACACGCCGCAGGCCTCGACGCTGATCCGCAGCTCGTGCTCGCGCGGTGGCGGGAGGGTGAGCTCCACGGCGACGAGCGGTGCGCCCGGCGCCATCAGGCGCATGGCCTTCATCGGTCTTCAGGCGGCGCTCTTGCCCGCCCCGGATCTGACGGCCGCGGGATGCGCCGGATGCGGCGGCACCACCACGCCGCAGGTGACGATCATGCGCAGCGCCGCATCCACCGACATGTCGAGCTCGATCACCTGGCGACGCGGCAGCATGACGAGATAGCCGGCCGTGGCATTGAGCGCGGAGGAGATGTAGACGGCGACGTGCGGCTCGCCGAGCCTCTCGCTCACCTCCGGCACGTCCTCGGCGGTGAGAAAGCCGATGCTCCAGGCGCCCGCGCGCGGATACTCCACCATCACCACCTTGCGGAAGGAGTTCGACTGCGACAGCACGCTCTCGGCGAAGCTCTTCACCCCGCCGTAAACCGTGCGTACCACCGGAATGCGGTTGAGGAGCTCCTCGCCCCACACCACCAGGCGCCGCCCGATGAGGTTCGTCACCAGGAGTCCCGTGAGCAGCAGCACGATGAGCGCCAGCACGAAGCCCACGCCCGGGATCGAGAAGCCGAGCAGCGCCTGCGGCCGGTAGGCGGGCGGCAGCCATACCAGGGTGAAATCCATGATGCGCAGCATCGTGCTCACCACCCAGATGGTGGCGAGGATCGGCAGCCACACGAGCACGCCCGCGACGAGATAGCGGCGCAGGTTCCGCTTCCTGGCGCTGCCTTCCGGCTTCTTCGCGGGTGTGTCCATGAGTCCGGTGATCCGCCTCAGCGGCGCCGCGGGCGGGCGATCTTGCGCCTCGGGCTCTTCGTGGTCTTGCGCGCCGCCCGGCCCGAGCCGCTGCCCGCTCCCGCCTCCGCGGGCTTGGCGGCGGGCTTGGCCTCCTTGACCTCCGGTTTGGCGTCCTTCGACTCGGGCTTGCCGTCGGCCTTGCTCTCGGCCTTTGGCTCCTCGCGGTCGGCGCCGACGAGATTGCGCTTGGCTTCCTTATCGGACTTGAAGTCGGTCTCGTACCAGCCGCCGCCCTTCAGGCGAAATACCGGCGCCGACACCAGCTTCTTCAGGCGCTTCCTGCCGCACGACGGGCAGCGCGTGAGCGGCGCGTCGCTGATCTTCTGCATGACCTCGGTGTAGAACTTGCAGGCCTGGCATTCGTATTCGTAGAAGGGCATGCGCAGATTATAGCCGCGCCTCAGGCGCGTGCCCGGCGCTCCTCGATCTTGCCGAAGGTGAGCTGGCCGTCGCGGGTGCCGATGCGGATGCGGTCGCCCGGCAGGAAGGCGCCCTCGAGGATGCGCTGTGCCAGCGGATTCTCGATCTGCTGCTGGATGGCGCGCTTCAGCGGTCGCGCGCCGTACACCGGATCGAAGCCCGCCTCCCCGAGCAGGTCGCGCGCCGCATCATCGAGCGTCAGGTCCATGTTGCGTTCCGCGAGGCGCTTGCGCAGGTAGGCGAGCTGGATGTCGACGATCGCGCGGATCTGCCGCGTGCCGAGCGGATGGAACACGACGATGTCGTCGATGCGGTTGATGAACTCCGGCCGGAAGCTCTGCTGCACGACCTCCATGACGGCGCTCTTCATCCGGGCGTAGTTCTTCTCGCCCGCGTACTCCTGGATCTGCTGCGAGCCGAGGTTGGAGGTCATGATGATGACGGTGTTGCGGAAGTCCACGGTGCGACCCTGGCCGTCGGTGAGACGGCCGTCGTCCAGCACCTGCAGCAGTACGTTGAAGACGTCCGGGTGGGCCTTCTCGACCTCATCGAGCAGGATCACCGCGTACGGCCGGCGGCGCACCGCCTCGGTGAGATAGCCACCCTCCTCGTAGCCGACGTAACCCGGAGGTGCGCCGATCAGGCGCGCCACGGAGTGCTTCTCCATGAACTCCGACATGTCGATGCGGACCATGGCCTCCTCGGTGTCGAACAGGAACTCCGCGAGCGCCTTGCAGAGCTCGGTCTTGCCAACGCCGGTGGGACCCAGGAACAGGAACGAGCCGTTGGGACGGCGTGGATCGGCGAGCCCGGCGCGCGAGCGGCGGATGGCATCCGACACGATGCGCAGCGCCTCTTCCTGGCCCACGACGCGCTTCGCCAGCGCCTCCTCCATGTGCAGCAGCTTCTCCTTCTCGCCCTGCAGCATCTTCGACACGGGGATACCGGTCCACTTGGAGACCACTTCCGCGATCTCCTCCTCGGTGACCTTGTTGCGCACCAGGGTAGGAGCCTTGTCCTCGGCGGCCTGCGCCGCGGCGAGGCGCTTCTCGAGCTCGGGGATCTTGCCGTACTGCAGCTCCGCCATGCGGCCGAGGTTACCGGCGCGGCGCGCCGCCTCGAGCTCGAGCCGCGCGCGATCGAGCTCCTCGCGGATCTGCGCGGCGCCCTGCACGGCCGCCTTCTCTGACTTCCACACCTCCTCGAGATCGGCGTACTCCCTGCCGAGCGTCTCGAGCGTCTCCTCGAGGCTCGCCAGTCGCTTGCGCGTAGCCTCGTCCTTCTCCTTCTTGAGTGCCTCCTGCTCGATCTTCAGCTGGATGATGCGCCGCTCGAGCTTATCGAGCGCCTCGGGCTTGGAGTCGATCTCCATGCGGATGCGCGCCGCGGCCTCGTCGATCAGATCGATGGCCTTGTCGGGCAGCTGGCGGTCGGTGATGTAGCGGTGCGAGAGCGTGGCGGCGGCGACGATCGCCGGGTCGGTGATGTCCACCTTGTGGTGCACCTCGTAGCGCTCCTGCAGTCCCCGCAGGATCGCAATCGTGTCCTCGACCGAGGGCTCATCCACCAGCACCTTCTGGAAGCGCCGCTCGAGGGCTGCGTCCTTCTCGATGTACTTGCGGTACTCGTCCAGCGTCGTGGCGCCCACGCAATGCAGCTCGCCGCGGGCGAGCGCGGGCTTGAGCATGTTGCCGGCATCCATGGCGCCCTCGGCCTTGCCGGCACCGACCATGGTGTGCAGCTCGTCGATGAAGAGAATGACCTGGCCTTCCTGCTTGGCGAGATCGTTGAGCACGCCCTTCAGGCGCTCCTCGAACTCGCCGCGGAACTTGGCGCCGGCGATGAGCGAGCCCATGTCGAGGGCCAGGATGCGCTTGCTCTTCAGGCCTTCGGGCACCTCGCCATTGACGATGCGCTGCGCGAGTCCCTCGACGATCGCCGTCTTGCCGACTCCCGGCTCGCCGATCAGTACCGGGTTGTTCTTGGTACGGCGCTGCAGCACCTGGATGGTGCGGCGGATCTCATCATCCCGTCCGATGACCGGATCGAGCTTGCCGGATGAGGCGCGGGCGGTGAGGTCGATGGTGTACTTCTCCAGCGCCTGGCGGCCCTCCTCGGCGTTGGCATCGGACACCTTCTCGCCGCCGCGTACCTCCTCGATCGCCTTCTCGATCGCGCCGCGCACCAGACCTGCGTCCTTGAAGAGGCGCGCCAGGGTGCGGTCCTCGAAGGCGGCGAGCACGAACAGCTCGCTGGCGATGAACTGGTCGCCGCGCTGCTGCGCGAGCTTGTCGGTGACGTTGAGGATGCGGTTCAAGTCGTTGGAGACGTGGATCTCCCCCGGGGTGCCCTCGACCTTCGGCAGCGAATCGAGCGCGGCCAAGAGGCCCGAGCGCAGCTTGTTGACGTCCGCCCCCGCCTTCATGAGGAGCGGGCGCACGCCGCCGCCGCTGCTGTCGAGGAGCGCGAGCATGACGTGCGCGGGCTCGAGAACCTGGTGATCGCGGCCGAGCGCCAGCGACTGCGCGTCGGCTAGCGCCTGCTGAAAGCGGCTGGTGAGCTTGTCCGTGCGCATGGGGTGAGCCTGCGGGCCTGGGGAATGCGCTCTAACGTAGGTCCAAAGGCACGCAGTTCAAGGGGCTACGGCGTGTCATCCGGACGCTACCACAGCGCGCGCCTGCGCGCCGGAGCATATGCCGGGCGTCAGTGACCGGCCAGACGCTCGGCGACGGCAATGACGGCGATCCCCAGAGCGACGAGGATCACCTGGACGGCGCTGGTGCGCGCATCGGCTCGACGATGCAGCCCGGGGATGAGCCCGGCGACCGCGATGTAGAGGAACCCCGCGGCCGCGAACGCCAGCGCATATGGCAGCAGGCCGAGAGTGCGGCGCAAGCCGTACCAGGCTGCGAGCGCGCCGACCACGGCGGCGAGGCCGGTCGCGAGATTGAGCGCCAGCGCACGCGCACGCGTGAAGCCGCCGTGCACCAGCACGGCAAAGTCCCCCACACGGTGCGGGATCTCGTGCGCCGCCACGGCGAGCGTGGACACCAGTCCGAGCGTCCGGTCGGTCATGAATGCGGCCGCGATCAGCACGCCGTCCAGGGCGTTGTGGAGGCTATCCCCTACCAGCACCAGGACGCCCGAAGCGTGGTCGCGCGCCGCGCCATGGTCATGAGTGCCGTGATCGTGCGCAGCGTAATCCCCGACGTGCCACCACAGCACCAGCTTCTCGATGACGAAGAACACTCCGAGCCCTGCCAGCAGCGTCGCCCCGACCGCGTGCGCGCCCGCGACCCCCGCCCCGGCGAGCGCCTCCGGCAGCAGCGCGAGCAGCGCCGCACCGAGCAGCGCACCGGTGGCAAAGCTCACGAAATGCGGCAATACCCGCACCGCAATGCGCTCCGGGAGCCAGAGAAACACCACCGCGAACGCCGCGCTCGCGACGCCGCCGAGCGCGGCGCACAGCACGATGAGGGCGAGCAGCGGCATCCCCGTCAGGCCAGCCAGATGAGCGCGGCCATCCGGCCGCAGCGCCCATCACGGCGGAAGGAGAAAAAGCGCGCGGGGTCCGCGTACGTGCACCACTCGCCGCCCGTGACTTCCGTGATCCCGAGCGCCGCCAGGCGCCGCCGCGCGAGCCGCGCGAGATCGCATTGCCAGCGACCTTGCGGATTGCTCGTGAATGCGGCGGCGGCGCCGGCGTCGCGGGCGAGGAACGCCTCGCGCACCTCCCCGCCCACCTCGAAATACCGCGCGGAGATCGCCGGCCCCAGCCAGGCACTCAAGCCCCCGGCCGCCACGCCGAGCTTCGCCACCGTCGCCTCCAGCACCCCGGCGGCGAGCCCGCGCCAGCCCGCGTGCGCGACTGCGACAGCGCTCGCGTCGCGCGCCGCGAACAGCACCGGCATGCAGTCGGCGACCTGCACCACACACACCCGGCCGCGCGTCCGCGTCAGCACCGCATCGGCGGGCGCGCGCATCTCATCCCCCGGCCCATCGAGGTCGGCGACACGCGTGCCGTGCACCTGCTCGAGCCACTCGGGCTCGGCGGGCAGCTCGAGCCGCTCGCGCACGCGCCGCCGGTTCTCCGCGACCGCCGCCGCGTCGTCGCCCACGTGGGCGCCAAGGTTGAGCGCATCGAAGGGTGCAGCGCTCACTCCGCCGCCGCGCAGCGTGAAGGCCGCGCGCACCGCGCCCGCGACCCGCCATTCGGGCCTCAGCACCTCGATCGGCAGCCGCCGCGCGCTCACGCCCGGTCCTTCGCGAGTGCCGTCAGCAGCTCCCGCAAGTCCTCCGGCACGGGTGCCCGCCACTCCATCCGGCGGCCCGACACCGGGTGATCGAGGGCGAGACGCTCGGCGTGCAGCGCCTGGCGATGGAAGGCCTCGAGCGAGGCGGCGAGCTGCGCACTGCAACCGGCAGGAATACGCCGGCGTCCCGCATACAGAGGATCACCGACGAGGGGAAAGCCGATGTGCGCCAGGTGCACGCGGATCTGGTGCGTGCGCCCCGACTCGAGCTCCGCGCGCACCAGAGTGTGGGCGCGGAAGCGCTCGAGCACGCGGTAGTGGGTCAGCGCCGGCCGGCCATCGCGCCGTACCGCCATGCGGGTGCGCTGCGTCCGATGCCGGCCGATCGGCTCATCGACCGTGCCGCCGCCCGTCATGAGCCCCGTGCACAGCGCCAGGTACTGCCGTGAGATGGTGCGCGCGGCGAGCGCGCGCACCAGCGCCGCGTGCGCCTCGGGCGTGCGCGCCACGACGAGCAGGCCCGAAGTGTCCTTATCGAGCCGGTGCACGAGCCCGGCCCGCGGCACGAGCGCGAGCTTCGGATCCAGCCCGAGCAGCGCATTCTGCAGCGTGTGGCGCGGGTTGCCCGCGCCCGGATGCACCACCAGGCCCGCCGGCTTGTCGATGACGAGCAGCGCCCGGTCGCGATAGACCACGGTGAGCGGCAGCCGCTCCGCCTCGAGCTCGGTGCGCCGGGGAAGCTGTGCCCGCACGTGGACCCGCTCGCCTCCCGCCACCCGGTCCCGGGGCCGGAACGTCCGTCCCTCGGCGCCCGCCGCTCCCGACTCGATCCAGGACTTGAGCTGCGCCCGCGAATACTGCGGCAGGGCGCGCGCCAGGGCCTGGTCGAAGCGCAGCCCGGCCGCCGATTCCGGCAGGTGGAGCTCGTGCGAGCGGAACTCGCCGGGTGCTTCCGCGGTCGGAGGTGCGGGCGTCGAATTAGCTATAATTCTCTGATTCACTCGGCGCGAGCCCAAGAAAGGTCCCCTAGAGATGCTTCTGTCCGGTCCGGTACGCGGCGGTATCGTCGCGCTGTGCGTCGTGCTGCTCGCCCTCTGCGGCTCAGGCTGCCGCTCCCATCGCGAGCGCGCCCAGGCGAAACAGACCCCGGAGCAGTTGTTCAAGACTGCTACCAAGCAGCTCAACAACAATAATTACGGCGCCGCCATCAAGACCTTCGAAACGCTCACCGCGCGCTTCCCGTTCACCGACGAGGCGCGCCAGGGGCGTATCGACCTCATCTACGCATATTACCGCGCCGGGGAGAACGAGTCGGCCACCGATGCCGCGGATACGTTCATTCGCGAGAATCCCACCCACCCGCGTGTCGACTACGCCTACTACGTGAAGGGGCTGGTGGACTTCGAGCGCACCCCGAACGCCATCGAGAGGCTGTTCCGTGCCGACCTCACCCAGCGTCCTCCCACCAATGCGCGCAAGGCCTTCGCGTCCTTCAAGATCGTCGTCGAGCAGTACCCCAAGAGCGAGTACGCGCACGACGCCCTGCAGCGCATGGTGTACCTGCGCGACCGCCTGGCGAGCTACGAGGTGCACGTCGCGCGCTACTACCTGAAGCGCGGCGCCTACGTAGCTGCCGCGCAGCGCGCCAAGGGAGCGGTCGAGCAGTACGACGGGGCGCCGGCGCTGCGCGAGGCGCTCGCCATCATGATCGAGTGCTACGACAAGCTGGGCCTCGATCCGCTCGCCGTACAGGCACGTGAGGTGTACGCCGCCAACTTCTCAGGCGATGTGCAGCACTCCGAGGCGGCTACCCGCCGCGCCTGGTGGAAGTTCTGGTAGCCGCTGCCGCGCCGCGGCCTCAGCGGCGGTAGCCGCTGGTGATCGGATAGCGCCAGTCGCGCCCGAAGGCGCGGCGGCTCACCCGCACTCCGGGCGGCGCCTGGCGGCGCTTGTACTCGTTGCGCTTCACCAGATCCAGCACCCGCGCCACCGTCGCGCGGTCGAAGCCGCGCGCCTCGATCTCATCCACCGACAGATCCTCTTCGATGAACGCCTCGAGGATCGGGTCCAGCACCTCGTAGGGCGGGAGCGAATCGGAGTCCTTCTGGCCGGGGCGCAGCTCCGCCGACGGCGGCCGCTCGATCACCCGCCGCGGGATCACCGGCGAGAGCGAGTTGCGGTAGCTCGCCAGGCGGTATACGAGTCCCTTGCTGCAGTCCTTGATGGGCGCGAAGCCGCCGGCCATGTCGCCGTAGAGCGTCGCGTAGCCGACCGCCATCTCGCTCTTGTTGCCGGTAGTGAGCAGCATGCGGCCGGTCTTGTTGGAGATCGCCATGAGCAGCAGCATGCGGCAGCGCGACTGGACGTTCTCCTCGGTGGCATCGGGGGCGCGGCCGGCGAACTCGCCCGCGAGCGTCGCGAGCGTGCTCTCGAACAGCGCCTCGATCGACAGCACCCTGTAGCGCACACCCAGGGTTCGCGCCTGCTCCGCGGCATCCTCCAGGCTCATGGCGGAGGTATAGCGCGACGGCATCATCACCGCCTGCACGCGCTCGGCTCCGAGTGCGTCCACGGCGATCGCCAGCGTGAGCGCGGAGTCGACGCCGCCGGAGAGTCCCATGACGACGCCCGGGAAGCCGTGCTTGCCGACGTAGTCGCGCACGCCGAGGGTCAGCGCGCGATACACGCTCGCCTCGTCGGCGAGCTCCGCGCACACCTCGCCGGGGAGCGTCTGCACCTTGCCACGAGCGTCCCGCTCGAAGCGCGTGAGGAAGGTGCCCTCCTCGAAGGGCGGCGCGCGCAGCACCACCGTGCCGGCAGCATCCATGACGAACGAGTTGCCGTCGAATACCAGCTCGTCCTGGCCGCCGACGAGATTCACGTACGCCAGCGGCAGCCCCACCTCGCGTACCCGCGCGCGGGCGATGCTCTCGCGCTCGCGCTGTTTGTGGATCTCGTAGGGCGAGGCGTTGATCACCGCCAGCAGCTCCGCACCCGCGGCGCGCGCCAGCTGCGCCGCCTGCCGCTCCCAGATGTCCTCACACACCAGCACGCCGATGCGGAAACCCTTCACGGTCACGACCGTCGGCTGGGTGCCGGGGCGGAAATAGCGCTTCTCGTCGAACACCTTGTAGTTCGGCAGCTCCGCCTTGCGGTGGATGGCACTCACCTCGCCCGCAGCAATGAGCGCCGCCGAGTTGTAGATGTCCTTGCCGCTGTATTCGGGCAGTCCCACCAGCACCGCGGCTGCATCGCTCTGCGCGCGCATGCGCGCCAGCCCCGCCTCGACCTGGCGGCGAAAGCCACGATGGAACAGCAGGTCCTCGGGCGGATAGCCGCTCAGGGCCAGCTCCGGAAACAGCACCAGATCGGCGCCGAGCTGCGCGCGCGCCGCGCGCGCCGCGGCGACCACCCGGGTGGCATTGCCCTGAACGTCGCCGACGAGGAGATCGATCTGCGCGAGCGCGATGCCGAGGGTGTCGCCCATGGCGGTGCGGCGTCGTCAGCGCCGCTTGGCTCCTCGCTTGCGCCGGGCGCCGGTGCGCGCGGGCTTGCGCGCGGCGCCGCGGCGCTTCGCCCGGGTGCCGGTCGCGGCGCGCGCCGGCGCGGTGGCGGTGCGCGGCGCAGCCGGTGGCACAGGCCGTGCGCGCCGCCGGCGGCTGAGGAGCTCGGCCATCGCCGAGCCGAGGCTCGCAGGGGACTTTACGGTGCGCACGCCCGCGGCCTCGAAGGCCGCGTACTTGTCGGCCGCCGTCCCCTGGCCACCGGCGACGATGGCGCCGGCGTGGCCCATGCGCTTGCCGGGCGGGGCGGTCACGCCCGCGATGTAGGCGACGACCGGCTTGCTGACATAGCTGCGGATGTAGCGCGCCGCGGCCTCCTCGCCCGTGCCGCCGATCTCGCCCACCAGGATGATGCCCTCGGTGCGCGGATCGCGCTCGAAGAGGTCCAGCACGTCGATGAAGCTCATGCCGCCGACGGGGTCGCCGCCGATGCCGACGCAGCTCGACTGCCCGAGTCCTGCACGCGTCGTCTGGAACACCGCCTCGTAGGTGAGCGTCCCGGAGCGCGACACGATGCCGACCACGCCCTGCTCGTGGATGAAGCCCGGCATGATGCCGATCTTGCACTCATCCGGAGTGATGACCCCGGGACAGTTCGGCCCGACCAGCCGCGTGGCGGAGCCGGCGAGCATCGCCTTGACCGCCACCATGTCCTTCACCGGAATGCCCTCGGTGATGCATACCACGAGCTCGACACCGGCATCCGCCGCCTCGAGGATCGAGTCCGCAGCGCCCGCGGCCGGCACGTAGATCATGCTGGCGGTGGCGCCTGTGGCGCGCACCGCCTCGCGCACCGTATCGAATACCGGCAGCCCCAGGTGCTGCTCGCCGCCGCGGCCGGGCGTGACGCCGCCCACCAGCCGCGTGCCGTAGGCGATCGCCTGCTCGGAGTGGAACGTGCCCTGCTTGCCGGTGAAGCCCTGGCAGAGCACGCGCGTGTGGCGATTGACGAGGATGCTCATGCCTTGCCTTTCGCGGCGAGTGCCACGACCTTGCGCGCCGCATCGGTGAGGTCTTCGGCCGGAGTGATCTTCAGTCCGCTCCCGGCGAGCATGGCGCGCGCCGCCTCCGCGTTGGTGCCCTCGAGCCGCGCGACCACCGGCACCCGCACGCCGACCTTCTTCACGGCCTGAATCACTCCCTCGGCGATCAGGTCGCAGCGCACGATGCCGCCGAAGATGTTGACCAGCACGGCGCGCACCCGCGGGTTGGACAGGATCAGCTCGAAAGCCGCCGTCACCCGCTCGGCGGTGGCGCCACCACCGACGTCGAGGAAGTTCGCCGGCGCGCCGCCGTGCAGCTTGATGAGGTCCATGGTCGCCATCGCGAGTCCCGCGCCGTTCACCATGCAGGCGATGTCGCCGTCGAGTGAGACGTAGTTGAGCTCGTGCTCGCTGGCGCGCCGCTCCATCGGGTCCTCCTGGCTCGCATCGCGCAGCTGCGCGAGCTCCGGGTGGCGGTAGAGGGCGTTGGCATCGACGTCGATCTTGGCATCGAGCGCGAGCAGCGACCCCTGAGCCGTGACGATCAGCGGATTGATCTCCACCAGGCTCAGGTCCTTGTCGACGTACAGCCGGTAGAGCGCGGCGGCGAGCGCCTGGAACTGCTTGATCAGCGCGCTCTCGAGTTTCAGCCCGTAGGCAATCTCGCGCACCTGATAGCCCTGCAGTCCCGCCGCCGGGTGCACGTCCACCGCGAGGATCTTCTCCGGCGTCGCCGCGGCGACCTCCTCGATCTCCATGCCACCGGCTGCGGAGGCGATCAGCGCGATGCGGCCGCGCTCGCGATTCAGGGTCATCGACACGTACAGCTCGCGGGCGATGTCCGAGCCGGCCTCGACGTACACCCGCCCGACCGGCAGACCCTCGGGACCGGTCTGCTTGGTAACGAGGCGCGTGCCGAGCATGGCGGCGGCGGCCGCACGCACCGCCCCGAGGTCACGCGCGAGCCTGACGCCCCCGGCCTTGCCGCGCCCGCCGGCATGCACCTGCGCCTTCACGACCCAGACGCTGCCGCCGAGCGCCTCGGCCGCGGCCACCGCTTCCTCGGGGCTCGCCGCCACCTTGCCGGCCGGCACCGGGATGCCGCAGCCGCGGAACAGATCCTTGGACTGGTATTCGTGCAGGTTCATCGTTCGTCCGCGCAGGTAAAGCGGTCATTTTCGCGAAATTGGCCGGCAGTGACCAGCCGTGCGATGCGGGTCGCGTCCGCAGCCGCTCGGAGATGCTACAGTCATCGGGTCTTCAAATGGCTCGCATATCGATCCTCGCACAGCAATGCCGGCCACCCTCGCCGCCCCCGCCGTGACACCCAGCGATCTCGCGTGGCGGGTGATCGGCCTGCTCAACCTTTACCGGCTGCTGGTGCCGCTGGTGCTGCTCGCGATGCAGGGGCTGGCGGGTCCCTCGTGGAGTCTCGTCACGGCGCATCCGCGGCTGTTCGTCGCCGCGTGCGTCACCTACTTCACCACCGCCGTGCTGCTCATCATCGCGCGGCGTCTCGAGTGGTCCAGCCTGCGGATCGTGGCTCTCGTCAATGCGGGGGTCGATGCGCCGGCGATCGCTTTCATCCTGTACGCGGCGGGTGGCGTCGCCAGCGGGCTCGGGGTGCTGCTGCTCCTGCCGGTGTTCGCGCTCGCCATTCTCGCCGACCGGCGCGACGCCTTCCTGATCGCCGCGGTCGCGGCGATCGCGGTACTCGGTCAGCAGGTATTCTCGGTCATGACCGACTCGATGCCGACCACCGACTACGTGACGGCCGGGCTCCTCGGCGCGGTGCTGTTCGCCACCTCGCTCGCCACCTGGCCCGTCGCGCACCGCCTGCGCGAATCCGACGCCCTGGTCCGCCGCCGCGAGCTCGATCTCGCCAACCTGGCGCAACTGTCGCAGTACATCGTGCAGCACCTGCGTGAGAGCATCCTGGTGATCGACGCCCAGGACCGCATCCGCCTCATCAACGAGTCAGCTGCGGACATCCTCGGCGACGAGAATGCCTATCCCGATGCTCTGGTCGGCGAGGCCTCGCCGCGCCTCATGTTCCTCCTCGAGTCGTGGCGCAAGGGCCCGAGCGGTGGCGACGGGCCGGTCGCCGATCCGACCTTCGTCGCCGCGGACGGCGCGCGGGTCATCCGGCCGCACTTCGCGACGCTCGGCTCGGCGAGCCCGGGGCCGGTACTGGTGTTTCTCGAGGACACGAGCATCCTCGCCCAGAGGGTGCAGCAGTCGAAGCTGGCCTCGCTCGGGCGCCTGAGCGCGAGCATCGCACACGAGATCCGCAACCCCGTAGGCGCCATGAGTCACGCCGGACAGCTGCTCGCGGAATCCCCGGCGCTCACTGGCGATGACCGCCGGCTGACCGAGATCATCCGCGCCAACGCCGCGCGCGTCAGCGGGATCATCGACAACGTGCAGCGGCTGTCGCGCCGCGAGCCGGCGCGGCTCGAGCGGCTGAGCCTGGCCGAGTGGAGCGATGAATTCCGCGCGGAGTTCTGCGACTCGATGCAGTTCCCGCACCCGCGCCTCAGTGTGAGCGGCCCCGCCGATCTCGAAGTGCAGGCCGATCCCGACCAGCTGCGCCAGATCGTCTGGAACCTGTGCGAGAACGCCCTGAAGCACGCCGTCCAGGACGATCCCGCGCAGGCAGTCGAGATCCGCTTCGGACGCATGCCCGGCAGCGCCCGGCCCTTTCTCGAGGTGGCCGACCGCGGCAGCGGGGTGAAACCCGAGCTTGCCGAGCGCATGTTCGAGCCGTTCTTCAGCGGCGGGCGCGGCGGCACCGGGCTCGGGCTGTTCCTCGCCCGCGAGCTCGCCCAGGCGAACGGGGCGACGCTGCTCTACGAGTCGCGCGCCGGCGGCGGGAGCGTGTTTCGCATGGTGTTCGCCGAGCGCCGGCGCTGGGAGGCCGCGTGAGCGCGGCGCTTCCCGGTGCCGGCACGGAAGCGGCGCAGCCGCTGGTGCTGATCGTCGACGACGAGCCGGATCTGCTCGAGCTGGTGAGCCTCACCCTGAACCGAATGAGCTTCCGCACGCGCACCGCGCCCGACCTGGCGAGCGCCCGCCGCCTGCTGAAGGCCGAGAGCTTCGATCTGTGTCTCACCGACATGCGGCTGCCGGACGGCGACGGGCTCGATCTGGTCTCGTGGATCCAGGAAAACCGCGCCACCGTACCGGTGGCCGTGATCACCGCTCACGGCAACGTCGAGTCGGCGGTACGCGCGCTCAAGCTCGGCGCCTTCGATTTCGTCTCCAAGCCGCTCGATCTCGGCGTGCTGCGCAAGCTCGTCGGCAGCGCCATCAAGCTGCGCGCGGCCGTAGCCGATGCGACCGCCGCCACCTTCAGGGGCCCGCGGCTCCTCGGCCGCACGCCGGTCATGGAGCAGCTGCGCGACATGATTGCGCGCGTCGCGCGCAGCCAGGCGCCGGTGCACATCTGCGGCGAGTCGGGCACCGGCAAGGAGCTGGTCGCGCGGATGATTCACGAGAGCGGCGCGCGGCGCGAGGGTCCCTTCGTCGCCGTCAACTGCGGCGCCATCCCGACCGAGCTCATGGAGAGCGAGCTCTTCGGCCACAAGCGCGGCAGCTTCACCGGCGCGGTGGCCGACAAGAAGGGCCTGGTGCAGAGCGCCGAGGGCGGCACGCTGTTTCTCGATGAGGTCGCCGACCTCCCGCTGCACATGCAGGTGAAGCTGCTGCGCCTGGTGCAGGAGAAGACGGTCCGGCCGGTGGGAGAAGCCCGCGAGGAGACCGTCGACATACGCATTCTCTCCGCGACCCACAAGAGCCTCGCGGACCTGGTCGCGCAGGGGCTGTTTCGCGAGGATCTCTTCTACCGCATCAACGTGATCGAGCTGCGGGTTCCCGCGCTGCGCGAGCGCAGTGCCGACATTCCCGAGATCGCCGAAGCGATTCTCGAGCGTCTCGCGCGCCGCACCGGTGGGGCAGCGCCGCGTATCGCACCGGAAGCCATTGCCCTTCTGCAGGAGTACCCCTTTCCCGGAAACGTCCGCGAGCTCGAGAACGTGCTCGAGCGCGCGCTGACGCTCAGCACCGGGGGCGAAATCACCGCCGGGCACATCCGCCTGCGCGCGCCCGCCCGCCCGGGCGCCGCCGAGCCGCCCGCGGCAGCTGTGGTTTCGAGCCCTCCGGCGGCCGACGCCGGGGCCGGTCTCGGCAGCCAGCTCGAGAGCATCGAGCGCGATGCGATCGTCAAGGCACTCGAGAAGACCCGTTACAACAAGACCGCGGCGGCCAAGCTCCTCGGCATGAGTTTTCGGGCGCTGCGCTATCGGATCAAGAAGCTCGGGATCGAGTAGGCGCGGCGGCTCTGCGGGCGTGGGAAGTGACGCATCGGGTCACTTTGTGACGCGGAGCGCTGCAGCTGGCGTCAGGCTGCGACAGGTCTTACGTCAAACAACCGGCATCTCTGCCGCTGACGACCAACGCTTTCAAGGACTTAGCCGACGTGACGCACTTGGCACGCTGCTTGCTTCACTCTGGCCGGGCGCCCTTTTTGCGCCACCGAGTTTGTACCCGAAAATATTCAGGAGTTGTCACAAATGAAGTCTCTGCAAAAGGGTTTCACCCTGATCGAGCTGATGATCGTCGTCGCGATCATCGGCATTCTCGCCGCGATCGCGATCCCGGCGTATTCCGACTACACCGTTCGCTCGAAGGTGACGGAAGGCCTGAGCCTGGCTTCGGCCGCCAAGACCTCGGTGTCCGAGGGCTGGCAGTCGGGCGACGTCGCCGGCGTTAATGCCGCCGCTGCCGCGTGGAATGCTGGCTTCAGCCCCACGAAGTACGTTGCGGGCATTGCGATCTCGACGGACGGCCTGGGCACGATCTCCGTCACTTACGATACGACGGCGAGCGGCATCCCGCAGCTGACCAGTGGCGGCGGTGGGCCGCTCCTCACCCTGAGCCCGAATATCCTCAAGGCGCCGCTGGCGACGGGCGTCACGGGCCCGATCGACTGGGCCTGCGCGTCGGCGACCTCGGCCACTGCGGTCACCAGCGAGGGTCTCACCGTCAACCTGCCCGGCTCCGTGCTTCCGAAGTACGTGCCGACGCAGTGCAAGTAATCGACTCCGGTTCCTTCGGAGTTCCAAGCGAGCCCCGGCCTTGTGCCGGGGCTCTCTTTTTGGGAGCCGCAAAAGATCAACTGTGACGCGCACCCCGCCAAGGGAGTGGCAGGCTCCTTCAGAATGCCCGGAGATTTGACAATTGCGCACTACGGCTTCTCGGGTAAACTGATCCTCCGGCTTATTTCACTTGCTGTAAGCCCATGAATGACAACGCCTCTTTAGCGCTCGGCGGTAACCGCTCGGGCTTCGGCGGGTTGCCGCAGCGACTCGTCCAGGACGGCGTGGTCGAGGAAGCCGCCATGCTCGAGGCGGTGAATGCCGCCCGCGAGCGCAAGACGAGCGTCGTCACCCAGCTGGTCGCCAACGGCGCCGCCAATGCGCGCGATATCGCCGTCGCGGCTTCGAACGAGTTCGGCGTACCGCTGTTCGACCTGGACGCGGTGAACGTCGATCTGGATGCCGTACGACTCGTCAACGACAAGCTGCTCGGCAAGCACCGGGTGCTGCCGCTGTTCCGCCGCGGCAAGCGCCTGTTCCTCGCGGTTGCCGACCCCACGAATCTGCACGCGATCGATGAGGTCAAGTTCCAGACGAGCCTCGGTATCGAGGCCATCGTGGTCGAGGACGACAAGCTGCAGCGCGCCATCGACAAGGCGCTCGAGCAGGTCGACAACCAGATGCAGGCGCTCACCGACGAGGCCGACGTCGACCTCGAGTCGCTGGAAGTCACGGGCGGCGATGACGAGCTCGAGGAAAAAGGCGCCGGCAACGACGTCGAAGACGCGCCCATCGTGCGCTTCGTCAACAAGGTGATGCTGGACGCCATCCGTCGCGGCGCCTCCGACATCCACTTCGAGCCCTTCGAGAAGATCTATCGGGTCCGTCTGCGCATGGACGGCGTGCTGAAGGAGATCGCGCAGCCGCCGGTGCAGCTCGCGCAGAAGCTGTCGGCCCGCCTCAAGGTCATGTCGCGCCTCGACATCGCCGAGCGGCGCGTACCGCAGGACGGCCGCATCAAGATGCGGCTCTCCAAGACGCGCGCCATCGACTTCCGCGTCAGCACCTGCCCGACGCTGTTCGGCGAGAAGATCGTGCTGCGTATCCTCGACCCCGCGCAGGCCATGCTCGGGATCGACTCGCTCGGCTACGAGCCCTTCCAGAAGGACCTCTATACCAAGTACCTGGCGAAGCCGCAGGGCATGATCCTCGTCACGGGACCAACGGGAAGCGGCAAGACCGTGTCGCTCTACACCGGGCTCAACATCCTCAATCGCGAGGACACGAACATCTCCACCGCGGAGGATCCGGCGGAAATCAATCTCCCCGGCGTCAATCAGGTGAACGTCAACAGCAAGGTGGGACTGACCTTCGCCGCCGCCATGCGCGCGTTCCTGCGCCAGGACCCCGACGTCATCATGGTCGGTGAGATCCGTGACCTCGAGACCGCGGAGATCGCCATCAAGGCATCGCAGACGGGCCACCTGGTGCTGTCCACGCTGCACACCAACGACGCGCCGCAGACCCTCACCCGGCTCGTCGACATGGGGGTCAAGCCCTACGCGATCGCGACCTCGGTGAGCCTCATCATCGCGCAGCGCCTCGCGCGCAAGCTGTGCGCCAACTGCAAGCAGCCGGTCGACGTGCCGAAGGAAGCGCTCCTCAAGGAGGGCTTCAGCGAGATGGACGTGGCCGGGGGCCTGCGGATCTTCGGGCCCAAGGGCTGTGCCAACTGCACCGATGGCTACAAGGGACGCGCCGGCATCTACCAGGTGCTGCCCGTGACCGAGGCGATCGCGCGCATCATCCTCGCCGGCGGCAGCGCCGTCGAGATCGGCCAGCAGGCCGCCAAGGAAGGCGTGTGGGACCTGCGCCGCGCCGGGCTCGAGAAGGTCAAGAACGGCATTACCAGTCTCGAGGAAGTCAACAGCGTCACCATCGAGTGACGCCGAACGGGTAACAACTCATGGCACAGGCAGCAGCAACCGCCTCCGTCAGGACCATCAAGCGCGATGTCCCCTTCGCCTGGGAGGGGCGCGACAAGCGTGGCGCGCGCATCAAGGGCAGAAGTCTCGCTCCCGACGAGGCCTCGCTGCGCGCGGAGCTCCGCCGCCAGGGCATCGCGGCCTCGCGCATCAGGCGGCAGCGTGACAGCCGCCGGGGCGGCAGGGTCGATGCCGGCGATATCGCCGTATTCAGCCGTCAGCTGGCCACCATGCTAGCCGCCGGAATTCCGCTCGTGCAGGCGTTCGAGATCGTCGGCAACGGCAACGAGAAGGCCGCGATGCAGAAGCTGATCCTCGACGTCAAGGCCGACGTCGAGGGCGGCACCTCGCTCCACGAGGCCCTCAGCAAGCATCCGCTGTACTTCGACGATCTGTACGTCAACCTGGTGGAGGCCGGCGAGCAGGCGGGCGCGCTCGAGTCATTGCTCGACAAGGTAGCCACGTACAAGGAGAAGACCGAGGCGCTCAAGAAGAAGATCAAGAAAGCGCTGTTCTATCCGGCGGCCGTCATTGTGGTCGCCGTCATCGTGACCGTGGTGCTATTGATCTTCGTGATCCCGCAGTTCGAATCGCTCTACAAGGGCTTCGGTGCGGACCTCCCGGCCTTCACCCAGATGGTGATCAACCTGTCGCGTTACGTACAGAAGGACGGCATCTACATCGCCATCGTACTCGGCGCCCTCGGCTGGACCTTCTTCTACTTCAAGAAGCGCTCCAAGGCCCTGCGCGTGCTGCTCGACCGGCTGGCGCTGAAGCTACCCGTCGTCGGGCCGATCCTCAACAAGGCGGCCATCGCGCGCTACGCGCGCACGCTCTCCACCATGTTCGCGGCCGGCGTGCCGCTGGTCGAGGCGCTGGATTCGGTGGCCGGCGCCACCGGCAACATCGTCTACGAGAACGCGGTGCTCAAGATGCGCGACGAGGTATCCACCGGGCAGCGCCTGCAACGTGCGATGGAGGCCACGGGCCTGTTCCCCAACATGGTCAACCAGATGATTGCCGTGGGTGAGGAATCGGGCTCGCTCGATGAGATGTCGGGCAAGGTCGCGACCTTCTACGAGGCCGAGGTGGACAACGCGGTGGACGCGATGTCGAGCCTGCTCGAGCCGCTCATCATGGTGGTGCTCGGCGTGCTGGTCGGCGGACTCGTGATCGCGATGTACCTGCCGATCTTCAAGCTCGGATCGGTGGTCTGAGCCCCGCGCACCCGT
>Ga0335079_10000731_pt1 | contig 37511 bp, 28 predicted proteins | sample Lox_Sample_33_FD_206719 | JGI IMG/M metagenome (GOLD analysis project Ga0335079, IMG submission 206719) | Soil microbial communities from Loxahatchee National Wildlife Refuge, Florida, United States - Lox_Sample_3.3 | ecosystem: Environmental > Terrestrial > Soil > Wetlands | place: USA...
CGGGCAGGTGGGTGCGGGCTGGGGCGGTGCCGCGGGGCCGCCGGTGCCGAAGGGCTGGGCGGGGCCGGCGCGGCCGCGGTGGCCGCAGCCGTGGCCGATCACGCGTCCCGTCTGGTCGGTGACGGTCAGGCACCAGCGGGTGGCGGGGGGCCGGGCGGCGGTGGCCAGGGTGCGGGTGGTGTCGGCGTCGACCGGGCCGAACCCGGCGGCGTCGCCGGGTTCGTCGCCCAGGCCTAGCAGGGTGGCCAGCGGGACGGTCAGGTTGACCGAGCCGGCCAGCCGCCCCAGGTCAGGGTCGCTCCAGGCAGACCCGGCCAGCCCGGCAGACCAGGCCGGGCCGGTCGGCCCGGCGGCGGTGACGGAGGGGGACGGCGTCCGGCGCAGGCCGGGCGGGACCGGATGGCCGACCGCCCCGGGATCCGCACCTCTGGCATTACCCGCCGCGGCGACCGTGGCCCCGACCGTGGCCCCGACCGTGGCTGTCTCGTCATCGGGCCTGGGTTGACCGTTGCAGGCTCGCGCAGCGGAGCCGCTATCACGGGCTCCGCTGTCAACGGTTCCCCCGTCACCGGCTCCGGCATCGACAGGTCCGCCGTCACCGGCTCCGACATCGACAGTTCCGCCGTCACCCGCTCCGCCGTCACGGCCTCCGCTGTCAGCGGCGCCGCTGCCGCTGCCCGCGCCGCTGCCGCTGCCCGCGCCGCTGCCGCTGCCCGCGTCGCTGCCGCTGACGGGGGCGGGTGGCTGTTCGGCGTCTGCGGGGGCGGGAGCAGCGGGCAGGAGGTGGTCGAGGGGCTGGCCGGCGAGCAGGGCGAGGTAGACCTTGGCGCGGAGCAGGCTGAGGGTGCCGACGGCGCCGCGGCATTTCAGTTCCCGGGCGATCGCGGAGATCCGCTGGTCGGCCGCGAGGACCTGGGCGGGGGCAGGTCCCGCCCAGCCAGGGCTTTGGTACCGGCGGGTTCGTCCCACAGTTCGACCCGGGCGTCCTTTTCCGCTTCCTGGCGCCGACGGCCGTCGGCGGCGGGGTCGGCGGCCAGGACCGCACGGCGGACCGCCGCGCGTAATTCCCCGTTGGTCTGACCCGGCGCGCGGGCCAGCACCTTGTCCTCGACCGCGCGGGCCAGCAGCGGTGCTAACCCGGCGACGCCGTCGATAACCGTCAACGCCTTGGGCATGTCGACCCGGCCCAGCCGCAGCGCCGCCGCGGTCGCGGGCAGCGCCGCGAGCTGCGCCGCCCGCTCGGCCAGGTTCTCCGCACTGCGGCGGGTCAGCGTCAGCGCGCAGGCCAGCTCATCGGTCACGTAATCACCCGGCCGGCCAGCCAGGCCCTCCGTCCCTGCGGCAGGCCCGTCCTCGCCACGTTCCCGCCGGGCGCTCAGCTCCGCCACCGCGGCCAGCTCACCGGCGGCCGTCCACGACGACAGCCGCCGCCACGCCCGTACCACCCCGACGAGCTCATCATCACAAAGCGCATCGAGCCCGCGAGCCCAGGCGCCGGCGGTCAACCCGGCCAGCTCCGACCCGGGCGCCAGCACATCCAGCACCTCCCCGTCGCCGAACCCGCTGCCGTCACCCGACTGCCCGGCCGGGTCGGCCGCAAACTGCGGGCCGGCCGCATTGGCCGCGCCGCCGTAGCCGGGGCCGGGCGCGGCGTCCGTGGCAGGTCGGGCTTCGGTTGCAGTCACGGGTTCACCTCCTCAGGCAGCTGCGCGTTAGCAATACGAACATTTTAGCGATTCGCGGAGACGCGGGTGCGCCCATCCACAAGCACAGGCATCAGCCCCGGTTTATCCACAGATTCGGGCGCTCCCGCCGCATTCGAGTGTCGCCGGCGCAGACTTGATCAAACGCGCCCTGCCACCGGTGGACATCCGGGCGGGCAGGAACCAACACGCGGCCCGATCCGCAGAGGCCGCCCCGGACCAGCGGACACAATGCCCCGTCCGGGCCGCGGCTCCACCGTCAACTGGCCCGCCGGGCCCCATGATGAGCGGCCCGGCACGGGACCAACCGATTTGAAGGGGGCCGGGGGGATTCCGGGGGTGGTCCCTAGCAGAGCCTTAACGGCCGCGCGGCTGTGACGCGCCAGGGCCGGTGCCACCTGGCAAACCCGGTGATCCACGGCACCGCCGTTCAGGCTCATCCGGCTCTTCCCCTGCCGCTAGCGAGCGCCCGCGCTATCACCCGCTCGAAGTCCGTCGATGCTCGTTCGCGGTGCGACTGTTGAAGGGGCGACTGTTGAATCTGAACGGCGATTCAGCTAAATATACAACATGTCGGCTGTCCTGCTCGTGATCGGCCTGGTGGCACTGGCCGCGAAGCTGAACGCCTACCGGCCGACCCGGCTGCGCTTCCTGCGCGAACCGAGCTTCTTCTTCTCCTGGATCGTGATCGAACTCGCGGGCTGGTGGCTGGCGCTCGAGGTGGCCGCGGCCGCCGGGTTGACCGCCGCCGGCGCGCTGCGCGGCTGGGCCGGCTGGGTAGGACTCGCGCTCCTTGTGGTCAGCTGGGCGGCGCTCGTCAGGCTCATCGTGATCTCCGGCCGGACGTCTGCGACGTTGCGGGCCGCGGGCGCGCCGCCTGACTGCCCGGTCGGGTTCCCGCACAGCCAGGTGATCTTCCCGTTCCTGCTGACGCACCGGCGCGGCGCAGCGCGGCTGAAGAACATCGGCTACGCGGAGGTGGCGGGCGAATGGCTGAGGCTCGACATCTACCTCCCCAACGGCGCCGCGGAAGCCGCGCAGCACCGGCATACCTTCCCGCGGCCCGGCATCCTCCAGCTCCACGGCGGGGACTGGAGCTTCGGCGACAAACGTGCGGAGGGCATACCACTGCTCGGCCACCTGGCAGCGAACGGCTGGCTCGGCATCAACGTCAACTACCGGCTCAGCCCGAAGGTGGCCTTCCCCGTCCACTTGCAGGACGTCAAGCGAGCCATCGCCTGGTACCGCGAGCACGCCGCGGAGTTCGGCGCCGATCCCGAATTCCTGTGCATTACCGGCGGCTCGGCCGGCGCCCATCTGGCCACCATCGCAGCGCTCACCCCTAACGAGGCTCGATACCAGCCCGGGTTCGAGAACGTGAACACGCGGTTGCGGGCCGCTGTGCCCTGGTACGGCGTCTATGACTTCACGAACCGGATCGGCACCTGGCAGCCGCATGAGATGCGGATGCTGGAGCGTGTCGTCATGCAGCGCACCCTCGCCGACAACCCAGCTGATTTCGCTGCGGCCTCACCAGTGGACCTGGTGCGGCCTGACGCGCCGCCGTTCCTTGTCGTGCACGGGGACATCGACACGCTCGCGCCGGTGGCCGAGGCACGAGCCTTCACGTCCGCGCTCCGGGCGGTCTCGACTCAGCCGGTCGTGTACGCCGAGCTCGTGGGCGCGCAGCATGCCTTCGACGTCTTCCCCTCGCATCGGTGCGCGCGCGCGGTCGAGGCCGCGGCAGGCTTCCTCACGGGTGTGCACGAGGCGTACCTGGCCGGTGAGCAGGTCCGGAACTCGCAGGCCTAGCTAGTCCCAGCTCCATCTCCGTGACCTGCCAGGAGGTTGGCTCGCTGGTGTGGCCGACGCTTGGCGTTCACCCCACTGCGGCGATCACCTGGTTGGCCGTGCCCTTCGCACCGAGGGCGTTCGGGTGAAAGGGCGCGGCGGGCGATGTGAGCACGAGTCCCTCCACCTATTTCTTGCCCGGTGCCTGGCACGCGTCGTGCCCGATACTGGCGGTGTAGGTGTCCACATAGGTCGCGTGGTTAGCGGCCGCCACCGTGGCGAGCCTGTGGTTGAGCTTCAGTTCGATCCCACGCAGATATGCCACGTCGCCCTGCACGATGGGGACGAGCGGCCAGCAGCCGGTGCCGCTGGCAGGCAGGATTTTCGGCACCCGGTGGCCCGCTGGGCGCCGTGTGCGGCACCCAAAGGGCCATTGGGCGTCACGACGCGGGTCGCGGCCACCGGATGTGGCCGCGACCCGCCCGCGAAACGAACACATCGGATGTCGCTACGAGCAGACGAGGCCTTTCATGATCGCAGTCGCGCTGATGATCCCCCTGAAGACCCGCCCCCACTTCCACGCCACGACGAGGGCGAAGTGATCGCCAGGCGGCGTCACGGCGATCACGCGCGGGTTGATGAACGGCGGCGAGATCGCCGCCCAGCGCAGGCAGGAACGGACCCTGTGGCCCGGGCGCAGGACGACGGTGGGCCGCGGTCCAGGGATTCGGGTCTGGTGGGTCGCGAGCGCACGCCCGGCCGCGCCATGGAACTGAAGCTGCGGATAGCCACGGATCGAGCACGTCAAGCGAGACATGTTGCTGAGCACCAGCGTGAGGGATCGTTGCCCCGCACCCGCGCTCAAGCCGCGAAATCCGAGGCCAAGTTGCCCAGTGGTGCACCGATGGACAGCCCGTGGCCGTGCGTGTGCCTTCCGGATGGTGGGCACGCGATGCACTCTTGGCGCTCTTGGCACCACCGGCGCTGCTGACGCTCCTGGGACTGTCGCCGCTGCTGGCGCTCCCGAGACCGTCGTCGCTGCTGGCGCTCCTGGGACTGTCGCCGCTGCTGGCGCTCCCGAGACCGTCGCCGCTGCTGGCGCTCCTGGGACTGTCGCCGCTGCTGGCGCTCCCGAGACTGTCGCCCCTGCTGGCGCTCCCGAGACTGCCGCCGCTGCTGGCGCTCCTGGCATCGTCGAAGCCGCAGGAGCTCCTGAGACTGTTGGTCCTCCTGAGACTGCTGAGCCTCCTGGAACTGCAGGTGCTTCTGGGACCATTGATGCTGTAGGCGCCAAGGGCGCCCCTGGAATGGCCTGCGCCCACGGTACCCCCGGCGCCGCCAGTGCTGCTGGAGCCGTGGGCGCCGACGGCGTTGGGTTATTGGACGCGCCGGCGATCCCGGCACCAAGTCCTGTCGCAGCCGGAATTGCCGTGACCAGCACAGCCACCACCCCCGTGACCAGCGCTGCAAAGCAGGGTTTCACAACTAGCGGTCGCATCGCCGCTTCTCCTCACTTTTGCGCCTTCTCATCCCCCCGTGAGATGAGACGGTTCACTAGTAGGACGACACCTCAGCAAGGGCGGTTGCCTGCGGTTACCCCGCGGAAGACCTGGTAGGCGCGACCCGCGCGAACGGGGATATGTTGGATCGGCCGGAGAATCCACGGAGGTCATCAGCGACCAATGAGCGGAGTAGGGCAACTCGTCTTCTCTGGGCCGCTCGTGCTCGCGGTCCCAATCGCGGCCGCCGCAGGCGCGGTCTCCTTCTTGTCTCCGTGCTGCCTACCGCTGGTCCCCGGATATGTGTCGTACATCACGGGCATGTCGGCAGCGGATCAGCAGCAGCGCGCGGCTCGCAGCCGAACGGGCACGCTGGTGACGGTCGGCGCCGCTGGCACGAGCGAAGTGCCAGATCCGGCGCGGCAGACAGAGGCGGTAGAACAGACACAGCCGATAACGCAGACACAGCCGATAACGCAGACACAGGCGACACAACCGGCAGGCCCAGCGAGAGACACGGCGCCGGCCGGCACGTCGAGACGAGCAGCGCTGAGCCACGGGCGGACACTGACCGGAGCGGTGCTTTTCGTGCTCGGGTTCGCCGCCCTTTTCGCCACCTACGGCGCGCTGTTCGGTGGCATTGGCGCCACGCTCAGCGCGCACCAGCGGGGGCTGACTGAGGTTCTTGGCGCGCTCACCATTGTGCTCGGCCTGCTTTTCATGGGCGTCTTCGAGCGTTTTTCGCTGGCGGGCCGCACCGTGCGGCCAGGTTTCAGGCCGCGCGCTGGCCTAGCCGGTGCGCCACTGCTCGGCGTGATGTTCGGGCTTGGCTGGACACCTTGCATCGGGCCGACCCTCACCGCGGTGATGACCATGTCAGTGACGACAGGAACCGCCGCCAGGGGAGCTTTCCTTGCCTTCGTCTACGCTCTCGGGCTCGGTGTCCCTTTCCTCGCCGCCGCGTTCGCCCTCCAGCGCGGCATGCGCGCATTCGACTTCGCGCGGCGACACGCCCGGCTGATCATGCAGGCGGGCGGCGCCATGCTCGTGATAGTAGGGGTATTGCAGGTAACCGGTGTCTGGGCGGACGCCATCGGCGCGTTGCAGCACTGGATCACTGGCTACTCGGCGCCGCTGTAGTGAACGCGCGGTGGCAATGATCAGCCAGTGTGGCGTGGTGCCGCGATCAACCAGGTCCGCATCCACTGCCCTAGCCTGGCAGTGCTCCGCCGTTCGGGTTCGGCCCGGATGGCGCCGCCGTCTGGAAGCACCACCCCGCGCAGCCGTTAAGGGGAATTCTGGGTCTCAGCCTGCCCCCCCGGGAGGACAACCCCCGCGTGGGCCCAGGGGCGGGTGAATCCGATGACCTGGCCGCGATCTTTGTAGCTCACGATGTGAATAGGTACGCCGGTCTCCTCCGCCTCGATCATCATGCCCTTGCCCAGCACCATGGCGACGTGGCCAGGCGACGTCGGCGTACCGTCTGATCCGACGAAGAACACCAGGTCACCCGGCTCCTCGTGGCCCGGCTGGATCTGCGGGCCCCACGCCCACTGCGCCTCGGAGGTCCGTGGGATCGCGATCCCCGCCGCGCGGTATGCCATCATCACCAGGCCCGAGCAGTCGAAACCGTCGGGCCCGGTGCCACCCCACACGTATGGCTTGCCAAGCTGCTGCTCCGCGTAGGAGATCGCTGCCGAGACCACCTGGTTCGGCGCCACGTTCGAGACCGTGTCCGTGCATGACGCGCCATTGTCCGTATTCACCGCGCTCACCGTGAAGCCCCGCTGGGTGTACGTGCTCGCCCAGGAAAGCACGTCTTGTACGTACGACTGCAGGTGGTTGTAGGCGAAGATCGCTCCTGGCAGGTCGCCCGGAGCGCCGTGCTCGGTCAGGTACTTGGCGGCACCGAGGATCGCGTCCGCGGGGTCGTACACATTGTCGATGCCATCGCTGTCGCCGTCGGTCGCGACCCCGCCGAACGACTGGCCAGCCGGGTGAATCGCCGGACCGCCCCAGGTATCCCCCGCCGCGCCGCCGATGCCGATCTGCATAGGGCCCGCAGCGCCGAACCCGTTCTGGCCGCTGCGGACGCCTGGCATGTTGGCACGGCCCTGGTCGGACTCGACCTCGCCGATGCCGGCGAGCACCTCCCAAGGGATCCCGTACTGCGCCCCCACCTTCTGGTACGTCGCGAGGTAGTCGGCAGGAATCGAATCCTTCGCCTCGGTGCTCGCGACCAGTTGGCTCGCGGGCTGCGTACACGATTGCGGGCCGAACGCGGGCAGCCCGACCAGGCTCCCTGACATGGCGATGGGCAGCACGGTCAGGCCCACCCCGACCGCGACCGCACCCACCCCAGCGAGCAGCAGGAACAACGGGCCGTGGCCGCCAGAACCGCCCGAATCTGGCGGGCTCCCAAACCCACGTCCGGTGCTAAAGCCGCTGCTGGCCTCCCGGATTGCATAACCAACATCGCTCCTCATAACCTGCTCACCGCGGGTTACTGGTTGCCTGCGGACGCCAGCTGGATCTGATCCACCTGCCAGTCACCGCCCGTATCGACCACCGTTATCGCGTACTGGCCAGTGGGCGTACTCGTGCCGCTCGCCTGCTGGATGTGCTGGCTGATCGTCACCACGAAGGTGAGGCTGGATGAGCCGAACGATCGCAAGGAGTTGACCACCGCGCTCGCGGTAGATATCTCCTTGTCGGTGGTCCGCTGCTTCGCGACTCCATACGTGCTGTAGTCGCTCTCCAGAACCTGCAGGTACTGGCTTGTCACGACGTTCGACATCCGGCTGCCGTAGGCGGAGGCGCTTTCCGCGTAGCTGAAGGTGTTGTAGTACCCCGCCGCCTGGGCCGCAGCGGAGGCGGCGCTGGCCAGATCGTTTTGCGAGAACGGCAGCCACTGGTAGATATTTACCGCCGAACTGGCCTGCGGAGTCGCCGTCGCGACTGGCTGCGGTGCGGTCGCGGCCGCACCAGGAGCCGTGGGCGTCGCCGATGCGGTCGCGCCAGGTGCCGCCGCGCGGGGCGGGGTCGTGTCCGGCAGGAGCAGGTAGACGCCCAGGCCGGCGAGAATCACGACGATCACGGCGAACGCCAGCTTTTGCTGACGCGGGTTAAGTTCCATTACGGCTCCCGCTACCTGTCACGCTTGATCGGCCTGACCCAGCTCCTGCTTGGGGTCTTGCGCTGACCCGCGTCACGGTCTGGCGTGCGGCGCGGCGGCAGGGGGGGCGGAGCAGGCGCCGGCCCGGCTGGCGCCGACGCCGGGCGCGGCTGCGCAGGTGCGGGTCTCGGCTGAGCCGCGGCTTGCCGCGCTGGAGCAGGCGCCTGACGTCGCTGCGGCGTAACGGCGCCGCCATTGGAGCCTGCCGGTACCTGCGGGGGCGCCGACGCGCCGCGCCGCGGTGGATAGGGCCCCGGTTGCCAGCGAGGTGGCCCGGTGCGAGGTTGCCGCTGTAGGTCGAGCGGCGGCGGCTCGCTGCGGCCGTTACCGTCCCCGCCGCGGAGGTCGGGCCGGCGCGCGGGACCGCCGGGCCTAGTTCCACCGCGGGATGAGCCGCCGTGATCCGGCCCGCCGTCGTCGGGGGGGAAAATGTCCTGCGGGCCATGCCCTTCCTGCGGTCCATTCCCGCCCCGGCGTGCCGCGGCACCGGCGGCTCCCGCAGCGACCGCCACGCCCGCGCCTCCGGTGGCGGCCGTGCCCGCCGCGCCTGCCGCGCGCACGATGCTCTGGGCCAGGAAGACGGACTGGTCTGCCTGATCAGGGTGCTGGCGTGCCCACCGGCCCGCCCGGTAGGCGGAATAACCCGGGATGGTGCTGCTCGCGGTGCGCGCTGTCTGGCCGCGGAAGCCGTCCCGCGACTGTTCGCGGTACGCCTCGGCCCGTTCGCGCGCACCGACCATGTCGTAGCCGACGGAGGTGAACAAATGCTGGAAGGGCTTGCGGTAGATGAACACCGCGACGGTGAGGAGGGCGATCATCATGATCTTGAAGACCCAGGGCAGGGCATCGTCGCTGACGGCCATCACCAGGGCATAGCAATACAATAGGACGCTGAGGGTCAGCGCCACGGCGACCTGTTTCATCAGGACGCCCACCAGCATCTCGAACCAGCGTATGGCGATGACACGGCCGAAGCCGGGATGGGTCCCGATGATCAGGAAGAAGGGCCCGGCGACGAGCAGCAGCAGGAATCCGAGTTTCAGAACGATGAGCGTAATCGCGATCAGCAAGACCAATGCGCCCGCGACCATGGCCGCGAAGAGCGCGCTGAACGCGATCTCCAGCCTGGTCGCCCACTGCTTGCCCTGGAACAGCGGGTAGACCGCCGGGTCCTGCTGCAGCTGGCTCGCTATCCCCTGGTACACGTCCTGCTTCTGGGTGGCGAGCTGGGCTGTTGGCTGCTCGTTCACGGCGTACGCCTGCGACCAGAGCAGCGCGCGGCCGTACTGGTCGACGGGGTTCGAGGCGTTGTCCGGAGTCGTCGACATCGTGCCGAACTCGCCTGCGATCCATGGCTTGCACACGAGGACGGCCCACAGTTCGTCCGCGTTCTGGGTGACGACCTCGTTGCCGCCGGTGTACGCGTAACTCTCGCCCGTGCTCTGCGGGTCGCCCTTACCCACCGTAACGCAGCTGGTACCGCCGGAGACGGGGAGCCTGCTGAACGCGGCGTTCAGCACCTGGCTGATGCCGTCGGACACCTTCTGCCCTATCCCGGTGAAGTCGGCCGGGCGACCGATCAGCCAGATGGCCGCGGCGCAGGCCACCACCATCCAGATGGTGCCTTCGATCGTGCGGGTCGCCCGCCTGCGGATCAGGCCCTGCCAGGCCAGCCAGATCACGCCGAGCAGCACGATCGGAGCCAGGTACGGAAAGTAGACGGCGTTCCCGATCTGGGTGATGAGCTGGTCAACGCGCTGCTTGAGCCAGCCGAGCAGGCCCTCGCCCGCCGCCGACTGGTACGTCGTGATCGTGATCCGGTCGATAGCCTTGGCCGCGTCGAAGACGGCGTTAGAGACACTGTTCCCGATCATGGACGTCATGTCGGAACACTTGAGGTTGTACGGCGCCCACGACTGGCCCGCCATGCCGTAGCTCTGGTACAAGGTCAACTTCGACGGGGCGCCGGGCCCCACGGCGGTCGACGGCGGCCTGATCATCGCGTCGATCCCACTGCCCGCCGGCTCGGGGGCCGGCGGCCCGGGCGAGCATAGATCGTTGAGCGAGCTGACCACCGACGATCCCGCCTGGCAAAGACCGCCAAGCCCGACGATCGACAAGCCGTCGCAGATCGCGCCCTGCGGCGCGGTGCCGGGCGCGGACGCCCGTGTGCTCGTTGTGGCTATTGCGCGCGTTGTTGTGCTTGCGTCCGCCACCGTGCTTGCTGTGGTCGATGTGCTGGCTGTGCTCGCTACGACCGTGGTGGCCGGGATGCTGGACACGGCGGCGATGACTATGAGCACGCTCGCGGCCCGGCGGGCGGCCAGTGTCACTCTCGCCATCGGCACTCCTGGGGATCGGTCTCCGGTGTCTCCGTGCTGCTGCGGGTGTCTTCGTGCTGCTGCGGGTGTCTTCGTGCCGCTGCGGGGTCTTCGTCCTGCTGCGGGTGTCTCAGTGCTGCTGGCTTGTCCCTTGGTCGGAATGGTCGTCTCCCGCATGCCCGGATCGCGTCATGGGTTCGTCGGGCTTGGTCCGGGTCGGGTTGGTGTCAAGCCAGCGCACAAGTTCCTCCGAGATCAGATCGACCCCGATCCGGCCCGCCCGGCCGTCCAGGTCACGGAACACGCACTCACCGTTACCCAGGCTCCGCAGTACGGCCTTGTGATCGTCAGACGGTTCCACACCAAGCAGCGACATGACGTTGGCGACTTCCACCCGCTCGGTGGAGCGGAACGCGAAGACCCCGGAGATGCAGTTGGTCACCTGCTCGTTGAGCAAGTCTCCCGCGTTCTGCGAGACGAGGATTAGGGCGGTGTTGCGCGACCGGCCCATCCTGGAAACTTCGGGCACGAGTTTCGCGCCCTCTGGCGTCGATGTGATCGCCCACGCCTCGTCAAGGAAGATCGCTTTCGGCAGGCTGCGGTCCATGCCGTTGAGCAGCCGCCGGGCGAACTGGGACACCAGGTAGAGCAAGGCGACCGACAGGCGCTGCTCGTAGGAGTAGTCATCGCGCTTGACGGCTGTGTCGGGAAGGCTAAGGCCGCTGAGCGTGAATACCGTGGTCCATCCGGCCGCGTCGATCTGCTCGCCTCCCGATGGGAGGAAGCACAACCGCGCGAGCCTCATCTCTGACATCGACCGCAGGACGGCGCCGAGATTCTTCGACGCCGCGTCCGCAGACTGCTCGAGGTGGTCGACGACCTTGCCCAAGCTCGGCTCTTCCCGTCCCGCGACGGCGCCCACCGCCTGGATCATCGCGCTCTCGCGTTCCTCGCTCATCCGCGGTAGCAGCAGTCGCAGCGTCTCGGTAGCCATCGTCCGCTTGGCCGCCAGGTCGTCGCCGAACGAGAACGGGTCGAGCAGGCCAGGCGCCGCCGAACCGAGCGGAAGCACGCGGGCGCGGCGGCCACGCATCTGCAGCAGGCGCACCAGCGACCCTGCGTCGCCCTTCGGGTCGATCACCGCGACCGTCACGCCGCGCAGGGCAAGCTGATAGATCAGCAGCAACGCAAGCGTGGTCTTGCCGCCGCCAGGCTCTCCCGTAATGGCGACGGCGGTGGGCCGGTTGCGCGCCGCAGCGGCAAGCGGGTCGAAATGCACAACTGATCTGGCGCGGCCGAGCGTCTCGCCGATGTAGGGACCGATCCAGGCGCCTTCGGCCGCCCGGTCGCCAAGGTCGACGGTCGCGCTGGGCACACCACCTGCGATCGTGTAAAGGGGCTGGCGCTGTACGTATGCGCTGAGCCTTATCCGATCTCCAGGCAGCGACTCGCACAGCAGCGAGAACTGGTCGCCGGTGGAGTTGACGATGTCGATTCCGATGTCGCGGTAGTGCTCGATTACGGCCTCCACCCGGCGGACGCACATCTCCCGCGTCGGCGCCGTGACAAGCAGCCGATGCCAGCCGTAAACGAATGGCAGCCGCTCCTTGGTGATGCCGTGCTCGAGCATCCGCGCTGCTTCCAATTGCTCGGCGAGAGCGATGGGTGCCTCCGCACCCGCCTCCCTGATGTGTATGTCCATGTCCCTGGCGTGGGCGAGCTTGTGGCTCACATCCTTGCTCGCCTTGGCCGGTGAGATCAGCTTCATCCGGGAACTGACCTCAACGGGGAACGGTAGTGAGTCCGCGAAGTGCAGCCACGGCTCACCTTCTGGGAAGGCCATCACGTCGGGGAAGCGAGAGAAGGACAGGAAAGCGGCGAATGATTCCCCCGCGGCTTGCTCCAGTCGAAGTAAGGTCCGCCCATTGTGCACCTGGCCTTCGAGCAAGCCTTCGATCTCGCCTGCGCCCCACGTCCTGCGTGAAGTGGCCGACGGCGGAGGGTCGCCCATCGGCCCGGACAGGGTGTGCCGGAACAGCCAGGCGATCTCGTCTGAGGTGGCGTGCCGTGCGCCAAGCGCGCTTGCCGCGAGGGCGCGGCCGAGCCGCTCGGCCTGGTCTGACCATTTCGCGATTTCGCCGTCGTCAATCGCCTCGTCATCCAGCCCCAGTGCCTTCTCGCTGCGCTGGTAGAGAGAGATGAACTGGGCGAATACGCCGCCGGTCAGCTGCATTCGCATGCCGCGCTGCCCAAGCCGGACGCCGAGGTATACCGCCTTGGCCCAGAAATCCTTCGCCCAGACGTGCCGGTACATCTCATCCAGGTACTCCAGCCAGCCAGGACCGCCGTCGGAGGTCGAATCCAGGCGGCGTGCCCATTCGGCGGCGGGATACGAGCGGTGCACGATGCGCAGGTGCACTTCGGCATCGGCCATCCTGATGCCCGCAAGCGCGATCGTTATGTTGGTAGCGAGCGCCTCGCGCTCCTCGGGCGTGGTGAACTCATAGGGCACCGTTGGGATCCGGTAGTAGGCCCACGCATGCGTGTCCGTTAGCACGATCCGGTCATCGAAATACCGGATCGCCAGCCTGCGCCGCTCTCTCGTGCGGTTGTTCATGCCGCTCGCCAGCGCCCTGGGCAGCCGACCGCTTGGGCTCGCCTTAGGTGGCTCACCGAGAGGCCTCCGCTGCCTGCACCGGCGCGGCAAGGCCTGCGACGGTAACCCCCGCGAGAGCCGTGACCGCGTGCCTGGTCTGCGGTCGAAGTGATCGTTGCCCTGGTGTCTGGCCGCGTTGCGCATCCAGTTGATCGTCCCAGGGCACGCGGACGATCGCCCGGCAGCGGCCGCGGGCCACGTTCTCGGCCCGCAGGACATCAGGCATGCTCCGTTTGCTTACCCCGTTGATCACCGTGACCGAGCGGGCAGCAAGCTCGCTGTGGCCGTGCCCGTCCAGCCATTCATGTGTCATGGCCACCGCGCGCGGAGCGTCGGCGCTGGCCGGTGCGACGAGCACGAGCTGATCGGCGATCCGAAGCACACGTGCGACTATGGCGGCTGCCGGATCAACCATCGTTAGCTCGTAACGCCCTGCGAGCAGGCTGACGAGATGGACATAATCACTTTCATCTAGCGCACGGACTGCCATCCTGTCCTCACCCGATGAGATCACCTCGAGCCGCGGCTCCGCAGTGGCCGGAACGCCATATGCGGCCAGGGAACTAGCGAAACTTTCGGCGAGCAGTTCGCCGACGGTGGCGGTGGGCCGGGTCCGAAGCTGGCGGCTAAGCGAGCCCTCGCCCGGATTGAGATCAAGCGCGGCAACCGGTTCTGCGCGCAGACCCGCGAGCAACTGGCCAAGCATGACGGCGGTCGCGGTCTGGCCCGCTCCGCTGGTGCAGCCAAGTACCACGATCCGGCGAGGCCCAGGCAGCGCCAGCCGACAGCGCGCCTTGTCCTGGTCTTCGGGATCCGCCCGGCCGGGGCCCCCCAAGCCGCCGACCACCACTTTCGCCCGCCGGTGCCAAGCCGGATCGCGTTCGTCCCTGGACCGATGGACCACCCGCTCGACGGACCGCGTCGGTTCGCCGGAATCGGCCACCTCGGCGCCCGGGACCTTTGGAGCGAGAACCGAATGAGACCGGCTCTGTGGTGTGGTCGGAGTCGACGCATAAGGGGCCGACTCAGGGGAAGCCGACGCCGGGGAAGCCGACGCAGAAGGTGGCGCTTTCGGCTGCACGGCCGGGGGCGCCGGTGGCGGCGACTGCGACTGCGCCGAGCCGGGGGCCGGTGACCGTGGCTGCGGCGACGGCGACTGTGAGCGCGAAGCCCGAGCCTGCGACCCCGACTGTTCCGGCAGGGCCTGTTCCATCGGCGTATCGGACTGTGCGGTGGCAGGCCGAACCGACCTCGGCAGCGGCGGTCGCGGCTCCGACACCGGCCCGTGCGACTGCTCCACCGAGCGCGGCGCTGTAGAGGACGGTGGCAGGGAGGATGGCGACTCAGAAGGCCGCGACTCAGAAGGCCCTGAACCAGAAGGCCCTGAACCAGAAGGCCCTGACCCAGAAGGCCACGACTCAGAAGGCCCTGAACCAGAAGGCCCTGAACCAGAAGGCCCTGAACCAGAAGGCCCTGAACCAGAAGGCCACGACCCAGAAGGCCACGAACCAGAAGGCCACGACTCAGAAGGCCCTGACCCAGAAGGCCACGAACCGGAAGGCCATGACCCAGAAGGCCCTGACCCAGCAGGCCGCGACCCAGAAGGCCATGACCCAGCGGGCCGTGACGAAAAAGGCCGCGACCCAGAAGGCCGCGACTCAGAAGGCCGCGACTCAGAAGGCCGCGACCCAGAAGGCCGCGACCCAGAAGGCCGCGACCCAGAAGGCCGCGACTCAGAAGGCGGTGGCCCAGTGGGCCGTGGCCCGTCGGGCTGTGACGAAGGCGGTCGCGGCGTGGGCGATGGTCCTGAGGGCGATGGTCCTGAGGGCGATGGTGCCGCGGAGTTTGGTGCCGCGGGCGACGACACCTGTGGGGAAGCCATTGGTGACGGCCGCTGTGGCCCCTGTGGCTGCTGTGGCTGTTGCGTCCTGTTGGGTTGTAGCCTCGCCGCAGAAATTGGCACCTCGGCCACAAGTGGTGGCTGGGCAGGTGGCGGGGGCTGGCGCGAATCCGCCGGGTAGGGTGGCTGTTGCGTCCTGTTGGCTTGTAGCCTCGCCGCAGAAATTGGCACCTCGGCCACAGGTGGTGGCTGGGCAGGTGGCGGGGGCTGGCGCGAATCCGCCGGGTGAGGTGGCTGTTGCGCCTGCCCCAACCAGACTTCTGCCTGCCGGCGGCCGTCGACGTCACCTGGGCGGCCACAGTCGCCGAGCGCAGCGCGCGGGTGAGTTATTTCGTCTGCCTGGTCGGAGTGGGCTACTTCGAACGGAGTGCCGCGGCCAGGGTGCGATGGCTCTGGCCCAGGTATCTGTGCTGCGGGCGGCTGCGCCGCAGGTGCTGCGGGCGGCTGCGCCGCAGGTGCTGCGGTCCCGGCCACCGGCGGGTGCCCACTGCCAGATCGATGCGCTGCTGCCGGAGGGCACCCAGTGGGCGCACCCCCGCGGACCGATCCTGAACCTCCCCGCCGGGGCGCTACGCGCACCCATTCCGGCAGCGGATCGTGTCCGACACCCCCGGACCGCGGCGCAGCGCCGCTTTGATCGGGTCCCCGCTCATCTGGGCGATCCACGACAGTGCGGGCCGCGGCGCCCGTCACAGGGTCCGCGCTTGCGGTAGGCGATTCGCCTCCGGCCGGTGCGCGTGCCTGACCGGTCACCGCCAGTTCTGGCTGCGTGCCCGCGACAGCGCTTGGAGCGCTGTCCGCCGGGCTGGCCGCAGCTCGGCCCGCCGGATTGCGTGGCGGACCTGCCGCGCTGCCGTCCGCGTCGCCTGCCCCGGTCGCTCCGGCATTGCTAGTACTGGCTGGCGTACGTCCGTCGGCACCGCCTGCCGCGTTGAGTACCGCGCCGCCATCGGGGCTGCCCGCCGCGGCGCCTGCAGCATTACCGGGAGCGCTGCTTGGCGCGGCGCTTGCGGCGTTGCCAGCCGTGCCGCCTGCGACGCTGGCCGCCCGGCCGGCATTGGCACTGTGACTGACCGGCGGGACCGACGCGCTACCTTCGGCGTCGCTGGCGGCACCATCTGCGGCACCGTAACTGACCGGCCCGACCGACGCGCTACCTTCGGCATCGCTCGCGGTGCCACCTTCGACCTTGGCCGCCTGGCCCACAACGGAACCGTGACCGACTGGTGCGACCGGCGCACTACCTTCGGCACCGCTTGCGGCACGGTCTGCCGCGTTGGCCACTTGGGCGGCAACGGCGCGGTCACTCACCGGCCCGACCGGCGCGCTGCCTGATGTACTGCCTGATGTACTGCCTGATGTACTGCCTGATGTACTGCCTGATGTACTGCCTGATGTACTGCCTGCGGAGGCGCCAGCAGCTCTGCTCGCCGCGCTAGCTTGGGCACCGCCCAACGCCACGCCTGTCCCGTCGCGCGCACCTGCCTCGCCAGCCACTGAGGGCCCACCGCTAACGGTCGTACCGCTAACGGTCATACCGGCCAGGCGCGCACCGGCGCCAGGGGCGGCCGCTCCACGAGCATCGGCTCCATCACTGACCCCACGGGTACCTGTCGAACCAGTGGCTCCCGGTCGGGGGGTTCCTGCACGGGGGGTTCCTGCACGGGCGGTTCCTGCACGGGCGGTTCCTGCACGGGCGGTTCCTGCACGGGCGGTTCCTGCACGGGCGGTTCCTGCGCCGGTGGCTGCCGCACGAGCGGCCACCGGCACCGCTCCGCGGGCGGGCCTCGATCGCCACAGCGATTCCCGCCGCTCCTCGACCCCACTATCCGCCACCGCAACCGGGGGGGCCGCCGCACCAGCCGCCGCAGCCACCTTGCGCTGCCGCGGCCGTCCCTGCTGGGGCCGTCCCTGCTGGGGCCGTCCCTGCTGGGGCCGTCCCTGCTGGGGCTGTCCCTGCTGGGGCTGTCCCTGCTGCGGCCGTCCCTGCTGCGGCCGTCCCTGCTGCGGCCGTCCCTGCTTCGACGTCAAAGGCGCAGGCTGCGCACGGCGCCAGACGCGCCCCACAATCAGGACCTGTTCCGCCTCTTCAGCTGGAATCAGCCGACACCATATGCGCGGCTCGGTCAAATAACGGACCTGCGAGGTGAGCAACTCGGGCAACCGCTTGTTCTCGAGTACCGGCCTGGTGGCGAGCCACGTCGCAACGCCCGGAGGCAGAATGTAGAGCCAGAACAGCCGGTGGTCGAACGGCAGCCCGACCAACGTGAGCGCCACAACATACGGCACTGTGATGGCCACGAACACCACAATCTGGCCAATCGGCAGCGGAACCGGCAGGCGAAAATCGTAGATCTTGTAGAGCCGCTTCTCAATGCGCCAGATGTTCGTGTACGTGGGGAGATCCACGCGGGTGCTCTCCTTCCGCCGGTGCGGGCGACCTTAGTGGACGCCGAGTGCGTTGGCTATGCCGGTGGCGAGTGTCTGCACGATGCTCGGCGTATAGAAGATGACGGCGATCCCTATCGCGAGGACGAGGAACTGAACGAACCTAGTGATCTCCCTGGTGAACAGGAAGAAGACCGCGACGATCCCGACGATCCCGAGGAACAGCGGGCCAAATAGCTGCTGAAGGTACGTCACGAGGCCCTGCGAGTTGAGCGCTGCCGCCAGCGGAGGCACCATGACGATTTGGGACAACAACATCAATTTACTCTTTCCGTGACAGGTGAGATTTCCGGGGACGTGCAGGTACCGGCCATAATCCGGTCCCCGGCCACGCGTCGGCACATCACGTCTGAGCCGCCTGCTGGCCCGCCTGCTGGGTCGAGCCCGTAATGGTTTCGACGGACCAAGTGCCGCTCTGGTATATCCACGTCATCTCGTAGGTCACGTCAAGCGTGGCCGGCGCGGTTCCCCCCTGGCTCGGAAGCTGCCAGCGAACCGTAACGGTAATGTCCCGCTTCGAGCCCCCCTGCGGGATCGTCAGATTCTGGATGGAGTTATAGCTCACCACACCGCCGAGCCCGGCGATGGAGAAACCCTTTGTGATGTACCGGCCGAGTGTGGCCGTATCACTTGCCGCATACGCCTGCAGGAACGAAGGAAGGAAGTTCTCGAATTCGTTCTGCGTCGTCAGGTCCGATCCGCCGCCTGAGGGCGGGGACGGCGGGTTGACCTTGGCGGGCGGCGGGAGCAGCGCCGGTTCGCCAGATACGACCATTCCGCCCGATGCCACGTAGATCGGTACGGAGAACTGCATTAGCTGGCCATTTACCGTTACGAGCAACGTCACGAGGGCGTTATCCGCGTCTTGCACGGTTATGCCTGCGACCTGTTCTGATGCTAGCTGCATGCGCCCGGCGCCGTTCCAGCCAAGCTGCTGCCCGGCGCCCGACGGGATGAAAGCCGCAAGCTGCTGTGCTCGCTGCGAGGCGTGCGCCTGATCAAAATTCAGGTAGACCTGCCCGAACTGCAGGGAAAAGGCCTCTGCCAAGCTTGTGGGGAAACGGCTCGCCGGGGTCGGCTGCTGTACCGATGTGCCCGCCGGGCCTGGCGCCTGGGCCGCCCGTACAAAGATCGCGCGCACACCATTGAAAGCGACGACGATCAATACCGCCCATACAATAGCACGCCCAATCCATACCCCCCACCGGCCGCCCGCACCACGCCAGCCCGACGGCCGGCCAGGAGCCTTCCCTGCCGGGCGATCAGGCGCGGCCGTCGCGGTAGACCCGCCGCTGTGGACAGCCGACTGCGGACCGCGTTCGACGGTCGACTTGCGAGCCATCGCACCTCCGAGTCGTGCCATAGATCCCGGGCGCAGCCGTCAACGGCACGATGTCAATCGTGCCGGTCCTGGACCATTGTGAGGCATAAGACCCCACAGTAGTGGACGCCCAATCCTCGAGCGACCCCTCATTCTTCCAGCCGTCCCCTCGTCCCCCTGCTAGCGGCAAGGCCACTGGTTCGTTTCTAGTGACTGCGTAGGGTAATTCTGGGCAGAAGTATCACAGCTCAAACGTTGAACCGGAACTCCACGACGTCACCATCTCGCATCACATACTCCTTACCCTCGACGCGCACCTTGCCCGCGGAGCGCGCCGCCACGAGCGAACCCGAGGCCATCAGGTCGTCATACGAAACAACTTCGGCCTTTATGAATCCGCGCTGGAAGTCGGTGTGGATCACACCAGCGGCCTCCGGTGCCGTCGCCCCTGCCTTGATCGTCCAAGCTCGCGCCTCCTTCGGTCCCGCGGTAAGGAAGGTTTGCAGTCCGAGCGCGGCGAAGCCCGCACGGGCTAGCTGCGCGAGCCCCGGCTCATCCTGTCCGATCTCGGCGAGCAGTTCGGCCGCGTCCTCGTCGGGAAGCTCGGTGAGCTCGGCTTCCGTCCGCGCATCCAGAAATATGGCAGGCGACGGCGCGACGAGACCTGACAGGCGCTGTCGCAGACCATTGTCGGCAAGCTCGGTGTCGTCGAGGTTGAACACGTAAACAAACGGCTTGGCGGTGAGCAGATGAAGGTCAGCGAGGTCGGCGAGCCAGACCCGGCCCGCTACCGACTCGGCGTGCAGCGGTCGGCCGGCATCAAGCATCTCCGCAGCACGGGCCGAGGCCTCCGCCACGCGCAGCCGTTGCGGATCTTTATGGGTTCTCGCTTCTTTGGCGATACGGGGAAGCGCCTTTTCCAGCGTCTGGAGGTCGGCGAGGATCAGCTCGGTGTTGACCGTCTCGACGTCGCGTTCTGGGCTGATCTCACCATCCACGTGGGTGACATCCGCGCCGGTGAAGACGCGGACCACCTGGCAAATCGCGTCGGTTTCACGGATGTGCGCGAGAAACTGATTGCCCAGGCCCTGGCCTTTCGACGCGCCACGGACCAGCCCCGCGATGTCAACAAAACGCACGGTGGCGGGCATGATCCGCGCCGAGTTGTACAAACGTGCGAGCTCGGCGAGCCGGGAATCAGGCACCCCCACGACCCCGACATTCGGCTCGATGGTCGCGAAGGGGTAGTTGGAGGCGAGCGCCCCCGCCCTGGTCAACGCATTGAAAAGGGTCGATTTGCCCACGTTTGGCAGGCCGGTGATTCCGATCGACAAGCTCACTCGCGGGAGTCTACGAATGGTTAGCGCGCTAGACGAATCCGCGCCGGCCTGGCGTGTCAAGCCACGCCCTGTCGGTGCGGGCTGCCACCATTGCGAGGCATGGACGCGATCTCGCTGTTTGCCTGCCTCGCGCTCGGCGCCCTCGTCGGAGCGGCGGTCGGCTTCCTGATCGCGCGCGCCCGGCAGGCCGCCGAAATAGCCAGCCTGTGCGCCCAGTTGCGGGCCGCGCAGGAGAAAACAAGCCTGGTCGAGCGCGCCGCACAGGAGAAGGCCCAGCTTGTCGAGGGCCAGCTTGCCGAGCGCATACGCGCGCTTTCCTGCGAGGCGCTTGACGCCAACAGCCGGCAGTTCCTCGACCTGGCCGAAGTCCGGATGCAGGCATTTGGCGTCAAGGCGACAAGTGAACTCGACAGCAGGAGAGCCGCCGTCGAGCACCTGGTGGGCCCGCTGAAGGAAACCCTCGCCAGGGTCGAGACGCAGCTGCGCGAATCTGACGCGGCACGCCGCGCCTCGCACGCCGAGCTTGCCAAGCATGTCGAATTCGCCCGGGCAAGTTCTGACCAGTTGCGCGAGCAGACCCAGGCACTGGTGACCGCGCTGCGCCGACCTGAGGCGCGGGGACGCTGGGGCGAGATGCAGCTGCGCCGGGTAGTGGAGCTGGCCGGCATGTCCGCCCGATGTGACTTCGACGAGCAGGTCGGCGTCACGACCGCGGATGGGACGCAGCGACCTGACCTCGTCATCCGCCTCGCTGGCGGCAAGAACATCGTCGTGGACTCCAAGGTCTCGCTCGCCGCGTACCTGGAGGCGGCTGAGGCCAGGGACCCCGGCGTGCGGGACGGGCGGCTCGCCGCGCACGCGCGCCATCTCAAGGAGCACGTGGACAGGCTCGCGGCCAAGGCGTATTGGGCCTCCGTCAGCCCAGCGCCTGAGTTCGTCGTGCTCTTCATCCCCGGTGAGGCGTTTCTCGCTCCCGCGCTCGAACGCGATCCCGGCCTGCTTGAATACGCGATGGCCAAGAGAGTGCACATCGCGACGCCGACCACGCTGGTGACGATGCTGCGCACGGCCCACTACGCCTGGCAGCAGGCCGCGCTCTCGGAGAACGCCCGCACCGTGTTCGACCTGGGAAGGGAGCTCTACGAGCGCATCGGCGGCATGGGTAGGCACGTCGACCGGCTCGGCAGGGCGCTGACCAACGCGGTCTCCACCTACAACCAGGCCGTCGGCTCGCTCGAAAGCCGGGTACTCGTGAGCGCTCGCAAGCTGAACCAGCTCGGCCTGGTGGAGGCGCAGCTCGAGCCGCCTCAGCCGGTCGAGGAAACCACGCGGGCGATCTCGGCGCCCGAACTCGTCACGGAATCAGGCCCGGAACTCGTCACGGAGGCACCAAAGGTACTCGCCTCATCCCGGCGGGCAGGTGCTGCCGGGTGAAAGCGGCATACGGCGGAAGTCCCTGCCGCGGTGACATCCGCGGTGACATCAGGGTCGGCATCCAAAGCGGCATCCGGGGCATGATGACAATGGGGGAGGAAAGAGGTGCCCGCGATCCGAATGCCGGAATCCTGGAACGGCACGATCAGCGCGCTTCGAGGAAAGACGGTGACAACGAGCCAGCCCAGGCCGCCGCGGCAGAGCGCCGGGGCACCATCGGACCCATCTCAGCCAACTGTCATGCCAGCTGTGCTAGCTGAGCGGTCTGACCCAGTTGTACCCTCCTTGCCCGGTACCCCAGATGTGCCATCCGTGTCGGCTCGACGCACGGGCATCCTCGCCGCGGCGCCGTTGCGGCTGACCGGGCGCGGCGGCGTGCTCGCCGTCTTCGCACTATCGTTCACGGGCGCATTCACCGCCAGCGCGTGGCACGTCGGTGCGCTCACCGGGATCTCGTACGTAGCGGCTTGCGTCTTCGCCTCATTGGCGGTGCGGCCCAGTCAACTGCTGCCGGTGGTGGTTACGCCGCCGATGCTGCTCGGGGCCGCCGTGGTGTGCGTGCAAGCCGCCACGGCGACCGGAGGCGTCCTCTCGGTTGCCGGCGGCGCCCTGGTGACGCTGGGCAACGTCGCGCCCTGGCTCTTCGCCGGCACCGTGCTCGGCGTGCTCATCGCGCTGGCCCGCGGTCTCGCAGGGAATGTCAGCGCGCTGCACGAGTCACTGCGCGGCGACGTGCGCGGCGATTTGCGCGGCGACAGCAGATCCCGCGGCGGGCAGGACTGAATCGCGGCGTTGTAGGCCTGCCGAGGCGGGTCGGCGGCGGCCGAGGTGGCGGCGGATCGCCGCGCGGGAAACGCCGTATGACCGGGTAGTTTTCCTCCGTGCGGCAATCTTCTATCGTGACCATCACTCGGATTAGCCGGTCAAAGTATGATCGATTAGCGGCAATTGGTCATTTTGGTTGAAAACCACGCCAACGTGTGCTCATCTACTGTCAGGGGCCGGTCCGCTCTGTCGGCGCGCCTCTGGGGGGTACGTTCGGATGGGCGAGGACGGCAACCGCGTGCTGGGACGCCAGCAGGCGCTGAGAGATCAGCTTCCGGTGTCGACGGTGGCTGGGTTACTTCGCATGGCTGGCCGCAATCTCGGCGAGCCGGATTCTGGCCAGGCAGAGTCACAGACAGTGCCAGCTGACCTTCACTGCGAAGCTACCGCAGCCCCGCCCGGCGAGACCGGAAGGCAGCAATCCGAAGGTCCCCCCGGACACCAAGCCGGGGGTCCCGGGCACGAATCCGCGGGTCCCGGACAGCAAGCCGGGGGTCCCGGGCACGAATCCGCGGGTCCCGGACAGCAAGCCGGGGGTCCCGGGCACGAATCCGCGGGTCCGGGGCACGAAGCTGTGCCGAGACCACGGCCGCGCAGGCCCGAGCCATCATGGGCACGGGTCATAGGCACGACCGCTCGGCTGTGGATGCGGCGCCACGTGCGCAGGCCCGGACACGGCCCGGGCATGTTCGCCGTGATCGCCATCGCCATCGCCATCGTGGTCGTGAGCGCGCTCTTCGTGGGCCTGTCCGGTCGGGTTCAGACTAATCCGGTCCAGGCTAGATCGACGCACAACGGGACAGGCGAGTCAGCAGGCCAGGGCACCAGCGGACTATTCGCGATAGCGGCAGTGCGCAGGCAGACCGCGGTGTGGGTCGCCAGGCAGGTGAGCCAGGACGCGATCGTGGCCTGCGACCCCGATATGTGCAACGCGCTCCAGACGGAGGGTGTCGCCGCGCAGAACCTGCTCACGTTGCAGCCGTCGGCGTCCGATCCGCTCGGCTCCGACGTGGTGGTCGCGACCGCGGCGGTGCGCAGCCAATTCGGTAGCCGTTTGGCGAGCGTGTACGCGCCGACGGTGATGGCAAGCTTCGGCGCGGGGAAGGCACGGATCGACGTCCGGGCGGTAGCGCCGGACGGCACGGCGGCCTACCTGGCCGCCGTCCATTCCGACCAGGCCGCGCGGCAGAACGCCGGGGCGCAATTGGCCGACAGTGCGCGAATCACCATGCCCGCTGCGGTCGCGCGGGAACTCACCGCGGGCCAGGTTGACTCCAGGCTCCTCATCACCCTGGCGGCGCTCGCCGCCAGGAATCCCATGCAGCTACTTGGGTTCGGTGGCGCGGCCCCAGGCGCAAGCCGCGGCATCCCGCTGCGCTCCGCAGACATCGCCGCAGCAAGCAACATCGGCGCAACAGAGCTTCCGTTGGATCTCTCGTTCCTGCAAGCCCAGCTGCCCCCCTATCGGCCCCTGCTTGCCCGGGTGGTGGGTACTGGAGGCCACGCCGTGCTGCACATCGACTTCGGCGCGCCCAGCCCGCTTGGATTGCTCGGCGCGCGGGGGATTCCCTGACGAACGATTCATGACAACGCGACGGCACCTGCCGGGGAGACCGGTCCGCGCGTAGAAAATGGGGCAAGTATGAAACTGCCGCGGAAAGCGCTCGGCCTGGCGCTGCCGCTCGCCGCGTTCTCGCTCGCGGCGGGTCTCTCGCTCGCCGCGCCATCCACCGCATCGGCGGCGAGCGTCGGCTGGGTCCGTTGTGCCCACCTGTCACCCAATGCGCCCAAGGTGGACGTCTACCTCTATTCGTTCAACAGCAAGACGCCGCCGATGGTGCTCAAGGGCGTTGGCTACGGCGACGTCTCCGAATACATGCAGTTCGAGGCAGGTACCTACACGGTCGCCATGCGCCCGGCCGGAGCGCCCTCGTCGACCACGCCAATCGTGTCAACCGCCATCACGGTCGCGCCGGGCGCCGCCTACACCGTCGCAGGCGTGGGGCCGGCCTCGGGGCTACGGCTGCAGGCCATGCAGGACCAGCTGACTACACCTCCTGGGCAGGCGCTCGTCCGCGTCATCCAGGCCTCACTCCAAGAGCACAAGGTAACGGTGACCGCTGGCGGGCAGGTACTGGCGCAACAGCTCGCATTTCCCAGCGTTACCGGTTATCGCGCCATTTCACCCGGCGACCAGACCGTGCGCGTTACGGGTGGGAGCGAAAAAGCCAGCCAGACCTTCGATCTCTCGGCCGACACGATCCACACGCTTGTCGTGCTCGACAACAAAACATCCGGTGGCCTGCGGATCGTCAGCCTTGTGGACGCCGCTGGCAGCCACGTCTTGCCGGTCGGCGGGGCCGCGACGGGGCTCGGTGGAACCGCACCGCGTGCTCCCGGCGAATCGGCATTGCCGTGGCTGGCGAGCATCGCCGGCGGCGCCATGCTCGCACTGGCGGGCGTAGCGAGGCTGCGCTGGATTCGTGACGGCGCGGCTCGCGTGCCGTGATCAGGCCGCTCGCAGGCCGACCGGCGGCGATAGTCGCGGTAGTCGCGGGCGTCATCGCCGCCGGAGCCGGCGCGGCCGGCCTGCTGACCAGTGGTTCGGGCACGACTCCAGCGCCGTTGCCGCACCCGGCAGCCGCGATCGCGCCCACTCCGGCCGGCCAGGAGGTCGCGGTGGGCGGCCGATCGGCCGGGTACCAAACGCCGCGGCCAGTCGCGCTCGTCATCCCGGCCATCGGGGTGAACGCGCGACTGGTCGACCTGGGCCTGACAGCAGCCGGCACGGTCCAGGTGCCGGCCGACCCCGCCAGTCCGGGCTGGTACACGGGCAGCTCACGCCCGGGAGCGATCGGCTCCTCGGTCCTGCTCGGCCACATCGACTCACCCTCCGGCCCCGCAGTCTTCTACCGCCTCGGACAACTACGCCCGGGTGAGCGCGTGTACGTGCGAAGGGCCGATGGCACGCTCGCCGTGTTCCGCATCGACGCGGTGCGCAGGTATCTGAAGAGCCATTTCCCCACGGCCGCCGTCTACGGCCCAGCGCCGGACCCGGAACTGCGGCTGATCAGCTGCACCGGCGTCTTCGATCAGAACCTGAAGTCCTACCTGAGCAACGTCGTCGTCTACGCGACGGCGATCACTTAAGGGCGTGCCCCTACGCCGCCCGGACCGCCCCACCGGCAGTGAGCGGTGGCGGTCGCGGTCAGCGGCGCAACTCGCGCGGCAGCGCAAAGACGAGGCTCTCCGCCACGGCTTCGACCTCTTCGACCATGGTGAAGCCGCGGTCGGCCAGATAATCAAGCACGCCGTGCACCAAGTCCTCTGGCACCGATGCCCCGCTGGTCACGCCGACGACCCCGGCGTCATCGAACCACTGCGCGTTCATGGCGGTCGCGTCATCCACCAGGTACGCGGCGGTGGCGCCGACGTCCAGCGCCACCTCGACAAGCCGCACCGAGTTAGATGAGTTCCGCGACCCCACCACGATGACGACGTCGGACTGCTGAGCGATCTGCTTCACCGCCGACTGACGGTTTTGCGTCGCGTAGCAGATATCGTCGCTCGGCGGATCGGCGAGCAGCGGGAAACGCCCCCTGAGCGCGGTCACGGTCTCGTCAGTCTCATCGACGGAGAGGGTGGTCTGCGACAGCCACGCAACTCTGGACGGATCGCGCACCTCGATTCCCGCCGCCTCGTCCGGCCCGCCCACCAGGCGGATGTTGGCCGGTGCCTCACCGGTGGTACCGACCACTTCTTCGTGCCCCTCGTGCCCGATGAGCAGGATGTCGTAGTCCTGTGCCGCGAAGCGACGTGCCTCGTTGTGGACCTTCGAGACGAGCGGGCAGGTGGCGTCGATGGTATGCAGGCCGCGTCTGTCGGCGTCGGCATGTACCTGAGGCGCCACTCCGTGAGCGGAGAACACCACGACCGCGCCTGCGGGAACCTCGTCGGTCTCCTCCACGAAGATCGCCCCGCGCTCCTCCAGGGAGCGCACGACGTGGGTGTTATGCACGATTTGCTTGCGTACGTAAACCGGCGCCCCGTAGCGCTCCAGCGCCTTTTCAACAGTCTGGACCGCGCGGTCGACGCCCGCGCAGTAGCCGCGCGGCTTAGCGAGCAGGACACGTCCAGCCATGTCCCCATCGTAAGGGCCACGCACCGGTCCACGGCCGGACGTGACCGGCTCCATATCCTGGGTAGGACAGGCCGTAAGTCCCGGCCACCCGCTGTTACCACGGCGTTGCCGCTGAATCCGGCGTCGGGCAAGCTTAGTGCCCAGGCACCACGCCGGAAGGGAGATAGCGATGACCCGAATCACGAACGTATCTGAACGCCTGAAGGAGGCACCGGCGCATGCGCTGCGCGCCGTATTCGCAGGGATCGGCCAGGCGCTGCTCGTCTCGGACCGAGTACGCCACAAGCTCATGAGCGCACCTGGCGCAGCGGAAGATGCGGGGGGAAAGGCTGGGCGTCACCCGGTCAGAATCCCTGTGACCACGCCAACGGCCGTCAAGAGAGCCGCGCAGAAGCCGGTCACGCCGGTCCAGGCCGCGACCGTGACTTCGGCCACCAAAACCGCGCGGGCAACCCAGAACCGGGTGGCGTCCGTCACAAAACCGGCTACCTCACCCGTACCTGCCAAGCCAGCCCTACCAGCGCCGGGAACGCCAGCCGGCAGGTCGTCCACCGCCACCAAGCCGACCGCCAAACATGCACGGGCCAACGCCGGCGGCAAAGCTCCAGAGCCGGCCTCGCAGCCCCCGATCCCAAACTACGACGAGCTCTCCATCGCCTCGCTCCGGGCCCGGCTGCGTGGGCTCGACCTCGCGCAGGTGCGCCGGCTGCTCAGCTACGAAAGGTCACGCGGCAGCCGTTCTGACGTCATAACGATGTACGAGCGCAGAATCACGAAGCTTACGGAGGCCGGCGGCTGACCCGCGCGGGCCTGCCTGACCGTCACTGACATGCCGCTGGAAACATCACCGGAGTCGCCCGCGCCGGTCCGCACCGTCCTGCACATGGTCGGCGGATGGATCGCGCGCCTTGGCCGCATCTGGGTCGAAGGCCAGATCGCCGAACTCAACGTGCGTGGTGGCCGCGGCGCCGTTTTCCTGACCCTGCGGGACCCCATCGCCGCCGTGTCGGTCCGGGTGATCTGCACCAGGCAGGTATTCGATGCCACCGACCCAGCGCCGAAAGAGGGCGCGCGCATCGTTGTCTTGGCCCGGCCGGACTTCAACGCCAACCGGGGCTCTTTCGCGCTCACCGCGCTCGAGATCCGCGCCGTCGGCATCGGCGAACTCCTCGCGCGGCTTGATAGGCTCCGCCGTAGCCTCGCCGCCGAAGGCCTGTTCGCCGCCGAACGAAAGCGCCCGCTGCCATTCCTGCCGCGGCGGATCGGGCTGATCTGCGGGCGCGACTCTGCCGCACGCCGCGACGTGCAGCAGGTCGCGTACCTGCGGTGGCCCGCGACGGCATTTGCCGTCGAGGAGGTGGCAGTGCAGGGCCAGTATGCGGTCACGGACATCGTCGGGGCCCTGCAGCGACTCGATGCCGCGTCCGGCGTCGACGTGATCATCATCGCCCGGGGTGGGGGCAGCGTCGAAGATCTGCTGCCGTTTTCCGACGAGACGCTGGTCCGCGCGGTAGCCGCGTGCGCGACGCCCGTTGTCAGCGCCATCGGCCACGAACAGGACGTGCCACTGCTCGACCATGTCGCGGACTTGCGGGCCGCGACGCCGACTGACGCGGCGAAACGGGTCGTGCCCGACGTTGCTGAGCAGATCGCGATCATCGATGGGCTGCGGGATCGTGCCCGCAGGTGCATCGCCGGGCGACTGGACAGAGAGACCGCGTGGCTGAGCGGGATTCGCTCACGGCCCGCACTCGCCGACCCGGTGCGCGAGGTCGAGCGCCGCGCGCAGCAGGTCGACGAACTCGCCGACCGGTCCAGGCGGTGCCTAAACGGCATGCTGGCCCGCGCGACTGACGACATTGCCCACACCCGAGCCCGCCTGCTCGCCCTTTCACCCGCGGCGACGCTCCGCCGTGGCTATGCGATCGTGCACCGCGGCGCTGTCAGCGTTGTCAGCGTTGTCAGCGCTCCCCAGGATCCCCAGAATCCACACGAAGCCCATAAACCGCAGAGCCCCCACAGTCCGCAAGAACCCCAAGGTCACCAGAAACCCCAGGAACACAACGAAGCCCCCGAAGCCGTGATTGTCCGCAGCGCCGCTCAGGTAGCAGAAGGGGACCAGTTGCTGATCAGGTTCGCCGATGACCAGCTCGCCGCGACCGCCGGCCCGTCCTGGCCACCGCCGGTCCCATAGGGTGGGCCAGTGGCCGACGAAGAGGCGGAGCGTACCTCGACGAGTCTCCCGTACGAGAATCTCCCGTCCGAGAGTCTCCCGTCCGAGAATCTCCCGTCCGAGAATCTCCCGTCCGAGAATCTCCCGTCCGAGAAAGAGAGCCTCCCGTACGAGCAAGCCAGAGACGAGCTGGCGAATGTCGTCAAACGCCTAGAAGCCGGAGGCCTCAGCCTCGAGGACTCGCTGGAGCTGTGGGAGCGCGGCGAGCGGCTGGCGACAATCTGCTCGGAATGGCTCGAAGGCGCGCGTGCCAGGCTCGCTACGGCGATGGCGGCAGGTGCCACGGAAAGATCGGGACACGCAGATGGGCAGGCGCCATTTTAGGTCGCTAGGGCGCCGGTTTCCCGTGGATCTTGGTGAACGCGGGCCGCGATCCAGCGGCGAGCTGCAAGGCCCTGCTTGTCCCGAGGAGCCGATAGTGGACCTATCGCCGACGACGACGGCGCCGCGACCCCGGTCGTCGTCGGTGGTCGTGGGCGGCACCTCCGCGCCGCCAAAGATCCACGGGACACGAGACGCCCTAGCGCGCGATCCCACGGCCGCGCGCTGAATTGTGCGACGGCTTGAACCGCCCATGGACCGAGTAACGTGGCAGAGATGGATCCCGGTTCATCCCGGGATCTTTGCCTTGACGGAGCAACGATCACAACGTTGCCTTTGCGTGGCGCCGCATAACCTACACACCTGGATGCGTCGTTCTAGGAAGTCGTTCTAGGAACTAGACAGCTTTGACCGCAGGGTCGGTAAACCGCAGGGTCGGTAACTGGAGGTTCAGCGTGCGGGGCAGGGACGGTACATGTAGGGACGGTGCACGCAGGGACCGTACGTGCAGGGACGGCAAATGGCACCATCGCCGGCCGATGGTCAGGTCCGCAGCGGCGGTCGCCGCGGCGGCGGCCCTGCTCTTTGTCGCAGCGTGCTCAGGGGGCGGCGTGCTCGGGCTGGCGAAGCCGGCCGGGCCTGCCTCCGCGCAGTTGACGATCACGCCCGGCAACGGCAGCATCAACGTCAACCCGGCCGCGGGGGTCACGGTCACCGCGGCGCACGGCAAGGTGACTGATGTCTCCGTGCGTACCTCGGGCGCCCAAGTCACCGGCAGCATGAGCGACGGCGGCACTGTCTGGCACAGTAAATGGACACTCGGCACGGCGCAGCAGTTCGTGTTGACGGCCACGGCGGTCAACACGACAGGCAAGACGACCACGGCGACGAGCTCATTCCGCACACTCACGCCCCGCGCGACGTTCCAGACTCAGATATTCGAGGGCAGCGGCCAGACGTACGGGGTTGGCATGCCAATCAAGCTCACCTTCAGCCAGCCGATCACGGACAAGGCCACGGTGGAGCGGGCGCTCGAGGTGCGGACGTCAAAGAAGGTGGTGGGCGCCTGGTGGTGGGACAACGACGAGACGCTTGACTTCAGGCCGAAGGCCTACTGGCCGACGTACACGGACGTCAGCTTCATCGGGCACCTGGCCGGAGTGGAGGGCGCGCCTGGTGTGTACGGGACCTCCGACCTGTCGCAGAGCTTCAATATCGGGGATTCGCTGATCGCGCACGTGAGCACGAGCGGCCATTACCTGTCGTTGTACAAGAACGGAGAGCACATCGACAGCTGGCCGATCAGCACTGGGCAGCCCGGTGATGACACCCCCAACGGGACATTCCTGACCATCGACAAGGGCAACCCAGTGGAGATGAAGCCTGCCGACATCGCGCCTGGCGCGCCCGGCTACTACGACGTCGAGGTGAACTGGTCGGTGCGGTTCACCTGGAGCGGTGACTACATCCACTCCGCGCCATGGTCGGTGGCCAACCAAGGGAACTCGAACGTCAGCCACGGCTGCGTGAACCTCGGACCCCAGTACGCCCCGATCTACTACAACATGGAGGTTCCAGGGGATCCGGTGATCGTTACGGGCAGCCCGGTGCAGGGCGCATGGGACGACGGCTGGACCGACTGGTATCTAACCTGGCCGCAGGTGCTCGACCGGAGCGCAACTCACGATGCGGTGGTGACGGGCCCGGGTGGCAGTTCCTTCGTCAGCGCGGCTTCACTCAACGCACCGGCCGCAGCGCCCACGTCACCCGCGCCATCGTCATCGGCGTCCACGCCCGCGCGCAGCGGTTCGGCCACACCCTGAGGTAAGGGCACCTTCGCGACCCTAGGCTCCTCGGCCTAGGGCTCCTTTGGCCGAGTGATTCCCGATAAACACGTTCGGCGAATAGCGGCATTGCGGCACGGCGAGGAAATAATTGGTCAAATCGAGACGGCGACGGCCTGGCGGGCCCGCCAGGTTTGCCGGGCCGGCCGGGTCGGTCAGGGTTGCTGGCTGAGGGAATTGGCCAGCACGGACAGCTCCTGCCAGCCAGCGGTGCCGGTCACGACGATCGTGAATGCCCCGCGCGCCGAGCGGTACATCGACCGCTGGTCCTTGTCCTGCCGCCAGCGGCGGGACCACCAGGTGCCGCCTATCCAAACCCCAGGCAGCATGTTGCCATTGTTGGTCATCCGCAGGATGAATGGAGCCGGGCGCTCACTGCTCTCCTCCAGCGACGCAATCCCGCCGGACGGAGTCACGAAGCCGAGATGCCAGCTGACCGCCCCTCCCGGCACCAGGGTGAGGCGTGAGCTCACCGGCTGCCATGCGGGCGGCAGGGAACGCGGCGCCAGCACCGGATAGGGTGCGGCCCGGCGGAACTTGACCAGGTCGCCTTGGTAGTTCACAGGCACCGCGAGCGGGGTGGTGGGACGCGGCGTCGCCACCAGGAACAGGGCGCACAAGATCAGGCACGTGACCGCCGCGGCGAGCAGCGAGCCCACGCGGCGGCGCGACCGCGCATCCGTTTCACCGGCCGGGGACTGCGCCTGCATGTCTCGCCTGGCGGCACCGATCACGGATTCTCTATTCGCGACATAACCTTCAAGACCCCGTCAGCCAGCCGCCTCATCCGGCCCGCGTCCTCGCCAAGCGAGACCTCGGCCACTGCCATCACCATCGCCCCGGTCAGCACGACCGCAAGCGCCTCGTCGACGGGCTCCGCGCTGCGTGCGAAGAACTCGACGTTCCGCATTGCCCAGTCATGCGTCCGGCGGCGCATGACCAGGTCAAAACCCGGCGGCCCGTCGCCGGACACGAACAGCCGTGCTAGGTCACGTTCCTCGATGCAGGCATCCAGGTACGCGGTCGCGCCAGCGAGAAATAGTTCTTTCGGGTCGGTGACGCCGCTGCCGCGCGCCTTGTGTACCGCCCGCCTGGTCCGTTCCGCCAGTTCAAGCTGGAAGTCGTCGAAGAGCACGAGATAGAGATCAGCCTTGCCGCTGAAATGGTGGTATAGGCTGCCGACACTCGCACCCGCCCGCGTCACGATGTCCGTCACCCCGGCCTGCGCAAAACCGACCGAGGTGAAGACCTCCCGCGCGGCCGCGAGCAACCCGGTCCTCGTCGCGGCGCCACGTTCGGAGATCCGGACGGCGGTGTGTGCCTGCTGTGTCATGCGCGGTCGCGCCACTCCTCATGGTCCCAGGAACATCCGCTGCCCAGACTACGCCCGGCAACCCCAGCGCCGGGCCAGCTCGGAAGGCCGCTCCCACGGGCGCCTCGCAATAGGATCGCATCAGCGGCGAACGAGAAGGGCGTAGCTGGCATGAGCGACGATCATGGCACCACAGGCTCCGCAGGTGGCGCAGTCCCTGCGGGTGACGCAGGCCCCGCAGGTGACGAAGTCCCTGCGGGTGACGAAGTCCCTGCGGGTGACGCAGTCCCTGCGGGTCAGACAGGCCCGGCAGTTGACGCAGTCCCCGTAGGCGACAGCATCGTGACCGGGGGCCAGCCCGTGACGCCGCTGCCAGGGCAGCCTGCGCAGCATCCGGCGCAACAGGCCCCAGCACAGCCGGATCGGCACGCGCCCGATCGCAACCTGGCGCTCGAACTGGCCAGGGTCACCGAGGCGGCGGCGATGGCGGCTGCCCGGTGGGTCGGCCGCGGGGACAAGAATGGCGCCGACGGCGCGGCGGTCAACGCGATGCGCCAGCTGATCAACTCGGTGTCGATGAACGGCGTCGTCGTGATCGGCGAGGGGGAAAAGGACCAGGCACCGATGCTGTACAACGGCGAGCACGTCGGCGATGGCACCGGGCCCTCGTGCGACGTCGCGGTGGATCCCATCGACGGCACCCGCCTTGCCGCTGACGGCATGCCCAACGCGATCTCCGTGCTCGCGGTCAGCGCACGTGGCTCCATGTACGATCCCTCTGCGGTCTTCTACATGTCCAAGCTGGTCACCGGGCCAGCGGCGGCCGACGCGGTCGACCTCGAAGCGCCGGTGAGTTACAACGTGCACGCCCTGGCCAGGGCGAAAGGCTGCTCACCACAGGACGTCACCGTGGTCATCCTGGACAGGCCCAGACACGGGGATCTCATCGCCGAGGTCAGGGCCAGCGGCGCGCGGATCAAGCTGATCACGGATGGCGATGTCGCGGGGGGGATCATGGCGGCGCGCGATGGCACCGGGATCGACCTGCTGCTTGGCGTTGGCGGCACGCCCGAAGGCGTCATCACGGCGTGCGCTGTCAAGTGCCTCGGCGGGGTGATCCAGGGCAAGCTGTGGCCGCGCGACGACGCGGAACGACAACGAGCTGTCGAAGCGGGCCATGATCTCGATCGCGTGCTGACGACCGACGACCTCGTCGCGTCGGACGACGCCTTTTTCGCGGCCACCGGCATCACCGATGGCGAACTCATGGCCGGTGTTCGCTACCGGGCCGGCGGCGCGGAGACGCACTCGCTGGTGATGCGGGCCCGCAGCGGCACGATCCGCAGGATCGAGAGCGAGCATCAGCTGTGGAAACTGCGCGCCTATAGCAGCGTCAACTTCGACAGCGCCGACTGACCCGGCGCGCGCCCGTGGCCAGTCCGCGTACCCCAGGCCCGGCACCCGCCACAACAGGATGCCGATAATTCTCCCTAATGGCTGCCGCATGGCGTGCGCACCGCGGATCTGCGACAATCCCGCGGCCGAACGGGAGCCGGCCCGGTCAGCTGGCCCGGTCAGCTGCCACCTAGCGCGCGCCGCCTGGCCCTGCCGATCCCCACGCCGAAACGCGTGCCGCGCCACCTGCGGCGCTTCGGGGTGCGAGCGGTGACGAGCCCGCACACGGTGTAGCAGCGAATGTCCACAACCGGTCCTTCACCGACGGCCCGCACATGGTTCACCTTGCTGCCGACGAGCGAGGTACCGCTCATCTCGACATTGACCCCCTCGGGCACGAGTACGTGCACATTACCGAAGATCGCCGTCGCGTGCAGGATCACATGCGGCCGCTGAAGCAGTGCCTCGGTGAGGTCGAGATTGACCTCGCCGAAAATCGCTGTCGCCGCGAAGCTCTGCGGCACTACCCACCGGCCGGTCCTGGTCTCGGTGCGGAAGATCCCGAGAGCCGGTTTAGCCGAGTCGAGACGCAGTGGCTGGTCGGCCGCCACCGCAAGATCCGCAGTCAGCTCGGCCAGGTCTCCCAGGGTGCGGGCGGAGTAAGCCTGGGCCACCCGTTCGGAATGTTCTTCGAGGGTCAGCCGACCGTCGGCGGCCGCACCGGCGAGCACCGCGACCACGCGTTCCCTGTCGGCGTCGGAGGCGCGCAGGTTGCGCGCCGATGGTCGGCGTTCCACGTCCCGACCATAACCCGTGCCACGGCATCCTGCGGCCGCAGCGGCGCGCGGCAGCGCCGCGCGGCAGCATCGTGCGGCAGCATCGTGCGGCAGCATCGTGCGGCAGCCCGGTCCCGTACGCCACAGTCCGCCACGGCACGGTGCGTACGACAGTCCCGTGCGACGCGGTCCCGTCCGGCGCGGTCCGGTAGCAACCCCAGGCTCACGTCGGAATGGCCTCGTCAGTTAGTTTGCTCATAGCAAGTATCTGCACGTTCTACAGTGGGACTCGACAGTGTGAAGGGTCATCGTGAGCGAACGCTTGCCACACGTTGCTGGATCCGGGGATGGTGCTGGCCCGCCCGGGGCGGGCGAGCCAGGGACTGCTGAGCCCGCCCGCCGCGGCAGGCAGGCCGGGGCTGGGCTGACTGGGCGCGGCACCCACTACAAGTGGGTTGCCCTGTCGAACACGACCCTTGGCATGCTGTCCGCCACCGTCAACGCCTCGATCGTGATCATCGCCCTGCCCGCGATCTTCCGCGGGATCCACCTCGACCCGCTGACCCCCGGCAACGTGAGCTACCTGCTGTGGATGCTGATGGGCTATCTGCTCGTCTCGGCTGTGCTCGTGGTCACGCTCGGCAGGCTCGGCGACATCTATGGCCGGGTGCGGATGTACAACATGGGCTTCGCCGTGTTCACCGTCGGCGCCCTAGCGCTGCCGTTCGACCCCTTCACCGGGCCCGCCGGGGCGCTCTGGCTGATCGGCTGGCGGGTCTTCCAGGCCGTCGGGGGCGCGATGCTGATGGCGAACTCGCCGGCGATCCTGACCGACGCGTTCCCCTCCAACCAGCGCGGTATGGCACTCGGCATCAGCCAGGTCGCTGGCATCGCGGGCTCGTTCCTCGGCCTCGTGCTCGGCGGTGTTCTCGCTGCCATCGACTGGCGGCTCGTGTTCGTTGTTTCGGTCCCTGTGGGGTTGCTCGGCACGGTCTGGTCGTACGTGAGCCTGCGCGAGATCGGGATCAAGACCAAGGCGCGGATCGACTGGCTTGGCAACATCACTTTCGCCATCGGCCTGATCGGGCTGCTGGTCGGAATCACCTACGGCATCCAGCCGTACGGCGGGCACGTGATGGGCTGGACCAGCCCGATGGTGCTCACCGGGCTGATCGGCGGAGTCGCATTGCTCGCCGCCTTCTGCGTCATAGAAACACGGGTCCCCCAGCCGATGTTCGACCTGAAGTTGTTGAGGATCCGCGCGTTCGCCGCAGGCAACGCCGCCACCCTGCTTGCCTCGATCGCCAGGGGCGGCCTGCAGTTCATGCTGATCATCTGGCTGCAGGGCATCTGGCTGCCACTGCATGGCTACGCGTTTAGTGACACGCCGCTCTGGTCGGGCATCTACCTGCTGCCGCTGACGCTCGGGTTCATCGTCTCCGGGCCCCTGTCCGGCTGGCTCTCCGACAAGCACGGCGCGCGCGCCTTCGCTTCGGGCGGGCTGCTGCTTTCCGCTGCCGCATTCTTCGGCCTGCTGCGCGTGCCCACCGACTTCAGGTACATGGACTTCGCGCTCCTCGTCTTCCTGGCCGGTGCGGGCATGGGCCTGTTCGCGGCGCCGAACACCACTGCGATCATGAACAGCGTGCCCGCGCGGCAGCGCGGCGCCGCGGCCGGGATGCTCGCTACCTTCCAGAACTCCGGCTTCGTGCTGTCGATTGGCGTCTTCTTCTCCCTAATGATCGCTGGACTCGCCAGCACGCTGCCGACCACGATGACAACCGGTCTGACAGCTCAGGGTGTGCCGTACGCGATCGCGCACAAGATCGGCTCACTGCCGCCGGTTGGCAGCCTGTTCGCCGCCTTCCTCGGCTACAACCCGGTCAGGGAACTGCTGGGGCCCACCGGCGTGCTCAATCATCTTCCGGCGGAGCACGCCGCCGTACTGACCGGCAAGAAATTCTTCCCCGAACTGATCTCACAGCCCTTCCACCACGGCCTAGTCGTCGTCTTCAGCATGGCGATCGCCGTGCTCGTGATCGCCGCCGCGGCGTCGCTGCTGCGCGGCGGCAGATACGTGCATGAAGAACACGCGACGACGTCGGCCGCAGCCAGCCCGGCTGCCGCCAGCCCGGCTGCGGACCCGGCGGCCACCGCCGCTGCGGGCGCCGCGGGCGCCGCGGGCACCGACAGCTCAACTGGCGCTGCACTGCCTGCCAGCTCGGATGGCATGAACGGCGCCGCTGGCCAGGACGGTGCCGCTGGCCGGGAACGCGTGGCCAGCAGGGACGGCGCGAACGCGCAGGACGGCGTGGTCGGGACGCCCAGCCGCCCTACGGACGTCAAACCGTGAGCTGAACTCGACGCCGGCACACGCCGCAGCGCTCGCACCGCCGCGCGCTACTGTCGAGGCTGGCGCGCTGGCCGCGCTAGCCCTCAATCCAATTGGTCTACCGACGGTCCTACGGGCCGCAGAACACAGCGGTTCAGTGCTGCCGTGGCGGGTCAGATCGTGATCGAGTGAGCCAAGCTCGTCCTGCCCGGGCTTGTCGCCTCCACCGCGTCCGGTCCGAGTTTCGGCAGCATCAGCGGCCTGGCTGGAGCACGCAGCAACGTGCTCGTGTAGGCGGGCGCACGGTAGGGCGGGTTGGGATCAGTCAGCGCGGCTCCAGCGAAGCCAGCGCGCCACCGCTCGGGCGGTAGGGCGCGCGTGGGCCGACATCGTCAGAGTTCGATCTGCAGCGCGTTGATGTTCGTATTGACGGTCGCCAGCCCAGGCTCCGCCATATCCGCCAGCATGCTCCGGCTCATGAAGGCGGCCCGCGCCCGCGCCCGCGCCCGCGCCGCGGGCGCGGCGAGGATCCCCGGGCGTTACACCTTCACGGTAACGGACGGACAACCACCACAGGGCAGTGCGCGTGGTGGAGAACGCTGTGGGTGACAGAACCGAGCGCGAGGCCGGGAAACCCGCCCTTGCCATGCGCTCCAACCACCAGCAGACCGGCCGTGGCCGAGGCATCGGTCAGGATCTTTGCCGCGTGCCCACGCTCAACCTGCTCGGTCAGCCGGACATCCG
>Ga0335079_10000732_pt1 | contig 37479 bp, 32 predicted proteins | sample Lox_Sample_33_FD_206719 | JGI IMG/M metagenome (GOLD analysis project Ga0335079, IMG submission 206719) | Soil microbial communities from Loxahatchee National Wildlife Refuge, Florida, United States - Lox_Sample_3.3 | ecosystem: Environmental > Terrestrial > Soil > Wetlands | place: USA...
TCGTCGCTGCAGCTTTTGACCTTCCTGTCGCGGACGCGTACGCGAGAGCGCTAACTGCGGGAACGTTATTTTTGATCTTGAAAACCCAAGATAACCGGCGTGCTCTCCAGCGTGACCTTCTGAACCCGCTCAGCCACCAGGTGATCAGCCAGTTCCAGGACCGCGTTCATAGTCGCGTCCACCTGCCACACCAGGCTCTGCCGACGGCCCGGCCGGGCCGGGTGCGGCACCCGCGTGCACACCACGCCCGAGGCCTTGGCCACGTCGATCGCCGCGACCCGCTGCAGGATCTGCTCGTGCTCCTCGTCCTCGATCTCCTGCGGCTCCACCACCGCGCCCACCTCCCAGGCCACCACAATCAGACACGTAACGCAGAAGCCCGCGAGGTCTCAGCAGAAGAACGAATCTAACCGGCGTGCTCGTGGCAACAATGCGCAACCCGAAGGTCAAAACCCCCGCACCAGACTAGCTATCGGGATCATGGGTCCCAGAAGAGTCCCGGGCTCGGCGGGCAACTGCGCCACCAATTTTCACACCTGAGCGACCTCCCCGCAGGGGAAAACTGGGACTAGTTAGTGCGCACGGGGCGGACGGCGCCGTCTCCTGCGGGGCGGCTTCTCGCCTTTGCCGTCGGCGGGCCGCCTGGTGGCGGCCCCGCGGGCGGCTACCCCTTTGTCAGTGCCACCTGAAGCGGCGGGTTCCGCCCCGGAACCGTTCGGTAGCGGCCGGCCCGACCGCGTACGGCGCCTGACCCTCGCCCGCTTGGCGGTCGCTTCGCGCGGCTGTGGGGCGCGGCTGCGTCCGGTCTCTCCGATGTCCTCGACCGCCTCGGCCTCAAGCCCTGCTCGCCCCCGCATCGCCCTCGGCAGCATGCCGGTCGCGGACGCGGGGATCCGCAGTTCGGTGTAAAGCTGCTCCGAGGTGGAGTAGATCTCGGCGGGCTCAGGTTGCCCGAGCCCCAGAGCCGCATCGATCAGCTTCCAGCGCTGCAGGTCACGCCAGTCGGCGAAGGTGACAGCGACGCCGTCGCGACCGGCTCGGCCAGTGCGGCCGATGCGGTGCAAATAGGTCTTGTCGTCTTCCGGGCACTCGTAGTTGACCACATGGGTGACGTCATCCACGTCAAGGCCCCGGGCCGCGACGTCGGTCGCGACGAGCACATCGACCTTGCCGCCGCGGAATGCCCGCAGGGCACGCTCCCGCTGCCCCTGGCCAAGGTCTCCATGCACCGCCGCGACTGCGAAGCCCCGACCCGTCAGCGCGCCTGCCACCTGGTCTACCGCCCGTTTGGTCTGGCAGAACACCATGGTCAGGCCGCGATCTTCGGCCTGCAGTACGCGAGCGAGCACCTCGATCTTGTCGAGGTGGTGGATGCGGAACACATGCTGCTCGGTGCTAGGCACCAGTTGCGGCGCGTCGTGCTGCTCGGCCCGCACATTCATCGGCTGGCGCAGGTAGCGGCGGGCGAGACCGACTACTTCGCCGGGCATGGTCGCCGAGAACAGCATTGTCTGCCTCGCGCCGGGGATGAGCTGGAGAATGCGCTCGATGTCGGGCAGGAAGCCCAGGTCGAGCATTTTGTCCGCCTCGTCGAGGACGAGGGTCCGGGCGCGGGCGAGCACCAGGTGACGCTGTCTCGCCAGGTCGAGAAGCCGACCGGGGGTACCGACGACCACGTCGACCCCACCCTGGAGCGTCTCGATCTGCGGCTCGTAGGCGCGGCCGCCGTAAACGGTCAGCACGCGTGCCCCCGCAGACGCGCCATCGGCGCCGAGCGTCATCCTCTCCCCGGCGGCCTGAATGTCACCGGCGACCTGGATTGCCAGTTCGCGGGTCGGCACAATGACGAGTGCGCGCGGCTCCCGGGCGCTCCGCACTTCGTCCGGGCCAAGCCGCTGCAACAGCGGGATACCGAATGCGAGAGTCTTACCTGTGCCGGTTCTGGCCTGGCCGATGATGTCGTGGCCGGCGAGCGCGATCGGCAGCGTGAGGGACTGGATGGGGAAGGCGTACGTGATTCCCCGCCCCTCGAGCGCCTCGCAAATAGGGTCTATGACGCCGAGTTCACGGAACGACGGAGCCTGCGGCTCCGCGATGATCCGGTCGTCCGGCATGCTTTGGTCTGTCAGGGTGTCACTTGTCAGGGCTTCCGCCTCCATCATGAGGCCGGCCTGCGGCCTCGTCGTACTGCCGACTGCCGCCGCCGCCCCCTGCCGCCTGCTCCCTCAACGGGCGATGCAGACGGTCTGGCCGAGCAATAGCCGACCGAACGTATCTTGACCGATGCCATCGGTCACTAGACGGTACAACGCCGCCGAGTGGGCCCAAATTCCGATCAAGAGCCGGGCATAGTGTAACTGACATCACGCCGTCACGCTCGGCGGTGACCTAGCGATCCTTGGTCGCTAGCGACCAAGGATCGTTAGTTAGGCAGCGCTTCCCGATGACGATCCTGATGACCACGGCCGCCATCATCACCCTCCTCGGCCCTGCTGGAGCGATGCCCGATGCGGCCGATCAGCCGGTGTGGCGGGTCAGCCGGTGGCCGATCAGCCGGTGTGGCCGATCAGATTGTCGTGCCGAAACCGACTCGGCGCGGTTCGGTGCCGCTGAACTCGACATAGGCGATCTTTTCTGCGGGCACAAGGATCTTGCCGCCCTTCTCCGCGGCGAGGGTGAATATCGCGTGGTCTCCGCTGAGGGCCGTGGCAAGGTCGCGCTCGATCTGCTCGGCGGGTGTGTCGGTCTCGACGACGAGTTCACGCGGGACTGACTGTATGCCGATCTTGACTTCCACGGCGCTCCTCTCGGCGGCGTCATCCGCACGCTCCTTGTCAGGCTAGCCCCGCCAGTCGCCGCGCATGATCACGTCGCACGATCACAACGCCGGGCGCCACGCTCCAGGCGAAGCGAGGGGTGCGTTCAGCCGGTACGTGGCCAGCCGCTGATGCCGCGCCAGGCCAGCCTGGCCGTGAGCTGCTCAGCCGCGTCCTTGGGAATCGATTGGTTCGCGCTCAGCCAGTATCTGGCACTCACCTGGGCCATGCCGACAAGGCCCATGCCGAGCAGGTGCGCCTCGACATCGGAGATACCGGCATCCTCGCGGATTACCTGGCTGATCATCTCCGCGCAGGTCTGGAAGATGCGTTCGAGCCGCGCCCGCACAGCGGGCTCGTTGCTCAGGTCCGACTCGAAGACGAGCCGGAAGGACTCGCCCTCGCCAGCGACGAAGTCGAAAAATGCGCCGAAGGTGGCGGTTACCCGCTGCTTGTTCTCCGTCGTGGACGCGAGCGCGTCATGCAGGTTGGCGGCAAGCTGGTCCACACTCTCGTCGAGAAGCGCCAGGTAAAGCTCGAGCTTGCCGGGGAAGTGCTGGTACAGCACTGGCTTGCTAACGCCCGCTCTTTCCGCGATCTCGTCCATCGCCGCAGCGTGATAACCCTGCGAGACGAAAACCTCTTGTGCCGCGCTGAGCAGCTGACGCCGCCTGGCCGGCCGTGGCAGCCGCGTGCCGCGCGGGCGGGCATCCGGGGTTGCGGTCACCACACACTCCGATGGGTAGCACCAATCCTCCGACACAGCCTGGCTACGCCGTGTCGCTGTAATCCTACGTCCCAGTAGGGGTGCGGGTCAGCAGGTCGGCTCATGGCAGGCCATAAGGCGTCGCGGCATGACCGCCACGACGCCTTATGGCCGGTTAGACGCCAGTCTGGGGCGTAATCGGCCGAGGCTTGTTGGGTAGCCCGGGCGCGCCACCGGGTTGGCGTGATCGTCAGCGGTAGTCGTCCTCGTCGATGTCCACCGTCCGGATTTGCTCTGCGGCGTCGGCCTCGTCGGCATCGAGCGGCAATTCCTCCGGCCACTGTTCGCGGTCGGCATCCTCGTCCGGGCGGACGCTCTGGTCCTGCTCGATGGCGTCATCGAGCGGCGCTTCCATGCCCTTCTCGGTCATCAGGCGCCCTCCTTGGTCCGGCTTCGGAGCCCGCTAGATGCCGGTTCCTGTCCTTAGCCTACGGCGGAACCCGACGCGATCTCCCGCGGACAGGCCGTGCGCTGCGCCACAGGTAGTCAGCTGGCGGGCAGCCGCGCCCCCGAGGTGTCCGGGCCCGCGAATTCGCGGGTACCCGCCCTGAACAGGACGCAACCGAGCACCACCTCAGGCGTGGGCACAGGCATGTGTCTATCGAACATATTGTCGATAGGAGAAATCTGGACAAGTATGGATTGATGGTAGGCAGTGCCCGGCGGGTAGGGACTCACTATGCGGAGCATCTGGAAGGGCACGATCTCGTTCGGCCTCGTCACTATCCCGGTGAAGCTGTACGCGGCCACCGAGCAGCGTGACATCACATTCCGTCAGGTCCATCGGGCGGACGGTGGTCAGATCAAGTTCAGGCGGGTCTGTTCGGCGTGCGGCGAGGAAGTGCAGTACGCGGACGTGGCCAAGGGGTACCCGCTGCCGACCGGTGAGATGGTGGTTCTGACGGACGACGATCTCGCTGGCCTGCCGCTGGTCACTGGCCGCACGATCGAGGTGCTCCAGTTCTCCCCAGCCGACCAGATCGATCCCATCCTTTTCGCGAAGTCCTACTACCTCGAACCGGAGGCCGTCGGGGTCAGGCCGTACGTGCTGCTGCGGACGGCGCTGGAACGGTCGGGGCGGGTGGCGGTCGTGAAGATCGCCTTGCGGCAGCGAGAGTCGCTCGCGACGCTGCGCGTCACGGACGGTGTGTTCGTGCTCGAGACCATGCTTTGGCCGGACGAGGTACGTAACCCCGACTTCCCGTTCCTAGCTGAGGACATCGGCGTGCGTGCGCAGGAACTCAAGATGGCCGAGTCCTTGATCGACACGATGACCGGCGACTTCGATCCGGCACAGTACCGCGACGAGTATCGGGAAGCGCTCGAGCAGCTGATCGAGACGAAGATCAGCGGCCAGGAGGCCGTCCGGCCCGCCGAGGCACCTGGCGAAGCGGTGCCCGCGGAAGACTTGGTCGCCGCGCTGCGGGCTAGCGTCGAGGCGGCGAAGGCGCGAGACGGCGGAAGCGGCGCAGACGGCGGGCAGGCCGATTCGGGCAAGGGCGGGGCGCGGGGACGGAGCAAGCGGAAGAAGGGCGACGTCGCGGCCACAGGGGGCAGCCGGCGATAGCCTGATCTGTCTATGCCAGTACCAATCCCGCCATGGCCAGGGCGGCTTGTCAGCGTCGGGGATCGTGAGGTCTTCGTGCGGAGTGCACCGTCGGCAGGCCCGGTCGCCGAGCCCGCCGTCTACGTGCACGGACTCGGCGGATCGGCCACCAACTGGACCGACCTGATGGCATTGCTCGGCGGGCACCCTGCCACCGCCGGGCCCGAGTGTGCCACCGCCGCGCCTGACGGTGCCACCGCCGCGCTTGACGGTGCCATCGCGGCGCCTGATGGTGCCACAGCGCCGCCTGACTGTGATGTCCACCACTCCGGCATTCCGGCCCGCTCTCCGGACGACGCGGGCAGCGGCATTCTCCTCGATGGTGAAGCGGTCGACCTGCCGGGCTTCGGCTTCTCGCCGCCGCCACCGGACGGCGACTACTCGATCAGCGGGCACGCCCGCTCGGTGGCACGTCTTATCGACAGGCGTGGCCGCGGCCCCGTGCACCTGTTCGGCAACTCGCTCGGCGGCGCCGTGTGCACGCGCCTGGCTGCCCGCCGTCCCGACCTCGTACGGACATTGACCCTGATCTCGCCCGCTCTTCCCGATTTGCGACCGAGGTCGGCCACGCTAAGTTTCCCTTTGCTCCTGGTGCCCGGCCTCGGCGACCGGTTGATCAGCCAACTGCGCCTGCGGCCAGTGCCCGCGAGGGTAGCGGCGACGGCGGACCTCGTCTATTTCGATCCCCTGCGGATACATCCGCAGCGTCATGGGGAAGAAATCGCCGAGCTTGCCCGCAGGGATGGACTTGAATACGCCGCCGCCGTCGTCCTCGGCTCGGCGAGAGCCGTCGTGAGGGAGTATTTCCGCGTCGGCAGCCGTTCGCTCTGGTGCGACGCCATGCAGGTCAGCGCCCCTGTGCTCGCCATATTCGGCAGCCACGACCGGATGGTCGGCCACGGGCAGGCCCGCCGGGCCACGCGCAGGTTCCCGGTCGGCAGATCCGTCGTGCTGCTGCGGACCGGGCACGTGGCCCAGATGGAGACCCCCGCCGCCGTGGCGCGCGAGGTACGGACGTTTCTGCGTGACTACGCTGGGCGCAGCGTCAGTGAAGCGCGGGATGGGCTGGCTGAACCGGGGCTTCGCTGACACGGCCACGCCATCGCGGCGCGCACGGACCGCGGCCTGGGCGGATTGCGGGAATGCGCTGCCCGGGCGGCCGGGTTTACATACGGGACGGCAACAGCCCTAAGCGCAGGGCGGTAGCCGCTAGCCCCCTTAGCACCTAGGCTTCGTCGAGCGGAAAGAGAGCACCGTGTCGCTGCCACCCCTGGTCGAGCCCGCCGAAGGGCTCACCGTCGACGACGTCCGGCGCTATTCAAGGCACCTGATCATCCCGGACGTCGGGATGTCCGGCCAGAAGCGGCTGAAGAACGCGAAGGTGCTGTGCGTCGGTGCCGGCGGCCTCGGCTCGCCCGCCCTCATGTATCTCGCTGCCGCGGGCGTCGGCACGCTCGGGATCATCGACTTCGACGTTGTCGACGAATCCAACCTCCAGCGGCAGATCATCCACGGCCAGGCCGACATCGGCCGGCCGAAGGCGGAATCGGCGCGGGACACCGTTCTGGAGATCAACCCGCTCACTGACGTGGTGCTGCACCAGGAGCGGCTTGACTCGGGCAACGCGATGCGGATCTTCGAGCACTACGACATCATCGTCGACGGCACGGACAATTTCGGCACCAGGTACCTGGTGAACGACGCTTGCGTGCTGCTCGGCAAGCCATATGTCTGGGGATCGATCTACCGCTTCGACGGCCAGGCGAGCGTGTTCTGGGCCGAACACGGACCGTGCTACCGGTGCCTGTACCCGGAGCCGCCGCCGCCCGGCATGGTGCCCTCGTGTGCCGAGGGCGGCGTACTAGGCGTGCTCTGCGCGTCCGTTGGATCGATCCAGGTGACCGAGGCGATCAAGGTCATCACCGGGATCGGCGAGCCGCTGGTCGGACGGTTGATGATCTACGACGCACTCGAGATGAGCTACCGCTCGGTGCGGGTCAGGAAGGATCCGGAGTGCCCCGTCTGCGGCAAGAACCCCTCGATCACCGAACTGATCGACTACGAGGCGTTCTGCGGCACCGTCTCCGATGAGGCGCAGCAAGCCGCGGCCGGCTCGACGATCACGGCGCGTGACCTGAAGAGCCTGCTGGACGGGGACGACGACGTGTTCCTTATCGACGTGCGGGAGCCGAACGAGTACGAGATCGTCTCCATCCCAGGCGCCGTGCTCATTCCAAAGGGCGAATTCATTTCCGGTGTTGCGCTTTCATCGCTGCCGCAAGACAAGCGGATAGTGCTGCACTGCAAGACAGGTGTCCGTTCCGCGGAGTGCCTCGCGGTGGTGAAGGGCGCCGGTTTCGCCGACGCCGTCCACGTCGGCGGTGGCGTGGTTGCCTGGGTCAAGCAAGTGGACCCGTCGCTGCCGGTCTACTGACCCGTACCTCAGGTACCGCACCCGCACCTGACGCACCGTGCGCGCACGTATCGTGCCCGCACGCACCATGCCCGGACGCCAGTGCCCGGACGCCAGCGCATGAACGCCAGTATCCGAACGCACAGCGTCCGATTCAGGTCGTAACATGCCCCTGTGGCAGACCAGCCGGCAGACGAGGGCCAAAGTGGGTCAGCCGCCTCCAGTCCTGCCCGAACGCCAGGGCGTCACGACGCGCTTCCCGCCGGGCTGTCGGCCAGGCCGCGGCTCGGCCTGGCCGTAATGGCCGTCGTCGCGGGCCTCATCGGCCTGGCGGCGTCCCTCGGCGGTTTGGAGATCCGTCTCATGCCACGCCACTTCACCGCGGCGGAGCAGCAGAAGATCATCTCCTGGGAGATCGGGAAGAGGTGGCGCACCTGGCCCGCCGGAGAGATCTTCCCCGCCAGCATCGCCTACCAACTGCCCGCGGCGAGCCTGGCGAGCGATACCGGGCTGACCCTGACCGCCCGCCGGGTGGGCATCGCGGCCGAGGCGCCATGCGGCGCCGTGACGGACTCGGTCGCAGCGCAGGTTCTCGCCCGCGGCGGCTGCGCGGCGGTCCTGCGCGCGACCTACGCGGATGCGGCTGGGGCGTTCGTCACCACGGTTGGCGTTGCGGTGTTGCCGAGCGCCCGCGCTGCGGCGGCGGCGAACACCACGCTGTCCGGTTCGGGCTCGCTGCGGCCCGGCATCCGTGCGACCGCCTTCCCGGGCACCCTGACCGCGTGGTTCGCTGATCCGAGCCGCCAGATCTCGTTGACCATTTCGGTCGGCCCCTACCTCGTCATGTACACGGCGGGTTATACGGACGGCCGTCCACTTGCCGCCGCGGACGGCACCCAGTACGCACAGACCGAACTGCTGACCTCGGCACAGGGGATCGCAGGTTACATCGCCGGCAAGATCGGTGCGCCGCCGCCACCGGCCGCCTGCCCGGGGGCACCCGGATGCTGAGCCAGCGCCGCAAAATCGGGAATTGGCCAGCGCGAGCCGTTAAGGTCCTGGTTGTTCCAGGGCTGCTTGCTACGGCGCTGCTCGCTACGGCGCTGCTCGCAATGGCCCTCGCGGGCGCGGCGCGGCCTGCTGGCGCCGACGGCGTGCGTGATGCGCAGCAGTGGGTGCTTGACGATTTGCGGGCGCCGCAGGCGTGGGCGACGAGTCAGGGCCGCGGGATCACGGTCGCTGTCCTCGACAGCGGGGTAGACCCACTAGTCTCCGACCTAGCCGGGTCGGTGACAACGGGTCCGGACTACACCAGGGCGGGCACCGCGCCTTCCGACCCGCACTGGGGCGAGCACGGGACCTGGATGGCGTCGCTGATCGCCGGTCACGGACACGACGGCGGCGGCAGCGGCATCCTGGGGGTGGCGCCACAGTCGAGGATCCTGTCAATCCGGGTGATCACCGATCGTGACGACCCCGGGTACGAGCGCTACCAGGACGAGCAGCCAGACGAGATCCAGAACGCCCTGGCGGGTGCCATCAGGTATGCCGTGCGTCACGGCGCTGCTGTGATCAGCATGTCGATCGGGTATGGCGAACCGAGCACGGCGGTCCGCTCGGCGCTGCAATACGCCGACACCCGTGGCACCGTGGTGGTCGCCTCGTCGGGAAACTCCGGTGACGGCTGGTTCGCGCGTACCCATAGCTACGCTCCGTATTCCTTCCCTGCTGACTATCCAGGCGTCCTCGCGGTGGGTGCGGCCGATCAGGACGGCTCGGCCGCGGCTTTCTCCAGCGACAACCTGTCCGTTCAGGTCGCGGCACCGGGCGTGAACGTGCCCGCGCAGGGCCGGGATGGCCAGTATTGGGAGGTGAGCGGGACGAGCCCCGCCTGCGCGCTCGTCGCGGGTGCGGTTGCGCTGATCAAGGCCCGCTTCCCTGAGCTGTCACCGGCGCTGGTTAGCGAGGCGATCGTTTCCACTACGAGTGACCGCCCGCCAGGTAACTATGACGAGCGAGTCGGTTTCGGCGTGGTCAACGCCGCCGCTGCGCTCAGCGAGGCAAAGATGATCTCCAGGAACTTCCCCGCTGGGGGGCTGTCTGCCCGCAGTGACGCGGGCGGGCAACTCATCGCCAAGCCCGTTGAACAATTCGGTGGTGGGCCGGCCCGGGTCGCTCCCGCGCCCGTTCGACCGCGCGGGCCTTTGCCGCTCGTCGGCTTCGGGCTGCTCGGCCTGACGTCGTTGCTCCTGGTCGTGACGTCGCTCATGCGGATCATGGTGGTGCGGCGATCAAGGCGTCGCGGTTACGCCTTCGCGGCGCGCGCGTGTACTCCAGCCAGCCTGCCTGCGGATTCGCCGCTGTCGGCCCCCCCGCCCGCACCGCCGCCCGGTCCGGTGTCACCCTTGAATCCCGCCCCGCCGTCCGGTCCTGCTCCGCCGTCCGGTGCTGTCCCGCCGTCCGGTGCTGTCCCGCCGTCCGGTTCTTTTCCGCCGCCCGGTCCTGTCCCGTCGTCCGGTTCTGCTCCGTCGTCCGGTGCTGTCCCGCCGTCCGGTTCTGCTCCGCCGGCCGGTGCTGTCCCGCCGTCCGGTTCTGCTCCGTCGTCCGGTGCTGTCCCGCCGTCCGGTTCTGCTCCGTCGTCCGGTGCTGTCCCGCCGTCCGGTTTTTTTCCGCCGGCCGGTGCTGTCCCGCCGCCCGGTTTTTTTCCGCCGGCCGGTCCTGTCCCGCCGCCCGGTTCTGCCTCGCCCGCCGGTCCTGCTCCGCCGTCCGGTATCGCCCCGGCCGTAGGTCCCGCCCCGCCTTCATGCCCCCGTCCGGCGGCGCCCCGCGCTCAGCCCGGCGGTCCAGCGCAACCGTCCAGCCGGTACGGCGTTCCGCCCTCTTCCCTGACGGAACCGGGGTGACACGCGGCCAGCCCGGTACTTCGCGTGGGGTGGGCGGTTTCGCCGACAAGGTGCTCGAGGTGGTTGAGCAGATCCCGCCCGGCCGCGTCATGTCCTACGGCGACATAGCGGAGTACCTGGCTGAAGGTGGCCCTCGCCAGGTCGGCAGGGTGATGGCGCTGTGGGGCGGCACCGCTGCATGGTGGCGAGTGATCCACGCGGACGGCTCGCCGCCCCCCTGTCGCGAGCGGGCAGCACACAGGCACTATCTGGCAGAAGGGACGCCTTTGCGCCTGCCGGGCGCCGCGGTCCGGGTGGACATGCGCCGTGCCCGCTGGCCCGGCCGCTCATGCATCCTTGACACATGACAACTGGCCAGCAACCGCGGGCGGCATCGGTGCCGCCGACACGCGATCCGGGTCGGCGCTACCGGATCTGCCTCGTTTGCATGGGCAACATCTGCCGATCGCCCATGGCCGCCTCCGTGCTTCGGACCGAGGCCGAGCGGGCGGGCCTCGGTGACCTCGTCGAGGTCGACAGCGCTGGTATCGGAGACTGGCACGAAGGGGAGCGGATGGACCCGAGGGCGAGCGCGGAGCTTGCCCGACGGGGTTACCCCGGAACCGGTCACCGGGCTAGGCAGATCGGGCCGTCGTGGCTTGCGGAGCGCGATCTGATCCTGGCCATGGACGTGCAGAACCTACGTGCGCTGCTCCGGATGGCCGGTAGCCGACATGACATGGGACATGGCAGAGAGGATGACAGACAGGGTGACAGACAGGGTGACAGAGCGGGCGGAGCAAGGATCCGGTTGCTGCGTTCCTTCGACCCCGGCTCACCGCCGGGCGCCGAGGTCCCTGACCCGTACCTCGGCGACGATAGCTCGTTCGCGCACGTGCTCGTGCTGATTGAGGCTGCCGCGAAGGAACTCGCGGCACGCCTGGCCGCGATGCTCGCCCGGCGCGCGTGATGATGGCGGCCGGGTACGGCTCGATGCCCGTTGTGGGCGGGCACCGCCTTGTGGGGAATGCCGAGTGCCTGCCGCCGCCGTGATCGATGCGCGCATCACCGTCCTGCTCGGCGTCCAGGTACGGCGGGTCAGCACGCTCGGCGCGCAGCATCGCTGGCGCACGTACCGTGCCACGCTTGCCGACGGGCGTGAGGTCTTCGTCAAGGCCGCGGACACGCCGCTCGGCGGCCTGTTCCCCGCGGAGGCGCGTGGGCTGCGATGGCTACGCGAGGCGGGGCGCGCGCCCGTGCCCGAGGTGCTCGGATACGACGAGTCGACCCTGGTGCTGTCCTGGCTGGAGGCCGAGAGCCCTCATCGGGCCGCCGCCGAGCGGTTCGGCCACGATCTCGCCGCGCTGCACGCGTCGGGAGCGGCCCGGTTTGGCGCGCCGTGGGACGGGTTCATCGCCTCGCTTCCGCTGGACAACACGACGGGCGACGCGTGGCCGTCCTGGTATGCGCGGCGGCGGGTCGCGCCGTTCCTGCGCCGGGCCGCCGACAGCGGTTCCTTGTCCGCCGCTGACACCCGGCTGATCGAGACGGTCATCGCGCGAGTCGGTGATCTCGCCGGGCCTGCAGAGCCCCCGGCCAGAGTCCACGGCGACTGCTGGTCAGGAAATGTTATGTGGGTACAAGGCCGGGCCTGGCTGGTGGACCCGGCGGCGCATGGCGGGCACAGGGAGACCGACCTGGCCATGCTGGCCCTGTTCGGCGCCCCTTATCTCGACCGCATCATGGCCGCGTATGCCGAGGCGGTGCCGCTGGCGGACGGCTGGCGTGCCCGCGTCCCCCTGCACCAGCTTCACCCGCTCCTCGTGCACGTATGCTTGTTCGGCGCCAGTTACCGCGCGGCCACGATTGACGCCGCGCGCGCCGCACTCGCGGCCGGATGATCTCGTCAGACCGCGGCACACGATGGCTTTTTGTGTGGCCAGCGCCAAATGGGCGGAATTGCATCGAATCATCATTTTCGGAAAGTGCGATGACGGCGCCATAGGCGATCGCGGGATGCGACCCGTCGCGGCTCGGAACCCGCTAGTAGCAGCGAAACGACGGTTGTGACAGCGGAGATTGCGCCAGCGGCCACGAGGTGAGGACATGGCGAACCCGAGCCTCGCAAATCCCATGAATATCAAATCGCCACATTCTGTGTTTACCATCACGGGCCGGTTGGGATGATGATCTCTAGCTGGCCTTTCGCTCGCGCGGTCGGGCACGGGCCTGAGGGGACACCGACTGGCGTGGGGGGAACGGGGTGCGCTCAAGCGCAAGGCATTCTCTGGTCGTGGGTGTCGTGGGTGTCGTGGGTGTCGTGGGTGTCGTGGGCAGCGCCGCCGTCGGCGGATTGGTACCGGCGATGACCTCGCTTACCTGGGATCGGGGGGTGGCGTCCGCTGCCGAGGTGCCTAGCCTCACCCGTGCGCCTGGCAGCGTGGTGGTACACCGGTTCGGCGGGAAGAACCGTGTTGCGAAGCACTGGACCGCGCGGGCCATGCTGGCGGTCGCGACGCCGCGGAGCGCCAGGGCCGCTAGGACGTCCATGGCGTCAGGCGCGACGGTCGGTGCCGCGCGGCTGACCGCAAGGCCAAGCCGAGGGAGCAAGGTCGTCGGCGCGCTGTTCTACAGCGACGGAACAGGTAGTCATTTCTGCACGGCCAGCGTGATCGCGAGCGCTAACCACAATCTACTGGTGACTGCGGCGCACTGTATGTACAGCCATGGCTGGAAGGCAAATGTCGCCTTCGTCCCCGGCTACCGGAATGGTAGAGCGCCTTATGGCATCTGGCCAGTGGTGAAAGCGACAATGTATAGTGCCTGGACCAAATACCTGGATCATAATTTTGATTACACGTTCCTCCAGGTGCGGCCGCCCAAGACCCAGAACCTGCAGGTGGCGCTCGGTGCCACGGATAGGCTGAAGATAGATGCCAGGTCTGGGACCTGGGTGGTCGTCACTGGTTACCCGCTCAGGCTCAGGCGCGCTATCTACTGCCTGAACAAGGCGACTGCCTTCTCCGCTACCCAGCTGGAGTTCCGCTGCGCCGGCTTCTCGTCCGGAACAAGCGGTGGGCCATGGGATGCCGACTACAATTGGAAGAAGGGGACTGGGAACGTGATTGGGGTCACCGGCGGTTACGAGTTGGGTGGCATTCATTCATGGATCTCCTACAGTGTCCGTTTCGGCGCCGCGGCCCGCTCGCTCTACGAGCGGGCGAGCCGTTAGCCGGCCGGTGATGCGCGGCAGGGTAGCCCGCGACGCAAACCGTCGGCCGGCCACGTGGTTCTCGGTCGACGCTGCACCATTCGAGCGGTCAGGGATGATGCTGTGCGATCTGCCGGTAGAACGCCACAGCCGCACAAAGGCGAGGCACGTCGCAGTTAACAGCACTGCGTCGCGCACCGCGACTACTACGATTGCCTCTGTGCCGAAGGATAGGAGGTTGGCGTCGTTGAATAGGAATGGGTATTCCGCCTGCGTCAGCCCGACAGCGATCATCAGCAGCAGCGCCACGGGGCGCTGCGAGGTTCGGGGGAATGCGAGCGCGCAGGCAGCAATGCCGATCAGCCAGATCATGTACTGAACGCTAAGCACCCGGCTGGTCGTTACCACCAGCAGCGTGGCGACGAGCGCGGCGTCACCGACAACCTCGGGTCGCCATGACATGCGCCATCGCCACCAGCCCAAGGCGATCAAGGCCAGCAACGTGCTGCCCAGCATCACGTCGGCCGCGATGCCGACGCCCGGGCCGACAATCTGGAAGGATCCGTACTGCCACTTGATGTGGCCGTGCCACATTCCGAGTTTGCGCAGTACGAGGAACGGCTGCGCGCCGACGGATTCGATCTCGAGGCCACGCGAGCCTTGGTTTGCCAGGAAGCTGAGCGAGCCGCGAGTGAACGCCAGGTAACCGCCGACGACAACGCCCGCCGTGGCGATGGCGGCGGTCACCGCCCGGGTGGCCTGCCGGGGCCGCACCCCGACCAGCACTACCATCGGCCACACCTTGACCACGGCGCCAAGTCCGCCGAAGGCGCCGAGGCCCCATGGCGAGTCGGCAACGTAAAGCGCCAGCACCGCGAACAGCGTCGCGGCCACGTCGAAGCGGCCCAACGCGACGGGCCCGAGCAGCGGGATTCCGGCGACCCAGCACCAGCAGCCGAGCCATGAACCACGCTTGATCGCCATGCGGGCGAGCACCACGGTAACGGCCAGGTCACACAGCAGCGCGACGCGGAGGAAGGACAGGGTGTAACCGTCGGGCAGCAGATGCGGCAGGGTCAAGACCGCGGCCGCCCCGGGCGGGTATTGCCAGCGCGGATCCGCCGACGGAAACCCCCCGGCGGCAAAGAACCGCAGCCACGCCCGATACGTCCAGATATCACCGAGATACAGCAGCCGCCATCTATCGTGCAGCCCGCCCGTGTCGATCTGGTACATGGGGATGCGAGTGACGATCCACGCGGCCGCGGCGACGATCACGCCCGAATAGGCGCTCGGCCGCGCCACCGCCCGGCGCAATGCGGCAGTAGCCGCCATAGCCACCCCGTTCATGGACGAAACCCTATGAACCGCGCGATCCTTACTCAGCTAAATGATGACAGCTGCCCGCAATCGACGCGCAACCAGCCTCCCGCTCTTACCGTAACGTTTGCCATGACGTTACCCGTCATCAGGCGAGCGTCATGGCGTCGCAAGGCTTGGGCTGGCGAGGCTGGGGCTGGCGATGACGGCGCTCAGTTTCGGCTTGCGTGTCATCAGGCGGCGCCGAGCGGCTGGTGCGATCGCGGCGCCAGCTGCTGTGTGGGGCGCCAGCTGCTGACTGGGCGCCAGGTATTGGCGTGCCAGGTATTGGTGTGCCAGGTATATGTGGCGCACGGTAGGTATGCCCTGGGTGGAAGGGAAACATCGCGCTGTCCCTGGTTACCGGAATGGTGGGGCGCCTTATGGCATCTGGCCAGCGGCGAAAGCCGCGGCGTATAGTCCCTGGGCCAAGTGCCTGGATCGGTGACCGCCTTCTCCGGGACCCGGCGGGGAGTTCCGCTTGACCTGGCAGGCGAGGTAAACCGGCGAATGGCGGCGCACAGCCGCGGCGCCGTTCGGGATCTGGGGACTGGCGCGGATCAAGACGTCGCGCATCGGGCGCCGCGGCGCGCGGCCGCGTCACAGCGAAAGTCCCACGGACTGTCAGACCTTTCTGCTGGAATGCGTACTGCGATGGACCAGCACGTCCCTTCCTACAGTCTGGTCCGCCGGCCTTCGCCGGCGGCGGACCGGCCGCGCCTCGACAACGCTCAGCAGGCGGTGGTCGCCCACCGCGGCGGCCCCCTATTGGTGCTTGCCGGCCCTGGCACGGGCAAGACGACGACGATCGTCGAGGCGGTCACCGACCGGATTGAGGAACGCGGCATCGAGCCGCAGCGGATCCTGGTGCTCACGTTTAGCCGTAAAGCGGCACACGAGCTTCGGGAACGAATCACCGCCAGGTTGCGAAGGACCACACGCGAGCCGCTCGCACTTACCTTCCACAGCTACGCGTATGCGCTGGTGCGAAGGGAATTCACCGCGGCGGAGGACGAGCCGCCGCGGCTGCTTTCTGGACCTGAGCAGTTGCTTGAGGTCAGGCAGATGCTCCGCGGTGAGGCGCAGGACGGCGCGGGGCAGTGGCCCGCGGAGCTGCGGCCGGCGCTCACCACCCGCGGGTTCGCGGAAGAGCTGAGGGACCTCCTGCTCAGGGCGGCCGAACGAGGCCTGGACGGGGCAGGCCTCGCCAGATTGGGCCGTCGTGGCAAGCGAGCGGAGTGGATCGCGGCGGGCGCGTTCCTCGAAAGGTACGCGGCGCGGTTCGATCTCGCGCCCGTGCCCGCGTACGACTACGCGGAGATCATCCGGATAGCGGCGGCGATGCTCACCCGCTCCGCGATCAGGGCCAGGGAGCGCGGCGCCTACGACGTCGTGCTCGTGGACGAGTTTCAGGACACCGACCCGGCGCAGGAGGAGTTGCTGCACGCGCTGGCATCCGGCGGCCGCGAGCTGATCGTTGTCGGCGACCCGGACCAATCGATCTACGGGTTCCGTGGTGCCGACGTTCGCGGCATCCTCGGGTTTCCTGACAGGTTCAGGTCTGCGGCCGGCCGGCCCGCGGCTGTCGTCGCGCTGCACAGCAGCCGCCGCAGCGGAGCGGTGCTGCTCGCGGCTTCCCGCCGGGTGGCCGCCCGGCTTCCGGCGTTCCAGAGCGCAGCGGGCACCGCCGATGGCCGGCCCGGTCGCCACGGGCCCAGGCATCGTGATCTCGTAGCAGTGGGCCCTGCCGCCATCGGCCCTGCCGACAGTTTCGGCCCCGCCGACAGCTTCGGCCCTGCCGACAGTTTCGGCCCCGCCGACAGTTTCGGCCCTGCCGACAGCTTCGGCTCTGCTGACAGCGCCGGCCTCGCTGCTGGTGCGACGACAGGGGCGGCGGCCATGGGCGAGGTGAGGATCGTCGTGGCGGAGAGCGCCAGCCAGGAAGCGGCGGTGGTGGCCGACACGCTGCGCCGCGCGCACCTCGCGGACGGCGTGCCATGGCGCAAGATGGCAGTGCTTGTACGATCGGCCCGACTGCAGGTACCGCTGCTGCGGCGGGCGCTCACGGCCGCTGGCGTGCCCGTGACGGTCGCGGGAGACGAGGTGCCGCTCGTCGGAGAGCCCGCGGTACGGCCGCTGCTGCTGTTGCTCCGCTGTGCGTTGTATCCCGACGCGCTCGACGGGGAGGCCGCCGCGGAGTTGCTCACCGGCCCGTTCGGGGGCACGGACGCGCTCGGCCTGCGCCGCCTTCGACGGGCGCTGCACGCGTTGCGTGCGAGCGAGGCTGAGGATGCGGCCGATCCGGCGCCCGCCCAAGTACCGCCCGCAGAAGCGCCGGCGCAGGCGCCCGCAGAAGCGCCGGCGCAGGCGCCCGCTGAAGCGCCGGCACACGCGCGGGCTGAGCCACCGGCCGCCGGTGACCTCCTTGTGGCCGTCCTCAGGGATCCTCGTGACCTGATCCTGGTCGCGCCTCGTGTTCGCGAGCCCGCGCAGCGCATCGCGGCACTGCTCGGCGCCGCGCGGCAGGCCATAAACGATGGCGGCAGCGCGGAGGACGTGCTGTGGTCGCTGTGGGAACAGTCAGGGCTGGCGGCACCCTGGCAGGCGGCTTCGGCCGAGGGTGGCGCACGCGGCGCGACCGCGGACCGCGATCTGGACGCGGTACTCGCGCTCTTCGATGCCTCTGGCAGGCATACTGAACGGCTGCCGCCCGGGGCGCCCGGCCTGTTCCTCGAGAGCCTTACCGGTCAGGAAATCCCTGGTGACACCCTGGCCGAACGTGCTGCGACGGGCGACGCGGTCCGCGTGCTTACCGCGCACAGGTCCAAGGGCCTGGAGTGGGACGTCGTCATCGTCGCCGGAGTACAGGAGGGCACCTGGCCGGATCTGCGCACGCGCGGTTCACTGCTCGGGGTGGACGAGTTTGTCGAGGTCGCGGCGGGTTCGCAGCTCGCGACCTCGGAGGCCGCAGCCGTCGCCGCGTCCTACAAGCTGCTCGCCGAGGAACGGCGGCTCTTTTATGTCGCGGTTACGCGCGCGCGCCGAAAGGTCGTGGTCACCGCGGTCGGCGGCGACGACACTGCGGAGCGCCCGTCCCGCTTCCTGCGCGAACTGGCCGGTGACGACGTCCCGATAGAACACGTCGCCGGCACCCAGGCGCGCTGGTTGTCACTGCCGGCCCTTGTCGCAAGCCTGCGGGCCGCCGCCGCCGATGTCACCAGGCCTGCTGAGCTGCGCAGGGCGGCGGCGGTCCGGCTTGCCGAGCTTGCGGCCGCGGATGTGCGCGGCGCACACCCCAGCCAGTGGTACGCGCTCACGGAGTTGTCCGACGCCAGCCCGGTCACCGGTGCGGGAGAGATCGTCCGGCTGTCGCCATCGCAGGCAGAGTCATTCACCGCATGCGGGCTGCGCTGGCTGCTCGAGGCGGCCGCAGGCGCGCGCTCTGCCGACGTGGCAAGGAATCTGGGCACGGTGATCCACGCTGCGGCCGTGCTCGCCGCGGCCGGCGCGGCGGACGACGAGATCGGGACGCGGATCGACGAGGCGTGGCGGCATCTGGATTTCGGCAGCGCCTGGTACGGGGAGAAGCGGCGCGAGGACGCGCACCGAATGGTCCGTCGTTTCCTCGACTGGCACCAGGCGAACCCGCGCAAGCTCGCAGGAACCGAGGAGGCGTTCCATATCCAGGTGGGCCGGGTCGAGATCACCGGGCGGGTGGACAGGCTCGAAGAAGACGACCAGGGCCGTGCCGTGATCGTCGACCTGAAGACCGGCGCAGGCAGGCCAGCGGACGACGAGCTTGACCGCCATCCGCAGCTCGGCGTGTACCAGCTCGCCGTGCTGCTCGGGGCGTTCGAGCGATTCGGGCTCACCGAGCCGGGTGGCGCCGAGCTTGTCCAGGTCGGCAAGGCCGCGCTGACCGCGAGGGCGCGCGTACAGCGGCAGCGCGAGCTGGCGGCGGACCCCGAGCCTGACTGGCCACGTGAGCTCGTCGACGCGGTGGCCGAAGGCATGGCGGGTCCTGTCTTCAACGCAACGGTCAACCCGGGCTGCCGTACCTGCCCGGTGGCTTCATGCTGCCCGGTGCACGACCGCGGCGGCCAGGTGACCCCGTGAGTGGGCCGGCTGGCGGCGGCGTCCGCTACAGCCCGGCGCAGCTCGCGCGGCTGCTCGGCCTGCCGGAACCGACCACAGAGCAGGCGACGGTGATCGGCGCCCCGCTGCGCCCGATGGTCGTCGCGGCGGGCGCGGGATCTGGCAAGAGCGAGACGATGGCCGCACGGGTCGTCTGGCTGGTGGCGAACGGCCTTGTCCGACCAGAACGGGTGCTCGGCCTCACCTTCACCCGCAAAGCAGCCGCGGAACTCTCCGAACGCGTCAGGCGCAGGCTCGACGGCCTGCGCGCGGCCGGCTTGAACTGGGCCGAGGCGAGCACGGGGCAGGCGAGCACGGGGCAGGCGAGCACGGGGCAGGCGAGCACGGGGCAGGCGAGCACCGGGCAGGCGAGCACCGGGCAGGCGCACGGCGGCGGCGACACCGACGATCTGCTCGCTGGCGAGCCAACGGTGTGCACCTACCACGCTTACGCGGGTCGCCTCGTCGCCGATAACGCCCTGCGCGAGGCGCTTGAACCGTCGCTGCGGCTGATCACGCCTGCGGTGCAATGGCAGATCGCGGCCAAGGTGGTCGCCGGTTATGACGGGCCGGTCGACAAGATCTCCTGGACGCCAGGTTCTGTCACGGCCGCGGTACTCGAATTGGCCGGCGAGATGGCCGAGCACTTGCGCACCGCGGCCGAGATCTCTGCCGTTGGCCAGCGGCTCGCCGAGCAGGCCGCGGCGCTTCCCGTCGGTCGCGGCGGCAGGCTGCCCGCCGCGACCGCGAAGATCCTCGCGACCCAGCAGACGCGCGAGCAACTGCTGCCGATGGTGGCGGCCTTCGACGCCGCCAAGGCGGCCCGCGAGGTGATGGACTACGGCGATCAAATTCGCCTGGCAGCCAGGATCGCGGTTCGCCACCCAGCGGTGGGTGCGGCCGAGCGCGCCCGCTATCAGGTGGTACTGCTCGACGAGTACCAGGACACCAGCCACGCGCAGCTTGTCCTGCTCCGGGCGCTTTTCTTCGGCGGTCACCCGGTCACCGCCGTCGGTGATCCCTGCCAGTCGATCTACGGCTGGCGCGGCGCGAGCGCGGGCAACCTGCGCCGATTCCGTTCCGACTTCGCGACCGGGTCGGGGCGCGCCGCCCAGACGCCGTTGCTGGCAGCGTTGTCCACGAGCTTCCGCAACAGCGAGCGGATCCTGGACGTGGCCGCCGCCCTGCAGGCCGATCTGCGCGCAGAGGCCGCGGAGGTCCCGCGCCTGATGCCGGCGCAGGAACGGGCCGGGCGTGGCATGACCGCCTGTGCCCTGCTTCGCACCGCTGCCGATGAGGCCGCCTGGGTTTCCGAACGGCTGACGCGGTTGCTCACCCTTCCGCCGGGTGTCGCGCCCGACGGACGGCGGTGGCCGGACGGGCGTGACGACCGGGTGCGCCCGTCCGATGTCGCGGTGCTCTGCCGCAAGCGCACCCAGTTTCCCGCACTGCGCCGCGGCATGGAGGACCGCGGTATCCCGGTGGAGGTGGTCGGGCTTGGTGGCCTGCTGACCGTGCCCGAGGTCCAGGATGTGGTGGCGACGCTGCGGGTGCTGCACGATCCCGCGGCGTCAGACGCTGTCGCCCGGCTGCTCACCGGGCCGCGCTGGCGGATTGGCCCGGCCGACCTGGTCGCCCTGGGCCATCGGGCCAGGGAACTCGCCCGCCAGGCCGCCCGGCCCGGCGCGAGCGGCGCGGGGGAGCGACGGGGCAGCCCCGGTGCAGCTGCCAGCCCGCGCGGCGGTGCCAGCCAACCGAGTGTCGGCCCCGGTGCAGCTGCCAGCCCGCGCGGCGGTGCCAGCCCGCGTGAGCCGTTCGGGATCGATCCGGTGAGCGAAGCGATCGCCGACCTGACGGCCGAGCCGGCCAGCCTGGTCGAGGCGCTCGATGATCTGGGCGATCCGGGCGGGTATTCGGATGCTGGTTACGAGCGCCTGTCCGCGCTCGCGGGCGAACTCCGGATGCTCCGCGGCCAGGTCGGGCAGCCGTTGCCCGATCTGGTACTTGACGTCGAGCGGGCGCTTGCGCTGGACATCGAGGTGGCCGCGCGGCCGGGAGCCCATCCCGGGGCTGCCCGCGCGGACCTCGACGCGTTCGCCGACGCGGCGGCGGCCTTTGCGGGCGACGAGGAGCAGCCCACGCTCGGCGCGTTTCTCAATTACCTGATCGCCGCCGAGGCCGAGGAGTTCGGTCTGGAGGCGGGACGGGTGGGGGAGACCGACAGCGTCAAGCTGATGACGGTGCACGCCGCCAAGGGATTGCAGTGGCCGGTGGTGTTCGTGCCGGGACTGTCCGCGGGCGACCGGGCTCAGCTGTTCCCAGCCAAGCCACGGGTCTCGCCCCGGTGGACGGACAATCCGCGCAAGCTGCCTTTCGTGCTGCGCGGTGACGCGATCGACCTGCCAGGGCTGGTCGGTCTCGACACGCCCGCCGTTGACGCGTTCACCGCCGCAGCCAAGGAACGGGACCTCCGTGAGGAGCGCCGCCTTGTGTACGTGGCCGCGACCAGGGCGGCGTTCTGGCTGGGCTGCTCCGGCTATTGGTGGGGCGACGCGCTCGCACCGCTGGGACCTTCTGTGTTCCTATCCGAGGTGCGGGCGGCGTGCGCGGCGGGAGCGGGGCGGGTGTGGTCCTGGGAGCCCGCGCCCGCCGAGGACGCGCAGAACCCGGTGCTGGCTGACACGCCCGCGGCGCCATGGCCCGCTTCGCCGTCAGGCGCGAGATATGAGGCCACCGTGGCTGCCGCGGCGATGGTGAAGCGCGAACTCACGGTGCTGTCGTGTGCTGGCATCACAGATCCCGCTGGGACCACAGATCCCGCTGGGACCACAGATCCCGCTGGGACCACAGATCCCGCTGGGACCACAGATCCCGCTGGGACCACAGAGCCCGCTGGCACCGGAGAGCTCAGTCAGGCGGACGGGGAACTGGTCGCAGCCTGGTCACGTGACGCCACCATGCTTCTCGCCGAACGCGCAGCCCGACGCGGCCATGCCGCCATCCCGGTTGAGTTGCCATCACGTTTGTCCGTCTCCTCGCTGGTCTCGCTCGCCGCCGATCCGGCTGAGTTCGCCCGCTGGATCCGGCGGCCCATGCCGCGCCCGCCGGCTCCGCAGGCCCGCCGTGGCACGGCCTTCCACCGCTGGCTGGAAGCCAGGTTCGGGCAGCAGCACCTGATCGATCCCGACGACCTTCCAGGAGCGGCCGATGAGGGGGCGGAGGCCGTGGACGGCGAGCTTGATGTGCTGCGTGCACGCTTCGAATCGGGTGAGTGGGCGTCCCGGGTGCCCGTCGAGGTCGAGGTGCCGTTCGAGACGTTGATCGGTGACCGCCTGCTGCGCGGCCGGATCGACGCCGTCTTCGCCGACAGCGGCGACGGCATCTTTGACGTGGTGGACTGGAAGACGGGCCGGCCGGCGCGGACCGGCGCCGAGAAACGCGCGGTGGCAGTTCAACTGGCCGCATACCGGGTGGCCTGGGCTGGCCTCGCCGGAGCGCCCACGGAGCGGGTCAGGGCAGCGTTCTACTACGTCCGTGAAGATCTGACGGTCCGCCCTGCGGATGTGCTTGACGCGGCTGGACTTGAAGCGCTGATCGCTTGCGTGCCGCCAGCGGGCCGCGCCTGACGCCCTCGGCTATGCCGGCGTGCCCGCGTGGCGGGCCCGATCGGCCACCGGCTGACGTGCGGCGGGGGCGTTCTCGGCCTTTGGGTGAGGGCGCCTACCCCAGATGCATGAGGAACAGGGGGGGCCGCGATGACAGAGTCGGTTGCCGATCAGGAAGGGACGAGGGGCACCTTTGCTTTCTGCAGGTGCAGGAAGGGCCGATGACCCCCGGCGGCGACGAAATGTCTCCGCACAGGCCGACGGAAGAGGAGCCGCTGATGGAGCCGTGCCGCGATGTCTTTGACCTCTTGGACAACGCGGTCGCCCGCATCACCGACTCCGCGGTGGCGCAGCGGCGGCACCGGTCCTGGCGCACCGCGGGAAACGTCGTGCTGGCGAACGGGCGCACCAGCTCAGATGCCGGTTTCGGCGAGCAATTGGCACAAGGTTTCCGAAGAACGTGCGGGTGGTGAGGGTGGTCACCGCCGCGGGCCCACCGCTCCGCAATCAGGCCGCTGGCTCGCCGCGGCGCGGCGGGGAACGCTGCCCAGACGGGCGGGAAGCTGATCGGATTGCCGCTGCCGCCTGGCAGTCAAGGTCCGCGCCAGCTCCGCGGCAGCCAGGCGCCGGTACGCCGGTCACCGGCGCGCTCGGCACCGCCGAGAGCACCGCACCGGCCGGCCCAGGCGCCGCACTCGACCCGGCCGTGGAAAGGCAAATCTGCGAGCTCTACAGCGCGCATTATCAGTCGCTCGTTCGCCTCGCCGCGCTGCTGGTCCGCGACGCCGCAACGGCGGAGGAGGTTGTGCAGGACGCGTTCCTGGCCATGCATGTCGGCTGGCGTCGGCTGCGCGACATCCGTAACGCCCCGTCGTATCTACGCCAATCGGTCGTCAACAGGTCCAGGTCGGTCCTGCGGCACCGCGCCATTGTGGATAAGTACGCGCAGAAGCCGCTGCCGGATGAGGCGCAGAGCGCCGAGCAAGCAGCGACTACCCTCCTGGAGCGTTCCGCTGTCGTGGCCGCGCTACGCGGGCTGTCCGCCCGCCAGCGTGAGGTGCTCGTGCTGCGATACTACGCGGACCTTTCCGAGGCCGATATCGCAAAGGTTATGGGTATCAGCCGGGGCACGGTGAAATGCCACACGGCGCGCGGTATGTCCCTGCTTCGCGCGGCCCTGGAAGAGCCGCCATGACGCACGCCGCGGCGACTGCGCCAGCGGGCTCAGCCTCAGGATCGGTTCTACTGCGTTCACAACGTTCCGGTCGGGCTGCACCTGCCCGGCCATACCAACTGCCGCAGGCCTAAGTGGCGCGGTCCAGCGGGCAGTGGAAGAGCCCGGGGACGGGCGGGGACCGACCCCTCGGGATGAGAACGCACTCATGCATCTGAACGAGGACCGCAGCGAGCCCGCCCCGCATGGTGGACGGGTGGACGTCCTGCGGTTGCTGCTCGTCGATGACCATCTGATGTTCACGGAGGTGCTGGCATCCCGGCTGTCCGCCGCTTCGGATCTGTGCGTGGCCGGCCGGTGCGCCACGCTCGACCCGAACCTGATCGACATCGTCCGTGGCCTGCGACCCGATGTCATCACGATCGAGGTCGAGCCACTTGGCTCCGCCGTCGGCGAGGTGGTGCAGCGGCTGAGGGCAGCTGGGCCGACCGCACACGTGGTCGTGCTGAGCGCTGGCCACGACGTCGCCCGCGCGGTGGGTGCCGCAAGGGCCGGCGCGGCTGGCTGGGTAGCAAAAGAGCAGGGAGCAGCGGAGCTAGAGGCGGTCGTGCGCGGCGCGCCCCGTGGTGACTCCTGGTTCCCACCGGAAATGCTCGGCGAGATCCTGCGCGAGCTACGGGCCGACGTTGACCGGGCCAGGGACAATTCCGACTCGCTCACCATGCTCAGCCCACGTGAACTGGACGTGCTGCTCAGCATGGTGGCTGGTAAGGGAAGCCGGCAGATCGCCGAACAGCTCCTGATCTCGAATCACACGGTGCGCACCCACACCCGCAACATCTTCGCCAAGTTGGATGTGCGCAGCCGCCTCGAGGCAATCAATGTGGCGCTCGCGGCGGGGCTGGAGCCGGACGTAGTGTGCGTGATGCCCCCCGCCGCGGATCGCGACCGTCGTTACCGGGGTGGAGGGCGGCGCGGGCGCGCTCGCCCTACCCGGGGGAGTTGACTGCGACACCGCCACTGGGCGTCTCCATCTCGCGCCCGGGTGGCGACCCGCCAACGCTTTGCGGTGGGTGCAGGGTAATGGTGCTCGCAGCTCAGCGGGCGCCGGCCCCGAGTAGAGATACTCGACCTCGGACGGTGCGCTGCTGCGGCGCGCCCCGCTGCGCCGTGCCCTGTGGTGCCGCGCCGCGAGACGAAGGAGGCAACCGCTCATGGACGCGCGGGATTATGTCGAGGCACACGCCGGCGAGTTCTTCACGGCTCTCAAGGACTGGCTGGCGATCCCTTCCATTTCGGCTGATCCCGCGCACCATGGCGACGTGGCTCGGTCCGCGGACTGGCTGGCTGAGCATCTTCGGCGGACCGGTTTCCCGATCGTGGAGATCTGGCCAGCCGGTGAAGCGGGCGCGCGTGGCTTGCCGGCCGTGTACGCGGAATGGCCGGCGGCTGAGCGCGCGGCCGGGCGGCAAGGGGATGAGCCTGCGCTCACCGCCGTGGTGTACGGGCATCATGACGTGCAGCCCGTGCAGCCGCTGGACGAGTGGGATGTCGACCCGTTTACACCTGTGGAGCGCGGACAGCAGCTGCTTGGCCGTGGCGCCTCCGATGACAAGGGGCAGGTCCTGTTCCATGCGCTCGGCGTCCGGGCCTGTCTCGCCGCGTCGCCGCACGGAAAGAGGTCGGCGCCGCCTGTTACCCTCAAGCTGCTCATCGAGGGTGAGGAGGAGTCGGGCTCGCCGAACTTTGCCGGGTTGCTCCGCCGTCACCGCGCCAGGCTCGGCTGCGACGTGATCGTCGTCAGCGACACTACGATGTGGGCAGCGGACGTCCCGTCCATGTGTACGGGTACGCGGGGCATGATCGACGCCCAGATCGACCTTTACGGCCCGGACGCCGACCTGCATTCCGGCTCGTTCGGCGGTGCGGTGCCGAATCCGCTGCACGCTTTGGTGGCGCTGCTCGCCGGGCTGCACGACGAGCGTGGCCGGGTCATGCTGCCCGGTTTCTACGACAATGTCGTCCCGATTTCAGCTGAGGAACGTGAACTGCTCGGCCGGCTGCCGTTCGACGAGAGGGAGTGGCTGGCTACCGCGGGCGGCAGCCGGGCCACCGCGGGCGAGTACGGCTACTCCACCTTGGAGCGCATCTGGGCGCGGCCGACCGCGGAGATCAACGGCATGTGGGGCGGGCACACAGGCGCTGGGTCGAAGACGATCATTCCGCGGGAGGCCCACGCGAAGGTGTCCATGCGACTGGTGGCCAACCAGGAGCCCGCCGACGTCGACGCCGCCCTGCGTGCGTACATCGAAGCGAACACGGCGCCTGGCATCGAGGCCCGGGTGACGTTCGGCGGGCCTGGCGTGCGGCCGTGCTTCTCCGACACCGGCTCACCCGCGGTGCGGGCCGCACGCGGCGCGATGCGGCGGGCGTTTGGGCAGGAGGTGCTGTTCACCCGTGAGGGCGGTAGTGGGCCGGAAGCCGACCTCGCGGGCATTCTGGAAGCCCCGCTGGTGTTCATGGCGGTCGGGCTGGGCTCAGACCGGATCCACGCGCCTAACGAGAAGGTAGAGATGCCGCTACTGCTCAAGGGCGCCGAGGCCGCCGCTTACCTGTGGGATGAACTCGCCGCCATCGGCAAGGCTGGGATCGCATAGGTGGCGATAGCTGCCGGGTGCGCGGTCGCGTGGTGTTGGCCGCACCCGGGCGCGGCCGGCCCGGTCGGCCCGGCTGGTGACCGGATCCGGATGAGCGGGCCGGCCAGCGGTCTGATGAGCGGTCTGATGAGCGAAACGTGGTGAATGGCTTGGTGAGCGGGAACGACGGCCCGATGACCCTCGGTCGCCTTGCCCTTGCTCGTGGCACATTGGACCGGGTAGCCCACCTACGGACCGACACGCGCTGGCTGGCGCAGGCGTGGGCGGATCCCCGCACGCGCGTCCTCATCGTCGAGGACGGACGGGCTCTGGTGCGGTTCTGCGGCGGCGACGGAAGCTCTGGGGGCGCGGGCGAGGCCGGCGGCGACGAAAGCTCAGCGGGCGCAGACGCGGGATCAGGCGAGGGAAACCCCGAGGGCGCGGGCACCGCCGAGCTGGTTCTCTTGTCACCAGCGGAAGCGCCGGCGTCACCAGCGGAAGCGCCGGCGTCATCAGCGGAAGCGCTGGCGTCATCAGCGGAAGCGCTGGCGTCATCAGCGGAAGCGCTGGCGTCATCAGCGGAAGCGCCGGCGTCATCAGCTGAAGCGCCGGATGGCGCACGGATACTGCTCGGCGTCGATGCCGACGGCATCGCGTATTTCGCCGTGCTCGGCCCGCTGCCGGATCCAGGCTCGCTTTCCGGGCCTGGTCAAGATTCCGCAACCGGGTCCGTGCGCTCCGGGTCCGTGCGCTCCGGGGCCCTGCGCTCCGGGGTGGTGCTCTCCGGGCTGCGGCAGGCCGGGGCGCTGCTGGGTGACAGGGATGCTGGGCTGTTCACGCACGCGGTCGCGCTCGCCAACTGGCACGCCACGCATAAGCATTGCCCGACGTGCGGCGCCCGCACCCGGCTGGCCACGGCGGGCCACACCCGGGTGTGCCCGCGCGATGGAAGCGAGCACTTCCCGCGCGTGGATCCGGCCGTGATCATGCTCGTGCTCGATTCGGCCGACCGCTGCCTGCTGGCCAGGAACCAGAAGTGGCCGCAGAAGCGGGTGTCGATCCTCGCCGGTTTCGTGGAGCCTGGGGAGTCGGTCGAGCAGGCGGTAGCCCGCGAGGTGCGCGAGGAGGTTGGCGTTTCCGTCGCTGACTTCCGCTATCTCGGCAGTCAGCCGTGGCCGATGCCGCAGAGCCTCATGCTGGGGTTCTCCGCGCGCGCGATCGCCGACGAACACAGCGATCAGTCCATCCGCGTCGACGACAATGAGATCGCCGAGGCGCACTGGTACAGCCGCGATGAGCTGCGGGCCGCGATCGAGGCCGGCGATATACGACTGCCGCCGCCCGTCTCGATCGCGCACCGGATTATCGAGGCGTGGTTCGGGGCCCCGCTGCCGCGCGCCTGGTGACCACCCCGGCCGTCGGGTGAGTGGCGAGCGGCCGCTGCGGCGGACCGGGTAACCACCTAAAGGGCCTGTCTGGAGTCGTGATCAATACGGTCTGATTCGGACCCGAGCGTCACGCCGGGCTGGTAAAACGCTCAGGTGACGCGACGTGAACTGAGCGATGACGAGTGGGAACTGATAGAGCCGTTCCTGCCGATCGGACGTTACGGCCCCTTCCCGCAGCACCTGCGCGAACAGTTTGAGGGCGTCATCTGGCGACGCCCGCGAGCTACATAGGCGGGGCTCCAGCTACGCGGATCCATCATCTGGATGCGCAGCCTCAACCTGGGGCCGCGCGACAGCGCACGTCAGACCAGGGAGGCGTGCAATCGTCAGAGGACCGTCACGCGGGTCGCTTCCTGCTTGCCTTGGGCGAAACCTGCACGGGCGGCGGGGACGCGGGTCGCCGGATCCATCTGGTTCGTGCCCATCGCGGCTCGGGAATCGGCGTCCGGTGTGATCACCTTGACGCGGCTGCCCTGCTTGCGCAGGGCCTCGACCTCGCTTGCCAGGTTCGTGCCCCATTCCGGGTCTCTGCGCAGGCCCTCGAACTGGCCTGCTTGCGGTGGTGTCTGGCTCCATCCGCCGAACGGCGAGAGCACCACGACGTTCGCATAGCCCGAGGCAAGGTCGGCGTTTTCGCCGGAGCGCACGCCACCGTTGATGTAGCGAGTGCCGTTGCAGCCCCACCACCACCGAGAACCAGGCCAACATTGTGAACCATAGGTTTCGCCTTCTAGGAGTGCCTTGTTGTCGAGGCGCTCCCGGCGATACCTACGTCAATCGCCCGACCGTGACGGCAAGAGGGAGCACCCACATCGATACAGCGTTCATGGGTCTCACCTCCTCGGACGGTGTCACGGTCGACTGCAAGCTACCAGCCCGACGCGATACCGACTAACCCTTTTTCCCGCCACGTGATCACGACTCCAGACAGGCCCTTTAACCGGCCTGCCCAAGATCCCTAATGGCTTGCGCGATGCCTACTCCGGGCGCCGGAATGATCGCGACAACCGGGGTGTCCAGGCCATGCGCGTGGTACGCCGCGATGCGCTCCCTGCACGCCGATGGTGTGCCATGCACGATCAAGTCATCGACAACGTCATCGCTGATCTCGTTCACTGCCCGCTTGCGGTCACCGGCTGCCCATGCGGCCTGCATCGGGGCGAGCGCGTCCGCCCTGCCGAGCCAGGCCTGAAACGCGGCGTAGACGGGCACAGTGAGATAGCTCGCGATCAGGCGCCGTCCGATGCCACGGGCGACCTCAGCGTCAGCGGTCGGACACACGAATACCCGGGCAATGACCTCGGGTCCTGGGCCCGACACCTCGCGCACCCGCCGGATGTCGGTGGGGGAGAGCCAGTTGGTAATGACACCGTCGGCTTCGGCTGTCGCCAGTTTGATCATGCCAGGGCGCAGTGCGGCCAGGGCGAGTGGGGGAGGCGGACAGGGCGCTGCGTCCAGCCGGAACCCGCGCACGGTGAACGTCTCGAATTCCTCGGTCACCTTCTCCCCGGCGAGCGCTGCGCGCAGGAAGCGCAGCATGTCACGTGCCCGCTGGTAGGGCTCCACCAGCGGGATACCGTTCCACTGCTCGACCACTGCAGGGGACGATGTGCCGATCCCAAGCACGAAACGCCCGGGAGCGAGGCTTTCCAGCGTCGCAGCACTCATCGCAAGCAGGCCGGGACCGCGCGTGTAAATCGGCACGATGGCGGTGCCAAGCCGCAGGGTGGGTGCCCACTGGCTGGTCAGCGCCAGTGGCGTGAAGGCGTCGGTGCCGCTGACCTCCGATGACCACACATCGGTGTAACCGAGATCGCTGAGACCGGCCACGATGTCACGCTGGTCGATGATCGGTATCTGCGGCAGCGGGAGGGTTATGCCCCAGCGCTTCATCCGCTCGGTCGCTGCCATGCCGGTTCCTCCTTCGCGCCGCGCTGCGGTCGTGTCCCCGTGGCGCCTTGCGGCGCGGGTGCGCTGCGCCGGGTCTGATGGCGGCTCCGATCCTACGGCGATAAACGTCGCCGCACCTCGAGCGGGCTGGCGCGGCTGGGACCGCTAGGTGGCACCCGACCCTCTAGGGCCTCAGTGCCTTATAGGGTTTGCGCCATGGGGGAGCGTGAAGATCTCGACGCCTTGTCGTCGCGCGAGTTGCACGACCGGGCCGTGCATCGGGCGGTGCGACATCTGGACGTCGGCTTCCTGTGGAAACTGCTACGCGAAATTCCCGCGGCGGAGGCCGCGGAGGGTCACGAGGACGTCGCAACCGGCGATGCGATCAAACTCAGCGCACTGATCTCCGATGCGCTCGCGTCCGGCGAGGGTGACGTCGCCGAGGGGCTGCGCCCGCTCTACATCAGCTACCTGGAAGAACACGGCGGCTGATCGAAGCGACTCCGCCGCCCGGGCGACGGCACAGCGCGGGCGACGGCACAGCGCGGGCGACGGCACAGCGCGGGCGACGGCACAGCGCGGGCGACGGCACAGCGCGGGGAACGCTACCAGCCACGCGCAGCGGTCCAGCGGCAGCGGTCCAGCGGCAGCGCTCCAGCGGATCAGATCAGGCCGAACGCGAGCGGCGGCGTGTGGTCGACGGCTTCGGCTGCCGCGCCAGCTCCTTGGCGACGGGCAGCAACGGGTTCGTAACGTTCGCCACTACCTCTTCGGCGAGTTCCTGAACCCGGCGCCCTCGCGACCGTGCGGCGCTGCGGAGCATTTCGAAAGCCTGCCGCGGCGGCACCCGGTACCGTTCGGTCAAGATCCCGATGGCCTGCTCAACCCGCACCCGGTTCGCGAGCGCATGCTCGAGTTGCACGATCGTCATCTTCAGCCGTGCGGTCTGCGCGTCGCCCGTGTCGCCCGCGTCACCCGAGTCGGTGGCGCCGTCCCGGCCCCCGCGTGGCCGCGTCGATGACGGCAGTTCGCTAACCAGCAGGTCGGCGAACACCATAGCGCTCACCAGATCAGGCAATTCCTCTTCGCCGACGCGCCACCCGCCGGTTGTCCTGTACACCGCCGCCGTGCGCTTCCCCTCGCCGCTGGCAGCGCGCGTCGTGTCGTTGGTGACCGCGTCCCCACGGGTCCGCGGGTCTACCGGGTCCCCGTGGGTATGCTCGTCCGCAGGCGCGTTCGGTTCGAGTGGCGCATGGTCGGCCGCGCGATCGGCCGCCGCGCCCGCGTCGGCTGACCTGGCCGCACCCGATGCGCCTGAGCTGGGCGCGGCGCCCGCGGCAGGCGTTAGGGGGCTTTTTCGGTTCATAAGCAGCTTGCCAGCGCGTTCATCCGGTCGACGACCTGGGCGGCGGAGGGGTTGGTGAGCGCACTGCCGTCGTCGAAGAGCACCGTCGGCACGGTCTGGTTACCGCCGTTCACGGTCATCACGAAATCGGCGGCACCCGGATCGGTCTCGATGTCAACCTCGACGACCTCGATCCCCTTGCGCGCGAGCTGGCTCTTCAGCCGTCGGCAGAACGCGCACCAGCGCGTCGTGTACATCGTCGGGCCCGCCCTCACTGGCCGTCTCCTTCCTCGGCCGCGGCGTCCCCGCGGCTCCGAATGATAACAACACTCACAGCGGTCGCCGGCTTCCCGCCCGTCATCGGCCGGGGCGCACTCTCGTCAGTCGGTCCTGCCATGATGTGCACCATGCCGGACACTATTCTCTCCGCGCTCGATCCTGACCAGCGCGCGGTCGCGGAAGTCGTGCGCGGGCCGGTCTGTGTGCTGGCGGGCGCGGGCACGGGCAAGACCCGCGCCATCACCTACCGGATCGCGCACGCGATCCACAGCGGCGCGGTCGATCCGCGGCACGTACTCGCGGTGACGTTCACCAACCGTGCGGCAGGCGAGTTGCGCACCAGGCTGCGTCAGCTCGCGGGACCCGGATCGGGCGTGGAGCGGGTCCAGGCGCGCACGTTCCACGCCGCGGCACTCCGCCAGCTCGTCTACTTCTGGCCGCGCACCGTCGGCGGGCAGGCACCCAGGGTCATCGACTCGAAGCTGGGCCTGGTGGCAGAGGCGGCGCGGGCACGCCGGCTGAAGCTCGACCAGACGGGGCTGCGCGACGCGGCGACCGAGATCGAATGGGCGAAGGCCGTCCAGTCCCGGCCGGATGATTACGCCGCGGCGGCCGGGCAGGCGGGCCGGGTCCCGCCGGTGCCGGTAGCAGAGATGGCCAGGCTGTTCGATGCCTACGAACGGCTGCGCCGCGACCGGCATGTCCTCGACTTCGAGTCGATGCTCGAGCTGACCGCCGGCATCCTCGCCGAGCACCGGCCCGCCGCTGCCCAAGTGCACGACCAGTATCGCTACTTTGTCGTGGATGAGTACCAGGACGTCAATCCGCTGCAGAAGCTCGTGCTCGACGCCTGGATTGGCGGCAGGGACGACGTGTGCGTGGTCGGCGATCCGAACCAGACGATCTATTCGTTTACCGGCGCGACGCCGGCGTTCCTGACCGGATTCACCGCGGAGTTCCCCGCCGCCGCCGTGATCAGGCTGGTCCGCGACTATCGGTCGACTCCGCAGGTCGTCCGGCTGGCTAACCGGCTGATCGCATCCGCGGGGCGGGGGTCCGCCCAGCCGCGGCCCGCCGGTGCCGAGCTTGTCGCGCAGCGAGGTGATGGCCCGCAGCCGCGGTTCGCGGAGTATCCGGACGAGGAGGCGGAAGCGGCGGCGGTGGCCGCTCAGGCGCGCGCGCTGATCGACGGCGGAATTGCCGCCAGGCAGATCGCCGTGCTTGTCCGCACCAACGCGCAGACGGAAGCGTTCGAGCGCGCGCTGCGGACCGCCCAGGTCTCTTATGCGATGCGCGGCGCGGAGCGTTTCTTCGACCGGCCCGAGGTACGGCAGGCGCTAGTACTGCTCCGCGCGGCGGCCAAGGCCGAGCCGTCCGGCACTCCGGTGGCCGCCGCCTGGCATGTGTTCGCGGGCCTCGGCCTGACCGCGGAGCCACCGCACGGCGGCGGGGCGATGCGGGACAGGTGGGAGTCGCTGGCCGCGCTCGCGAAGCTCGCCGCGGATCTGTTCGGCGACCAGCCGGAGGCTACCCTCGCTGACCTCGCATCCGAACTCACCCAGCGCGCGTCGCTGCAGCAAGCTCCCGCGCTCGACGGTTTGACGATCGCGTCCTTGCACGCGGCCAAAGGGCTGGAGTGGGACGTCGTGTTCCTGCCCGGGCTCGTCGACGGCGTGCTGCCCATCGTCTATGCGAAAACCCCGGATGCGGTCGAGGAGGAGCGGCGGCTGCTGTACGTCGGGCTGACGCGTGCACGCGAACGGCTGCTGCTGTCGTGGTCGATGGCCCGGTCCCCGGGCGCCAGGCGGTCCCGTCGGCCGTCGCCATTTCTGGAGCCGCTCTTTCCCCGTAACGGCTCACGCGCGGCGGCCCGCCAGGGACGTGCGGACCTGTCTGGCCGCACCTCGCCGCGCGGTCGCTCCGCCGCGACGCTGCCGCGCTGCTCGGTGTGCGGGCGGGGGCTCGGCGGCGCCGCCGAGCGAAAGCTTGGCCGTTGCGAAAGCTGCCCGGCGCACCGCGACGAGATGCTGTACCACCGGTTGATCCAGTGGCGCGCGGCAACGGCGCGCGAGCGCAGCATTCCCGCCTACGTGGTCTTCACCGACGTGACCCTGCAGGTGATCGCCGAACGGCAGCCGCGCAACGAGGCAGAACTTGTAGTGGTGCCCGGGGTCGGCCGGGCCAAGGTGGACAGGTACGGCGCGGAGGTGCTTGACCTGTGCAGGAATCATGTCGTTGGGTGAGCGCGTTGGGCGCCGCCTGCTGAGCCCGCTGCCCAATGCGGGCGTGGCTTGACGTCAGCGCCGCGGATCGCAGGTGCTGTAGCCCACGATCCGCGGCACTGGTAAATGTGGGCGGGAGGACGATTGATGAGCAAGGCCCTGGATGATCTGCTCGATCTGCTCGATCTTGAGCAGATCGAGGTGAACATCTTCCGCGGTCGCAGCCCGGACGAGCGCGTGCAGCGCGTATTTGGCGGCCAGGTCGCCGGTCAGGCGCTTGTCGCTGCCGGGCGCACGGTTCCAGCGGACCGTCCCGTGCATTCGCTGCACGCGTATTTCATCCGGCCGGGAGATCCTTCCGTGCCGATCGTCTACCTGGTCGACCGGGTGCGGGATGGCCGGTCGTTCACCACCCGCCGGGTTTCCGCGGTCCAGCACGGGAAGGTGATCTTCACGCTTTCCGCGTCCTTTCACCATCCCGAGCCAGGCCCCGAGCATGCCGTGCCCATGCCGCGGGTGCCTGCGCCGGATCAACTTCCGTCGCTGAGTGAGCGCCTGGAGAAGGCGTTCGGGTCGTCGGCTGACGCGTTCTTCCGCAATCGCCCGATCGATATCAGGTTTGTCGGCCCGCTCACCCATGAGGCACAACGGGATCCAGCGCTGCGTGCCATCGAGAGCGTTGTATGGCTGCGGGTCGACGGTGACCTGCCGGATGACCCGATGCTGCACGTCTGTCTGATGACGTACGCCTCGGACATAACTTTGCTCGACTCCGTCCTGCTCGCACACGGCCTGTCGTGGCTGGACGGCCGCACCACCGGGGCCAGCCTGGATCACGCGATGTGGTTCCACGGGCCGTTCCGTGCGGACAGGTGGCTGCTTTACGCGCAGCAGACGCCGGTGACCGCCGGAGCGCGCGGCCTGGCCCGCGGCCAGGTCTTCACCCAGGACGGCCAGCTCGTTGTCTCCGTCGTGCAGGAGGGGCTGATCCGGATCACCGATGCGTGACCGGAGCCGTCGAGGAGAGCACCGACAAGTAACCGCCTATGGCTCGCGGGCTGCGCACTCAGGCGTTACAACGCGACGCCGCACAAGGTGCGCTCAGGCGTGACCGAACGCCACCGGGGTGGTCATGTTTCAGATTGGCTGCTGTGCTGATTCAGTCCCGTAACGACCGCGAACGGCACAATGTGATCGTGATATGCGTAAGTGATATTCCAGCGAACGGAGATACGCGATGCATCACCGAATATGGGCGCCGGTTGGTTTGGCAGCCGTTGCGTTCCTTGCCGCGGCGTGCGGAAGTTCATCGACTAGTACGGCTGCTTCGAGCAGCCCGTCGGCCACTCCCACCCCGGCCCACTCCGCCAGCACGTCGGCTGCGGTGAAGACCGCGAAGATCGGCACCGTGACAGTGCTCACCAACGCCCAGGGCCGCACGCTCTATTGGTACGGCTTGGACACCGCCGTCGTGTCAAAGTGCACTTCTACGGGGTGCGTCCATCTCTGGCCAGCGGTGAAGGGACCCTTGACTGCCGGCCCAGGTGTTACCGGCAAGCTCGGCACGGTCAAGCTCTCGGACGGTACGGTGCAGGCCACCTACAACGGGCACCTTTTGTACACCTACGTCGGTGATACCTCCTCTGGGCAGGACAGGGGAAACGGGATGTCCAGCGGCGTCTGGCATGCGGTGGCCGTGTCCGTCGCACCCGTCTCGCCGAGCCCGTCGTCGAGCTGACCCGGCGACCGCAGTATCCCGGTTCCTGATCGCTTGCGCGCCTGCTGCGGCAGGTGCGCAGGCGTTCAGGTGCCGCGATGGCTGGTCGCCTGATCGTGGCCACCTGCGCGTCACCGAGCGTGGGCCGGGCGCACTGTCGCGTGTCCGGTCGGCTGGGCATCCATACCCTGGCGGGAGTCTGCCGAGTAGGGAATTTCGCTGAGCAACCCTGGTGAGTTTCGGAGAGCACCATCATCGCCAAATACGAAGCGTGCTCCGCGCCGTCATTTCTTTTCGCCACTTATGAATATGGTTCCCGGTATTCAATGCCAGCCGGGCCTTGCCGACGCCGCCCGCCCCAACACAACACGCACCGACCGTGCGCTATCCGGCGCGCACCACGCCCGCAACGTGCGCAGGTCACTTTCCCGACTGCGTCTTGACTCTCGGGGCGCCTGACCCGCCGGCGGCACGTGTCGTGGCCGCTGGCCGGATCTCTGATCCAGTCGCAGGCGTGATCCGGCTCGACAGCGTTACCTCGGTTCGCAAGGACCGTGTTGGCAAACTGGTCGGCCGTCTCAATCCTGGCACCATGGAACAGGTGACGATCGCGCTCCGCGCGGCTCTGGACCTGTGAAAGCGTCGGTGGCTGCTTCCGTCTGGAGGTCAGCGGTATGAGGGACGTCAGCGACTCGCATTGACGGTCGGCATCCCTTCTCAAGCTGCGGATGCCCCCGCAGATAGGCGGAACCGCACGTCAAAAAAAGGTTGCCGATCCCGCGGACGGTTCCTAGGCTTGTTGTCACGCCCAATTTAGCGTCTCCGCAGGTATCACTGCAGATCTGTACAGAGGGGAGGTGTTCGGAGTGGTCACAGAAGTCTTCACCGCCTCGCGCGGCGTTGTTGGCCTGCCCACGCTGGGCGCCTTCTCCCATGTCTCGGGCGAACTGCGCCCTCGGGGTGTCGGCGTGATCACGGTCGGCACCGGTGCACCGGCGGGCGCCAGCACGGGGGTCGCCAGCACGGTGGTCGCCAGCACGGGGGTCGCCAGCACGGTGGTCGCCAGCACGGTCGTGGCTAACGCTGTGGTAGCGGCTGGCGTGCCAGCGGCCAACGTGCGCGAGCACGTCAATGCCGCGCCGTTCTCCACACCGTCGGCCCTTGGGCAGGCGACTGTCCGCAAGCAGAACACCTATATGACCCGTTTCATCGCCAATGGTGGTGACGCTCCGGGTCCGCATCGATGGAGGGTGCCGGTCTAGACTGACCGGCCTCGAGCTCCTCCAGGCCGCGGACCCGAAAAAGGGTCCGCGGCCTTTGTTATGCCGGGCCACCGTTTGTCGCAGCAGCGACTCGATGACGAGCACAGCAGAACGACAACGAGAGCAAAACGAGCAGAGGAGAGGGGCTGACACCGATGCAGTGGCCCGACACCATCGCCGTCTCTGTGGGAGCGGCGGCGGGGTACGAGGTGGGCCCCGCGGGAGATGCGTTGCGGGGCGAAGGCGGGAGGCTGATCGTAGGCATGGCGGTTGCGGCCGGTGCGTTCAGCGGGCTCGATCTGCCCTGCAGCGAGCAGCCGGACCTATACTTCGCCGAGTCGCCTGCGGATGTGGAGTCCGCGAAGGCGCTCTGCCGCGACTGCCCCGCGCGGCTCGCCTGCCTCAAAGGGGCCGTGGAACGCCGGGAACCGTGGGGCGTCTGGGGCGGGGAACTCTTCCTGCGCGGGGAGATCGTCCCACGCAAGCGGCCGCGCGGTCGGCCGCGCAAGACCGAGGTCGCTGCTTAGGGCATGTTTTGTGGATCTTCGGCGGCGCGGATCGGCGCCGCCCGTATCCACCAAGATCCACGAAACACACCCTAGCCACGACGCGGTCCGCGGACGGCGTGCCGCGAACTAGCTGGGACAAGGAAGTGTTGCTACAAGAACAGCTGGCAAAGACCGGATAAACTCGATGCTCGCGCTGGCCGCGGTC
>Ga0335079_10000734_pt1 | contig 37446 bp, 35 predicted proteins | sample Lox_Sample_33_FD_206719 | JGI IMG/M metagenome (GOLD analysis project Ga0335079, IMG submission 206719) | Soil microbial communities from Loxahatchee National Wildlife Refuge, Florida, United States - Lox_Sample_3.3 | ecosystem: Environmental > Terrestrial > Soil > Wetlands | place: USA...
ATATCCCGGCTGCGTCACCGATCGCCTGATCGAAGTCATGTCAACGCGTAAACAAGTTTTGCCATACCTCGATATGCCGCTACAACATGCCCATCCGAAAACATTATATCGCATGAAGCGTCCATCGAATATGGAATGGGTACGTAGAACGCTGGAAAAGATGCGCGCGGCCATTCCAAATCTAGCGATCCGTACAACGTTTATCGTGGGTTATCCTGGTGAAACCGAAGAGGAATTCCAAACGCTGATGGATTTCGTAAAAGAGACGCGCTTTGACCGCGTCGGTGCGTTTCAATTTTCGTTCGAACCCGGGACGACCTCCGAGCCGCTCGGTGATTCGATTCCATCAAATGTCAAGCAGGAACGCTATCAGCACTTGATGGAACTTCAACAGTCCATCTCGCTTCAGATCAACCAATCGTATGTCGGCAAGACACTGGATGTGTTGATCGAGGGATATGATAATGGGATTTCGATCGGGCGTTCCTATCGGGATGCGCCGGAAATTGATGGCTTGGTCTTAGTTGAGTCAAAGGCAAAAGTCGGTGAGATCGTGCCTGTGAAAATCAGCGGGGCAATGGCTTATGATTTAACGGGAATGACTGCCACCCAACGAGTCACGATCAGCTAAACTTTTACAGTCCTATCCTTTTCTTGAATAAATTAGGCAGCCCGCATGAAAGCGGTGGCACCGAGGATCAATATCGCCAGAATCAAATTGGCGCGTAAAAGCCAGGCTTCGCGCCCCTGCAATTTTGAGGCTTCTTCTTTGCTTGCTTTATCTTTTCTGAGTAACAATCGGCGAATGGTTGGCAGCACATCCCAGGTCTGCACTGCGCTGACCACGATTAACGCTACCACTAAAATATGCTTAACCAGGATGGCGATGGTCCATTGATTGCTTACGGAAAGAAATCCGTTGTAATGGATATTGACGCTCATCTGAAACAAGCCTGTCACGATCAACAAACTGATACTGAGCCATGCCGCGGGTTCCATCCGCTTTTGGATGGCAGTGATTAAGTTCAATTGATCCAACGGATCCAGAGTCCGCGCGGCAGGTAGCACGAGAATGGAGGTCATAACCAAACTTCCCACCAAAGTGACCGCCGCCAGGAAGTGGATCCAAAATGTTAAGGCAAGAGCCCAATCAGGGATGGTAGGCATTTATTTTATGGCGTGGCAACAGGTGGAATAATGATACCGGGTGTTGCGGTCGGCGGGTAGCACTTCTGATATGCTTGGTTGAGGCCCTTGGCTGCTGTCTGGTCCAGGTTTCCGATGGCCTGCGCCGCCTGATATTCTTTGACAGCATCACAAAATCTACTCTGGGAGAAAAGCTGATCGCCGTACCGTTCTGCCGCGAATTGATAACGTTGGGCAGCGGTCATCGTTCCGTCCCACATCGCGGGGTAGGCCGCAAATACTTGAGCCAGTTCGTTGGCGGCTGTGGCCCAATCCAACTGCCAGAAGCTGGCTGCATCGAGGTAAAGCCGCGCACCATCCCGCAATGAACTGGCAGTCTTATCGAGAGGAGCGAAACGTTCTGCCAATGTCAATTCGTAAATGCCGCCTTCGAGGTTTCCCTGTTTCTGAATCAAGTCAACGCCGTAATTGCGAAGTGCATAATAATACATGCCGTCCACTTGGGAGGCATTATAGGATGGATCTTTCTTGCGAAGCTGATCCAATTCTGTCAGGGCATTGGACCAATTGCCGGCTGAGATCAATTGCTGTGCGGTGGCAAACATCGCCTGCTGGTCGCGCACGTCCGGGGTCGGCGTGAGAGTCGGTGTCGGGGTCGCAGTCGGGATGCTCATCACTACCAATATTTTTGCCATTTCCGTTTGTGCACCCGGAAAAGATGGATCGTTCTGGATGATGAAATCGAGGCGTTGTTTCGCATCATCGTAACGCTTGAACTGCTCATCCACCAGGGCCAACTTGAATTGATCTAGCAATTGTTTGTTGACCAATTGAGTCTTGGCCTGGAGGCGTGTGGCAATTGCACTTTCATAACCGCCAAACCCCGCCAAGGCCAGCAAAACGATTACGCCGAGGATGCCGATCAGAATAGCTGGCCAGCGCCGCTTCTTATTAGGTTTGATGGGTTGAGTGTTTTCAATGCTTTCAGACATGCCGGTTATTATACTCTACGGCATTTGGGCTTGCGCTGTTCTCATCCTTTCCTAACTTAAAGAACAAGAGGACTTCTTTATGTACAACGATCAACGCGATAATTGTGCCGACGATCATTCCGAGAATGGCGGTGATCACAGCGCTACCTGGAAGCATCACAGCCAAACCGTAGGCCGCGCTGCCCCCAAATAAAGCGGCGATCAATCCTTTGAATATAACCCCATCCATCTTAACTGGCTCTTTCATTCGAGAATTGAGAATGATCAACATCACGATCGCTTCCACAGTTAAAGAAAGTTCAGCAAGCGCGATCATCGGCGTGCCGATGAACTTAAAGAAGATCAATCCTGAAATTCCAATCACCAAATAAACCAATAATCGTATGGCAACTGTTGCCAATGGCGTCAAGGCTTCCTTGCGCGCGTAGAAAGCGCGTGCGCCTACTTCCTGAAGCGCATATCCGCATAACGTAAGCATATAGACGCGCGTGGTGAATGTCAATAAATTCGTCCCAGCATCATCCAGATGAAAGACGGCGCGCAGCAGCGGATGAATTCCGGCGGCGATGATCGCACCGGCAGGCAGAGTTAACGCGATCAAAACATGGATGGACTTCTCGATGGTTTGACGGAATCCGTTCCAATCGGCGCGCGCCGCGAATTCAGAAAGAGTCGGCAGGATGGCGGTCGCGATGGCCGTCCCAAGCAAAGTCTCTGGCACTTGCATGATCATCCAGCCGTTGGTCAACGCCGAGAATGCGCCGGCCTGCCCGAGCCGCGAGGCAAGGTTGGCACGCGCTATGAACATCAACTGCACGCCGAGCACGGTCAGGACGCGCGGCCAAATCACTTTGAACATCTCGATCAACACCGGGTCGCGGACATCGATGGAGGGAGTCCAGTGAAATTTATATTTGATCAGCCCGGGGATTTGAATGGCGAGATGCAGTGCTGCGCCGATGATGATTCCGTAAACTAATCCATATACACCAAAGCCAAATGCTGGAAGTGTGATCGGCCCTAACGAATACGGTTGGCTCGGAGCTAGAATCGCGGCCCCGAAGATTTGTCCGAGGTTATACATGATGGGAGCCAGAGCTGGCAGGAAGAAATGTTGATTGGCCTGCAAGCCTGCAATCACCAGTCCGCTGATCGAAAAGATGAAAGTCCCGATCAAGTCAACACGCATCAACCCGGCAGTGAGTAGTTGCTCCTGATGGCTAATACCGGGCGCGATCCAGAACTGAACAATGGGTTCGACGAACACAGCGGCCAGCGCGGCGGCAACGCCCGTCACGAGGAAGGCGAGGTTGGCAACGTGCGAGAATAAATCCCAGGCTGCCCGCCGCCCGCGCAGAGTCAGCGCCTGCGTCAACACAGGAATCATCGCCATCGCCAGCGCGCTGCCCGAAAAGACCGCCGCTTCCCAGCTGGGAAGCAGGTCAGCGAAATAGAACGCGTCCAGCGTGGCGGAGAGCTGGAACTGTCGCAGGATGATCGTGGCACGCACGAACGCTAATAACTTATCGAGCGTGAAAAAGAATCCCAGCAAAAGCGTAGTGCGCGAGAGGAAGGAAAGTTTTTTCATGGATAATATTTTGAGATGAGATTGCTTCGCTTCGCTCGCAATGACAAATTAAAACGTTGATTTATATTGCCCGCCGTCGACAGTCAGCATCACGCCGGTGAGATACGATGCGGCAGGTGAAAGCAGGAAGACCGCCGCGTTGGCAAATTCTTCCGGCTTGCCGATTCGTCCGAAGACACTTTTTTGCGCGTCGATGGCAAGTTCCTGTTTGAGCGTGTTGCCGTTCTTTTGAGCGCGGAACGCGGCCAGTTCGCGGATGCGATCCGTTTCAATCGTGCCGGGCAAAATTGAATTGAAGCGAATCCCTTCACTGCCGAGTTCGAGCGCAAGCGTTTTGGTTAATCCAATTGTTGCGAGTCGCACGCTGTTCGATAAGACCAAATTGGGCAATGGTTGTTTGACCGAGTAGGAGGTCATCGTCAGCACGCTGGCAGCTTTCGATTTCCGCAAGTGGGGCAGTGCAGCACGGATGAGTCGCACATGGCTCATGAACGAGAGATTGACTGCTTTCTCCCATGTGGCTTCGTCGAACGATTCGAACGCGCCTGCCGGTGGTCCGCCGGCATTGGTGACCAGCAGGTCGAGTCCGCCCAGAACCTTAACAGATTGCTCGACGAGTTTTTCCGGCACGGATGGATCGCTCACGTCTCCTGAGATGCCGGTCACGGATGCGCCGGTCTCTTTGACAATCTTCTCCGCCGATGCTTTGATCTTATTTTCATCGCGGCTGTTGATCACAACCTTGCATCCTTCTTTTGCAAGAACTAATGCCGTTGCATAACCCAGTCCGCGCGAGGCACCCATGACGAGGGCGCGTTTATCTTTCAATCCTAAATCCATAAAACTCCTTTTTCTAAACACGAAGGACACCAAGTACACAAAGGTTCTAAATCTCTTCCTGCGTGTCCCGTTGTGTACTTCGTGTTTAAATAATTTCTATATTCTCATCAATCACTTGACCATCTTCCCAATTGGCATGAATCCATTTAACCACACTTTGCATATACTGTTCAAGGTGAGTTGCATCATTGCCAATCATCGCGCAACCGATGACAGCTTCCTGCCATTTATCATTCAAATCTATTTCCGCGACGGACACGTTGAACTCGCGCCGCAGACGCGCCATCAGCGGCTTGATTCGTCCGCGCTTTTCTTTGAGCGAGGAACAAACAGGGAGGTGAAGATGGAATGTAATGATGCCCAACATCGTTAAGGAAGATTCAAAGTAACTCTAATTCTTTAGCCTGCTTTTATCCTTGAACTGAATTCTGTCCCATAAACTTCTGTTCCTGATTTAAGTCCTGTGAGAATTCTTTGTTTTTTTATCTCAACAAATATCTTATCTCCGCCTCTTATTCCTAAAAGATCACAAATCTCTTTAGGAACAGTGAATTGTCCGTCTTTGTGATTTTGTGTATCCACTTCGAATGTAATTGAGATTACTTTGGGCTTCATCTGAATTCCTTTCTTTAGATAATTTAATTTAACTTCTTGAGTAAATTTTTGGCAACGAATCGAGACTTGTTTCTGCATGAAGCTCTATAAAGCAATCTTTCAACTCATTGTAACCAGCCGAATACAATGGCAACAATGGCAGACTATCATTGTTGATTGGATTGGCGGCTGTGTGAATGCCTGCCCAAACGAATAGAATATTCTTAGAAAGACCATATATTCTTTCCTCAACAAATTGACCACGAAAACGCTCATTGCTTATAGAAATAAATTTCCGATGCTTGGCTATATTTGATAAAGTGGTGATGTCTTTTAAGTAATTAGGTCCGCCGCGCGGTTGATATTTGAGTTCAATAACACCAATCACTTCCTTGGTGTTGCATATAACTAAATCTGGAAATAACCTTTTGATTTCTTTGCGTGCTTTTATAATGATACACGGTTCGATAAACATACGTCTGTTCTTTGAAAACATTGTGTTGAGCCGTGACCAAAATGATGCTTGTAAACTTCGCTCCGAATTAATACGTTGAATGCAATAATCTTCTGTAATGCATTCATGCCAAGCAGCAATTATTTGTGATTGTAGTAAGCCTCGTTCCTTCATTATATAAGAACCTTTTCCTAAATTTTCGATTTACGTTTTGCCAATTCCGCTTTACAATCCTGCGCATGACTGACATCGAAACCGCCTACAACTCCGCTCTTGATTATCTCTACTCGTTCGTGGATTATAGCCTCAAACATTCGTCCGAGCTTGCCAAAGCTGATTTCAATTTAGATCGTATGCGCGCCCTGATGGCTGAACTTGGCAACCCTGAAGCCAAGTATCCCATTATCCATGTGGCTGGGACGAAAGGCAAAGGCTCGGTCTCTGCATTATGTGCTTCGGCGCTACAAGCTGCCGGATATAAAGTCGGATTATATACATCGCCGCATTTAATGGATTACACTGAACGAATCCAAATCAATGGTCAAGCAGTTTCGCATCAGGGCTTGGTGGATTTGGTTGAACAGATCAAACCGGCGGCGGCAAAGGTTCCGCGGCTGACTACATTTGAGCTTACAACTGCGCTTGGCTTTTTATATTTCGCCCAACAAAAAGTCGACGTGGCGGTGATCGAAGTTGGACTCGGCGGTCGGCTCGATGCGACGAATGTGGTCACGCCGAAGGTCTCTGTGATCACTTCGCTTTCATATGATCACATGGCTGTTCTTGGAAACACTTTAGCATTGATCGCGGGTGAAAAGGCGGGCATCATCAAGCCCGGCGTGCCGGTCGTCTCTGCGCCGCAGAAAGATGAACCGCTGGAAGTATTGGTGCGAATTGCAAGCGAACGGAACGCACCGTTTACATTGGTTGGAAAAGATATAACTTATAAGGCTTTGAATCATTCGCTCGATGAACAAACTCTGAAGATTTCAAACTTGGAATTCAGCATTCCTTTGCTTGGAATCCATCAAGTGGATAATGCTGCCACCGCATATGCGGCGCTTAAAGCCAGCCGATTGAAAATTTCAGACGATCAGATTCGCAAAGGATTTGCGGACGTCAAATGGCCGGCGCGTTTTGAAGTGGTGCGGCGCGATCCACCCGTGATCTTCGACTCAGCTCACAATCAAGATTCGTTCGCGCGGCTTCGCCAGGCCCTCGACGATTATTTTCCGAATAAGCCGGTGTACCTGATCTTTGGTGCATCCGAAGACAAGAATATTCCCGGGATGTTCACGGAAATGAAACCGAAGATCAAGAAAATGTTTGTCACGCGCGCCGATCATCCGCGCGCCCTCAAGCCGGGGGTAATTCAAGAGTTGGCGCGGCAGGTTGAAATCCCGAATGAGGCGGCGGCATCCGTCGAGGTTGCATTCGCGCGTGCGCTGGAATTGTCAGCAAAAGATGGTAGCATTGTGTTATCTGCTGGTTCGATGTTCGTGACAGCAGAAGTCATGAAGGCATGGAATAAAATAAATTTGTAGGGGCGCAATATATTGTGCCCCCACAGGATGGATTATGAACAACGATTGGAATGAAGAAGATAATTTTAATTTAGCGTTATCGCAGCGCACCGAGGAACTGTATCGGGTTCCGAACTATGAGGCGAATGAAGACGGCTTGATCGAAGCGTCGGTGATGCCGTTGCGCGATCTGGTGGTGTTTCCACGCATGGTCGCGCCGATCTTTATCGGGCGCGAATCATCGCTGGTCGCCGTTCAGGACGCGCAGGCCAAAAATCAGACAGTGATTGGTCTCGTACAGAAAGATCCCGAAGTGGATGACCCAAAACCTTCCGACTTTTTACCCGTCGGCATCGAGATGGCGGTGGGGCGTTTGCTTTCGATGCCCGATGGTTCTTCGTCGGCGCTGGTGCAGGGACGAAGGCGAGTCGAGATCGTGGAATTTACGCGCACGCGTCCGTTCATGAAAGTGCGCGCCCGCGTCATCTTCGAACCGACCGCGGCTGACCGTCAAACACAGGCATTGATGCGTTCCGCGCTGGATCTATTTGACCGCTGTGTTCAGTTGGATCGCGCCATCCCGGAAGAAGCGCATATGTTTGCGATGAATATCGCGGAGCCAGGCTGGCTCGCCGATATGATCGCCACATCACTTTCATTGAATTTTGAGGCCAAGCTCAGCCTGCTGACTCTGCTCGATCCGCGCGGACGATTGCAAGCCGTGAATAAAATCCTGGCGCAAGAAGTGGATGTGCTGGAACTGGAGGACGAAATCCATTCGCGCGTCCAGAACGAAGTGGATAAGAGTCAGCGCGAGTTTTATCTGCGCGAACAGATGAAACAAATTCAGGATGAGTTGGGCGAAGGCGATATCTTCACGCGCGATGTGAAGGATTTGAAGGCGAAGATCGAAGCCGCGGCTCTGCCGGAGGAACCGAAGGCGGTCGCGCTGAAGGAACTGGAACGACTGAATCAAATACCGCCGATGGCTCCGGAAGTTGGCATCATCCGTACCTACATTGATTGGATTCTGGATTTGCCGTGGACAAAATCGACTCCGGATAACCTGGATGTCAAACACGCCGCGAAGATTCTCGACCGTGACCATTACGGACTCAAGAAACCAAAAGAGAGAATCCTCGAATATATCGCGGTGCGAAGTCTCAAGCCAAAGAAAGATCGCCAGCCGATTTTATGTTTTGTCGGCCCGCCCGGAACCGGTAAGACATCCTTAGGTCGTTCCATCGCCGAAGCGCTGGGACGCAAGTTCGTGCGTGTCTCGCTCGGCGGCGTGCGCGATGAAGCGGAAATCCGCGGTCATCGCCGCACGTATATCGGTGCATTGCCTGGGCGCATCTTGCAAACCATCAAGCGTGCCGGAACAGCCAATCCGCTTTTTATGCTGGATGAGATCGATAAACTCTATTCCGATTTTCGCGGCGACCCGGCTTCGGCCATGCTTGAAGTGCTCGACCCCGAACAGAATAATTCGTTCAGCGATCATTATTTGGAAATGCCGTTCGATCTTTCCAAAGTCATGTTCGTGACCACCGCCAATTATCTTGGCTCGATTCCCGCCGCGCTGCTCGACCGCATGGAAGTGATCGAGTTCCCCGGTTACATCGAGGAGGAAAAACTGGAGATCGCGAATCGATATCTGATCCCGCGTCAGATCGAAGAGAACGGAATCGCCGATATAGAATTTTCCTTCGAGACCGCCGCGCTCCAACGTATCATTCGTGAATATACATTCGAAGCAGGCGTTCGCAACCTCGAGCGCGAGATCGGACGCATCAGCCGCAAAGTGGCGCGGCTTAAAGCCGAAGACAAAAAATATCCAACGAAGATCACTGCGGATCTCATTGAGAAATTTCTCGACCCGCCGCAATACATTCCGCCTGAAGTGGAAAAGACGGATGAAGTCGGCGTGGTACAGTCGCTGGCGTGGACGGAGAACGGCGGCGAGATCATGCCGGTCGAAGTCGCTGTGCTGGAAGGAAAAGGTGCGCTTCAAATGACTGGCCAGCTCGGTGATGTGATGCAGGAATCGGGGCAGGCCGCGCTGACGTATATCAAGTCGCGCGCCGCGTCGCTCGGCATCGATATGGAAGTCTTCGAGCGCATGGATATTCATTTGCATATGCCCGAAGGGGCGATTCCCAAGGATGGCCCATCGGCTGGAATTACCATTGCCACCGCGATGATTTCCGCGTTGACAGGTCGTCCCGTTTATCGTCAGGTGGGGATGACCGGCGAGATCACGTTGCGCGGACGGATCCTGCCGATTGGCGGCGTGCGCGAAAAAGTCTTGGCGGCGTATCGCGCCGGACTGAAAGTGGTTCTGCTTCCTGAAAAGAATCTCAAAGACTTGTATGAAGTTCCGAAGACTGCGCGCTCTGAAATAAAAATCATTCCTGTCACGCACATGGATCAAGTCATTGAGCTTGCTATCTCACCGGATGCCATCATCGAACCGCCGCGTCCGCGCAAACGGACGAATGAAGAGAGTCCTGAAGAACCGGAATAATCTAAGAATGTTTTGATTTGTTTCGATGTCAAATACTCTCAAAGATAAAGTTGTCATCATCACTGGCGCATCATCCGGTTTCGGAAAAGACGCGGCGCGCTTGTTTGCGAAAGAAGGATGCAAGGTGGTTCTCGCCGCCCGCCGACTAGAGCGCCTGCAAGCTTTGGCAAGCGAGATTGAATCTCAGGGCGGCGAAGCAATCGCTATTCCGATGGACGTGGTTCAGCGCGCCGATTTGGATTTGATGGTCAAATCTGCCATTGATCTTTACGGCCACATTGATATTCTATTTAATAACGCGGGCTTCGGTCGGCTCGATTGGCTGGAGAACCTGGAACCTGTGCGCGATATTGAAACACAAGTGGATGTAAATTTGTTAGGCGTGATCCAGGTGACGCGCGCGGTGCTTCCGTACATGTTGGGACAAGGCTCAGGGCACATCATCAATATGTCTTCCGTCGCGGGTTGGATCGCCGCACCGCTTTATTCAATTTACTCCGCCACCAAATTCGGCATGCGTGGTTTCACCGATGCCTTGCGGCGTGAAGTCTCGCCGTTTGGAATCAAAGTCTCAGGGATTTATCCGGGTCCCGCGAGCACCGAATTTGGGCAACACACGGGCGAGTCCGAAGCCAAACGAAGTTTGAATGTGTTTCAAGGCTTATCCATGACTTCCGAACGTGTGGCGCGCCGCGTGGTGGAGCTGGCAAAACATCCTCGCCGGGTGGTCATCCTTCCGGGGTGGTATCGCCTTGTAATTGCATTCGATATTTTGTTTCCCTGTTTGGTGGATTGGTTCTTAAAACAATTTTTCGTTCGTCAGCATCACAACCTTGAAATGGAATAGGATGATCCCATGAACTCAACCCGACTCGAAAAACTTTATACCGCTCTCGCTCAAGCCGGACTGGATGCAGTGGTCATCAATCCCGGGCCGACTCTCACCTATTTAACGGGTTTGAAATTTCATCTCATGGAACGACCGGTTGTGTTATTGGTCGCTCAGGGAAAAGATCCGGTGATTGTTTTGCCTGAACTCGAATCACTGAAGGTGAATCTCTTTCCATATAAAGTGAACGCGTTTGCTTATGGCGAGAATCCATCTGAATGGGATGATGTCTTTCGCAAAGCGGTCCAATCGCTTGGACTCGATGGCAGGAAGATCGGCGTGGAGCCGCGCCAGTTGCGTTTATTGGAATTTCGTCATGTGCGCGCCGGCGCGCCCGAAGCGGATTTTCCCGATGCCTCGGTGGCGTTGGCCTCGCTGCGCTTACGCAAGGATCAAGATGAAGTCGAGGCGATGCGGCGCGCGGTCAAGGTTGCACAGGGCGCGCTTGAAGCAACGATTCCGTTTATCAAAATCGGAGTGACCGAAAAAGAAATCGCATCCGAGTTAACGCTTCAGATGTTGAAGCATGGTTCTGAATCCGAATTGCCGTTTCCGCCGATCGTTTCTGCTGGTCCAAATTCTGCCAACCCGCATGCCTCGCCATCCGGCAGAAAACTTCAACGCGGCGATTTGTTGGTTGTGGATTGGGGTGCAACGGTGGATGGATATATTTCCGATTTGACGCGCACGTTCGCGGTGCAGGAGGTTGAGCCGGAATTCAAGAAGATTGCCGAAATCGTGTTGAAGGCCAATGAAGCCGGTCGGGCAGCGGGTCGGCCCGGCGTCGCGTGTGCGAACGTGGATAAAGCTGCACGCCAAGTTATTGACCAAGCCGGTTACGGAAAATATTTTACGCATCGCACCGGTCATGGCATTGGCATGGAGGGACATGAAGAGCCGTACATGCGCGGCGACAATATGCAAATGCTCTATCCCGGGATGGCCTACACGGTGGAACCGGGAATCTATTTACCCGAGCGCGGCGGTGTTCGGATTGAAGATAATGTGGTAGTGACAAAAGATGGTGTTGAAGTTTTGAGCGATATGCCGCGCGAGTTGCGCGTGGTGGGTTAACCCGGATTTACATTTATTATTGTTCGGTTATAATATCGAAGGTTGAAGCGAAATTTCGGCGCTCCAATCCTCGGATGGATACGGCTTGCCATTGCCGAAAAATTTGGCAGACATACACTGATTTCAGAAAAGTAGGGATTGTGGCAGTTTTTTCCAAGGATCTTGGCATTGATTTAGGAACCATGTTCACCCGCCTGGCCGACGGTACGCAAGTGCTGTTGCAGGAACCAACCATAGTTGCCATCGAAGTGGAAGAACAAAAGATGGTGGCGGCTGGCCAGGAGGCGCTTGATATGTCTGGCCGTGTGCCGGAAAGCATCGAGGTGGCGCGTCCGCTCCGGAACGGTGTGATCGCTGATTATGAGATCACCGAGACCCTGCTTTCCTATTTGCTTCAGCGCGTCAGCGGATCCTTGCGTGTCTTTCGTCCACGCACGATGATTTCAGTCCCGTATGGCGTGACCAGCGTGGAGCGGCGCGCAGTCTACGAAGCCGTGATGGAAGCCGGTTCGCGCGAGACATCCTTGATTCAACAATCGCTGGCGGCCGCGCTTGGCATTGATCTGCCGATCGGTTCGCCTTCCGGAAACATGGTCATTTGTCTCGGCGGCGGTTGCACCGAAGCTTCGGTCATGGCAATGTATGGCATTGTATCCGCGGATACCTTGCGAAAAGGCGGCCTGGATTTTGATGAGGCCATTATCAATTATGTCCGGCGCAAATATGGAGTGATTATCGGTCAGATCACCGCGGAACAACTTAAGATCAGGATTGGCGCGGCAGTTCCGCAGGAAACGGAAAATAGTGCGGAGGTTCAGGGTCAGGACCAAGTCACGGGTTTGCCGCGTCCCATTACCCTGGTGACGGGCGAGATCGTGGAAGCTTTACAGGATCCGCTCAAGGATGTGACAGAAACTTGTCGCAAAGTTTTGGAGAAGACTCCACCGGAACTGGTCGCCGATATTATTGATCGCGGCGTGGCTTTGTGCGGCGGCGGCGCGCTCCTGCGCGGCGTGGACAAATTATTGACCAAGTCGCTGGGCATTCCAGCGTATCTCGTTGACAATCCATTGACCTGCGTGGTGGAGGGAACCGTGCGCGGACTCGGAATGATGAACATCCTAAAACGGAGTCTGCCTCAGGTTTAGAACGATGCGAATAGAAAGAGGCGTCCAAACTTGGGCGCCTCTTTATTTCATTTCTTGGTTATAAATAATACGTCATCCTCTGAAGATGATTGGCAGGATCAATATATTGAACATGGACGCCCTCAGGAACATTCAAACTAATCGGTGCATAATTCAGGATTGCTTTGACGCCTGCTTGAACGAGCTGATCGGTCACGGCTTGCGCGGCGGCGGCGGGAACGGTCAGCATGGCGATTTTGATGTTGGCACCGCGGATGCATTCCACAATTTTCGCTGAATCTTCGACCACAAATTCGCCGACTCTTTTTCCAATTTTGGACGGATCGCTGTCAAATACGAAGATGACGCGAAAGCCTCGATCCGTAAAACCTTGATAGCGGGATAAGGCATGTCCCAGTTCACCGGCACCGATCACGGCCACATCCCACATTCGATTGACCTTGAGAATCCCTCGCAGTTTGTCGATGAGGAACGGAACGGCATATCCCGTGCCTTGTTTTCCAAATTCTCCGAACTGGGAAATATCCTTACGGATTTGAGCGGCGGAGATTCCCACGTGTTCGCCCAATTCCTGCGACGAGGTGGTCTTCATTCCTTTTTCAGACATACGCTGCAAGGCGCGAAGATAGACCGGCAACCGTCCGATAATGATATCGGGAACATTATCTGCGTTCATACTCTGCCCTCGCTTTACTGGATTGATATAAATCTACCACAAAAAACTGATTTTGTACAATTCCCCACAAATTGAATGTCAAAAAAAACAGGCATGCGAATGCATGCCTGTTTTGCGGCCCCATTCTTGGTTAGTGGGCCCTACCGAGATAACCAGGCCAACCGGAAAAGCGGATTAGATTTTTTGCCTTTCATTATTTACTCTTCTCTCGGATTTATAATTGTAAGACTTTAGGTCATGGATTGACCGGATTGACTATATTGCCGGGATTAACGGGGACCAGCTTGGGTGGACAAGGTTCGGCCGCGATGCCAATCACGGGCACACAACCTGCCTGCTTGGCTTGTTGCTGTTGAACAGTTTTACATAAGCCCGGTTCAGTGCCTTTCGGTACGAAGCCAATGGCGAGACGGCAGGTGTTGTCAATTTCTGCTAGTTGCTTGATGGGATAAGTTGGATATCCTGTATTCGGGTCGCCGGCTTGGATATGGGTCATGTGGTCGTTGTAATCGAACTGGGATGGGTCAATATTCGTGCCCGCCCAAGCTCCCATGGCATAGGATGATGGACTTCCTAACATGGAAAGCTTGAAGGCGATCTGAATGGTCTTTGGATCAGTAGCTGACATGCGCACCCAGGCTCCATCCGTCAGACTGCCTTTGCCTTCATCAAATATCAGCGTTTCATACCCATCACCGCCACTTGGCTTGTTATCTGCGATCATTGGAACATTACCTCCAACATCGCCATCCGTATCCTTCCAGGCCTGCACACCTTGCGTGGTCCACGTTGTGGAGACTGGATTGGAGGCGCGGACAAGCCAATCGCCGCGGCCGTCCTTGTTCAAGTCTAGTTCGACTGCGTATTCCGCAGAGAGATGCCCGTCCTTGTCGGTACCAGCCATGGTGATCGTAGCATAACCCCAGGTGTCATCTTTGAAACCTTGAGTTTCGATAATGTCAATGTAAGGGGAATAGATGTCCATGGTATTTGCATTGAAAGGCCGCTCATAAAGACCTTGAACAAATGCATCTCCTCCAGTAACGCTTTTTGCTGTAGCTTGGCTTAATGAATCCATGTCGCCAGCTTCATCCAGCCGCGTGCTAGGAAGGTCTGCTGGAGCATCGGAACTTTGACTTGAGTTGGAATTGCTTGGATTGCCGGGCGTACTTGAAGAGGGTGTACTGCCACTGGATGTTCCACCTGTGGTTTGACATGCCAGAATAACAAATATGAGTGCGCCCAGCATCCATGCCAAACGATTTGAATTTTTTGATTTCATTTTCTCTCCTTTAGCTATTTGGTTTTTACAGACCCCGCCATTATATATGGTCACTTTGAGCAGGAAAATAGCCTTAAAGTCATGGTGGTTGAGATTTAGTGATTTCACTATCCTCGGAAAATCTCGACAATGAGAAAACGAATCAAAAAGGCGAACGTTTGATTTGTTCGCCTTTCTTTCTAAGCTAATGACAACCGCAGATTAAAGTTGTTCCGGCATAACATGAATAAGTCTGTCCGGACGGACATTGGCTAGGGCCGTGTTGGCTTTGGGGAACTTCGCACAGGCCGGGCACCGTGCTGGTAGGTACGAAGCCAATGGCGAGACGACAAGTGTTATCAATCTCTGCCAAAGCTTTGATTGGATAAACCTGTGGATAACCCTGATTGGGATCGCCAGCCTGAGCATGCGTCATGTGATCGTTGTAATCGAACTGGGATGGATCGATGTTGGCTCCTGCCCAGGCACCCATTGCGAAAGATGTTGGATTTCCCAGCATGGAAAGCTTGAAGGCGATCTGAACGGTCTTCGGATCGTTGGATGAAATGCGCACCCAGGCCCCATCCGTCAGACTGCCTTTGCCTTCATCGAAGACCAGTGTTTCGTATCCATCCCCGCCACTCGGCTTGTTGTCTGCAACCATCGGGATCACTCCGCCGACATCTCCATCGGTATCCTTCCAGGCTTGCACACCTTGCGTGGTCCAGGTGGTGGAGGCTGGATTGGATGCTCGCACCAACCAATCGCCGCGGCCGTCCTTGTTCAAGTCTAGTTCGACTGCGTATTCCGCAGAGAGATGGCCGTCCTGGTCGGTGCCAGCCATGGTGATCGTAGCATAACCCCAGGTATTATCCTTGAAGCCTTGGGTATTGATGATATCAATATAAGGAAAATACTTGTCCATGGTATTGGCATTGAAAGGCCGCTCGTAGAATCCATTGACAAATACATCACCGCCTGACACGCCTTTGGCGGTGGCCATGCTGGATGAATTTATATCGCTGGCTTGATCGAGTCGCTGGGATGGCAGGTCAGCTGGGGATACGCCTTGAGCGGCGGGGGAGGGTCCAATGGATGTAGGAGGACTGCTGTTGGTTGTCGGGGCCGCGGCTGGCTGGCCTGTTGCTGTGCAGGCTAGAATGGTCAGAACCAGCATTAACAACGCCCACACAAAACGAGTTGACTTTTTGGGTTTCATTTTTTCTCCTCTCGAATTTCTACTTGTGAACTTTAAAATTATTATATATATTTGGCTTCAAGAAGAGAATGGCCTTTAAGTCATGGTTGTTGAGATTGGTTCTTGTTGATAGCCTGTGTACCCCAAGGCTGGATGCGTTCTGATTCGAACGCGTTGCGCCGCCCGATCAATTTATAAACTTTAACGGCTTCGCTTTTTCCCTTGACCACAACCGAATCCGCTAGCTCGGCTTCGAATTCATCCTTGACCTGGTCGTACGTGCTTTCGCTGATGAGAATCGGCCATTGATAAGTTTTGGTCAAATCCTGCAGGCGGGATGCCAGGTTGGCGTTATCGCCGATGATGGTGTAGTTCATGCGCTGTGCCGAGCCCAGCAACCCCACGAAGACGTCGCCGGAATTGATTCCGATCCCGATCTCGATACGAAATGGACGACCTTGTTTTTCCCATTGCAGATGCAGTACAGCAAGGGCCTTGTGCATTTCCACTGCGGTGCGGACGGCACGCAGCGCGTGGTCTTCGTGAACCACCGGTTCCCCGAAGAAAGCCACGATTGCATCGCCCTCGTATTTATCCACGGTTCCGCCGAATTTTTCAATGGCTTTGGTCATCGCCTCGAGATAAGGATTCAGGACGGAGACCACTTCTTCCGGCGACATTTTCTCGGAAAGCGTGGTAAAGCCGCGAATGTCGGAGAAGAGAACGCTGACATTGGCGCGTTTGTTGAGCGAATTGATGTCCTGCGTCTCGATCAATTGATCCACCATTTGAGGCGAAATGAAACGGCTGAACAAATTTCGGACGCGGCGTTTTTCCATTTCCTGAGAAACGGATTGTTCGAGCGTTGGCAAGACCACACCGAGAAAGAGCATCAATTGCGGTGCGACCGTCGGGATATACAATCCTTTGCCAAGGAACACGAAGTAGGTAATCACGGCGTACAGAACCATGCTGATCGCCAGGACGAGAATCGTTATGGAGGGTCTCTGAATGCGAGCGATCAGGCTGGCCAGGATCGCCATGACCAGGATGATGAGCAAAGCTACCCAGGGCGGCGTCTCTCTCAGGTAATTTCCGCTGAGGATGGTGTCCACGGCGTTGGCAACGATCTCCACTCCAGGCATGGGTTGTTGCGCTGAAAACGGTGTTGGATAAACATCGTGCAGTGTAATGGTGGTCGAACCGATCAGAACGATTTTATTTTTGAAGGCATTTGGATTCTCCTTAAGCACATCGCCCAAGACCACCTGATACGCCGAATAGGTTGGATAGGTTGCAGTTGGCCCATGATAGTTAACCAGCAGTGAGCCATTGCGAAGCGGGAGCTGTCGGCCATTGAATATCAGGCTGTTTGGATTGGCATTCGAGGACGAAGACACTTTGAGATATTGGCTTGCAACCTGAAAGGCCCAATTGTAATAAACCTGATCGCCGTAAGGATCGTAGGCCTGGATGCTGCGCGTGATGGCATCCTTATCCTGATTGATGAATGTGATACCCATGGATTTTAGCGATTTGCGATAAGGGTCGATTGGCAGACTCAACGAGATTGTTCCTTGTTGATCGTTCGAGATGAGCAGGACAGAAACGGACGAAGGCGATTCGCTCAATGCTTGAGCCAGTGCCGCGTCTCCGCCCTCATCTTTTCCTGCTTCCGTTAATAAGATATCCAAACCCACCACGCGCGCTCCGCCCTGATTGACGGCATTCACGATCTGCGCCAGATAGGCGCGCGGCCAGGGCCATTCATATTTCGTCCATTGAAAAGACTTGTCATCAATTGCTACGATGACAATATTTCCTGAGGTGGGTTGGACGCCGCGCAGGCGCATCAGCGTATCGCGAGTGCCCAATTCCAGACTTTCAATCGGCGTGCTGACTACATTCGACGCGACCTCAAGTGCCATTAATACAACAGCAATGATGATGATCAGAATCACGCGAAAGCGCGAGGTAGCTCTGGATTGGTTCATACTGGATTGAATTATTCTTGAGATGTGGCTGTAGCCGGACTTGTGAACATATTTTCCTCGGTCGAAGCTTCATTCTGGGCAGTGGATAAGGGTGGATGATACCATGAAGTTTGTCCCCTTTTTGTGCTGGAAGTTGACGCGGTCTATGAAGACGTGAAAGATTCTGCGTTGCGTATTGCGAGGTCGGGTTTTGAGAAAACGCTATTCAAAACTCTATTAGCTTTCCCTCTCCGCATATTCGACCAGCATCGCGACGAGCTCTCGGCAAAAATCAGGAATATCCGCCACGATCCGCCCCCACACCTGATTCCTATCGCGAAAGGCAGGTTGATCCACCCACGTTGCACCGGCATTGACCAGATCATCCTTGATGCCCAATGAACCGGTAGCGCGATGTCCGTGGACGATCCCTGCCGAAATAGCAACCAGCCCACCGTGACAGATGATTCCCAATGGCTTGCCTGACTCGTTCATTTTGCGCACGAGGTTCGTCGCTACCGGATGACGGCGTAGCTTATCGGGTGCCCATCCGCCGGGGACGATCAGAGCAAACAACTCATCTGCCTTGAGCGACTCGATGGTTGTATCCGGTGTGATGACCAGCCCATTTTTCCCACGAACCGATTTCAGGTCCAACCCGGCGCCCACCACGGTTGCACCTTCCTCTTGCAAGCGCATCAGTGGGACATAATATTCCAAATCTTCCACGCCTTCTGCTACAAATGTTGCGATTCTTTTGCCTTGTAATCTCATGAAATTATTATCCTTCCAAAAATGATTTTGCCAACTTGCGCGCTTCAACCGCGCTTTCGGTTTCTAAAATCTTCTCCGCCAGTTCGCGCGCTTTGGGCAGGTCCACCTTCCGTACAATCGATTTTATGCGCGGGATGCCGCCAGCATTCAAGCTTAATTCGTCCACACCTAAACCGATCAGCACCGGCGCCGCCAGCGGATCGCCGCCCAACTCACCACACACTCCCACCCACTTGCCATTGGCGTGGGCGGCTTGGGCCACTTCACCGATCAGACGTAGAACCGCAGGGTGAAACGCATCGGAGAGATCAGCCAACAGGGGATTGCCGCGTTCAGCCGCCATTGTGTATTGTGTCAGATCGTTGGTTCCGATGCTGAAGAAATCCACCTCGCCTGCCAACTTTCGGGAGAGAATCGCCGCTGAGGGAATTTCAACCATGATGCCGGTTTCAATTGGCCAGGCATGAGACAGTTTTTCATCTAGAAGCTGCTGATGCGCCTTCTCGAGCCACTGGCGCGCCTGACGAACTTCATCCACATTGGCAATCATCGGGAACATGATGCGGAAGCGATGGTCAGCCGCAGCGCGTAAGATGGCGCGCAATTGCACCATAAATAAATCTATATTTCGCAGACTCATGCGGATGGCACGCACGCCTAAAAATGGGTTAGGCTCTTGTGGAAGTTTAATATATGGAACTTCCTTATCACCGCCGACATCCAGCGTGCGTATAGTAACCGGACAGTTGCCTATCGTTTCACCGATTTGTAACAAAGCACTTAATTGTTCATCTTCACTCGGCGGCGTTTCACGCGTGAGAAACAGGAATTCTGTCCGCAACAGGCCGATGCCCTCAGCGCCATTATTAATTGCATTACGTGCATCCTGCACATTTCCAACATTTGCAAAGACCTCCACCCGATGCCCGTCGTGCGTGATCGCTGGCGTCTGGCTGGCTTCCATCAGTTCCTGGCGTGATTTGATCCATTCAGTGCGGCGTGCCTGGATTTCGGATTGGATCTCTTCCGATGGTTCCAGCCAGACCTTACCATTGAATCCATCCAATGCAACCAACGAACCTAACGGAGCGCGCACCAACTCCTGGCTTGCGAACGATACTGCTGGGATTCCCAGCGCACGCGCCAGGATGGCGCTGTGCGAGGTCGGCCCGCCGCCCGCCATCATGATTCCCAATACGGATTGCATATCAAGCTGGACTGTTTCAGTCGGCGTGAGGTCCTGTGCGAAGAGAATCACAGGCTGCTCGAACGTGATCGGTGCGACTGAAGTTTTTCCCTCCAACGCGAAGAGCACCTGATTTCCAACATCCACTACATCGTCTGCCCGTTGCTTGAGATAATCATCTTCCAATCGGCGATAGGAAGCAGCCACTTGTTCGGTCGCATTGTGCCAGGCCAGTGCTGCATTTTGACGCTCCTGAAAAATATTATGAAGTGCCTGTGCCTGCAAATCAGGATCCCGAACGATCAAAGCATGAGCTTCAAAGATCGCAACATTTGCTTCTCCAACCGATGCTTTTAATTGCTGGATTTGTTGGTGGATGTTTTTCCAAACCGTCTCCAGTGCGCGTTTGAGGCGCCGCGATTCATCCATTGAATCCCGAATCGATTCCGTTGGAATGACCGGCAGTTGAGGCTGATAGCGATACAGTGGTCCCAGCGCGACTCCCTCCGAAATTGGAATAGCATGCAAGTATCCGACTTCCGTCGATGTGTCTACATCAGCGTGATGAACTTCAACGACGGCTGAAGCCGCCTCGGGAGCGGTCGGTTCGCCGAAGTTCTCATCCACAAGCTTCTTCAAAGCGGTCAGCGCTGCATCTGCTTCCACGCCCGTAGCGCTCAATCGAATCTGATGATTTTCCACCGCGCCCAGAATCGCAATTGCATTCAAGCTGCGGGCCGAGGCAGGACCTTTGCCGTTAGTCAAATTCGTGACGCGGATCTCCGCCTTGAAGCGTGCCGCAGTTTGCACGAAGCGCGCGGCGGGCCGGGCATGCAGGCCATGCAGGTTATGCAAGGTAAGCACAAGTTCGTGCGCGTCCGGTTCGGTCATCGGCATTGCTTTCCCAGCCGGAGCTTCGCGTGTTTCATGAATTTGTTGTTGCTTGGGAATCAGACCCTGTTCGGCTTCCCGGCAAACCGTATCGATATCATTGCCCAGACTGATCTGTACCCCAGCCGCGACGGATCCCTCCACCAGAGGAGCAGCGCAAAAACGAACGTGCGAACTTATTTCAGGCGGCAGGAGGTCGAGTGCCACCTGTGCACTCAAGACCGCGCTGCCCAGGTCCATCATGACCAATACGCCATCTGGCGAAAACACCGATTGGATAGCCTCGCTAATCTCAACCGCATCTGTACCAAATTCCTTACGGTCATTTCCCACACCCGCTGAAATTGCAACAGAAATATTCGAGGATGAGACTTGCTTTACGAGATTAGCTAACGCATTCGCCAGTTCGCGGCTGTGCGAGACAATCACGAGCCCAACCATAAATCGTTCATCCCCTCGATTTGATCGTCAATATAAGCCAAGTGCCGTATGTGACTGCTGCAACGCCCACGATTATCATGAATGTATCAATGACCTGCAAAATAGTGCGCGACGGTTTCAAATCCAAAAGGATGCCACGTAAACCGGTTAGGGAATGAAGCACTACCACTGCCAAAAAACAAATCTCCATAATTGGAATGATCGGATTCTGGTAGTACGCGACGATGTCAGCGTAGGTCAGTAATCCGTGTTGACCAATAAAGTGATTGACGACCAGGTGGATGCCAAGCAGGACAACCAACAAAACGCCCGTTACGATTTTGAGCAGATACCACCAGCTGTTTTCTCCGGATCGAGGTGTTGAAACGCTTTGAATATTAGCCGACATTTTTTGCTCGCTTTCTAGACAGTGAACATGCGAATCCCAAAGACAGTGATGATGATGAGCGCCAGTACCATCAAGGCGTAAAAGAGTTGTTTCTGGCGCGTCACGCTGATGCCGAAGGTGGTCAGGATGATGCGGATGCCATTCAGCCCATGCAGGAAAGCAGCAGCCACCACCAATAACTCACTCGCTATGAAGATCGGGCTGCTGACCAATTTGATAAAGCTGTCATATCCTTGCGGGCCGTAGGCAAGCTGGCCAAGAATGATCAAATGCAGGAAAAGATAAAACGTTAATCCCAGGGCCGTAACGCGCTGGAGCATAAAAGCCCAGCCGCTGGTTTGTCGTCCAACTGGATTGAACCAATTCCAAAACCTGGAAGGAGAGGGTCGGTTATGTTGAGTATCCATGTTAATCTCCAAATCATGCCTTGCGGAACAAACTGCCAACACGTTCTTTAAAGATCTGCGTACGCAAATCCATAATACGGCGTGCGGGATCTACAAAGGATGGGCAGACCGCGGTACATTCAAACGCGCTATGACAACGCCAAACGCCATCCTCGCTATCAACCAAGTTCATCAATTCAGGATTACGCTTTAGACCGTTGGCTTGCGCTCCAGCCAAAACGGCCGGGCCAAGATAATCTTTGGATGTGGTCGCCGCCGGACAGGCGCTGATGCAAAGTCCGCATTCGATGCAATCCGCGAGGCGGATATACTGCCCATCGTCTGCGGACCAGCTAGAAGGCGACCTCTCGATCTCCGCTTCAGGCACGGGAAGAACTGATCGTGCACCCACCGACTCGAGGCGGCGATAGAGCGATCCCATATCCACAGCCAAATCGCTGACTACGGGGAAATTACGCAATGGCTCCACTTTGATCGTGCCGCCATCGTGCGTGACATCGCGAATATATGTGATACAGGTCAGTTTTTCCACATCGTTGACGCGCATCCCACATGCGCCGCAAGTGGAGTGATGACAAGCGTGACGGAAACAAACTGTGCGATCTATGAAAGCCCACACGCGTTCAACTGCATCCAGCACATACTCATCCGGATTAACTTCTATTTTATATTCGTCAAAATGGGGCGCTTCGCCTTGTTTTTGACGTGAGACTTTAAGAGTAATGTTCCACTTTTCGCTCATAGCTGGTCCTTAGTTTGGCATGTTGTAATATTGGCGATAAGATAGCAGCGATGTGTCTTTGGTGACACAAGCAGCGCGAACGCCGAGTTTCTCACAAACCACATCCGCAGTCTTCTCGGCCATGGCGCGCAAAGTGGTCGCTTTACCGCCAGTAATGGTCACCAAACCGTCCACATTGTCAGTTTCCTTGTGATCGTAGCATTTGAACGTGCGAGCCGCACTGCGACCTTCGCCCGCCCCAATCAGTGGACGAGTAGCCGTATACTTGCCGCGCACTTTTGCATTGCGAAGGCCGGGGACAAGCTCTGAGCCGCGTTCGAGCATTAGCTCCACCTGTTCCTCGATCACGGGAACGTAATCCAGGTCATCTATTTCAAATGAAGTTGTGCCGACTACCACCATGCGGCGCTGTGGTAGGACAATATCACCATCGCCGGGTTTGTTGAGGCGATTAATTGCCCGTTGCACAAAGCGCTGGTCGTAGACCACCATCACGCCCGGAGTAGGTTTGATTGGGACCGTGGCTCCTGCCATCTCCGCAATCTCTCCCGCCCACGCGCCTGTGGCATTGACCACTATATCGGCGCGTAACTCGACCATTTGGTTGGTTGTGCGTTCGAGGGCTTTGACCCCGCTAACCGCTCCCTTTCCATCCATAATGAGGCTTTTCGCTTCTGTGTAGGTCCTGAACTTTGCACCATTGGCTTTGGCTGATGCCGCAAAAGAGAGCGCCAGCCGCAATGGATCGAATGTGCCATCGGGAACCAGAAAAGCGGTCAACACATTTGGGTTGATATTCGGCTCAAGTCGCAGGGCTTCTTTCGGCGTGAGTTCTTCGAGCGGAATATGGCAGGCCTCGCAACCTGCTATAAAGGTTTCGCCATATTGAAGATCGCCTTCATCGATGGCAATGAATAAGCCCCCGTTCGGCTCGATGACTTGTGGGACGATCTTCCGCAGGATCATATTTTCATCGATGCATTCGATGGCCGATTCCTGATCCTTCACAGCGTAGCGTCCGCCACAGTGTAACAGACCATGAGTGCGCCCTGAAGTGCCGTTACAAAGATCGCCGCGTTCGATGACTGTTACATCAAAACCGCGCAAGGCCAGATCGTGCGCGGTTGCCACCCCTGTAAACCCAGCCCCAACAATCACTACACTTGGTTTGCTCATATGCTCAACTCCGTATCAAATCTAGAGGTTAAGAATTGACTTTGTTCGCAATTCGGACAATTAATGACTTCATGAATAATTGCTTCTGTTTCTGATGTAATTTTCTCGGCCGGACCTGGTTTAAAACCGACTGCGCCGCACCAGCAGGCATACCAACCTAATTCTACCTTTTCAAAAGGAATGCGCGCGGCCTGCAAGTCAATCACCTCCACATTCATCCCCCAGCGCGTGTTGGTAATCAGTCTGCGGCAACCGCCATCTCGTAATTTTTCTGCATACAACTGAAAGTGGGTGCAATGCCGCATCAACAGGACTCCGCTCGTGATGTCAAAAGGAAAGTCGAACGTCCGGGCATCCGCCCAGATCGGAATCAGATTCCACGGCAAAGGTGTGGCAGTGATGAGTCCGTTATCCAAAATGGAGCGGTTGATTTCCAGCGCATAGACTTTGCGAGTGAGAGCAGCCATCTTTCGCGCAAGCCGTAAATCACCCGCGCCAATTTCCAGGACAATGTCCTTTGAAAAGAGCTGATCTAACACAAGTTTATAGGTCGGCAAATCATATGGAGCCCAACAAAATTCCCACTCAATGGATTTGTCAGTGGAGGTAGAAGTTGGAGCTGTCATTGTACACCTGCACTAACGACGTATTAAGCGGTTGAAGAATATCATTCCGAAGAAAATAACCCAGATCAAGATGCCAAAAAGCAAGCCCCATAATATTCCCTCGCCCCAACCTTTTACTGGAATGACTTCCCAAGCTGTAAGTACGGCCATGGCAATACTAGTTATAGTGATAATAACAATGGCTTTGCGCATGGAAATCCATGCCCCTTCTAAGGACAAATCTAATTTTTCTTTAGTGTTTTCTTTTTTGGTCTTGGCCACTATTTTCTCCGTAGAATTTTATTAAGTCAGGAGGGGTGGAAGACCACCCCTCCTGCAAATCAGAAGTTTTATTCAACCCATTCGAAGGTTCGTGTAACGGCCTTCTTCCAGTTTTTGTATTGTTTATCGCGCATGTCAGCTTTCATCATGGGCTTCCATTCCTTGTCCTTGGCCCAGTTGGCTCGCAGGTCTTCAACATTCTTCCAGAAACCAACTGCGAGGCCTGCAGCATACGCCGCACCGAGTGCCGTTGTCTCCGCTACTTTCGGTCGGACCACGGGTACGCCCAAAATGTCGGATTGGAACTGCATGAGTAATTCGTCATAGACCATTCCGCCGTCCACTTTCAAGGCAGTCAGATTAACGCCCGAATCCTTGTTCATCGCATCCAGAACTTCGCGGGTTTGGAAGGCAGTCGCTTCGAGCGCTGCACGAGCGATGTGGCCCTTGTTGACATAGCGGGTCATACCGACGATAGCGCCGCGGGCATCACTCTTCCAATACGGAGCAAACAAACCGGAGAAAGCCGGGACGAAGTAAATGCCGCCGTTATCTTCAACGGTCTTGGCAAGTGCTTCGATATCGCCTGATTTCTGGATCAGGCCGAGGTTATCGCGCAGCCACTGGACCAATGCGCCGGTGATCGCGATCGAGCCTTCGAGACAATAGACCGCTTTCTCGCTGCCGATTTTGTAGCCCAATGTCGTTAGCAAGCCGTTCTTAGATTGAACGGGCTTGTTACCCGTGTTGAGTAGCATGAAGCAGCCAGTGCCATAGGTATTCTTGGCTTCGCCAGCGCTGAAGCAGGTCTGGCCGAACAGAGCCGCTTGCTGATCTCCCAAGTCACCAGCGACCGGAATGCCAGCCAGCGTACCAACGGCCACGCCGTACTTCTCGCTCGAGGCTTTGATCGTGGGCAGCATCGCGCGCGGAATGCCCATGACTTTGAGCATGTCGGGATCCCAATCGAGCGTCTCGAGATTCATCAACATCGTGCGGGAGGCATTGGACACATCGGTAACATGCACGCCGCCCTTGGTCCCTCCGGTCAGATTCCAAATGACCCAGGCATCAATATTGCCAAAGAGCACTTCACCTTTCTCAGCTTTGGCTTTTACGCCGGGAACATTGTCCAAAATCCATTTGATTTTGGGACCTGAGAAATAGGTCGCCAGAGGCAGACCGACTTTGGTGCGGAAGCGATCCTGTCCACCGCTTTTGGCAAGTTCATTGCAGATGGCGTCAGTCCGGGTATCCTGCCAAACGATAGCATTGTAAACTGGTTTGCCAGTAGCTTTGTCCCAAACTACAGCAGTTTCGCGCTGATTTGTCACACCGACTGCGGCAATATCCTTCGCAGATACACCACTTTTCGCCAACGCTCCCGCAATCACTGCCTCGCAAGCGCCCCAGATTTCCATTGCATCGTGCTCAACCCAACCCGGCTTGGGGTAAATCTGTTCATGTTCCTTTTGATCAATACCGACTACCTTGCCTTCGTGATCAAAGATCATGAAGCGAGTACTGGTTGTGCCTTGATCAACTGCGGCTGAATATTTAGCCATTTTCAATCTCCTTCTAGAATAGACTTTATGTTTTTTGACTGACCGTTTTTTTTCATAGGTCAGTTGAACGCCTGACAAGCTGCCAGGCTACGAACTTCAACTTGCATTTTTCCAAGTTTCAGCAGCGACTTTTAAAATCAGGTAAGAGGAAGTTGCACCGGGGTCCTGGTGCCCGGCGCTGCGCTCGCCCAAATAACTGGCGCGTCCTTTACGCGCAACCAGCGGGATCGTACCTTCCATTCCTTTTTTCGCTGCTTCTGCCGAACCATCAAGCGCTTCATGAATGGGCAGATTTTCTTGAACAGACTGCTTGAGAGAGTTCAAGGCAGGTGTGAGGGCATCCACCATTGTCTTATCTCCGACTTGGGCTTTGCCCCGCATAATAATCCCACTCAAAGCCGCATCAACAGCTTCTGTCCAGTCCGCCAGAGACAACTCCATCTTGCCGGCAGTTTTCACGCCTGCCTGAAGAAACAGGGTTCCATATAACGGACCACCCGCACCGCCAACGGTGGAAAGCAGGGTCATGCCTACTGTTTTGAAGATGGTGCCAATATCCTTGTCACTGACCTCGGGTAATTTATTCATAACGGCATTAAAGCCGCGAACCATGTTAGCACCGTGATCAGCATCACCAATCGCAGAATCAAGTTCCGTCAGGTAAATGCTGTTTTCAGAGATCGTGCTGGCTACCGCTTTAATCCATCCTAAAACATCGTCACGATACACTGGCATATTCACTCCGTTGACATTGTGTAGTGTAGCCAGGGCAGGTTTTCCCGCCCCGGCTACTGACGATAGAAACTAGATACCCCAGCGCAATCCAGGGGTTTTGACCGGAGCATCCCAAAGCTTGATCATGTCTGCATCCATTTTTAGCATGGTAATGGATGTACCAGCCATTTCCAAGCTTGTAATATAGGGCCCGACCAAATTACGAACGATTTTGAGACCGTGCTTTGTGGCGATCTCGTGTGCCTTGCGGTAGATAATGTAGAGCTCGATTAGAGGCGTCCCGCCCATGCCGTTGACAAACAATAGAACTTCATCGCCGGCTTTATACGGAATGTCGCTAATGATTGGCTCCATAAGCATCTCGGTGATTTCATCAGCAGGCTTGAGCGCCATGCGGGTGCGTCCTGGTTCGCCGTGGATGCCGATTCCGATTTCCATCTCGTTTTCGGGGAGATCGAAAGTGGGCTTACCGGCATGAGGCACAGTGCAGGAAGTCAACGCCATACCCATGGAACGACCGAAGTTCTTGGCCTTGCGGCAGACCTCAGCTACTTCCTTGAGCGAGCGATGTTGTTCCGCCGCTGCGCCGCACAATTTTTCCGCAAGGACAGTAACGCCTACGCCGCGTCGTCCGGCCGTGTAAAGGCTGTCTTTCACGGCTACGTCATCATCTGTCACCACGCTCTCAATCTCAATGCCATCCGAGCGGGCAAGGTCTGCGGCCATATCAAAGTTCATGATATCGCCAGTATAGTTCTTGACGATGTGTAAAACTCCCTTGCCGCCATTCACAGCCTTGGTCGCTTCCAGCATTTGATCGGGAGTAGGCGATGTAAATACGGCACCCGGGCAGGCACCATCCAGCATGCCCATACCGACGAAGCCGCCGTGCATCGGCTCATGACCTGAACCACCGCCGGAGATGACCGCAACTTTTCCTTGAATGGGACCATCAGCTCGTGTGATAAAGTCCGGGCCATAGTGAACTTTAACAAGATCAGGATGGGCAAGCGCAATGCCTTCCAATTCCTCGCGAACAACATTTTCCGGTTTGTTTATTAATTTTTTCATCGGACCATCTCCTTTGTCCAGATGTTCAGAGCACTGGCTTACTTTTGTGGAAGCATCGCAGTAACAAGCCAATCATAGAAATAAATGCCGATCACTGCGCCAACGAGTGGGCCAACAATCGGAATCCACCAGTATCCGCTCGACCACAGGCCTTGCGTTCCCACCAAAGTACCAAAGATTCGGGGACCAAGATCACGAGCAGGATTGATGGCATATCCGCTGGGGCCACCCAGAGAGAGACCTACCGCCAATACTGTGCCGCCGACCAGGAATGGACCCAGGTTGTGCATGAGGCCAGTATTCTTGGAGTCGCCACTGGCAAGAACTCCCCAGAGCAGAACAGCAGTCCCGAAGACCTCGGTGAAAAAAGCATCCATGAAGCTGTAACTACCAGTGGATGCGACACCGGTTGCTTGGGCTGTGCCCCAGAAGGCTTGACCAAACACGGAGCCTGGACCTGTGCACCAGACGTTTGGCACTCCCGCGCCTACCAAACCATCATGATAGACTATATAAACGCCCAAAGCGCCAAGGAAGGCACCGACGATCTGTGCGATCCAGTAGGGCACGACCTTTGCCCACGGGAAATCGCGCTTAATGGCCAACGCAAGGGTCACGGCAGGATTTATGTGAGCGCCAGAGACACCAGCCGATACGTAAACGGCCACGATTACTGCAAACGCCCATCCAATCGTGATGGTGTTCCAGTTGTAAGCCGCAGCGCCAAGGCGGGGAGCCAAACCGACTTCCGCAACAACTCCATCGCCTAAAAGAATCAAGATGAAGGTTCCAAAGACCTCTCCAATCAAACTTGCAAACATTTTATGATCTCCTTGTTTAGTTTATTAGTTTGGATACGAACTAGAAAAGGTGAGCTGTAGATTCCTGAGTTATTTTTTCGTACTTGTTTGGCTTCAGAAGGAAAAATCACCGTATATAACTCGCTTTCAAAAAATGACAATAACGTCATTTTTAACTATACGGAATTTTTTGAAACGCTAACAAATACGTTTTTCTTTCGCCTCCTTATCTATTAAATTCTGGATCTAAAAGCGCAAAAAAATCACCAAAAGCCCCAAATTCTTTTGGTGATCAACTCGCAACAAATCACTAGCCTGAATGACCCAGGGACCAGAACTACAAAAACCAAAATTATATAATAGCATCGGGGATATATCCACTTAATTTATATATACTCATTTTATAGACTAGCTTTTAGTTTGTCAAAATAGTCGTCGGTTTGTGTTTCAAAACGAAACGATTTATAGGATCTATTGTTTCAAAATGAAATTTTGTTTGCAAAACCGTAATTTTTTAAAAAGTCGAACTGGTATCCAATCCCACCTAAGATATATTCAACACCTATGTATCAAAAAATCTTTATTTGCCAGAACTAATCCCATCGACCCTTAGCGATAATCCTGTGGCGCAATCTGAAAACTCTTCAATCTCCGCCATAAGGTGGTTCGACTGACACCTAACGCCTGTGCCATCTGTGTTACATTTCCTCGACACACCTGAGCCGTTCGCAAAATGGTTTCGCGTTCAACCTCATCGAGAGACTGGATGACGGGAATGAGTTGCTGGTCCCCGGGCGAAAGGTGATTTATGAACCGAAGCGTATTAGGCAAATCCGTTACCTCGATCACGCCCTTTGTACCAACCTGGATGGCCGCATGCCCAAGCACTGCTTCAATTTCGCGAACGTTGCCTGGCCAGGGATATCGTTTTAGTAAATCGATAACACCTTCCCCAAAACTCAGGGGATACCCAAGTTGACGCGAAAGCCGCTTCATCACGCGCTCAACGATTAAAGGAATATCGTTGCGGCGCTCACGAAGCGGTGGAATTGTGATCGCAAATGTGCTCAAAGTATAGAATAAATCTGCTCGAAATCTGTCGTTGCTAATCACTATCTCCATTTTTGCAGAAGTCGATGCAATCACACGGACATCCACTTCAATTGGACGCTGACTGCCTATTCGCTGAACTATTCCCAATTCGAGCACATTCAGAAGAACTGCCTGGGCTTCCAAAGGCAGGGCATCTACATCCTGAAAAAAAAGGGTTCCACCTTGAGCTAACTCAAATTTGCTGGGGCGACTGCCAGGATGAATTCCACCCATATTTTCGTCATAACCGAGAAGCTCATTAATAACAAGCTCATTTGGAATCGAAGAACAAGCAAAGATAACAAATGGACCATCACGCCGATGGCTGGCGTTATGGATCGCGTTCGCAAGCGCGTTTTTTCCTATCCCCACCTCGCCGCGGATCAAAATACTGGCTGTTGCGTCCGCTGCCGAACGGACAAAACTATGAACATGCTGCATTTGCATTGAGACGCTGGGAATATCGTCCAACGTTAGAACGGCATTGGCACCCACCTGATTTTGGACAAGCTTACGAACATCTTCCTCGGCGCGTAATGTCAATATGCCCCATAGCAAATCATTGTTCTTGTTGAAAACAAAATAGAGGCTGATAATACAATTGATCGTTCTCTTGTCGAACACTATATTGGACTCAACATTCGTCAATGATTCGTGCCACCGGATCGCTTGAATCAGAGAAGGCGGAGCAGAAAACAACTGATCGATCTGCTTCCCCATTAGAGATTCGACCGCCCAACCCAGAAGTTTACTCGCTGCGGTATTAACGTGAATGAGTCTATTATCTGCATTCCATACAGCGATCCCATCGGTTATGGAAGACAGGATCGCATTCAACTGGGCAAGTTGGGCGTTCTGTTCAGCCAATAAATTTTCGGACTGCATCTGTCCTTCAACTGCGCGGGCCGCGGCAACGACCAGCCCGAGCGAATGGGAGTGAAAATTATCGGCGAAGGTGAGTAGTCCAATGGCTCCCAGAGGACGCCCGATCAAACTAAAAATTGGGGCGGCACTACCGGCCAAACTATGAAGTTCCGCTAAATAATGCTCTGCCCCCACCACTTTAACAGGCATCTGCTCTATCAAAGCCAGACTTATGGCATTGGTGCCTATCCGTTCTTCTGCCAATAATGCACCTTGTTCGATACCCAGTATTTTAAGGTTGTCCAGCATGTTCTGATCACCCAATAACTCAAGAACATAGCCCGCTCCATTTGCAAGCAAAATCACAGTATTGGATTGTTCCACATACTGATATGCGTCTTCTATAATAGGCAATGCTATGGAAATGAGGTCAAAACTGGCGATTTGTGTGCTGACAAAAAGCTCTGAGCTAAGGTGAGGAATGGTTAAACCCTGAGAAAGATTTACGCGAGACCAGCTTCGCTTCCACGAATCAGCAATTAAAGATGGAATTTCGTCTTGAATAGCTTGAGTTTCAATAAACTTTTTCCAAGCCAATTGCTTGCTTTCAACTTGGGTCATGATTAATCCTGGATTTGGGTTTCAGGGTCAAGATTTCTTTTTAATTATTATAAGACTTATCTTGCAGAAGCGACATCCAATAAATCGAACAGAGGTGATTTGGGATTAATAATTATTAGATGATACCATGAAGTCTGTTCCTTTTGCGAAGGATGACGATACAACAATTTAAATAATACTCCTGCTTCAAATGCTATAATCTCCATTACCTATGAGCCAGTCTCAAATATTGATTATCGAGGATGATCCGGCGGTTGCACAAGGTCTGCAAGCGGGACTAATCCGACTAGGTTTTGCCGTCGCATGGAAATCTATCGGCGCGGAAGGGATCGCATACGGGGGTAGAGTGGAAGTTCAGAGCGCAGGTGATGGAAAAGGCGGCAGATTCTCGGTCAGGTTTCGTGCCTATACTGAAAATCAAATAGAATAGTGGACATGAATAAAAAAGTCCTTTCACTGGTAGCACTCGGCGTGCTTTTGAGCGGATGTGTCTTGCGTACAAATAAACCTTTGAACGAATCTGTCACTTTGACACCTTTGCTAGTTGGGACGGCGACAACCATACCGCCCACTGACACATTAGTTCCAACGGTAACCCCTACTGTTTTAGCGGCACCAGATTTCAGCTTGATTGGCTTGCCCGAGGATGATGTAGCAAATTTGGCATTCGATTTTGTCAGCCACATTTGCGATGCACAATGGTCCAATCGCGATCAGCCATTATCCTGTCCTGGCAGCGATGATCATCAGGATGCCGGATACGTGATGGGCCTCAGCGGAGAAATTCAGGGACTCCCATCTAACCTGAGCGTGTTACTTACTGTTCCTCCAGCGGTTCGTAATGGAACACTCTTCGGCAAGTACCCTCCATTTACAGTGAAGCCAGGCGATCATTTTCGAGCTGTGCTTGCCTGTCGCGTTCATACTTTTTGTGATGTTGAATTTGGATTGGAATATTATGATGCACAGGGGAAAGCTGGCTTGGAGCATTGGCCCTACCTCTTTGTCGATCCACCGATTGTGGTAGATTATCCGCTGGACGGTATTGCAGGCAAAACTGTTCAATTCGATTTATCAATCCGCGCAAACGGAAGTGCCACGGATGCAGACGCGATCTGGATTGCTCCTCATATCTATCGCCCGACTCCATAAAATGATAGAACCTGTCGGTGGGGCTGTGCGCCCCTTCGTGCAGATTATTTACCCAACATTGTTTTGAATCTGTTTATTGTATAATGCTGCAATCCTTGATCGGCACAAAGATCATGACTGCAATTTTATGAGCACAAAGCAAAGTGTAGATCAGTTACTTCATAACAAGTTGATGCCACCGCGTTTACATGCGGATCTCATTCAGCGTGACAATTTGCTCTCACGTCTGGACGCCGGATTGACTCGGAAGTTGACCGTTGTCAGCGCACCGACAGGTTTCGGAAAAACTACACTGGTCAGTCAATGGATTGCGAGCCGCAAGTTCGCATCGGCCTGGGTGATGTTGGACGAGAATGATAACGACCCGTCTCGATTCTGGACCTATGTTGTCTCCGCGTTAAGAACGTTGGATTCATCTCTCGGCAAAACCACCTTGTCCTTGTTGACGACGTCTCAGCCATCACCTTTTCACACTTTTCTGACTCCATTGATTAATGATCTCGCTCGGTTGAAAGAACCTAGTGTGCTGGTCTTGGAAGATTATCACTCGATCACATCAAAAGAGATCAACGAGGGTGTTTCCTACTTGATCCAGCATTTGCCCGAACTGATTCATATTGTTCTGATCACTCGGACGGACCCCGATCTGCATCTGCCCATTCTGCGAGCACGGGACGAATTAATTGAAGTCAGCGCAAATCACCTGCGTTTTAATCGGGAAGACGCAGAGTCTTTTCTAAAAACAGTGATACCAGCTGAACTGTCTTCTCCAGTAATCACTCAATTACTGGAGAAGACAGAGGGTTGGGCCGCGGGATTGCGCTTGATGGCACTCTCCCTTCAAAACAAAGACGGCACGCGAGACTTGGAAGTGTTGTTTCAATCTTTTTCCGGTAGCAACCGTTATGTGGCAGATTATCTGATCAAAGAGGTTTTTGAAGGCCAGCCGGAAGTCACGCAATCGTTCTTGCTAAAAACCTGCTTCTTCAGCCGCCTGACGGATTCCTTATGCGATGCGATTACCGGTACAAATAACGGTGCAAAGATACTCGAACAACTTGAACGCGATAACTTGTTTATTGAGCAACTCGAAACAAGCGGGGACCAGATTTGGTATCGTTACAGTCATTTGTTCGCAGAGTCCATTCAATATCTTGCCAGACAACGCATAAATGCAGCGGTCATTAAAGCTCTGTTTGAAAAAGCGAGTGTTTGGTATGAATCCCACAGCATATTCGATGAAGCCATTGAAACTGCACTTATTGCACAATCATTCGAGCGCGCCATGGCTCTCATCGAAAAGTATATTGAAATTCATGACTTGAACCAATTGATCACGCTTGGTCGCTGGCTTGGAGATATTCCCCAGCCAGAGATTTTGCCTACCCCCACAATTTGTTTTGCATACGCACAAGTTATCCTGTATTCCACCGATCGTTTCGCTCCTGCCACGGCTGCCCGTATCGAACCGTTTCTACGTGCTGCCGAGTCGGCTTGGCGCGCGGAAGACAATCATCGGAGATTTGGCGAACTCCTTTCGTTCCGCGGCATTGTCACTTGGTGGCAGGGTGATTTTCAGAAGGCGTTCGAGTATGCACATCAATCATTGGATGAATTACCAGAGCATGATGTGCTTTGGCGCGGAAACAGCTTGCTCATTGTCAGCTATGAAGCGTTGAACGCCGGCCGGATTTTAGACGCACAGGACGCGATCCTGGAAGCGCGCGCCTTATTGGGCGCGGCTCAAAATATCTATGGCGTGCTGGCCGCCATGCAAATGCTGAGCGAGATTTTGTATTGGCAGGGCGAACTCGACCAGGCCGAACAGTTGAATCAGCAAATTATATCTGAAGCGGTCGGCGATGAGTCCATGCTGGACGACCAGGGTGTCGCCTCGCTGAATCTTGCGCGTATTGCCTACGAGCGGAACGATTTGGATCGCGCAGAAGAATTCACAATACGCGCCCTCCATCTTGGGGAGCAACGCGCGAACGAGTTTCTTCAAGTGCAGGCGGGCATACAACTCGCTTACATCCATTCGGCCGAGGATAATATTGGGCATGCACGCGAGCTTTTAAAATCATTGGTGGCCAAACTTCAGAACCCGGCCAACTTGCGCGAAATTCAGAATGCGCGGGCATTGTTCTGCATTCGAGCGAAAGATGAGTCATCACTGGAATGGTGGTTGAAAATTATTTCCGACGAGAATCAAAATGTGTTGCACTTGCAAAAAGAACAGGAAACATTCATATTGGCGCGCCTACGAATTGAACAGGGCAAGGCAGGTGAGGCATTGCGTGTCATAGACGGTTGGATAAATGATGCGGCTGTAAATGGCCGCGTCCGCAGTCAAGTCACCGCCTTGTGTTTAGAAGCTCTCGCGTATCAAGCGGATTCTGACTCTCCCAAAGCCGTCAGTTCGATCATCGAAGCGCTCACCATTGGACATGCGAACGGCTTTCACAGAATCTTTTTGGATGAAGGACCGCGCATGGCCGAATTGTTGCAAGCGATTCTTCCTTCGCGTCCAAATCGGACCCTCAGCCTGTTCGCCGCGGCGTTGCTGCATTCCTTCTCCCCTGAAGCGATTGCCCATTTAACGACAACCAGCTCGACGGTTCATATTGAGGCGTTGAGTCAACAAGAGCTTCGCGTTCTGCGCCTGCTCGTGACGGGTTTGTCCAATGCAGATATTGCGAAAGAGCTGATTGTCTCCACCAATACGATCAAAACCCACGTGAAAAGCATCTATCGCAAGCTGAATGTAAAGTCGCGCAAGGAGGCACGTGAGATGGCCGGCGAGTTGAAGTTGCTGTAAATCAAATCACCCCCGCAATCACCCTCGACGGGTGAAGCGTAAAAATGCGGCAGATAATACAATGCCGTCAATCAAATGCGTAAATAGGATTTAAGAATGACACAACGATCTATTCTGGCAGGAAAAAATCAAACCATCATCATCAAGTCAGGCTTCAGTGTTACGGCGCGATGCACGGAAGGGGATCTGGTCACCGCGTCCACAGAGAATAGATGGGGGCTGAAAATTGAACGCCACAATGCCGCCGAATTTGCGCGTGCTCGCGCGGCCGTCGGCGAGGTGGTCCTCTTCGATTGGCGTTTCAAAAAGCCGGGCGCTCAAGAGATGGCCGATGTGATCGAGGTTCAAATAGGCAGCAGCGGTGAGGTGCTGGTGCCGTTCGAGTCGAATCTCAAAATCTATGCCGGGAAGGATATCGATGTACAGGGAATCCGCGGGCAGGTGGATGCGTACTCTGGACTCAAATTGAATATGCAAAACGTCAATTGCCTTGGCAATGCCTCCGCAGGCTGGACCATGAGCATCGACTGTGAGACGATGCTGGGAGATAACGTTGAAATCAAATCCGGCAGCGATCTCCGCTTCCATGTCCGCGATTTGACCAGCGCTCAAATCCGTGTCAAAGACCTTGGTGGGTATTGGGAGGCGCGCCTCGGCGCGGGGGAAAAATCGGTTTATCTTAAGTCGGGAGGAGACGTCACGTTCGTGACGGACCAAAAGGTCGAGCCGCTCCCGCCAGATTATATTTTAGGGAAAATCGAGAAGCCTACCGCTGCTTGATTTCGTTCACATTGTGTGATGAAACGCTCTGCAGTCTGCAGAGCGTTTCTATTTCGCCGTTAAAGCAAATCACCCTCGCAATCACCCATGTTGGGTGATGCAGATTCGCACGGTCAAACGATATGATTTACGCAACTTGATTTACAGGAGGCATTACAAAATGACAAACGAAGATTCTCAGACAATCTTGGTCATTGGGGCGACCGGGACCGTCGGAACGGAATTAATTGCCCAGCTCACGCAGGGCGGTTATAAAGTGCGTGCGCTCACACGAAATCCGCAGAAGGCTGCCAGATTTGGAAGCAGCGTGGAGGTCTTTATCGGCGACTTGAATGACCAAGCGTCTCTGGCCCCGGCCATGAGAGGAGTCGACCGGTTCTTCCTCATCACGGCCAGTACACAACAAGACAGGAACGCACTGGCGGCTGCCAAGGAGGCCGGTGTGCAGCATGTTGTTAAAATTTCAACGCAAGAGGCTGGGTGGACTCCGGTGCAAGGTCATGGACATTGGCATAAGGAGCGCGAGGAGTTGATTCGCGCCTCGGGCCTTACGTGGACATTTTTGCGACCCAGCATGTATATGAGTTTTGCGCTGTCGTGGACTCAAAGCATACATTTCAGGCACGCAATCAGCTCGGCAGGCGGCAACGGCAAACTTGGGGCGGTCGATCCATGGGATGTTGCGGCGGTTGCCAAGGAAGCACTTACCAAACCAGGTCACAAGAATGTTGCTTATGAACTTACCGGCCCCGAGCTATTGAGCTTTGGCGACATGGCCGCCGTGTTCTCGAAAGTCTTTGGAAGACCAATTCAGCATACACTAATTTCCGAAGTGGAGCAGGGCGAAATCTTTGCCAAGATGGGCGCTCCAAAATACACGGTGGATGGTTTGCTGGAGACTTTCTCGCTTATCCGAGCAGGACGGTTCGGATATCTCACTGACGATGTTAAGAAGGTGACCGGGCAAAAGCCGCGGACATTCGAAACATGGACGCGTGAACATATCGCCGCATTCACGTAACCGGTGCTGAGTTGTTCTCTTTATATTGCTATTGCAATCTTTGAATAGGTTACCTAGAACTCTGTACGAGGAAAAGAATATGAAAACGAAAGCTGGTATTAAAAATCAAACGATAGCGGCCATACATCAACAGCCGATAACTGGCTCTGTCA
>Ga0335079_10000735_pt1 | contig 37414 bp, 32 predicted proteins | sample Lox_Sample_33_FD_206719 | JGI IMG/M metagenome (GOLD analysis project Ga0335079, IMG submission 206719) | Soil microbial communities from Loxahatchee National Wildlife Refuge, Florida, United States - Lox_Sample_3.3 | ecosystem: Environmental > Terrestrial > Soil > Wetlands | place: USA...
TGACGTCGATGACTAGAAGGCGTCCCACCGCGCTCTTCCTCACCCCTCTGATGCCGATGGTACGTCCGAGGTTGCGGCTGGGGCAAGGGGGCATTTGGCCCTGTGGGAAAAATTTTACTTTGGATTCGATTTCGCCCTGTGGAAAAGGTGCGGAAATCGAAGTCTGGGGGGACCGTTTCAGCATCTGTCGGGCCTGGAGGCCACTACAATGCTTGCGTGGCATCGGTGATCCGCGAATATCGGCCGGCAGACTTCGACAACCTTTGGCGAATGGACCAGGACTGCTTTGCGCCGGGGATCGCGTACTCGAAGCAGGAGCTAAAAACGTATATCCGCAGCAAGTCCACGTTCACCTTGGTGGGAGTCGACGCGAAGGATTCGATACGGGGCTTCATCGTGGCGCATGTCTCGCAGATCGGCCACATCATTACGATTGACGTGGCCCAGGAAGCGAGGCGCTCGGGCCTAGGTTCCCTGCTTTTGCTATCCGCGGAGCGGCGGCTGCGCGAGGGAGGCAGTCATGCGATCGGGTTGGAAACAGCGGTCGACAATGTGACGGCTCTGGCGTTTTACAAGCGACATGGCTATCACGTGGTCCGGACATGGCCTCGCTATTACTCGAATGGCGTGGATGCGCTTGTGTTGAGGAAGGACCTGGACCGAGCCTGAGTCGTCATTGCGCGGGGCTGGCCCTTACGAATAAGTTGCATATTCCCGCGGGTTGTTTCGCAGGCAAGGAAAGCAGGTTCCTCGCGTTGCTCGCAATGACAAACCTGTTGATAATTCATGGACACGAACTCTTATGAAAGTTGCGATTCAAGGGGAGCGCGGATCGTTCAGTCATGAGGCGGCCGAAAAGATGGTGCCGCGGTGCAGCGTGGTGCCGTGTGCACGATCGGCGGAGGTGTTTGATCGCGTCGAGCGGGGGTCAGTCGGAGCGGCCGTAATACCGATCGAGAATACGCTGGCCGGCACGGTGGCTGAGCATGCCGACCTGATGGTAAGCCGCGGCGTTTACATCGAGGCGGAGTACCTGCTACGGATCGTGCACAATTTGATTGCCGCTCCGGGAGTGCGGACATCGGCGGTGAAGCGGGTTCTGTCGCATCCGGTGGCGCTGGATCAGTGTCGGGATTTTTTTCGGAGACATCCCCAGATTGAATCAGTGCCTTTTTATGACACAGCCGGAAGCGTGAAGCATGCTATCGAAAACAAGCTGAAGGATACTGCGGGCATTGCGGGCCGGAAGGCGGCGCAGGAATATTCAGGCAAGATCCTTGAAGCGAGCATAGAGGATGACAAGCGGAATTTCACGCGCTTCTTCCTGATTCGCAAGTTGCGCAAATCCGGCAAGGGAACCTATGGCGGCGTCATTCCGCGCGGTGCGAACAAGACATCGATCGCATTTCAGGTAAAAAACATGCCTGGGGCGTTATTCAAGTCGCTCAGCGTGTTTGCCCTGCGCGACATCAGCCTGAGCAAGATTGAGTCCCGTCCGATGCGCGGCAGGCCCTGGGAGTATGTATTCTATGTGGATTTCCTGCGAGGCGATGATGAGCCGGCGCGCAATGCGCTGCGGCATTTGGGAGAAGTCGCCGAGTTCGTGAAAGTCCTGGGGGTTTACCCGGCGGCCTGAGTCTAAGGCCGGTTTTCTTACATTTGAACAGGGCGACGCCGTCACACTAGCCTGTGATGCGGCACACATTCCAGTCCCGACGCTCTCCTTAGACTTGATCTGGTCTTTGCAATTTGCGTGGGACCAATCTCATATCGGAGGAAGTATGCGCATTCTTAAGGCTCTAGGATTGTGTCTTCTTGTAGTGGCAGGCGTTGCGTTTGCGAAGGAAAACAGCCTGGGAATTCACGAGATCGGCCATGTGAAGTTTGAAGCCGCAGTTCACGTCGGGGCCACGGTTCTGCCCGCTGGAGAGTACACCGTTCGTCATACCATGGAGGGGCAGGATCACATCATGGTATTCAAGCGGGACGGAAACAAGCAGGAATTCAAAATCAAGTGCACGCTCGTTCAGCTGGAAAAGAGCGCACCGCGGAACGAAGTGATCTATCAAGTCACCGCCGACAATCAAAGAGTGCTTCAGGAAATGGTGTTCGCAGGAGATAAGGCGAAGCACGTTTTCTGAGCATTTTGATCGATATCAGGCGCGGTCTTCCGGACGTGCATTTTAGGCTCTGAAGGTGTCCCCACTTTTCGCAATTCAGGCGAGAAGTGGGGTGTCGTTTTTGGTGGACAGGTCTGGTTGTGGACTGGACCTGATTTAGTCCTTGCAAGGGAGTACCTGCCGCGTTAGCCTCTGCACCTTGGACACATTCCGCACAGCCCAGAAGGAATTATGATGCAGCCTGCCAGCGAAGGCTTGTGGCCTGAAACCTTTGCCGGAGGAGTATCATCTAAACTTGAGCGAGTTACACTCAAGGAGAAATATGAGCCAGCAGACGCCACTGGAGCGCACTCCTAAGATGAAGGAAACAAACGAACAAAGGGCTCTTCCGGTGCTCCCCGTGCGGGACACTGTGCTGTTCCCACATGCCGTTTTACCCCTTACCGTGGGGCGTGAAAGCTCGGTGCAATTAATCAATTCTTTAGGCGAAGACAAGACCATCATAGTGGTGGCCCAACGCGAAGCTCGGGTGGATGCGCCTCAACCGAGCGACCTTTACACGGTTGGAACGTCGGCAGTCGTTCATAAAGTTGTCAAGATGCCGAACCAGAGCCTCTTTGTGTTTGCCGAGGGCCTGGAAAGGGTTCGGCTCGACGAATTCACGCAGTTGGCGCCTTTCATGAATGCGCACTATCACGTGCTGCCGGAAGGGAGTACCCCGACTGCGACTTCGGAAATTGAAGCCCTGCAGCGGAATGTTCTGACGCTGTTCCAGCAAATCGTTGCGGGATCGCCGACCTTGTCGGACGAGCTTTCAACGGTTGCGATGAACATCGACGAGCCCGGCCGGTTGGTGGATTTCATTGCTTCTTCGTTGCCTTCACTTTCGACGCCGGACAAACAGGACACGCTCGAGACTCTCGATGTTCACGTACGGCTCGAGAAGATCAACCAGCACCTTGCAAAGGAGCTGGAAGTCCAGCAACTGCGCAATAAGATCCAGAGCGAAGTTCAGGATCGTGTGCAGCAAACGCAGCGCGAGTACTACCTGCGCGAGCAGATGAAGGCCATTCAAAAAGAGCTGGGCGAGCAGGATGAAGGACAGCGCGACGTTGAAGATCTGAAGAAGAAGATCGAAGAAGCGGGCATGCCCGACGAAGTGAAAAAGGAGGCCCTGAAAGAGCTGGGCCGCCTGTCACGCATGTCGCCGATGGCCGCAGACTATTCGCTGACGCGCAACTACATCGAATGGCTCGCGGTCCTGCCGTGGGCGAAAACGTCGGGGCAGGAAATCGAGATTCCGAAAGCAAAGGAGATCCTCGACGCGGATCACTACGATCTGGAGCGTGTGAAGGATCGCATTCTCGACTACCTATCAGTCCGGCGCCTGAAGCCGAATATGAAAGGGCCGATTCTTTGCTTCGTTGGACCTCCTGGCGTAGGCAAGACTTCGCTCGGAAAGTCGATCGCTCGCGCGCTGGGACGCAAGTTCGTCCGGCTGTCGCTGGGCGGCGTACATGATGAAGCCGAAATCCGCGGACATCGCCGAACTTATATCGGCGCTCTCCCGGGTCAGATCATCCAGGGTATCCGCCGGGCCGAGACGAAAGACCCGGTTTTCATGCTCGACGAAATCGACAAGGTGGGGCGCGATTTCCGAGGCGATCCAGCTTCAGCGCTGCTCGAAGCCCTGGATCCGGAGCAGAACTCGACGTTCCGCGACAACTATCTCGACGTAACGTTTGACCTGTCGAAGGTGCTTTTCATTACGACCGCGAACATGCTCGACCCGATTGCCGAGCCTCTGCGCGACCGCATGGAAATCATCGAACTGCAGGGCTATACGGAAGAAGAGAAGGTGCACATCGCATTCCAGTATCTGGTTCCGAGGCAGATCGACGAAAACGGCATCACCAAGGATCAGATCGAATTTCCGGAGGAGGCGGTGCGCTACGTGATCCGGCACTACACGCGGGAAGCGGGCGTGCGCAGCCTTGAACGCCAGATCGGCACGATTTGCCGCAAGCAGGCGCGGCGACTGGCGGAAGGAAAGATGGAAAAGCTCGTCGTCACGAAAGAAATCGTGCAGGAATTCCTGGGCGGTATCAAGATCCGCAGCGAAGGTGAAATTGCCGAGCGCACGGAGCGTCCGGGAGTGGCGGTGGGACTGGCATGGACTCCGTCGGGTGGCGATGTTCTGTTCGTCGAAGCCAACGCCATGAAAGGCAAAGGCGGATTTACCATGACTGGGCAGATCGGCCAGGTGATGCAGGAATCGATGCAGGCTGCGTTAACGTGGGTACGATCCAACTCGGATCGGCTGGGCGTGGCGGAAGATTTCTTTTCCAGCCATGACATCCACATTCACGTGCCAGCCGGCGCGATTCCGAAAGATGGGCCTTCGGCAGGTGTGACTATGGCCACGGCGCTCGTATCGCTGCTGACGAAGAAGCGGATCACTCCACTGATTGCGATGACCGGTGAGATCACCCTGAGCGGTAACGTGCTGCCGGTTGGAGGTATTAAGGAGAAAGTGCTGGCTGCCAAGCGAGCCGGAGTACGCGACGTGATTCTCCCGGCGGAAAACAAAATGAACGTCGAGGAAGATTTGTCGCCAGAGCAGTTGTCAAATCTCAACGTTCATTACGTCAAGACGATCGACGAGGCACTCAAGATCTCGCTGCCGGCGGTCGCTGACAGCACGGCGGCGAAGTTAATCCCGCCTACTCCGCCGAAGGATCCGAAACAGGACTACAACCCGACCCAGCCGGTGAAGGAGCCGGAGGGCGTTCACGACAAAGTACTGACGTAAGCATAAGCAAATGCGTTACTCAATAACTTAGGCCGGCACCTTAAAGTGCCGGCCTTCTTACTTGTGGGCACCCGGTGCTTAAGTGCTCCGCGATAAACTGAAACGGCCTATGCGGGTTCGGGTTTTATTCTTCGGCGTCTTGCGTGAGCTTGCGGGCAAACCCGCGGACGAAATTGAGCTCCGCGAAGGAGCGGTAGCTCGTGATGTTCTCGCGCACTACGAAGCGGAGAATCCTCGTCTTCACGATTCGTTTGCCTCGATCGCGCTCGCAGTCAATCAGCAGTACTCGTCGCCCGACACTGCATTGCATTCGGATGACGAAATCGCGCTGTTGCCTCCCGTCAGTGGAGGGTCTCTTGACGTTGCGGGTGACGTGAGGGGGAAGGCAGCGCCACATGTCCGGATTGTCCGCGAAAGGATCGATAGCCAGCCAATTTTGGAAGCGCTGAAACGCGGCGAGGACGGCGCGGCAGTTACGTTCGAAGGAGTGGTGCGAAACCAGACCCGAGGACGAAAGACGCTCTACCTGGAATACGAGGCGTACGACGAGATGGCGCTGCAGCAGATGGAATCGCTGGCCACTGAGGGCCTACAGAAATTCCACGTGCGCGACGTCGCAATCGTGCATCGGCTGGGACATCTCGAGATTGGGGAGATCAGCGTGCTGATCGTGGTGGTCTCGGCGCACCGCGGGGCCGCGTTCGATGCCTGCCGCTGGATGATCGATACTCTGAAGCGCAAGGTGCCCATCTGGAAGAAGGAATTTTTCGAAGATGGGGCCGTCTGGGCCGATGGCGAGCCGTTTCCCGCCGAGATTCCGCGCGCGAATTCTGGAGCCTGAGGCAGCCCTGCCAGCAACTCCGCATCTAAGTGTAAGTTGCGTTACCCCTGCTGTTTTCCGTCGCTATCGAATCGCCAAGAATGATGTTCCGTCGACGGAATCGGGCCGCGGATGGCGCAGGTATAATCTCCAGTTCTCAATGAGAAAAGCGATCCCGAGCCTGTTGCTGGTAAGTCTGTGCCTGACGCTCGCAGCCCGGTCGCAACAGACCTCGAAAGCTCCCGAGTCGAACTCCTCCCAACAATCTGAACCGACGACCACGTTGAAAGTGGATGTCAACCTGGTCAACGTGTTTGTTACGGTGACCGATGCGAAAGGCTCGCCAGTGGGGGGCCTCAAGAAAGAAAATTTCGTTCTGCAGGAAGACGGGCGCGATCAGGCAATTTCGGTTTTTGACAAAGAATCAGCCTTGCCTCTCTCGATCGCCCTGGCAATTGATACGAGCCTTAGCACGCGGCATGATCTGCCACTCGAGCAGCAGTCGGCGAAGCGTTTTGCACGTGCGATTCTGCGGCCGATCGATGCCCTCTCGGTGTATGCCTTCAGTGAGGTTGTGTACGAAGCGACCCGCGGATATACGGCTGACGTGAAGAAAATTGACGAGAGCATCGACCACCTTCGGATGGGGGCGGCAACCGCGCTCTATGACGCGATCTATCTGGCATCCCGCTCGCTGGACCATCGCAAGGGCCGCAAAGTGATCGTGCTGATCACCGATGGCGGAGATACCATCAGCAAGGTCGACTATAAAGAGGCTGTACGCTCTGCGGAAGAAGCTGAAGCGATTGTCTACTCGATCATTATCGTTCCCATAGAGAGCAGTGCCGGGCGGGAAACCGGAGGAGAACATGCGCTGATCCAGCTTTCCGAGGACACCGGCGGGAAGTACTACTATGCGACATCCACCGCCCAGCTCGATGACGCATTCCGCAAGATCAGCGACGAATTGAGGACGCAGTACCTTCTCGCCTACTACCCCTCGCAAAAGTCATCCTTCTCCGATTTTCGCCGGATCGAGGTAAAGATCAACGGCGTGCCCGAGTCAGGCGCATATCATGTGCGGCATCGGGCGGGATATTACACGGTGAAATCGGAGTTCTAGCTAAGCCGTTCCTATCGGTGCCTGCCTGAGAACGTAACATCACAGAGATAACGAGAGGCTTGTACAGAGGCAATGTCTGCCACTGTTGAGGAGTGCTTGCCAAGCGTCGTTGATCCCTATCTCCTATACAGTTTCATAGAAGTGCGCTTCAATATTTGGAATAACATTGGTCCCGGGGCGAAATGATATCGACCTTGTCGATGCTCTTAATCTGTCGTAAATTACTGAAACATAAAGTTGTTAGAGATATGGCAGCGATTCCGCAGCAAGGCTGGCCGGAAAATTGCTTTGACCTGACAAACATCGCCCTACGTCTTGGGGAAACAAAGTCTTCTTAACAAAGAAGAGCCGGTTCCGCATAGGAATCGAGAGGAACCCGAATCCTGTAAGGGTTTCCCGAGAAATCCGAAGATTTCGTGAACATTCCGAAAGGAAGGTCGAAGATGCTGAACATTCAGTCCTCCCGGGCAGTGGTGCGCCTAGGTACGGCCATCGCACTGGCTGTTGCTCTTTCTCTTATGGTCCCTGCCTCCTTTGCGCAGACGACGATTGCAACCGGCAGCATTGTGGGAACAGTGAGTGATGCTTCGGGCGCAGTGTTGACCGGAGCCAAAATCACCATTACAGGTCCAACCGGGCAAATTGTTACTGCTACCAGCAATGACCAAGGTGGCTTCACGGCGGGCAACCTGATTCCTGGCGTTTACAAAGTGCGCATTGAAGCCAAGGGATTCAAGACGTCGCAACTGACTCTCGATGTGAAGGTCGCGAACGCGGCCAACGGCAGCGCAAAGCTTGAGATTGGCCAGGAGAGCACGGTTGTAGACGTCGAAGCCAGCGACATTCAGGTCAACACTGAGCAGGCGACAGTACAAGGCGTTTTGACTTCGACACAGATTGAGAATCTTCCGGTCAACGGGCGCAACTTCCTTGATCTCGCTCAGCTTGAACCTGGCGTTCAGATTCAGGACGGACAAAACTTCGATCCGACGAAAGCGGGCTATTCTTCGATCTCCTTCGGCGGTCGCTTCGGCAGAACTGCTCGTATCGAAGTCGACGGTGTCGACGTTTCTGACGAAACAGTGGGCACGACGACTACTGACATCCCGGCGAGCGCGATCCAGGAATTCCAGATCAGCCAGTCGAGCCTGGACATGTCCACGGAGCTGACGTCATCGGGTGCTGTAAACGTAACCACGAAGTCGGGAACCAATGCGTATCACGGTGAGGCGTTCGGAGTATTCCGCGACAGCTCCTTCTCTTCGCAGCTTCCCGGCGCGCCTGGTCCGTTCCAGCGCAGTCAATACGGCGGAGCCTTCGGCGGCAAAATCATCCCGGACAAATTGTTCTTCTTCGCTGACGGCGAAAGGACCATCCAGCACACGACAGTTCCCGTTCCGGTTTCTGCGCCATTTAGCCAGTTCTCGGGGAGTTTTGCCGATCCGTTCCACGAGGCGAATCTGCTGGGCCGCGTCGACTACTCTCTGACGAAGAGCGCCCGTGCCTTCTACCGCTTCTCGTATTTCAAGAACTCTCTGGGCGCAACATTTGGATTTGGATACTCTCTCTATGACAACGTTGACATAACCCGCAACCATGTCCTCGGAGTGGATTTCGGAACCGGCGCATTCACCCACTCCATTCGCTTCTCGTTCCTGAAATTCCAGAACCAGATTGTGGACGCCACGACCGGCAGCACGCTGCCTTTCGCCAACATCGGTGCCGAAATATTTATGGGTGGCACCGGGTTGACGGCTGGTCCGAACCTTCTGGCGCCTCAGAGCACTCCGCAGAGCAACCATGAGATCAAGTACGACGGCAGCCGAGTGTTGGGATCGCACGTGGTGCGGTTCGGCGTGTCGTTCGATCACGTTCAGGGCGGCGGTTTTGCTTCATTCTTCAAGAACGGCCCGCAAGTGATCTCAGGTGTGACTAACGACGAAGTCACGGCGGCCGCTGGCGGACCCTTCCCCGGCGGAGCTTCAAATCCGTTCAACTACCCAGCCGATTCAGTGACTATCGCCAATGGTCTGGGTTATTCGACGACAAAGCCGGCACTCGGCTTCCCGGCGGGAGGTTTGGGACCTGACAATCGCATACTCCTTTACCTCGGCGATACCTGGAAGTTACGGAGGAATCTTGCTCTAACTTATGGTCTCCGCTATGAACGCGATACAGGCCGTACGGATAGCCAATATCCGGCTATCCCTGAACTCAGCGCTTTGATGCCGGGTTTGGGAAATGCAGTTCGACAGCCCAACAGCAACTTTGCCCCGCAGTTTGGATTCGCGTGGGATCCGAGTGGCAACGGGAAGACTTCAATTCGTGGTGGAATTGGCCTCTTCTGGGAAAATGCAGTTTGGAACAACGTCTTGTTTGACGGTCCGCCTCGCGAGCAGACGGGCGCGTTTTTGCAGTTCTTCTCGCCGTGTGCTGCGCCAGGCCAGCCCATTACGTTGCAGAGCCCGTCGGGCCCCATCGTTCCGGGTCCCGCAGTTTGCGGAAATGCTGGCGACGCCAACTTCCCGCTCATCGGAAATGCGCTGCCGGCAATCATTGCCCTGCAACAGCAGTGGGTCGCAGCGTCGCCTCTGAATCTGCAAACTTCCAACCCAGCGTACGCTGGACAGTATCTGACCGATTGCACCGGAGGCACGAACTGCTTCTTCGCCCCTGGGGCGTCAATGTTCCTTCCTAGCTACAAATCGCCGCGTTCGATTCAGATGAATATCGGAATCCAGCGCGAAATTCGCAGGGGAACCATTCTGAGCGTCGACTACGTGCGCAACGTTCAGACACACTTCCTGCTCGGTGTGGATCAGAACCACGCCGGTGACATCAAGTACTTCAATAAAGGTGCCGCGCAGCAGGCAATCGCAACCACGCTCGCGGATTGCGGAGTTGCGAACGTTACGGACTCTTGGCAACCAGCTGGGTGTCCCCTTGATCCAGCGAACGGAACGAACGACGGTGGAACTTACACGGCGCGGCCAGCCAATATCGGTGACTACGCCGGCCACGGGCTAGGATCTTCCTCTGATATGGGCGGCAACAGTTGTCTGTCGGCGTTAGGTTATGCCTGCGCTTTCGGCGGCATAAATCCGAATGCACCTCCGCTGGCGTTCCTGTCGCCTGTGGGACGTTCGGTTTACAACGGGCTGCAGATGAAGTTGACGCAAAACGCAAAAGGCCCGATGCGTGGCGTGAAGAACATGAACTTCCAGGTCGCGTACTCCCTGTCGCGCTTCCAGAACTCCGGCGGCGGCGTAGCGGCGGACAACATCGTCACCGCGGCTAGCGGCGATCAGGACTTCATCGTTCCGGCCCTCGACAATTCGAACGTCAACCGATACTTCGGCCCATCTACGTTGGATCGCACCCATCAGGTTTCGTTTGGCGGATTCTTTGATCTGAAGGGTGGCTTCCAGTGGGCAATGATTGGTCACTTCGATAGCCCGCTGTCGACAAGTCTTACGGTTCCCAACACCGGATCTGGAGGCCAGATTTTCCAGACTGATTTCACGGGAGACGGCACGACGCAGGATCTGATTCCGGGAACTCATGTTGGAAACTTCGATCGCGGAATCAATGCGAGCAGCATCAACAACGTGATTTCGAAGTACAACACAACTGTGGCGGGACAACCGACACCTGCCGGACAAATCTTGGTCACGAATGGTCTGCTGAACGCTGGAGACCTGGCCGGTCTGGGAGCTGTAGCTCCGAGCCTGCCACTGGCACCTGCAGGCCAGCAGAACTATTCCTGGCTGAAGACGTTCGATACCACCCTTACTTGGTCGTACACGTTAAAGGATCGAGTGACGATCAAGCCATCGGTCGGTATCTACAACTTGTTTAACTTCGTGAATTTCGACCTGCCAACCAGCATGATGTCGGGCCTCCTCACGGGACAGCCTGGCAGCGTGAATGGCACCACCTATAGCGACCACTTTGCAAATCGTGTGGGCGCTGGAACTGGTGTGTTTACGTTGGGTTCGCCGAGACAGATTGAATTCGGTCTCAAGGTCGTGTTCTAGGAGCGGATCTAGCTCGGTTCGAGACCCGTCAACTTACGGTTGACGGGTTTTTTATTGACCCAACTCTGATCGCAAATGCTTTGACAGCTTCTCGATCTGCTTCAGCTTGGCCACGACGTCCTTTGGGAGCATGCCTTGCCGGACGCTGCCTATGTCAGTGGGGATGGTTTGGGCGGTTTGGGCCAATTCGTCGGCTTCGTGCTGGACCTGGGTGAAGTCGATACGGCGTGAAGGAGTGGGCCGAGATTCCTTCGACTGCTGTTGAGGATCCATCGATTCAGGCGGGGTCGGGAAGTGATGGGTTGCCGTTTGCGTCCCAGCGGAGATGGAGAACACGACCAATGCTGTCGGAAGAATCAGGAATCGCTTGTATCCCATGGCGAGCTCCGGTGGGAGGGAATGATGGACGTATTGTAACCCGGGCTTGGTGGGGACCGACTGGTCTCGCGTTGTGTAACCACGATTGCCGGGAAACTCTTCCCCTGGATCGAAATGCACAGATCCTGAAACCCGCAAACTGCGCGGGTTTCAGGATGACAATTCTCTAGGACGACAAGGGGAGTGTTTTTCGGACGAAGGGGTGCGTGTATGACGAAGTGGTGCGTGTACAATGACTCGCATGGCGTTTCGCGGAAATCCGGGTGGTGGTGCTAACAACAAGCGAGGGCGGACGCCGCCGCCGGAAGATACGTTTGAAGAGGCAATGTTTCTGAAGTCGCTTGGCGAGAAGCAGAGGCCTGTGGCTGTCAAACTCATGGATGGCCAGACTGTGCACGGATGGATCGAGTACTACGACAAGAATATGGTCCGGTTGACCCGCGAAGGCGCTCCGAATCTGTTCATCTTCAAGCACGAGATCATGTACATCGCCGAAGAAAGCGGAAAGAAGTAGTCTGCGGACTTCAGACGTCGGACTTCGGACCTCAGCTCGAAAAGTTCTCGCGCCACCGGATTCCCATCCCTTACTTTGATAGGCTGATCTGCTGCGGTCTGACGTCCTAAGTCCGAGGTCCAAATTCATGTCTACCGGCCCTTCTAAAAGCTTCCTTCCTGCCATGTCCGCCATTGCGCGCGAGGCGGGCGCGCTGTTGATGCAGTATTTCCATCAGGGATTGACAATCGAATACAAGGGCGATGCAGACCTGGTGACGGCTGCCGATCGCGCTTCTGAAACGATGATTCGCGAGCGCATTCGTGCGCAGTTTCCGTCGCATGATGTGATGGGCGAGGAACAGGGGCTGAAAGACAGCGGCAGCGACTATCGCTGGTATGTCGATCCGCTGGATGGAACGACGAACTTCGCCCATGGCTATCCCGTGTTCTGCGTGTCGATGGCATTGGAGCGTCGGTCGCACGGAAAAGAGGAGCGGATTGCGGCTGTGGTCTTTGATCCAACGCGGGACGAGATATTCACCGCAGAGAAGGGAAAGGGCGCGCAGCTAAACGGGAAGGAAATCCACGTTTCGAAGGCGGCGCAGCTGAAAGAATGTCTTGTGGCAACCGGATTCCCAAGCCACAAGAGGCATAAGAATCCCAATATTCACTTCTATCACCAGATCACGCTGAGGACGCATGGCGTGCGGCGCGCGGGATCGGCTGCTCTCGATCTGTGCAACGTGGCGTGTGGTCGGTTCGACGGGTTCTGGGAGTTCAATCTCAATCCCTGGGACACGGCGGCGGGAGTGCTCATTGTAGAAGAGGCCGGAGGAAGGGTCACGCGCTATGACGGCTCTCCGTTTGAACTAAACAGCCGCGAGACTCTCGCTACAAATGGCCTTGTGCATGACGCTCTGCTGCACGAATTCAAGGCGATATTCGACGGACGCGTGGAAGATGTGCCCGATCCAAAGGCCTACCAACGCTGACCGCTCGGTCGGTGATGCTACGGGTTGCGGCGGTACAATGAGTGTGTGGGGTCGCCAAAGCGCCACGGTGGCCGAATCCAGCACGCCTCAAGGTCGATCGTGATCAACTCTCTTCTCGAAAGAAAGATTGAAAAACGTCCGGATAAGGTCCGACTGCAGGGACGCATCCTGTTTCTCACCGAGGATCCTGAGCTAATCAAGCGACAGCTCGCCGGCGAGGATTTGCCGTGGGACACGAAGTATCCGGCGAACAATCCCAAGCTGCGTGACGACATTTCAACCGACGAAATTACTCCCGCGCATTACTGTTTCTACTTTGACGAAACGTTGGGGGAGATTCCTTATCTGGGGCTGAAGTGCGGCGTTGTCACTCCGATTGGGCGCGGCGATGTGAAACGTGGCGGATTCGTGTGCGCGGTGAGTGGGAAGCGGCGGGGAAAGGGTTCGAGCCGCGAGCAGTCACCGTACGCAGAGATGTGCGCCGGGATTCGGGTTGTGATCGCGGAAAATATCGAGCGCATCTACAAGCAGAATTGCCAGAACCTGGGCCTGCTGACGTCCACAAAGTTTTCAATGATTGATCGCATTCGCGGCGGAGAAGAAATTCCGCTGAGCGAGTTCACTGCTGGAGAAGATGAGATCACGCGGCAGGTGATCGAGTATGGCGGGCTGTTTCCTTTCAATGTGGCACGCATGCAGGGGAAGGTATTCTTGCCGGCTATCGAAGGCGCGGGCGGGGCGGGCACACGGCCCATGACTGTTGCCGAGAAGATCTTTGCCCGGCACATGATCAACGACAAGGGTGAAGTCGGGGTGCCGTCGGTGAAGCCGAGCGACACCGGTTTCGCGCGTGCCGACCTGCGCTTCAGCCACGAATATGTGACGCCGATGGCGGCGATCTTCTTCGAGCACTACGTTGGGAAAGATGCGAAAGTCAATGATCCGTCGACTATTCTGTTCTTTCGCGACCACTTGACGTTCCTCGATGAAGTGATTTCCGAAGAGAAGAAGAAATTGGGGCTTCTCGATCTGGCAACGCAACTCAAGCTCAAGCAGCAGGATTTTGCCAAGAAGCAGGGAATTCGCCTGCACGGAGAATTGAGCGATCGTAAGGGATCGGAGGGCATCTGCCACTCGATCGTTCTCGAGAGCTACGCGATGCCGGGACAGCTGAATATCGGTTCGGACTCGCATACGCCGCACGTGGGCGCGATCGGCTGTGTGGCCTTCGGCATCGGGACGACCGACGTTTTCAATTCGTGGATCACAAAGGATGTTCGCGTCCGGGTGCCGGAGTCGGTGAAGATCGTGGTCCGCGGCAAGAAGCATTCGAACGTCACGGCGAAGGATTTCATTCTGAAGATTCTTAGCCTCGACTATGTGCGCAGCGGGAAGGCACTGGCGAAGGTCATGGAGTATGCCGGCGAGGCGATTGAGGAGCTCAGCGTTGACGAGCGCGCGACCATGACCAATATGGCAGCAGAAATCGGCGGATTCACAGGCATTGTCGCGCCAGACAAGAAAGCCGTCGATTTCCTGGTGGAACGCCGCGGAATTGATCGGACGAAAGCTGAGGCGATGGTCGAGGGCTTGTATAGCGATCCAGGAGCGCAATATGCGCACGTGATCGAACTCGACGCCGCAGACATTACGCCGATGGTCGCGACACCGGGCGATCCGGGGAATGGGAAATACATCCGCGAATTGAACACGCCGGTGCCCGTTGAGATCGCCTACGGTGGTACCTGCACGGCGGGCAAGAATGAAGATATGGATATGTACGCGGCCGTGCTGGCGGATGCGCTGAAACAGGGGAAGCATGTCGCGGACTCAGTGAAATTCTTCATCCAGTTCGGATCGCAGGAAACACGAGACTACTGCGTGCGCAAGGGATATCTGGATGTGTTCAAGAAAGCCGGCGCGCAAGTGATTGAACCCAGTTGTGGAGCTTGCATCAACGCCGGGCCGGGAGTATCGACGCGGCCCGATCAAGTGGTGATCAGCGCGCAGAATCGCAACTTTCCAGGACGGAGCGGACCCGGGCAGATGTATCTGGCATCGCCCTATACCGTCGCAGCCAGCGCGGTCGCCGGATACATCGTGGAATATGAGCCGAGCGAGAAGAAGGAAGTCGTTCCAGCTTAGGTGCGGTGCGGACTACTTTGTTGCGGCAAGAGTGAACTGGCGGTTGTCGAGCATATCCTGCAGGCCGACCGAATCCAGATGGACCCGCTCAATCCGGTAGCGGCGATCGACGATATCTCCCTCGCGGCCGATGAAGACATCGTCGTCCTGAAGTAGGCACACTTTCAGCGAAGAACCAGAGAGTATCGCATACCCGAACATGCGCAAATCCGGCACTGCGGTTCGTATGTCGACTTGCGAGGTCGGTTCTAGCGTGGGCTGTGGTCTTAGAGTTTCTGCTCTTCCACTTTTTCCTGCGTATGCCTGGAAGATGTTCCTTCCGCTGCCCGTGTAAAACTCGCTCTCCACTCGCTCCAATCGGGCGAGTTGCAGGGTCGGATCAAACGAAGACATTCTTTGCGGGGTCCGTGGGGGCAAGGGGGAGGACTTGCTTGTACTCGCGGGACGGAGTTCTCCGTGAAAAAGGTCGGCGTGAATCCTATGTGAGATTAGCAAAGTCGCGACAGACGCCAGCACGACTGCGGCTGCGACCTTTGGACGATCTTGAGTTCCGGTAAACATTTCCGTGCAAGTATGCGCATCCACTTGAACGTTGTTCCAAGCACATCCTTGCAGTCAAAAGTCGGCTCTTCTGTAATTCGACTCGCGTCGCCCCGCAGCCTTGCCTGATTTGACGTCGAAACCTAGGCCAATTTAGAGCTGATTTCTGCGGCTGGCGCGATCCTTGCTGCATTGAGCGTAAGTGGTTGAAAGTGAGCGGGATGGCTGAAATCAACCACCCCGAAATCCGCAACTTTTTGCCCCCTGAATGGTTCCAATACATAGAGGCAAGCGGCCCGAAATCGCCGAAGAAAGCCGCGATGCCTGGAGGTTCAGACCCGGTAAACCGGGTCCAAGTCAGGGGGTTCTATGCGTTACTTGAAGTATGTTGCGTTGCTAGCCGTGTTGATGGTTCCATTTGCATATTCGCAGGCACAGGTTGCGGTCGGGATCGGCGTTGGAGTGGGTCCCGGATACGCCGCCGGTCCTCCGGTGTGCGCTTACGGCTATTACAACTACTACCCGTATGCGTGTGCCCCTTATGGTTACTATGGCCCGAACTACTTCGTAGATGGCATCTTCATCGGGGCGGGGCCTTGGTATCACTGGGGACATCCAGCGTGGTTCTGGAATCGCGGCTATGTAGGACGCGGTTGGGGTTGGGGCCATGATCGGTTTTATGCACGCGGTTATCGCCCGGGATTCGGCTATGGCCGTGGTTATGTCCGAGGCTACGCGCACCAGGGATACGGCCACGCCTACGTGGGCGGCGGAGTTCGCGGTGGCTTCCACGGTGGTGAGTTTCACGGCGGCGGGTTCCATGGAGGTGGACGCCGCTAAGCGGTGGGCCGGATGGAAAAAGGCTGGCAGCGTGATGCTGCCAGCCTTTTGATTTTGTCACCGGACGATGAGGCGTTACTGGGCTGCAGCGGCTTGCGCTCGCGGCATTTCTTTCACTGAAGGGAACGAAATCGGAGTGATCAGCGTCCGTTCGGGTGGCTGTGAACCGGCTTTCAGAGATTGAGCCAACAGCTGAATGGCTTCTCCCGCGATGGGCGGCGAGATCACCGTGGCGGCCAGTCTTTTTTGACGGACCCATTCCTGTCCGGCACGGGGCACGCCATCGCATCCGATGAAGGGAAGCCTCAGGAAAAAGTCTCGTTCCGACAGGTCACCAATTTCCTCGAAGGCGCGCCGGGCGCCGATTGCCATGTCGTCATTTTGAGCTGCCACCATATTGATATGCAGCTGGCGAGACGTGCTAAGCGACAGCCACGACTTGATCGCGTTGTAGCCGCTTCTCTGGGTCCAGTCGCCCTTTAAACTCTTGATCTCAACTCCGGCTGGCTTCGTTGCCAGCATCCCCTTGCTGCGGATCTTGGCGACGTCGCGCGTCGATGGACCCTCAATGTACAGAACGCATCCCTTTTCTCCCAGAAGCGCCTTCATTTGCTCACCCTGGATTTTACCGATGGCCTCGTGGTCGCACACGACTGTAAACACTGGAACCAAAGCGTGTTGCCGGAGCTCCTGAACATAATCGACCTGGGAGTTGATCACACCCCATCCGATACCGGCCCCAACGGCTGCCCGAGCAATCTGGGCCATTCCCGTTCCAACCGGCTCGACCAGGATGGCGTCGGGCCTTTTGTTCGGTTCCTGGATGAATTTGAGGACTTGCTGGGTCTGGGCGACTGCATCATTGCCCGCGTAGACAATCTCGACCTTGGCTCCGAGTTTCAGGGCGGCAGACTGGGCCGAGGCCGCTTGCTCGAGTTGGTAATCGTTGTCGTCTGTAATCAAAGAGACTACGACGCTGAGCTTGTTCATCAGGCTGCGCCCCTCACCGCAAGCCGACCGCACGAAGATGGCTTAACCGATTAACGCAAATGTTCGTTATCTGGACAAATTACCTAAGTTTGGATCATCTCCCGAATCGCGAAAGTGCCCCAAAAGCGGCAATCCTCGGGCAAATGGGACCGCCCTATACCAGTCGCGGCATTCTTGCTAGAATGTGCCGTTCTGTGGAGTGACGGGTTCGCCGTGGTAGTAAGATAAGAGTTAACGATCTCAGGAGACTGACCCTTTATGGCCTATGTGATTGCTGAGCCTTGCGTCGGCACCAAAGACACTGCATGCGTGGACGCGTGTCCCGTCGATTGCATTCATCCCAAGAAAGATGAACCCGCGTACGCAACCGAGGAATTGCTTTATATCGATCCGGTGGAATGTATCGATTGCGGCGCCTGTGTTCCGGTGTGCCCGGTTTCTGCCATCTTCGCGCTCGATGATCTGCCGGAAAAATGGGCGGCATTTACCGAGCGTAATGCCAAGTACTATGGCCGCTAGCGCGGCGCTCCGGCAGTAGCTTCCGCAAGCTTAATTTCAGGCGTGCGTCCGTATGGGCGCGCGCCTGTTTGCATTTCTGCTCAACGTCCGCGTTTATCGGCGTTGCCGAGAACCTCCGCATCCTTCCCGGTGTGCTTCTTCACGGCCTCCAGAATTCGCAGGTAATTGCGCTTGTCCATTCGCAGGATGTAGAGCTTCGGGACTTCTTGATCGTGATAGTCGATTCGCAGCCAGTGGGCCCTGGACTTGCGGATCATTGCGATAGTTCCGATTCCGAGAGGAGCGGTGGCAATGGTCGATTCGCTGACGTGATGTTTCTTCGTGTATTCGTATACGAATTTGTCGATATCGCCGAAAGGAATGCTAACGGCATCGCCTTTCGCCGGCTGGATCTCGACGGCGTGGTGTTGATCACTGAGCGTCAGAACGGCTCTTACGGCCTTTCCCTTCTTGTCGGGAACTCGAATTCGATCAAAGGACGTTTCTTCTGCCAGACTGGCACTGGCGAGCAGACACACAATGAGCAAAGGGGAAAGGATGCTTTTCACGGTTCAGAGAGTATATCGGACGCTAAGCCGTTGGATGAGGGCGGCAACGGCTGACGTTGCACGCAGTATCCACTAGAATCAGGTCGTCGGGCACTCCCTCATGGCATTGCGGGAATCAGAGGCGATCGTGTTGCGCAGCTATCCGCTGCGGGAAGCGGATTTGCTCGTTACCTTTTTTACGCGGTTAGAGGGAAAAGTCCACGGCGTAGCGCGCTCGGCAAAGAAATCAAAGCGCCGATTTGGAGGCGCGCTGGAGCCGCTTACGTACGTGCGCGCCTACTATGATGTACGCGAACGGCAGGAACTGGCGCGACTGGACTCCTGTGAGGTGCTGGAATCTCCGATGGCATCCGAGGTCAGCTATGCGCGTGCGGTCGCGCTGGGGCATATCGCCGAGTTGCTGGACGAGTTGATGCCGGATCACGAGGCGAACGATGCAGTCTTCCGGCTCACACTTTCTGTATTGCATGTGCTCACCGGAACGGACATCTGGATGCCGGTCACCTATTTTGAATTGTGGCTGACCCGGCTGGTGGGATTTCTGCCGGAACTGACAGAGTGCGTCGTCTGTGGCCGAACATTGAACGGCAGCCGTGCCTACTTCCACGCGCTGGCGGATGGCTTGATGTGCGCGGATGATAAGCGGCTGGCATCGTCGGAAATTTCGAGCGACTCGCGCATTCTGGCGGCGCAGATGTTTCGTACTCCGGTTGAGGCTTTTTCGGGAAAGCCATGGCCGAAAGCGCAGGGTGCGGATCTGAGAAAGATGCTGATGCAGATTTTGCAGCGTCATATCGAGAAGAAACTGGTGACGGCCGCGATGCTGGAGAAGGCCAACTTCGAGACCAACGCCTTGTTGCCTTAGTCACATTTAGTTGCAGAAGACGGATCGCAAAATCGTTTGGCTAGCTGACGACGGGCCGCTCCTTCCGTTACAATCAACGATTAATCCTCAGAGTGCAGAAGAGTCTGTGACCCCAGCCAACCCCAATCCGGTTACTTTTCAGGAACTTATTCTCCGGCTGCAGACTTTCTGGGCGCAGCGCGGATGCGTGCTGCAGCAGCCGTACGATGTCGAGGTGGGGGCGGGAACGATGGCGCCCGAAACCTTCCTGCGGGTGCTGGGTCCCAGGCCCTACAAAGTCGCCTACGTTCAGCCTTCGCGGCGTCCGGCGGACGGGCGCTATGGAGAGAATCCGAATCGCCTGTTCAAGCACATGCAGCTTCAGGTGATCCTGAAGCCGCCGCCGGAGAATGTGCAGGAACTGTATCTAGAGTCGCTCGAAGCGATCGGGATCAATCTCCGTGAGCACGACATCAAGTTTGAAGAAGACAACTGGGAAGCTCCGACGCTGAGCGCGTGGGGTGTGGGCTGGCAGGTGATGCTCGACGGGCTCGAGATCACGCAGTTCACCTACTTTCAGCAGTGTGGTGGAATTGATTTGCTTCCGATCTGCGCGGAATTGACGTACGGGCTCGAGCGCATTGCGCAGTTTCTACAGGATGTGAATTCGATCTATGACATCGTGTGGGCCAATGATCCGGAGACGGGCGCAGTTGTGAAGTATGGAGACGTGCGACTGGCCGATGAGTTGCAATTTTCGGTTTACAACTTTGAAGCAGCGGACGTTGAAAAGACGTGGAAGCATTTCGAGTTGTGCGAGGCAGAGTGCAAAGGGCTGATCGATCAGTATGCGGCGTTGAAGAACGACAAAAGCGCCGGAGATGGAAATGGGCGCGAGAAGGCACGGTTTCCACTGCTGGGCGCCTATGACCTTTGCCTGAAATGCTCGCACTACTTCAATATCCTCGATGCGAGGGGGGCGATTTCGGTCACTGAGCGCGTCGGAGTGATTGCGCGGGTTCGCGCTTTGGCCGTTGGAATCGCGAAAGCATGGGTGGATCAGCAGTCGAGCGAACCAACGGATTCCGCCTCGGAACCGGAGCCCGCGAAGAGCACAAAAGAAATAAATGCGAAGCCTCGGAAAGAGACGCTATCGCCGGTTGGATGACCGATTTGGGCTGTCTCGGGGTCCCGTTGTGATGCAGATCACATTCGCTTGCGGTCTGGTTTGAGAAACTTGATGGTTTGAAAGCATGCCAGATTTCCTCTTAGAGATAGGGTGCGAAGAAATTCCGGCGCGGATGATTGACGCCGCCTCGCAAGAGCTGCGAGAACGCGTTGCCGGGATTCTGAATCGCGAACGGCTGGGCGGGGGAGAGATCACGTCGCTGGAAACGGCGCGCCGCCTGGCTGTAATGGCCAAAGGAATTTCAGGCGCCCAAGCCGATGTCGTCGAGCAAGTCTCTGGACCTTCCGTAAATGTCGCTTATAAAGATGGGCAGCCGACTCCCGCGGCGCACGGATTTGCCAAGAAAGCTGGCGTGGACGTTTCCAAGCTCGAAGTCATCTCTACGCCGAAGGGCGATTGTATCTCCGCCAAAGTCACCCGCAAGGGCCGCACGGCAGCCGAAATCATGGCTGAGAATCTGCCGAAAGAGCTCTCCACAATTTACTGGCCGAAGAACATGTACTGGCGCAAGCCGAATGAGCGGTTCGTGCGTCCGGTGCGCTGGTTGGTGGCGATGCTCGACGGCGAGACAATTCCCCTGGAGTTCGATGGAGTCCGGGCGGGTAATACTTCGCGTGGCCACCGTATTCTGACCGACGGCGCGGTAGTGATTTCGCGGGCCGGAGTTGGCTATGTCGATGCTCTGCGTTCTGCCAAGGTGCTCGGACGCGCGGAACGCGAATATCAGATTCGCAAAGCGCTCGATGCCGCAACTCGGACGATCCCTGGTGCGCGATGGCGCGAAGATAAAGCCCTGCTGGATACGGTTGTAAATCTCACGGAGTATCCGTCGGCCATTCTCGGTGCATTCGATGCGCAGTTTCTCACGCTTCCGGAAGAAGTTCTGGTCACGGTAATGCGTGATCACCAGAAGTATTTTGCGATTGAAGATGAATCGGGCAAGCTGCTTCCTTATTTTCTCGCGGTGCTCAATACGGATAGCGATCCGCAAGGCCTGATCCGGCATGGAAACGAGCGTGTCTTGCGCGCGCGATTCAACGATGCGCGATTCTTCTGGGAGACGGATCAGAAGAAGTCTCTGCTCGAGCGGCTCGATTCTCTGCGCAACGTTACATTCCAGAAAGATCTTGGCAGCTACTATGACAAGACGCAGCGGGTGCAGCGGCTATGCAGTTGGCTGAGTGAGATTCTTAAGCAGAACGGGACTGCTGTTCGCCCGGGAGTGATCCACAAGGCGACATGCCTTGCGAAGACCGACCTGACGACCGAGCTCGTGAAAGAGTTCACCGAGTTGCAAGGAATCGTTGGCGGGCTCTACGCACGCGTGCAACGACTCGATACCACGCTTCCTGAGGCGACGCGGCTCTTGGTTGCTGATGCGATCTATGACCATTACAAGCCGGAATCGACCGACGACGACGTACCGCGCTCAGTTGAAGGAGCTGTTTTGTCCATCGGAGACAAGGCCGACACAATCGCTGGAATGTTTGGACTCGGCCTGGTTCCGAGCGGATCGAAGGATCCGTTCGCGCTGCGGCGGCAAGCCAATGGCATCGTAAAAATCATCGCGGAGAAGAAACTGCCGCTGCGTCTTGGCGACCTGATGCGGGACGCGCGTACGGGGTATCAGAAATCCGAAGCGGAGAAGAAGTTTGCAGGCGATCAGGAGTACGAGAACGCAATCTCGACTTTCTTCCGCGAGCGACTTGAGTTTTATTTGCGGGAAGTACGTGGATATCCGTACGACGTGGTGAAGGCAGTGTTGGCGGCAGATACAGACGATGTCGTGGATGCGCTCGCGCGGGCTGAGGCTCTGAAGCAGGTTATGCACATGCCCGAATTTCAGGCAATCGGCGCCGCTTGCAAGCGCATGCGGAACATCCTGAAGCAGGCGGCAGAGAAGGGAATCGTTGCGGGCGCATCGGCGAAAGCATTTCCCAATTCGGCAGAAGAAGAAACGGCTTTGATTGCATACCTGGAGCGCGAGGGAGCGAGAGTCGAGGAATACCGCAGGAAGAAAGATTACGTCGAAGCTCTGAAACTGCTTTCGACTGCGCGCGAACCCGTAGACAAGTTTTTCGACAAGGTTATGGTGATGGTGGATGATGAACGAGTACGGGCAAACAGGCTGGCTCTGTTGCGGACTCTATTGAAAGAGTTTTCCACTATCGCGGATTTCTCAGAGATTGTGGCTGAGGCGAAAGACACACGAGCGGCGCAGGGATGAATGCCGATTTCAAAGCCGCAAAGTCATTGCTCCTCGTTGTCGCGTTTGCATTTTGCGCTGCCCTTTTTGCTTTCTCTGCGACCCAGAGCAAAGGGCCCGAATTAAAGCCAGATATTTCCGCGCTGGGATATTTCACTGGGGATTGGAACTGTTCCGGGACGTTCGACAAGTCCGGTAAGGTAATCGAGGCGCAAGAGGCGTTTCAGCCGGATCTCGAAGGCGCGTGGATTCTCTTCCGGCATGACGACAAGGCTCCATTTGGCTATCACTCTCTCGCGGAATGGGGCTGGGATTCGACGTTGAAGCAGTTCGTGATGACGGTGCAGGATTCCGGAGGTGGAGTTCGGTTGTTTCACTCCCACGGATGGGACTCTGCCGGGTTGGTATGGGACGGCGATTCGGCGAGCAGTTCTTCAGCAGTTAAGCAACGGTTCAGTTTTGAGCGGCTCGATGACCGCCATTTCAAAGTAAGCTACTTTACCTTGAAGGATGGCCAGTGGTCGCGAGTGGATTCGAGCACATGCAGTAAGCGGTAGTAAAACTCTTCGAATAAAGGACTCATAACTATGGCAACAATGACTCTTCCCGAAAATGAAGTGAAGGAAAGCAAGAAATCAACAACCAAGTATGTGTACTCCTTCGGCGGCGGCAAAGCCGACGGCAACGGCAAGATGAAGGACGTCCTCGGCGGCAAGGGCGCAGGCCTCGCCGAGATGACGAACGCCGGATTGCCTGTGCCTCCGGGATTCACGATCCAGACTGAAGCTTGCCGCGAGTACATGCGCGGCGGCCTGTCGCCGGACATCGACAGGCAGATGGACGAGGCGTTGGCGAAGCTTGAGGCGCTGCAGGGGCAGAAACTGGGAACGGGCGAGAATCCGCTACTGGTGAGCGTGCGGTCGGGCGCAAAATTCTCCATGCCCGGCATGATGGATACGATTCTCAACCTCGGCTTGAACGATAAGAGTGTTGAGGCGCTGGCGAAACGCAGCAACAATCCACGATTTGCGGCGGACTCCTATCGCCGGCTGATTCAGATGTTCGGCAACGTGGTGCTCGACATCGAGAAGCACGCCTTCGACGAAGTGTTTGACGCCAAGAAGAAGCAGAAGAAGGCGAAGCTGGACACGGACCTCGATGCCAAGGCACTGCAGGAAGTCATTGCGGAATACAAGAAAGTTGTGAAGAAGCATGCCAAGCGCGACTTTCCGCAGGATCCGCGCGAGCAGTTGATCCTCGCGCGCGACGCTGTGTTCCGCTCGTGGCAGAACGATCGCGCGAAGCACTATCGCCGCATGAACAATATCGATGACATGCTCGGCACAGCGGTGAACGTCCAGGCAATGGTGTTCGGTAATCTCGGCGACACCAGTGGATCCGGCGTGGGGTTCACGCGCAATCCCGCAATTGGCACGAAGGAGTTCTACGGCGAATTCCTGATCAACGCGCAGGGCGAGGATGTGGTGTCCGGTGTTCGCACTCCGGTTCCGATTGTCGAACTGCACAAGATTCTTCCCGAAGCGTACAACCAACTTCGGGAAATAACGACCCGGCTGGAAAAGCACTACAAAGACGTCCAAGACTTCGAGTTCACCGTTCAAGATGGCAAGCTCTATATGTTGCAGACCCGAAACGGCAAGCGCACTGGTCTTGCCGCCGTTCGCATTGCGATTCAGATGGTAGATGAAGGTTTGATCACCAAGGAAGAAGCCATCTTCCGCGTCGAGCCCAACCAGTTGTATGACTTCCTGGTTCCACGTCTCGATGAGAAGGGGACAAAGGTGGAAGTGCTAGCGACGGGATTGCCGGCCTCACCGGGTTCGGCTGTCGGGCAGATTGTATTTACTGCCGATGCTGCCGTGGAAGCAGTGCATAGGGATCAGAAAGCGTCGGTCATTCTCGTGCGTGGTGAAACCACCCCGGAAGACATTCATGGCATGGAAGTGGCGAAGGGAATTCTCACTTCTCGCGGAGGCATGACTAGTCATGCGGCTGTTGTCACTCGCGGTATGGGCAAGTGCTGCGTGGCAGGTGCTGAGAAAGTTACGGTGGACGAAAAGAAGAGAGAAATGCATGTAGCTGGGCAGACCTTCAAGGAAGGAGACTGGATTTCCCTTGACGGGACCACTGGACGGGTTATCAGAGGCAAGCTCAGCACAATTCCTCCGAATGCTGATGATCCCGAGCTGCTCAAGTTTATGGAATGGGCGGAGCCGCATCGCACCATGAAAGTGCGTGCCAATGCGGATATCCCACGAGATGCTATCCAAGCTCGCGAGTTCGGAGCAGAAGGCATCGGGCTCTGCCGCACGGAGCATATGTTTTTTGGTGAGGACAAGATCCCGCATATGCGTGCGATGATTCTTGCTCAAGAAGAGATCTACATCACCCCCGCTCTGAAGGAATACAACCGGAAGAAAGGAACTCGGCAGACATTCAAAGAGCTGGAGCCATCTGCCCAAGCGGAAGTCAAGGAACACGCTCAGAAACTGGCCCGACTTGCGGCTCTGAAAGAATTGTTGCCACTGCAACGTCAGGATTTTGCCGGTGTCTTCAAGGCCATGGACGGGTTGCCGGTCACGATCCGCACGCTGGATCCGCCGCTGCATGAATTTCTCCCGCGCCGTGAGGACCTGATGGTCGACATCGCGCTACTGTCCCGTTACAGTGCGAAGCAGAAAAAAGAACTCGTTAAGAAGTACAAAGACTACGGAATCAAGAGCATTGGTGACCTCAAGAATGCGCTACCCAAGCTTCTTGCCCGCGTCGAACAGCTGCACGAGTTCAACCCGATGCTCGGACACCGCGGATGCCGTCTCGGCATCACGTATCCCGAGATTACCGAGATGCAGGCGCGGGCAATCTTCGAAGCAGCTTGCGATTGCACGAAGAAGGGAATCAAGGTGCTTCCTGAGGTCATGATTCCGCTGGTGGCAACGTTGAAAGAAATGGCAAATCAAGGTGCGATTGTGCGGCGCGTGGCCGAGGAAGTCTTCAAAGAGAAGAAAATGAAAGTCGACTACATGGTCGGAACGATGATCGAGTTGCCGCGAGCTGCGCTGGTGGCTGACGAGATCGCGAAAGATGCCGAGTTCTTCTCATTCGGCACCAACGACCTGACGCAGACGACGTTCGGCTTCTCGCGTGACGACGTCAACAAGGTCCTGCCGACGTATCTGGCGGAAGGCATCCTGAAACAGGATCCGTTCGCCGCGCTCGATCAGGAAGGCGTCGGACAGCTCGTGAAACTAGCCACTGAGCGCGGACGCAAGACGCGCTCGAACCTGAAAGTCGGCATCTGCGGCGAGCATGGCGGAGAGCCATCGTCCGTCGAGTTCTGCTACAGGACGGGCCTGAACTACGTTTCCTGCTCACCGTTCCGCGTGCTGACAGCAAGGCTGGCAGCGGCACAAGCAGCAGCGGCGGAGAAACTGAAAGTGGAAGGCGGGAGGACCAAGTAGGACTCAACGCAGAGGGCGCTGAGGACACAGAGTATGGAAGTGAACCACATAAGCGGAATAGTTGTTGATTCCGCAATGAAGGTACATTCTGCCCTTGGTCCGGGATTGCTCGAGAGCGCGTACGAAGCGTGCCTCATCCGTGAATTGCGCAAGCGGGGCCTGCGTGTAGAGTCGCAGGTCCCAATTGCGGTTTCCTACGATGGCGAGGTTCTAGACGTCGGTTATAGAGCTGATCTTATCGTCGAGGAAAAGGTTCTCATCGAGCTGAAAGCAGTCGAAGGCATCCTTCCCGTGCACAAGGCGCAATTGCTGTCTTATCTGCGTCTGAGTGGCAAGCAAGTTGGCTTGCTCATAAACTTCAACGTCGAACACCTACGAGATGGTATCAAGCGAGTCATAAGTTCCCGGCCCAAATTCTCCGCGGCCTCTGTGTCCTCTGCGTTGTGAACTTATTGCACTCTTTGCAACCGAGCGATCAGCTTCTGCGCCAGGTTCTCTTCGGATTCCGACCATAGTCGCCTCGATGTCGCGCGCGTGTGCATCTCGACCTTCTTGGTGAACTCAATCAGCCGCAAGACATTCTCCCGGATGCGGGCTTCGGTTTCGCTGGTAAGTTTCACATCTTCCTGAACAAACAGGGAATCAAGGCCGAAATCGACTTGGATCTGCCCCGTTTCTTCCTGCGTTCCATCTTCGAATTCCTCGCCTTGGGCGACGATCTTGACTTGACTTGGACCAAGAGTCCACTTGCCGGCATCATCTGGCGTCCACATATCCCAATACATGTCGAAGACATAGGCATAGTCGTCGTGAACCAGATCGGCAGCTACAACGACCGCCTCCTGCGGCGTTATGCCAGGTGAAAATCTTCGCTCTAACACTGAGGCCTCATTCCACGAGACTGGTTGCACGGCAATGTAGCTGATTCCGGGGCGCTGCTCGGAGAAAGGGAATTGCTGGAGCACGGCAAGAATGTGCGGCAACATCGCCGGTCCGTTGAAGTCTGAGAACCACAAGCTGAGAAAAAGAGGGTCGGGCATAGTCGTTCGTACGGCGGCGCGCCGTCTCCATTGTAATGCGGTTGGTTGGATGCTTCCGCCTCAGAAAATGGCGCGGTCAATCCATGGGGAGCGTCGACGACAGTTCTCCAGTTGACACTGACAGCCCCCCATCATCGGGTTCCATTTCATCGGGCAGTGCCTCCGGTATCGTTGCTCTTAGCAAAGTGCCATCAAGATTGGATTCGATTTGAAGGAAACCGCCCAGTTCCTTCAACCGTTCGCGAATGCCGGCGAGTCCAACACCAACATTGCCTGTTTTCCAGAAACGGTCGAGAACCTCCCGGGGAACCCCCATGCCGAAGTCCTTGACGACGAGAACGATATTCGATTCGTTGGTTGAAACCCGCACCTCGACCGCACGGCTGCCGGAATGACGATGAACGTTGGTGAGCGCTTCCTGCATGATGCGGAACAGCGCTGTTTCAGCACGGCGCGGGAAACGATGGATCTGCTGGGGAAGTTCCAGCGTTGTGACGATGCCGCTGCGCTTGCCGAAGCCCTCAACATACCACTTTGCGGCGGAAACGAAGCCGGCCTCGTCGAGCAATGGCGGATGCAACAGGTGAGAGAGAGTTCTCGTATCGGCGATCGAGCGGTCGACCAGCGTTCGAGCGTCCTTAAGGTGCGAAGATGAGGTAGTACACTCGGCGGCCAGCATGTCGAGACTGATTTTGGCTGCAGTGAGATCCTGGCCCAGACTGTCGTGAAGCTCGCGGGCCAAACGCCGTCGTTCTTCATCTTGCACGCGTAACAATTTTACGGAAAGGCGCCGAAGCGCAGCGGTGCGCTGCTCCACGAGCGTTTCAAGAGCGTTGTGCGCACGCCGCAGAGCTTCTTCCGCAGTCTGCCGTTCGCGCAGATGATCCCGGACTTCGTACTGCCGCATGCGAGCCAGCAATGCGCTGCGGACGGCGCTGATGAGCGTGACCGGGCGCAACGGCCTCTCCAGCAAAGTGACATTCCCAAGAGGCGCACGCGAGCGCACCGCCGACTCGCTGCTGGCGGTGCTCATGCCGCTGCCCGTGAGCACAATAATCGGAAAATCTGACCAGCGTGGCTGAGCTGACAACCTCTGCGCAACTGCGGTGATGACACCGTTTTGCAAGACCTCCTCGGTGATAATCGCTGCACCAGCGTCCTCGCAAATCGAGGCCTCCAAGTCTTTCAACTCAGGACAAGCATGAATGGTGACTGAGGATTGCCGCAGGACCTTGTCGATCAATGCCGCGTCTTTGCCGAAAGGCGCAAAAACTAGAACGGGCAGTTCGACCATGCAGTTCTCACCCATTCAGCGGGCCTCTTTCGATTTGAGGAGCCAGCGAGGTGGGGCTGCCAGACAAAATGCCCTGGAAATCGGACAACGGAGCGCCGACGCGGATTCGGTCTGGTCCAAGGATGAGTTCGCGGATCGAGCGTTCGTGACCCCCGCTGCGTTTCTTCATCATGGAAATTGCTTGGCGAACGTTGCCAAGCGCTTCGAAATAGCGCAGAACAAGGATGTTGTCGGCCAGATAGCTGACATCAATGGGCGTGTGCATGGAGCTTCCGACCAGTCCCATCTGCGCGAGGATCATCATCGTTAGAATTCCCCGGTTATTCAGGTAGGTCAGCAGTTCGTGCAGGTGCAGCGCGAGGAATTGCTCTCCAGGCATCGCCTGCAGGAAGCCATTCAGGCTATCGATGAGAATGGCGCGGACATTTTGTGTTTCGACCGCCTGCCGGACCATGTCTGAGAACTCACCCGGCGACACTTCGGCGGGGTCGAGGTGAAAAATCTGCATTCGGTCGGATTGAACATGGCGCTTCAGATCCATACCCAGACCAGCCGCGCGCAACATCAAGGTGCCGATCGTTTCCTCAAAGATGAATGCGGCCGTCTGCTCACCGTTTTCGGCGGCAGTCGTTAGCCATCGAAGCGCCAGCGTCGTTTTGCCGCAGCCCGCGGGACCAATTAGCAGAGTGCTGGTGCCGCGCCCCAGCCCTCCTCCGGTGAGGATGTCGAGTTCATGAATGCCGCTTTTCGCGGGGGTCATGCTCTCGTGAAGGGTGCCGTACTCGGCAGCAATCAGGCGCGGAAAGACGACAATCCCCCCGCTGCGGATGAGATAGTCGTGATAACCCTCGCGAAACGCGCAGCCGCGCAACTTGGTAACCTCAATGCGCCGCATGGTCTTTCCGTACTCGCGGGCGATTCGATCTAATGACATGACGCCATGAACGATGCTGTGCAATTCGAGGTCTGCATAACGGCTGCTCCGATCGTCGAGCAAAAGCACGGTGCAGTTTTTGGGAGCGTATTCCTTGAGGGAGAGAACCTGCCGCCGGTAACGCAAGGGATCCTTGGCTAGCATCCGCACTTCGGAAAGTGCGTCTATGACAAGCCGGTTCGGTTTGCGGCGGTCTACCTCGCCCATGATGGCTTGTACGCGATCGCTCAGCTCTACTTCCGCAGGATGGAAGACCGTGTATTGTCCTTCGGGTTTCAAGTCTTCCTCACTGGGACGTACTTCTAGGACAGCGGATCCGTCGATGTTGAGCCCGTGCGTCTTCGCGACGGCAAGCAGTTCGTCGCGCGACTCCGACAGGGTTACATACAAGACTTTTTCGCCATTCTTAATGCCCTCGGCGACAAACTGCAGGGCCAGCGTCGTCTTTCCAGTTCCAGGCTCGCCTTCGATCAGGTAGAAATGGCCGAGAGGTAAGCCACCACCAAGCACATCATCGAGACCGGGACACCCCGAACTGCATCGTGTGATTGTCGGCACCAGTTGTTCGTCGAGCATTGGCTTGCGAGTCTTTCAATCCTTTCGATAAAGTCGCCCTTACCCCGGGTGCGCGGCAATACGAACGTAAAGTTAAGAGCCGCACTTCATTCTTTTGGACAGGCGGAATGCGGTAAATACATTGTTTTCTGTAGCTAACAACATCATCGGAAACTCTCGCTTGTAGGAAAACGAACAGAGTTCTGAAAGCATTGTTTCCGCGCGGCGACCATTGCTTGTGACGAAGAAGCGGCGAGGCTCAGTTCTCAAGAGCGATCAAAACAATCATTGACTCGTTGAAGGCGGTTGAAGAACGAGAGCCAATCAGTTACGAATCAAATCAGAATATGCATCGGGAGAGCACGGAGAGAACTTTGACAGTGTCTCGGAGCGACTGCTAACATCAGTAGTTCCAAATTGTTTTCAGGATTCCTGCCTTTCGAGTCCCCGTCGTCTAGCCCGGCCTAGGACATCGCCCTTTCACGGCGGTAACACGGGTTCAAATCCCGTCGGGGACGCCAACCAAATCGTCAGTGTTTATGCGGGTCAAACGCACTTTCTGTCTTCGGCGGCGACAGTCATTTTGGACGTTAGACTCCGGTTTCGCTCTCTGTATGGGCGGACGTGTCGCGGCAAATGCTGTCTTGCGACTAGCCTCCAGGAGTGCCTATGAAGCACGGAAATCACCGACTCGCAAGCATGTGGCGTCATTCGAAGGGAAATGAAATTTGAGTGCAATCGCCGGATTTCGTCAGTCATCACGTGGAACCACTGGACTGTGGCCTCGACACGCAGTAGTTTTTAGGGTCAGACTCCCCGAATAGCAAATCCGATATGCACAATGAGGACGCTCGCAAGCTACTCGACCGAATCATCTCGCAAAATCGGCAGGTTCATCTACAGTTCGAGTCGGCAGATGGCTCTCTGGTTGCGAAAGTGAATGGATTCATTGGACGCAATGCGCTCGGCGAAATTCTGATCAAGTCAAATCGTTCCGGTGTGAATGAGTCTTTCGCATTAAAACTTGCGCTGGATTTCGTCTGCGACTACACGGACGTTCCCGCCAATTTTTCAGATGTCCCCCGGGCTATTCGTCTTAGGTTCAAGAACGACGACATCCTCCTCATCCTGGCAGGATTTTGAGAGTTAACGCCTGTTAACGGAAGTTGACTTTTTTCCCCGCATTCTTTGCCGCATAATCATTGGCTGAAATGACCCATCCCGAAGAACTCAGCCGTATCGACGCCGCCATCATGCAGCGGAACCAAGCGGAGTTGCAGTGGGCGCACGACTACTGCCGAGCGCAGATGCGGGCCGCGATTCCGAACGAAGATAAGGGACGATGGCGGAGACGACAGCGAGAGGTCAGTCGTGTGCTTCGGGAACTACTCGTGTCCGAAGACCACATCAGTGCTCACGAGTGGTCGAGTTATCATCGCGAAACGCTTAAAGAAAGCAACTTTTGCGGGTGCTTCTATTGTTTGGAGGTCTTTCCACCGACTGAGATCGAAGATTGGACGGATGATGACGACACGGCGCTTTGTCCCAAATGTGGCATTGATTCGGTCATCGGCTCGGTCTCTGGATATCCAATCGAGCGTGAGTTTCTGAAGAAAATGCACGATCATTGGTTCTAGCTGTTGAAATATCCCCATTACACTCATTGACGAACACTTTGAAGGAAATCGCAGATGAAGCCGAAGGTATGGATTTGGACAGCGGCCCTGTCTTCACTTGGCTACCTGATAGCCACAAAGGGAGCCGTCACAAACGGATGGCACGAACTCGCTGGATTGCTCGTGGGAGCGGTACTAGGATTCTCCATAGGTTTGGGGCTGCAGCTATACGAGGCAAGGAACAAGCGCCGAAATCCATGAAATGCGGGCCTTTCCCCACTTGGTTGGCGTAACATCGCCATAGCACTCATGTTCCCGTAGACCTCCAGAAGTGCCCACCGACCAAACCCAGGATCAGGCCCGCCCAGAGCCAATTCTGTGGCTCAGAATGGGGCGGGTCCTCCCTACCCCCGGCCGGCAAGTAACGGTCAGTGCGCCAATCCCGTCGGGGACGCCAATTTTTTGCCAACACCAGTCGGCTCCTCATCATTTCGTGTTGATGCCTGACTCAGTTCCGGAAGCCGCTTCACAAAATTGCGGACTCTGCTTTGTGCCCCGTGCGCCTGCGTCTTACAATTCGACTGTCGAGAGCAACTGCATCATTTAGAAAGCGGGCCAGACGGCTAGCGTGGGCATGTCAATCGCGCCGTTGGCAACCGACATTCGCAGAGGATCATAGCTAACTGGGGAAGGGGACAATCTGCATTGCTGAACAGGCGGAAATTGCTGAAGGCATTAGTAGCGAGTTCCATTGCTGTGGGCACTTCAAGGTTTGCGAAGGGACGCCCTCTGCAAGGGCTCTCGTCTCGGCGTCCGCCGCAAAGCGGCCGGAAGTTCACCTCGCAAGCGGTCGAGGAACTCATCCAGCGCGTGAAGGCGCACATCGCTGATCCCTACCTAGCCTGGATGTTCGAAAACTGCTACCCGAATACGCTGGATACTACCGTCCACGTCAGTGCCACGAACGGAAAACCAGATACGTTCATCATCACAGGGGACATTGACGCGATGTGGCTGCGGGATTCGTCGTGCCAGGTATGGCCCTATCTTCCCCTCGCCAAAGATGACAGCGATCTTCGACGCATGTTCTGCGGCCTGATTGGCCGGCAAAGTCGCTGCATCCTGATCGATCCGTATGCCAATGCATTCTTGCCTGATCCGCAGGCGACTAAGCCGTTGAAGTGGGCGGTTGATGACCTCACTGAAATGCGTGCCGGCGTTGCCGAACGAAAATGGGAGGTCGATTCACTCTGTTTTTGCATCCGCCTGGCGCATGGTTATTGGCGCGCGACGGGGGACGTCTCTCCTTTCACCGCGGAGTGGGCACGAGCCATGCACCTGGTCGTAGACACGTTTCGGGAGCAGCAGAGGAAAAAGGGGCCGGGCAGCTATCATTTCCAGCGTCGAACGGAAGTGCCCACTGACACCCAGATGCTTGATGGATACGGCAATCCTGCGCGGCCGGTGGGCTTGATCTATTCCATGTTCCGCCCCTCGGACGATGCCTGCTTGTATTCGTTATCGGTTCCAGAAAACTTCTTCGCGCTGGTGTCGTTGCGCCAGTTGTCGAACATGGCAGCGACTGTGTTGCACGACGACGCTTTTGCGACTGAGTGCCAATCGCTGGCTTCGGAAATCGAGGCCTCGCTTTCGATCTACGCGCGAAATCGCGCAACAGAGTCTGGCGAAATCTGGGCTTATGAAGTCGATGGTTTTGACAACCAGGTATTGATGGATGATGCCAATCTTCCGAGCCTGCTAGGCCTTCCTTACTTAGGTTGTTGCACGGCGGACAATCCGATCTATCGCAAGACGCGTTCGCGAATTTTAAGCCCGGCGAATCCCTACTTCTTCAAGGGATCTGCTGCAGAGGGCGTGGGGGGACCCCATATCGGTCAGGATATGATCTGGCCGATGTCGATTATCATGCGTGCTCTAACCAGTTCTGAGGAGAGCGAGATAGGCCAGTGCCTGCGTTGGCTCGCGAACACGGATGCCCAAACGGGCTTTATTCACGAAGCCTTTCACAAGAACAATGCCGCACAGTTCACCCGGCCATGGTTTGCATGGGCGAATTCGCTATTCGGTGAACTCATCGTGAAACTGAGTCAAGAACGTCCGCAATTATTGAAAGGGAATTTCAACGACAGCGTGAAGAGATCCTAGAGCAGCGCTCCGCAAACTTCGGCAGCCTGGTGCGCCTGTACCCGATCACTGCATCTGATGTTGATGATATTAGATAGTTCGACCAGGCACAGAACGCCGAATGGAACAACTCACCTCATGGTTATGCCGGGGCGGGCACCTGGCGTCAGCACGGTCAAGTCGCCGAAAGTTTCTTTCTTGGTGAGAGCGCGCCCTTGTACACTCCGGCCGATCATCCACAGTTCCGGAATTATTTCCCCTACAAGCGTCCCATGACAAAACAACCTCACAACGGAACTTTCCGAGACTACAACGCCGACAGCATTCGTAACTGCACTCATGTTCGCAGCTGCAATGTGCCTGCTGCCAAGGCCCAACGGCAGATCGACCGCAGATGTGACTGCATCCAGATACCGACACGCGGAGAGGACAATGCCATCGTGGCTTACCACAAAAGCGCCATCCAATTGCGCCAACTCTTTAATTGTTCCTCGCAAATTTGGGTCGCTGATATGGCGTGCAGATTGCGAATGCCCAGACATAGGATCCAGAATCAGCGCCCTCGATTTTGCTAACACTTTTTCCTCGTCCCCGAGCGTGAAGAGCGTACCAATGCGCCTGCCTTCACGGCCCTCACGTGCAATCTCAACCGCCAACTCGATAAGCGATTCAAGAATTGCAGGATCGTACTCCGTAACGTGACATAGAATGCTTTCAAACATGAGTCGTTTGGTTCTCGAGAATCACTTGTCGCAATCGTTAAGAATCGTCACTCTAAGTACCTATCGTTGCGCTGCTGACTGCAGCACACCAGCAGAGATGAAATCAGCCGATGAGCACTGCTGACCAATTCAATCAGGCTTTGCCGTCCGCCAGCGGCAGCGACACCTGAAAACGGGTGTCGCCGGGTCCTGAATGCACCTGGATGTTTCCTTTGTGCTTTCGGACAATTCGTTGCACGGTGTCGAGGCCGAGTCCTGTCCCCTCTCCCACTGCTTTCGTCGTAAAGAAAGGCTCGAAGATGTGAGCCTGCACTTCTGGGGAAATTCCCGGACCGTTGTCGCCGATCTCAACTACCACGCAACCGTCGTCGCGATACGTGCGGACTCGGAGTTCGCCCTTTCCGCTCATGGCATCAATCGCGTTGTCGATGAGATTCGTCCAAACCTGGTTCAGTTCACTGCCGAACGAATTCACGAGAAATGGCACGGGTTGATAGTTCCGTTGGACGGTGACGCCCCGTTTGAGCTTGTGGTTCAAAATGGTCAAGGTCGTCTCTAAGCTCTTCACGACATCGACATTTTGCACCGGTGATTGGTCCATGTAGGTGTACTCCTTGATAGCTCGGACCAGGTCGGAGATTCGCGAGGTACTGCTCTCGATTTCTTTCAAGAGACCGGCAATTTCCACCGAGGCAGCGATCCGAACCAGCGCTGCCCGCGCCGTTCCCGCATCGAGATTGTCGAAAAGTGATTCAAGCGCCGCGGGTTTGATTCCTTTTTGCGCCAACTCGGCTGATAGTTGCCACAAGTCGTTCTGGCCGTGACTTCGTAACAAAGAGTCGATCTGGTCTTCGAGATCGCTCGTCGTCAGAGCATCCGCTGGAGGAGAATCATTTTGAGTAAAAGATGATTCCAGCTTGTCGATTTCTGCTTTTTGAGTCGGGGTCAGCACACGCTGCCCCAACTGAACACTGGCTTCTTTGATGCGGTGCAGCGTCTCTCGCAATTGCGCGGCTGCTCGTTTGGCGGCGGCTGCGGGATTATTGAGCTCGTGCGCTAGACCGGCTGAAAGCTTTCCCAAGCTGGCCAGACGATCTCGTTGCTGCTCCAGGCGAGTGAGTTCGCGGACGCGATCGGTCATGACTGCGACCAGTCGCTTCACCAGTTCGGGCATTTTCTGCATGAGATCCGGAAACAGTGCTGAGGGAAAACGCAAAAGGCGGGCATCGCTCGTTGCCCTTCCCGTCACGGTGTATTGCTTCATGCGTGAGAAGGGAAGAGCACCGGTAACGTCCCCTACCTTTCCCTGGATTGCGACGATCTCGCCATTGAAGTCTCCCCGCCACTCAAACTCGCCTTCGAGGAGGACATACATCCAGTCCGGTGGATCTCCTTGCTTCACGTAAACTTCGCCTGCCTTCAGGTTTCGCTCTTCGGATTTAGAGAGAAACCACTCGATCTGATCCATGGGGAGACCTGCGAAAGCCGCAAACTGCAAAAGTTCTGATGGAGTTGCCATTTAGACCTTGCTCAAGTATTGGTGAATGAACTGCACAGCCACGGAACCTTCACCCACGCCGGAAGCCACGCGCTTCACCGATCCGTGCCGTACATCGCCGACAGCGAAGATTCCGGGCACATTCGTCTCCAAGAGAAACGGGTCGCGATCGAGTGTCCATCCGTTCGGACGCTTGCCCTCATGCATCACGTCCGGGCCGGTCAGGATGAACCCGCGCTCATCTCTCTGAACGAGGCCGGCGAGCCACTCAGTCCGAGGCAGAGCGCCGATGAAGATGAACATCGAGCTGGCAGGAACGCGTTCGACTTTGTTTGTATCCGAGCACAGTACGGAGATTTCCTCAAGCCTCTTATCGCCGTGTACTTCAGCAACGCTTGCATGTGTCCAGATCTGAATCTTTGGCGTCCGCTGGATTTGATCGATCAGATATTGCGACATCGTAGCAGCGAGCCCTTCGCCGCGCACCAGAATCACGACCTTCTCCGCATATTTGGAAAAGTTCATCGCAGCCTGACCTGCGGAATTTGCGCCGCCGACAACGTAAATGATTTCGCCTTTGCAGGAGAGTGCCTCGGTGGCGCCACCGCCGTAATAGACACCCGCGCCCTGAAGTTGATCGATTCCAGGCACTTCCAAACGGCGCCACTGGACTCCGCTGGCCACCATCAGAGCATGGCAGGAGATTTCGCTTCCATCCGCCAACTTGATAATCCGGTACGAGCCTTCCGTTCGAATGCTCACGGCTTCCTGTGGAGATAGAATCTCAACTCCAAAGCGTTGCGCCTGGACCACAGCACGTCGGGCGAGATCACCTCCGCTCAGCCCAGTCGGAAAGCCGAGATAGTTTTCGATTCGTGAGCTCATTCCTGCCTGACCGCCTGGTGCCTCGCGCTCGACGATGACTGTATGCAGTCCTTCCGAAGCGCCATACACGGCAGCGGCAAGACCGGAAGGACCACCGCCTATAATCGCTAAGTCGTAAAAACTGGTTTGGGCTCGCGTACGCAGGCCGACTTTTTGTGCGATTTCGGCGGGCGCACCCTCCAGGAGCTTCGTGCCATCTGGGAAAAGTACGATCGGCAGGTTCGATGACTCCGGGCCAAGCACATCCAGAAGACGCTTGGTTTCGGGGTCGTTTGCGCTCAGCTCCACATCGATCCATTGGTACGGCACATGATTGCGCGCCAGGAAGTCGCGCAGTTCATAGCTTCGCGGCGACCAACGGGTGCCGAGTACCCGTATTCCTTCAAATGCCGGCTGATACGACGCACGCCAATCATCGAGCAAGTCATCGAGTTGCGGGAAGAGATTATCCTGGGGAGGATCCCAAGGTTTCATGAAAAAGTAGTTGATATTGGCTTCATTGATCGCACTAATGGCGACGTTCGTATCCGCATAGGCGGTCAACAACGCACGTTTGGCCTGCGGAAAAATCTGCATTCCTTCTTGGAGAAATTCGACTCCATTCATATGCGGCATGCGCTGATCAGCAAGCAGCAGAGCCACGCT
>Ga0335079_10000736_pt1 | contig 37407 bp, 35 predicted proteins | sample Lox_Sample_33_FD_206719 | JGI IMG/M metagenome (GOLD analysis project Ga0335079, IMG submission 206719) | Soil microbial communities from Loxahatchee National Wildlife Refuge, Florida, United States - Lox_Sample_3.3 | ecosystem: Environmental > Terrestrial > Soil > Wetlands | place: USA...
CGGCGAGGAGATCGTGGTGACGACGGATGCGATCGTCGCGGGCGTACATTTTCTCGAAGACGATCCGCCCGACACGGTTGCGCGCAAGGCTTTGCGGGTGAACCTGTCCGATCTTGCGGCCAAGGGCGCCGAGCCGGCGGGCTTTGTGCTGACGCTGGCGTTGCGCAGCGCGGATGACCCGTGGCTCACCGCGTTTGCGCGCGCACTTGGCGAGGACGCAGCATCGTTCGGTTGCCCGCTGCTCGGCGGCGACACGGTGTCGACGCCGGGACCGCTGACCGTGTCGATCACCGCATTTGGGCGAGTTCCCGCAGGCAAGATGGTGCATCGCGCGGGTGCAAGGCCCGGCGACCGCGTTCTGGTCACCGGCACCATTGGCGACGCGGCGTTGGGGCTCGACATCCTGAAGGGCCGTCGCCTCGCCGAGGCCCTCGTCAACGACCGCGCGGGCAGGGACGCCATGGTTGCCCGTTACCGGATTCCCGAGCCACGCAACGCGCTCGCCAAAGCCGTGCGCGACTTTGCCAGCGCTGCGATGGATGTCTCCGACGGGCTCGCCGGCGATCTGGCAAAACTCTGTGCGGCGTCAGGCGTCTCCGCGCTCATCGATCTGCCGAGCATTCCGACATCGGCTGTGGCAGCGAGGCTGCTGAGCCAAGGCGCGACCTCGATCGAGACACTGGTCTCGGGCGGCGACGACTACGAGATTCTGTGCTGCGTGACCGAGGCGCGCGTTGACGCGTTCGAGGCGGAAGCAAAAAGGGTCGGCGTTGCGCTGGCCCCGATCGGAACCGTCATCTCGGGTCACGATGCGCCGCGGTTTCTGGACGCTCAGGGAGCCGAAATCGACTTCAAACATCCATCTTACAGCCATTTCTAGGAATCGAAGGAAAACCCCCCGCCTTGAGGTCGAAAAACCTACCGAAAATCGCTGATTTATTCGCTCCGCGACGTTGCGTCGGGGAAACGATTTTGGCATGGTCCCGGCCGATTTAAGGCCGCCCTTTTGGGCAGGGCGGGCCTGATTTTTGTGCGCCGGCCGCGTTCGCGGCGATGGCGTGGGGCCATCCAAGATCTGAGGCAAGTTCAATGACAGCATTATGGTTGATCGTGCTCTGCGGGGCGCTTTCAGTTGTGTACGCCATCTGGGCGACCATGTCGGTCCTGAAATCGGATGCCGGCAATCCGCGCATGCAGGAGATCGCGGGCGCAGTTCGCGAAGGCGCGCAGGCCTATCTGCGCCGCCAATACACCACGATCGCCCTCGTCGGCATCGTGATCTTCGCGCTCCTGGCCTACTTCCTCGGCACGCTGGTGGCGGTCGGTTTTGCGATCGGAGCGATCCTGTCGGGCGCAGCCGGCTTCATCGGCATGAATGTGTCGGTGCGTGCCAACGTGCGCACGGCGCAGGCCGCGACGACCTCGCTGGCTGGCGGCCTCGAACTTGCGTTCAAGGCCGGCGCCATCACCGGGCTTCTGGTTGCGGGTCTCGCGCTGCTCGGCGTGACCCTCTACTTCGGCTTCCTCGTCTATACGCGGCATCTGGCGCCCGACAGCCGCACCGTCGTCGACGCCATGGTCGCGCTCGGCTTCGGCGCCTCGCTGATCTCGATCTTCGCCCGTCTCGGCGGCGGCATCTTTACCAAGGGCGCCGACGTCGGCGGCGACCTCGTCGGCAAGGTCGAAGCAGGGATTCCCGAGGACGATCCGCGCAACCCCGCGACCATCGCCGACAACGTCGGAGACAACGTGGGCGACTGCGCCGGCATGGCGGCCGACCTGTTCGAGACCTATGCGGTGACCGCGGTTGCCACCATGGTGCTGGCCGCGATCTTCTTTGCCAAGACGCCGATCCTGCAGAACATGATGACCCTGCCGCTCGCCATCGGCGGCATCTGCATCATCACCTCGATCATCGGCACTTTCTTCGTCAAGCTCGGCGCCAACCAGTCGATCATGGGTGCGCTTTACAAGGGCCTGATCGCGACCGGCATCCTGTCGCTCGTTGGCGTTGCCGGCGTGATCTACTGGCTGATCGGTTTTGGCAAGCTTGCGGGTGTCGAGTACACGGGGCTCGCGCTCTTCGAATGCGGCGTCGTCGGTCTCGTTGTCACGGGGTTGATCATCTGGATCACCGAATACTACACCGGCACCGACTTCCGCCCCGTGAAGTCGATCGCGGCGGCGTCCGTGACCGGTCATGGCACCAACGTGATCCAGGGCCTTGCGATTTCGATGGAGGCGACCGCGCTGCCCGCGATCGTCATCATCGCCGGCATTTTGATCACCCACAGCCTTGCCGGCCTGTTCGGCATCGCGATTGCGACCGCCACCATGCTGGCGCTCGCCGGCATGATCGTCGCTCTCGACGCCTTCGGGCCGGTGACCGACAATGCCGGGGGCATCGCCGAAATGGCCGGCTTGCCGAAGGAGGTGCGCAAGTCGACCGACGCGCTGGATGCAGTCGGCAACACCACCAAGGCGGTCACCAAGGGCTATGCGATCGGCTCGGCCGGTCTCGGCGCGCTGGTATTGTTTGCGGCCTATAACCAGGACCTCAAGTTCTTCATCGGCGATGCCGCCAACCACCCCTACTTCAAGGGCATCAGCCCGGATTTCTCGCTGAACAATCCCTATGTGGTGGTCGGCCTCTTGTTCGGCGGCCTGCTGCCCTATCTGTTCGGCGCGATGGGCATGACCGCGGTTGGCCGCGCCGCCGGCTCGATCGTCGAAGAGGTGCGCCGGCAGTTCCGCGAAAAGCCCGGCATCATGCAGGGCACGGACAAGCCGGATTACGGCAAGGCCGTCGACCTCCTGACCAAAGCGGCGATCAAGGAGATGATCATCCCGTCGCTGCTTCCGGTGCTGTCGCCCATCGTGGTCTACTTCCTGATCTACTTCATCGCTGGCGGTGGCGCGGCCGGCAAGTCGGCGGCGTTCTCGGCCGTGGGTGCGATGCTGCTCGGCGTCATCGTCACCGGCCTGTTCGTTGCGATCTCGATGACCTCGGGCGGCGGCGCCTGGGACAACGCCAAGAAATACATCGAGGACGGCCACTATGGCGGCAAGGGCTCCGAAGCCCACAAGGCGGCCGTGACCGGCGATACCGTGGGCGATCCCTACAAGGATACGGCAGGACCTGCGGTGAACCCGATGATCAAGATCACCAACATCGTGGCGCTCCTGCTGCTCGCGATCCTCGCGCATTAAGTGGCGAACGCTGAGCCGAAAACAAAACCCCGCGGTCGAGGCCGCGGGGTTCGTCTTTGAGGAGAAGTATTTCTTAAGTGCTAGTTGAAGCTCAGCAGCTTGAACAGCGGAGTCAGATAGCTCAGCTCCTGACCGGACGTCGGCGTGGTGCGGCTGATGAAGTCGAAGATACGGCCGTCCTTCATTCCGTAATTGGCAAGGCGCCGCACTTGTCTGTTCTTGTCGAAATAGATCGCGATCACGCGCTGGTCGACAACCTTCTGGTTCATGAACATGACCGGCCGCTCGGCGCGCTGGGAGATGTAGTAAAACACCTCGCCGTCGAGCGTTGCCACGGTGGACGGCGTTCCCATCACGATCAGGACCTGATCCTGGCTCGCGCCGATCGGAATCTGCTCAAGCGCGCCTTGGGGCAGGATATAGCCCTTCTGGAACTGCTCGCCGGTGCAGGCGCCGAGAGCCGCGCAAACCATCACGACCGCGGCCGCGCCACGCCAGCGCGCAAACAGGCTGCGCTTGAGATCCTCGCGCATCTTGCTCGTCTCGATCATTGCGGAACGGGTCCCGTCCTCCTAGAACCGGCCAGCCAGCCGCCGACTTATCGGAATGGCGGCACGGATTGCAACATGCGCGAGCCCGCAACATGCCGGGGCTCGCTTGCGGAACCCACAATGTTTTGGCCGTTCAATCACTTCAGGAAACCCCGGCTGGCCCCGCGCGGCACCATTGAGACCATCTATGGCATGATCGTGACGCAGGCGCGAGAACCCTTGTTTTATCGGGACTTGGGCGTGCCGGATACGGTTAACGGCCGTTTCGACCTCTTGGTCCTGCATTTGTGGCTGGTTTTGCACCGCTTGCGGCCAACGGCCGGCGGGGTCGACCTGGGGCAGGCGCTATTCGACCGTTTTTGTGAGGATCTGGATGCCAATTTGCGCGAAATGGGGGTCGGCGACCTCGCTGTCCCCAGGCGAATGCAGGCGTTTGGCGAAGCCTTTTACGGCCGCGCGGCCGCCTATGACCTTGCATCGACGGCAGGGCGGGAGGCGCTCGCAGAGGCGCTCGGCAGGAATATCCTGAATGGCGTGGACGGCACCAACGCGCGGCGGCTTTCTCTCTATGCCGAGAGTGCGATCACTTCTCTGGACAATCTAGACGACGCTGCGCTGTTGAAGGGGTCGTGGACATTTCCGTCGCCGGTCGAGGAGGGCGCGCAACAATGAAGAGGACTGACGTCGGCGATCCCTGGCGCGTCCCAGTTATCGTGGGTCAGATTCCGGAGACAGGGTTGACACGCGAGCTTGAGGCCGACGCGGCCACCCGCGCGGCGATGGCCGAAATCGCCGGCTTGCGCGAGATTCGCTCGGCACGCGCGGTGTTCGACCTCAAGCCCGCGAGTGGGGGCAGGGTGCATGTTGCGGGCAAACTCTCGGCGCGAATCGGGCAGACCTGCGTTGTGACGCTTGACCCGATCGAGAACGAGATCGACGAGACCATCGATTTGGTCTTCGCGCCATCGGACCAGCTCCCACATCTCGCCGAGCGCGATGATGACGAACACGACGACAGCGTTGACGCAGCGAACCGGCTCGAGCCGATCGAAAACGGCGTCATCGATCTCGGGCGCCTTGCGACCGATGTTCTGTTTCTCGCCATCGATCCCTATCCGCGCAAAATGGGCGCAGTGTTCGAACCCCGCATCGTGGCGGCTGATCCCGCGGACCATCCCTTTGCCGCGTTGAAAGCGCTCAAGGTCGATCCCACCGAGCCCGGTCCGGCCAAGCCAAAGGACAAGTAGTGGCCTGGTCGAGACCTTTCCAACAACGGACGAGAGGCGCGTTGAAACAGTGGGTAATGAATTGGAGTTATTTGATTTTTCGCGGTATTCCGATTCCCGCCGGATGAACCTTCGGCACCAAAAGGCGGGGGTCAAGAGGTTGTTTCGGGGCGGAGAAACGCTATTGTCGCGCCCCGGCCCGGCGGCAGCGCCGCGTCCGGCCGATATTCGCCTGAAACGGCAGTCGCTGTGGTCTAGGTTTCCGGGACGTCATGCCTCAAAAGGTTCGAATCGCGCTTGACGCCATGGGTGGCGATGTCGGCGCGCCCGTCGTCATTCCCGGCGCCGCCATTTCGCTGTCCCGGCATCCCGACACTGAATTTCTCTTGTTCGGAGATCGCGCGCGGATCGAGGAGCAGCTCGAAAGGCATCCCGCCATGAAAGCGGCGTCGCGCGTCATCCACACCGACGTCGCAGTCAGCATGGAGGACAAGCCGAGCCAGGCCCTGCGGCGCGGCCGCAAGACCTCCTCGATGTGGCTTGCAATCGATGCCGTCAAGAGGGGCGAGGCCGATGTCGCGGTCTCCGCAGGCAATACCGGCGCGCTGATGGCGATGGCGCGATTTCATCTGCGCACCTTGGCCGGCATCGACCGTCCGGCGATTGCAGCGGTCTGGCCGACGCTTCGTGGCGATTCCGTCGTGCTGGATCTCGGCGCTACCATCGGCGGCGACGCGCACCACCTGGTGGCGCTTGCGGTGATGGGCAGCGCCATGGCGCGCGTGCTGTTCAATCTCGAACGTCCGACGGTCGGCCTGCTCAATATCGGGGTCGAGGAGATCAAGGGGCATGAGGAAATCCGCGAGGCTGCGGAATTGCTCCGCGCAATGAATCTTCGGGAACTCGAATATATCGGCTTTGTCGAGGGCGACGGCATTGGCAAGGGTGCGGCCGACGTGATCGTCACCGAGGGGTTCAGCGGTAATATCGCGCTGAAGGCCGCCGAGGGCACTGCGCGGCAGATCAACGACTTCCTCCGCAGCGCGCTGTCGCGGAGCTGGCTCACGAAGCTTGGCTACGTTCTTGCGAGGGGAGCTTTCAGGGAGCTGCGCGACAAGCTCGATCCGAAGAAGTCCAATGCTGGTGTGCTGCTCGGCTTGCGGGGCGTGGTGGTCAAAAGCCATGGCGGAACCGACGCGGAAGGCTTTGCCTATGCGGTGGATGGTGGTTATGAGATGGTCCGCTACGATCTCCTGACCAAGATTACTCAAATGCTCAATCGCGATGGCGGGGCGCTGACATCGGTGCCGGCCGCACAGGAGGCTGTCTCGTGACCTTACGTTCGGTGGTTCTCGGCTGCGGCTCCTATTTGCCGCGGCGGATATTGACCAACGCCGAACTGGCGACGCAGATCGACACGTCGGACGAGTGGATCGTGCAGCGCACCGGCATCAGACAGCGGCACATTGCCGCTGAAGGCGAGTTCACATCTCATCTCGGCATCAACGCGGCGAAGTCTGCGCTTGCGGATGCCGGTCTCGATGCACAGGCGATTGACCTGATCGTGCTGGCGACCTCGACGCCGGACAATACCTTCCCTGCAACCGCAGTCGCCGTTCAGCATGGGCTCGGCATCAACCATGGCGCGGCCTTTGACCTGCAAGCCGTGTGCTCCGGCTTTATCTTTGCGCTTGCGACGGCGGACAATTTCCTGCGCGCCGGCAGCTACAAGCGCGCGCTGGTGATCGGTGCGGAGACCTTCTCGCGAATCCTGGACTGGAATGATCGCGGTACCTGCGTGCTGTTCGGCGATGGTGCCGGCGCAGTCGTTCTGGAAGCACAGGAGCAGCCGGGGACGTCGTCCGACCGGGGCATCCTGACAACGCATCTGCGTTCCGATGGTCGTCACAAGTCAAAGCTCTATGTCGATGGCGGGCCGTCATCGACGCAGACCGTCGGCATGATCACCGACGTTATCGTGGATGCGTTCAACGCCACCGGGCTTACGGCGGAACAGATCGACTGGTTTGTTCCACATCAGGCCAACAAGCGAATCATCGACGCTTCCGCCCACAAATTGCATATTGCGCCGCGGAAAATCGTGCTGACCGTCGATCTGCATGGGAACACGTCGGCGGCCTCGATCCCGCTGGCACTGACGGTGGCAGTCAAGGACGGACGCGTGAAGAAGGGCGATATTGTGCTGCTGGAGGCCATGGGCGGCGGATTCACCTGGGGGTCGGCGCTCCTGCGCTGGTGAGCGCTGCCTAAAATTGCAGGTAGTGTTCCACCGCTTTTTTAGGTGTGATTGTCTTCATGGCGCTGTTGACCATTGCAGGTTAACCTCTTAATTTCAGATGGAAATTGTTCGCCGTGAGTGGGGCAGGCGATGACCGGAACCGGAAAAACAGTCACGCGTGTGGACCTGTGCGAGGCCGTCTATCAGAAGGTCGGGCTGTCGCGCACGGAGTCTTCAGCTTTTGTTGAATTGGTGTTGAAAGAGATTACGGATTGCCTCGAGAAGGGCGAGACAGTGAAGCTGTCGTCGTTCGGCTCGTTCATGGTGCGCAAGAAAGGTCAGCGCATCGGGCGCAATCCCAAGACCGGCACTGAAGTACCGATTTCGCCGCGCCGTGTCATGGTGTTCAAGCCATCGGCCATCTTGAAGCAGCGGATCAATGGTCATCGTCCGATGAATGGCACTGAGAGCAGCGACTGAGTATCACCGAAGCAAAGGGAAGCGCGCGGTTGGACAAGGCGCCGGATGCATTCCGAACGATCAGCGAGGTCGCTGGCGATCTCGATATCCCTCAGCATGTGCTGCGATTTTGGGAGACGCGCTTCGCCCAGATCAAGCCGATGAAGCGAAGCGGCGGGCGGCGCTACTACCGTCCCGACGATGTCGACCTGCTCAAGGGCATCCGTCGGCTGCTCTACAGCGAGGGCTATACGATCCGCGGTGTGCAGCGGATTTTGAAAGAGCACGGCATCAAATCGGTTCAGAGCCTGGCCGACAGCTCCGCCGCCGTTTCGTTCGGCGCGATCGAGGAAGCGCTCGGTCAGACCCTGATGGAAACCGATGGGGATGACCTCGGCGTCGAGCTCGACGAGGAGGGCGAGGGTGAGGATAGAGGATACAAGGGGGACGAGGACGGGATCGATTTCCGCTTCGTGCAAGGCGAGGATGAAATCCTCGAGACCTATCGCAGCGGCGCCAGCCACGCTCGGGTAACCGAGCAGCACCCGATCGACCGGGAGCGGCTTGAGAGCGTGCTGCGGGACCTCATAGCCTGCCGGCAGATGCTGGATCGGGTCTTGAAGGAGGGGTAGGCGCTTTTCCCCTTCGCAGGAGCCACTCGCGCGCCTTGCGCAAAGGCGTGATCGCGGCTAAGGGAACGGCAACGGAGCGTGGCGCAGCCCGGTTAGCGCACTAGTCTGGGGGACTAGGGGTCGTGGGTTCAAATCCCGCCGCTCCGACCAGTTTTTCTCTCAAATTCAAAAAACTAAATTCCCAAAACCCAAACAACGACGATGGTGGCGATCACGGCAAGTCCGCTGATCGTCCAGCCAGTCAGATAAGCAGGACCGTTCGAGTCGGGCCTGTCGACCATGGTGTCATGCCAGTGGTTCATCCGCGCCTCCTGTCGGTCTGCCACTGTAGGTAGGTCGCGCGCGCAGCCGGAAGGTTCATTAATTTTTCGGTGCTCGGCCAAGCGTCGCCGAGGGGCGTGCTAGCATCGCCGCGACCGATCAAAACGACCGCCAACAGAACGGACCGGATCGGCCACACGGATGGAAGCACAGGGAGCCGGGCCATGAAGACACGTCCGACAGGCGTCATACCGCCCATCACAACGCCATTTGGCAGGGACGGTGAGATCGACTTCAAGCTGGTTGCACCGCAAATGGAGTGGATGATCGGTGCCGGCGTCCACGGCGTGGCGGCCGGCGGCTCGACCGGCGAGGGACACACGCTCGATCACGAAGAATACCGCGAGCTGATGGCCGCGACCGTCGAGGCTGCGAGGGGCCGGATTCCCGTGATCGCCGGCATCATCGTCGATTCCACCCGCGACGCGATCCGCCGCGGCAAACTCGTGCGCGATATGAACATCGCCGCGCTGCAGGTCACTCCCGTGCATTATCTGTTCAAGCCGGACGACGAGGCGATGGTGGCGCATTTCCGCAGCATGGCGGACGAAACGGGAATGCCGATCATCATCTACAATGTCGTGCCCTGGTCCTATCTGTCGCCATCACTGCTCACGCGCATCATGAACGAGGTCCCGCTTGTCATCGGCGTCAAGCAGAGCGCGGGAGACCTGAAACTGTTCGCCGATCTCATGATGATGGCGCCCGATCGGCTGATCTACAGCGCCGTCGATGCGTTGATGTATCCCTCCTACGTGCTCGGCGCACACGGCTCGATCGCGGCCATTCTGACGGCCGCGCCGCACGCATCCGTCGAGTTGTGGGATGCGGTGAAGGCCGGCAACCACGCGCACGCGCTCGATTTGCACAAGAAGCTGCTCACGCTCTGGAACGCCCTGATTGCGGACAATCTGCCGGCCTGCACGCGCCATGCGCAAGCCTTGCAAGGGCTGGCGAAGACCTATCCCCGCGCACCGATGCCCGAAGCTTCGATCGCGCAGCAGGCCGCGATCCGGGGCGCGCTGGAGCGATTGGGCGCGCTGGGAGACAGACACGTCGAGGCGGCGGAATAACGACAACCAGGAAAGCAAGTGAAAGCCAATGAAGGATTTTGCAGGAAGGATTGCCGTCATCACAGGAGGCGGTACGGGCATGGGTCGCGAGCTGGCGCGTCAGCTGGTTGCCGAGGGCTGCAATGTCGCGATGTGCGACGTCTCTGCCGATGCCATGGCGGAGACCAGGCGGCTTTGCGAGACGGAAAAGCTGCCGCAGGGCTTGCGGGTCACCACGCACATCGCCGACGTCTCGATCGAGGACCAGCTCAAGCGGTTTCGCGACGAGCTGATCGAGCAGCAGGCGACCGACAAGATCCACCTCCTCTTCAACAATGCCGGCATCGGTGGCGGCGGCAGCCTGTTCACCAATACGCGCGAGCAGTGGGAGCGCACCTTCAACATCTGCTGGGGCGGCGTCTATCTTGGCGTGCGCACCTTCCTGCCTCTGCTCATGAAGGCGGACGAGGGGCATATCGTCAACACATCGAGCGTCAACGGTTTCTGGGCCTCGGTGGGCATGGGCGTGTCGCACACGGCCTATAGCGCGGCAAAATTCGCGGTAAAGGGATTTACCGAGGCGCTGATCACCGATCTCAGGCTCAATGCGCCGCACATCAAATGCTCCGTCGTGATGCCCGGCCATATCGGCACCTCCATCGTTTCGAATACGCGTCTGGTGCAGAACGGCTCGGAAGAGCTCAATCCGAACGAGATCGTGCAGACGCGCCAGCGCTTGAAAGGCATGGGGGTCGATACCGATACGATGTCGGACGCGGACATCCGGCAGAAGGCTCACGATCGTGCGCGCGCGTTTCGGGAGGATGCGCCGACCACGGCAGCCCAGGCCGCCAGGATCATTCTCGACGGCGTCAAGGCCGGGCAATGGCGCATCCTGGTGGGCGACGACGCTCATAGACTGGATGCGCGGGTGCGCGAGACACCGGAAAAGGCCTATACGCCGGAATTCTACGAAAACCTCGTCAAGGAGGTCGGCTGGCGCATCGGGTGAGTCACGATCGCTGGCGCTGCGAGCCGACACGATAGGCGAGCCGGCTGTGGCCGGCGCAATAGGGCAGCCCCTCGATCGGCGGGTTGCCGCAAAAGCAGAAGTCTTCCGCGCCCGGTGTGGAGATCGGCCAGCGGCAGGTCTCCTTGCTCAACTCGAACAGCGAGCAGGTGTGACCGTTGTGGATCGGCTCCTCCATCGTATGATCCGGCTCGGCCAGCGTCGACCTCACGATGATCTGCCGCAGCTTTACCGTGGCGCGCGGCCGGCGCCCGTCCGCAGGCTCCCGTGTTGCGGCTCGCACGACGCCGCCTTTTTCGCGCGCGAGCTTGAGCCGGGAAACCTTTCCGATGACCGCGTTGCGGCTGACGCCGATCTGGGCGGCGATCTCGCGGCAGGACAGCCCGGCTTCAACACCTTTCCTCAGAATTTCAACGCGTTCGGTGGTCCAGGTCGGCAGGTAATTTGTTTGCTGGGCAGGCATGGGTCTGTTTCCAAGTTTGATCCTTTCGGGATCCGCTTGGCCTCGTGCCGGACCGAACCCACCGCACGCCCAAAACCATCACGCCTTGCCATTGTCACGGATGGAAAGCAGGCCGTCCTTGATCGCGAGCCTTATGCCTTCCTCAATCAACGTCCTTGCGACGCCTGGAACGCTGGTACCGTGAGTGCCCTGTCTCACAAGCTTTTCGAGATAGGCAATGGTCGAAAGCGCCAAGGTTACGGGAACGCGGTCAGTCTCGGCTTTCTCGGTGGCCATGCCAAAAACTATTCGGTTAAAAGGGTACTGAAAAGTAACATTTAAGAGTCTATTAAGTTTCGGATACTTTGTATAGCGTCTCCTTTTTTCATAGTTAAATAATTGATTTTGCTACAAAATAATCAGAAGGCCCAGACCGGCGCGGCTCTCGAGGAGAGACCGGCCGACCCGGGCCCGTTTGCAGCATGGGAAAAAGTGACGTTTCGAGAGGCGTTCGGTCACTAGACCGACGGCACATACATCTCCTGGGGAAGTGGTGTGACGGCGCGCCACGCAAACGCATAAGCGCTTGCGAATATTCCGACCTTCGGGAGGAGCTCATTCGCGCGCACCATCTGGCCGGCACGAGGCCGGCCAGATGTGCAGGATGTCTACCGCTCCGCGTTAACGAGCTTATAGGTGCCGCGCTCGAACGTGTCGTAGACGGCCAGCGCCTTGGCATCGGCGAAGGGCAGGTACTGCATCATGATCACGCCTGCAACGCCGCGAGCGGGATCGATCCAGAAGTACGTATTGTTGATGCCGCCCCAGCTCAGGCTGCCGGGAAAGCGTTTGCCGGGTACTTGATCCGCCGTGATGAGGAAGCCGAGACCCCATTTGTCACGGCCGTCCGCTATGAAAGTGAAGTCGGCACTGCGCGCCAGCGCGCTCTTGAGCGCAGGGACCGAGATCGCACCGATCTGGTTCTGGCTCATCAGCGCGACAGTCTCGGGTTTGAGCACGCGCGCTCCGTCCAGCGCGCCGCCGTTGAGCAGCATGCGCATGAAGCGCCCGTAATCGTCAGCCGTCGAGGCGAGGCCTCCGCCGCCGACCGGCGCCGCGATGGTGAGCCCGGGCTGCGGGTTTTGCAGTTCGATGGCGCCGTCCATATGCGCGCCGGCCCGCTGCTGTTGCGCGACGAGGCGCGGTCCCTTTGCCTCCGGTACATTGTAGAACGTGTCATCCATCTTGAGCGGGGCAAAGATGTGCTCGCGGAAATAGTCCTCGAGCTTCTGGCCGGAGACCACCTCGACCAGCTTGCCGACGACATCGGTGCTGGTGCTGTAGTGCCAGCGTTCGCCCGGATCGAACAGCAGCGGTCCTCCGAACGGATAGGTTTCGCCGGCGGCCGGTTTGAAATCGCGCCAGACTGCGCTGGTGAACGGATAGGCCAGTCCGGCTGTGTGCGTCAGGAAATGCTTGACCGTCGCCGGTCGTGATGCCGGGCGGAGCCGGTAGGCCCCCGTCGCCGGGTCGAACGATTCGAAGACTTTCAGTTCTGCAAGCTCCGGCAGATATTTTGAGGCCGGGTCGTCGAGACCGACGCGGCCCTGCTCGATGAGTTGCATCAATGCCACTGAAGTGACCGGCTTTGTCATCGAGGCGATGCGAAACAGCGCGTCCGACGTGAGCGGGCGACCGGTTGCGATATCAGCCACACCAAACGCGCCCTGATAAAGCACGCGCTCGCGATCGGTGACCAGCGCGACCACGCCCGGCACGTCCTTGCGCTCGACCGCGCCGCGCAGGCCGCTATCGAGGGCCGCGCTGGCAGTCGAATTTTGTGCGCTTGCAGTGCCGGCCATCGCAGCAACCGCAACGCCTACGGAAAAAACCATCTTGGCAGCCTTTCGATTCACGGAAACCTCCCTGTTGCCTCTTCCGAGGCTATTTTTTGTGCGACATGGGCTTGGGAACGGCGAAGAGCAGGGCGCCGTATCGCCATGTGGTTTGACATTCGCTTCAGCATCACCGCGAGTCAACCAAGCGAATGTCAAATACAGGGCCGTTCTTGTCGCTTCGGTGTCTGCTGTTCGAAGGATCGACTACGGCTTCTTGCACTCGGAATAGAATTGACCGTTGACTGCCGCCAGTCGCTCCAGGCATTGCCTGGGGTCAGTGACGGGACCTGCAATGCTGAAATCGTAGGCGAGACCTTTGAGCACCAGCGCGTAGCGGCCCGGCGCCAATGGAGCGTCCGGATTTTCGCTGCGGACTTCATACATGTCCGGATTGTCCTTTTTTGGCGCCGTGCGATATGGGATCGAAATATTCCGCATAACCCAATTGTCGTTGAGCTCGGCAACAACCTGCTTGCCGTCCTTGTCGAAGCTCGCCTCCCTCGCGATCCTGGCGATCAGTCGAACCTCGGCCCGATCGGCCGCATTGGTTGCCGAGTCCCGCCGATAGACGATGAATGACAGGTGTCCATCCGGCAACGTCGCACGGCTGGGCGTCGTGATCAGGGCCGAAATGGCAATACGCATGTCCGGCGCTCGCCCCGGCAAGGAGTCGAGTTCATAAAGCTTGTCCTGGCTCACCGCAAAGATGCCGAAGGACGAGGGAAGAAGAGGCGAGGGAGCCGCAACCTTTGCATCCGCTGCCGTCGATGCCGGTTGTGGCGAGCCAACGGCGACCGCTGTTGGAGAGGCTGACGTTGGCTGATTGATGACGATGATTCCCTTCCTGACGAGAAGGTTGAACGAAACGGCTCCCGATGCAGCCGCAAGCGCTACTGCAATGACTGCAGCAAATCGCCAATCAGCCTTGAAGCCCGGGCGCTTCTTCGGATCGGGGACCTCGGCAGAAGCCGGTTGGACAAAGGGAGCGACGTCCTGGCGCGGAACATCCGCCGACAAGCGCGATCCGTCCCGAGCCGCTTCCGGCGCCGGCAACGCCGTTTCGGTCCCTTCCTTCTTTCTGCTGAATGCCTCCACGCCCTGGATTGCAATCTCCAGTGATTTGGAAAGCTTTCGCATGTCCGAAAAGCTTTCCGACTTGAATTGCTCATTCAATTTGTGTCGAGCGAGCTCATAGACTGTGGCGCGCAGAAACTCCGGATTGTCCCTGACCGAGTCGATCACGCGAGAAAGCATGAGCGCGAATTCGACCTCTTGTGTGGGGGCTGGGACGGCATCATCCCCGCTATCCGGCTGCAATATCTCCGAGCCCATGAATATTGATCCGCGTCCCATTGGTGCGTTGCCCAATTTGATGCTTTAAGCACGCGGTTGGCAAGGAAACTGTGGTCGAAGCGATGTTGTTGCAGCCTTCTCAAGTGGACAAATTTGCGGCCTTGCGGCTGGCTTAAATTGGTGCTGCGAGCGTTCGAGGTTCCCATGCGGGTGCACCATCAACCGTCCGATTCCGATGGCGGCACTGGCGCAGCGATCAACCGGCGCCAGTGCTGCAGTTTCATTTCAATGGGAACGCCAGGTCCACGAGTTCTGCCAGGTGCCGCCGTTCGGACCGACGATCGTGCGTTCGCCGGCCCACTGTCCGGGCGCGACCTGATGTAGATTGCCTGTCTGGTGCCAGACACCGCCATTCGGACCCGTGAACGTTCCCGAGCCCTGACAGGCGCCGCTGGCGCAGTTTCCACCGCCTTCGTAAACGCCGCCATGCGGACCGGTCCAGCGTGTCGTCCAACTGCCAGCCTGGGCGGGGTTCACCGCGGCGACCGCAAGCACAAAGCTTGCGGAAGCAACCAGCATAGATGCCTTCATCATTTTGCTCCTCCAACTGACGGCCGCCCGGGTAAGGGCGACAATGGCCTCGACCGTGCGCCTGGTCGTTTGCCGCGGTATTGCCGATAAACCCGGCGAATATTGCAATTTGTTGCAGGATGGACTTGGCGCTTGCCAGGGACGAAAGCCTAACGACAATGCCGTGGATGACGAAGCCGCCGGCGAAAATCCTCATCGTTGATGACGACGACGAGATCCGTTCGTTGTTGCAGGCCGTGCTGACACGCGAGGGTTTTGATGTCCGAGCGGCCAAGGACGCTGCAACGGCGCGCCGCATGCTCGCGTCGCGCAATGCTGCGGATCTGATCGTCCTCGACATCATGATGCCAGGCGAGGACGGGCTCACCTTCTGCCAGCGCCTGCGGGAAACTCAGGACACACCAGTCCTGATGGTTTCGGCGCGTTCGCTGAGCGTCGACCGCTCGATTGGCCTCGAGACGGGCGCCGATGACTATCTGCCAAAACCGTTCGAGCGGCGCGAACTCGTCGCAAGAGTCAAGGCGATCCTCAGGCGCGGCGGTCCAGCAAGGCGCGCCGGCAAATGCGTCGTCGGCGGCCTGACCATCGATCGCGACCGCCGCGCCGTGCTCGACGGCACGGGGGTGCAGCTGCCCTTGACGTCCGGCGAGTTCGATCTGCTCGGCTGCTTCGTCGAGCGGGCCGGGCGAACACTGTCGCGCGATCAACTGATCGACTGGACGCGTGGGCGGGCCTCGGACCTGTTCGACCGCAACATCGATGTTCAGATGAGCCGGTTGCGGAAGAAGCTGATTGACGCTGGCTTTCCCGAAGATGGAATCAAGACCGTGCGCAATGCCGGCTACATTCTCGCGCTGCCCGTGGAAATCGGGTCGTGAAACTGCCGCGACGACGATTATGGCGGCTGTTTTTCTGGATTGCGGTTGTCGCCATCCTGGTCGAGGTGCTTGCGCTGACGTCGACCTTTATTGAAGCGCATCGGCGGCGTGTCGGCCTCGCCGCCGGCCTTGTGCCCGACCAGATTGCCGCCCTCGTCCATGTTTGGCCCGGCCTCAACGAGCAGCAACGAACGGAGGTGCTCGCCGCGATCTCGTGGGCGGGCCTCTATGTCCGCGTCAGGCCCGACGCCCCGCCCGTGTCTTCGAACCTTGGCCATGTGCGCGAGATCGAGGACGCCGTTCGAAGGCGCCTCGGCGCCGTCGATCCGAGCTCCGTGGTGGCGCTGATCCGCGCGCCGACGTTCGGCCGCGAACAACGCGCGCTCATCAACTGGGCCTTATCGAACGAGCCGGTTTCCGTATATGTGCGGCTGGCAACCGGCAATTGGCTGGTTGCCGAGGTCCGCGGCGACCTCTTGCCCCGCTTTCTCGGATTGCCCACGGGATTTTGGGTCGGGGTCGTCGGCCTGCTGCTGGCCAGTGGCGTATTGGTCGCGATCCTGCGCGAGGGACGCGCGGTCGAGCGCATCGCCAATTCGGTGGAGGCGTTCGCTGCGACCGGCATTCCCCAGCCGATCGCCATTGGCGGCTCGCCCGAGATCGCAGCGCTCGGCCGGGGCACGCTTCGCATGCAGCAACAGGTTGCGAGGCTCTTGAAGGAGCGGAACGCCATGCTTGGCGCGATCGCGCACGATATCAAGACCTATGTCCAGCGCATCAAGCTCCGGCTGGACCTCCTGGACGATCCGAACCAGGTCGAAAAGGCCACCCGCGATCTCGACGCAATGAACAAGCTGCTCGAGGATGCGCTGCTGTTGGCGGTGCACGCCAATCCGCTGAAAGACAGGGAGACGGTTGATTTGCTGGCGGTGGTTTCCCACGAGGCGGAGGCTGCGCGGCTCGAGGGCGGCGAGGTGGTGCTGCACCGGCTGGGCAACGGACCGTTCCTGGTTGCCGGCGATCGTTCGGCATTGTCGCGCGCGCTGTCCAACATCATCGGCAACGCCATGCGCTACGGCCGGCAGGCGCGCGTATGGGTGCAACGGACGGGTGGCTCGGTCGAAATCGTCGTCGATGATGACGGACCGGGAATTCCGCTCACCGACCGCCAGGCCGTGTTTACGGCGTTTCATCGCGCTGAGTCGTCCCGCAACCGCTCAACCGGCGGCACCGGCCTTGGGTTGGCAATCGCGCTTGGGATCATCGAGCGGCAGCATGGCGGCTCGATCGAGATCGCCGACGCGCCAGGCGGCGGGGCCAGGCTGACCATCAGGGTGCCCTGCCAAACGGCTGCCTCGGCATGACACCACGAACTGTCGCGCGATGGCGCGGCGGCATGTTAGCCTTTCGCTAATCGATGAAAACCGCCTTGAGTGAAGCCTCATGGGTCAACGGATCAATCGCTGCATCGAACTGTTGGAGCTGGATCAGGCCATCTATTACGATGGTCCGCACAGCGGCCATGTGCTGACCCACGCGCAGGGTCGCATCGATGCTGCGACATGGGCCGACTATATGAACGTCGGCATGGAGCACGGATGTTTCGACATGACGGGCCTTGCCGAGTACATGCGCGGCATGGTCGATGCCGGCCCGACACGGTCCGGACACCGCATGCCGACTGTCATTGTCGAAGCACCTGTGAACGGGATCGACGCCGCGCATGTGCGCTACAACGCGTGGCAATTCCGCCAGATCCTCGGCCGCGGGGTGCATGGCATTCTGCTGTGTCAGGCGGAAACGGTCGATGCGGTGCGCGCTTTCGTCGAATCCTGCCGCTATCCGCACAACACGATTGGTGTCGATCCGAACATCCCATCGCCGACGGCCCGAATGGAGGGAGCCAAGCGCGCGGCCGACGGCGGGACGGATGCCACGGGTCGCAAGCTCCTCGGCATCGGCACGCGCGGACGGGGATCGGAAGCGACTGCCGCGCCGATCTGGGGACTGTCGAGCGAAGATTACATGGAGCGCTGCGATCCCTGGCCGCTCAATCCGAAGGGCGAATTGCTGCTGGGGGTGAAGCTCGAAAGCCCCGAAGGCATTGCCAATTGCGAGGAGATCCTCGGCGTGCCGGGGCTGGGATTTGCCGAGATCGGCCCAGGCGATCTAAGTCTTTCGCTGGGTTACCGCACGATTCCGCGCGAGCCTTATCCGGCGGAAATGCAGAAGGCACGCGATCGCGTTCTCGCGGCCTGCCGCGGCAACGGCGTCGCTTTTTTGCAACTGTGCACGGCCGAGAATGTGATCGAGCGGATCGACGAGGGCGTGCGCGTGATCGCAGGGCATAGCGAGGCAACCGCAATCAAGGGCCGCGCGCACCAGAAGCGGCTGCTGCCGGTGTAACTATTTGTCCGGGTGATCCTGCGGCGGGCCATTTTGGTTGCTGGCCTGTATCCAGCTCGGCAACCGCAAAGACGCATTGTCGAGGTGGTTGACGAGCCAGACGCCGCCCAGCGCGATCACTCCCGCCAGGAAGACATGGGGCAGCGTTTGCACGAGCACGGCAAGCAGGCCTGCAAAGGCCGCGAGGATTGCCGCACCTGCTTCCAAGAGGTCACGACCTGCCCTGTAAAGGGCGTAAATCACGCCCGCGATGATCAGGACCAGCAGAACCTGCTTCCATAGCGGCCACTCCTGCCAGGGCACGGACATGAGCTTTGTGATCTGGTCGACGGACCAGGTCCAGATCAGCTCGACAAAACGAAAAATCGCGGCAATCCCCTGTTGCAGGAACTTCAACAGCTGATCGAAAACCTGTTTCATGGCCGTCGCTCCGGCGTCGCAGCGCTCTTCGAATGATCCACGAGTAACAAACAAGCGAGCTTCAGGTTCCGCAGACTCTGTTCGCCCTTCACCCATGCGCGATCGTAGCTCTTGCTGTTCGTATTCGGCCGTTGTGAAGGGCGATGCGGGCGCGCTAGTCTGCGCCATCCAAAAGATCGGGGGGAAGCATGGGTTACAAGATCGCGATCGTGGGAGCGGGAGCCGTTGGAGGTTATGCGGGCGCGCATATGGTGCAGGCCGGCGAGGACGTCACGTTCATCGATCCCTGGCCCGAGCATGTCGAACACATGCGAAAGCATGGCCTGCGCGTCAGCCACGCGAGAGACGTGCCGGAGTTCTCGGTTTCCGTGCGGGCGTTGCATGTGACCGACGTGCAGCAACTGGCCAGGGAGAAGCCGGTCGACATCGCCTTCGTGTGCATGAAGTCCTACGACACGGCGTGGGCGACCATGATGATCCAGCAGTATCTCGCGCCGAACGGCTTTGTGGTGTCGCTGCAGAACTGCATGAATGAAGAGACGATCGCGCGCGTGGTCGGGTGGGGCAGGACGCTCGGATGCATCGCGAGCAGCATCACCGTGAACCTGCCCGAGCCCGGCCACATCCATCGCGGCGCCGGCAAGGGCGGCGCGGCGCATACGGTATTCCGGACGGGCGAGGTGCACGGCCGGATCACGGAGCGCGCGCAGGAAATCTGCCGGCTGGTCGGCTTCGCCGACAGCGCGATCGTCACGAGCAATCTATGGGGCGAGCGCTGGTCCAAGCTTGTCGCCAACGTCATGGGCAACGGGCTCTCGGCCTGCACGGGCCTGTCGGGCGGCGAGATGCTTCAGAGCGAGCCGATCCGCCGCTTCTCGACCCGGCTCGGCAGCGAGGCCATCCGTGTCGGACAGGCGCATGGCTATCAGCTGGAAGAGATTCTCCATCTTCCTCCGGAGACGATCGCGCGCGCGGGCGAGGGCAACGAAGAGGCGATGCGCATCTGCGACGAGCAGCGCTTCAAGGACGGCAAGAAAATCTCCGGCGGGCAGCGTCCTTCCATGGGTCAGGACATGCAGAAGGGCAGGCGAACCGAGATCGAGTTCATGAACGGGCTCGTGGTGCGCGAAGGCGAGAAAGTCGGCCTCACATGCCGCGCCAATGCGGTGCTGACCGACCTTGTCACGCGCGTTGAGCGGTACGAGCTCAGGCCTGATCCGCGTCACATCACTGAGCTCAGGTTGAACTGACTATACGTGTGCTATTCGCTCTGGAGGGTGGGTCGAGCAAAGAAGCAAAACCCACCCATCCTTGTTTTGCGCACTTCAAGGGCTTCGCCGTCGCTCAATCCATCCTGCGCGGCAACGATCTCTCCGATCGGCCTTGCGGTGCCCTGCAGGTCACGGGATTCATCGAATGGTGCCCTTTGCGATCATGCGGTTGCCGGATCGGTGGAGCAGGTTCGCTCCTTGCCAGGATGGACGTGAGCAACAAAGCCGTTAGCGGAGCATTTCGGCGACGCCGGGCACGCTGTTGAACGCTGCGCACGATGACGCGCGCCATCGACACGGCGACCGGCAGCAAGGTCCAGACGACATGGCTATTCAGGAACAACAACACCTGAGCCTCCCAATTCCGCGGGAAAATCCCTCAGCTTCGGCAGTCCGTCTCTCATCGGCAATACGGTCTCCGAATAGTTGACGTGCACGCCGGGCGAAAACTTCAACGTCGGAATCGTGGCCGCATAGACGTCGACCAGTCCAAGCTTGGGGTGATCGGTCATCAGATGGCCGCTGCAGCGCTTGCAATACTGACGCTCGCTGGCTTCCGTTTTCATGAACTTGCCGATCGCTTCCGAGCCCTTGATGACCCGCACGTTCTGCGGCTTAAATAGCGTGAAAGCGTTGACAGGGGCCGCCGACCACGAGCGGCAGGATGAACAGTGGCAATAGCCCATGGCTTCGGGCGCACCGCTCACCTCGATTTCCACGGCGCCGCAGAAGCATTTTCCCTTGTTCGTAGTCATCTCTCGATCTCCTTGGTTGGCCGACGGGCTTTCAAGCCCGCGTTGACTTGCTTTTTGCCTGTGCCGGGCGCGAAATTGAATGATCAGGCGTCTCTGTTGCATGATGCGGCGTTCGTTCCTGGGCAGCCCTTGATCGGGCGTCCGGATCGCATGACGGGCCGTCCGGCAGGCGCAGGGCCGGTTGCATTTCGTTGAACGGATGACCACTTTTGGCGACCAATCGAAGAGAGGTTCTCCTTCGAAAATCCAGAGCAGGCAAAGTGGCGACCGATACCCTGTCCGATGTTCTGAAGACCGTGCGGCTGACCGGCGCGGCGTATTTTGACGTCGTCGCGCAGGAGCCGTGGTCAGTTCTTTCGCCGGCGCGGGAGCTTATTCTGCCGCGAATCCTGCCGGGTGCCGATCATCTGATCGCCTATCACGTGGTGACGTCTGGCCGCGCATTCGCAAGCCTCGACGGCGGTGAGGCCATGCCGGTCGACGCGGGCGAGGTCGTCGTGTTCACCAACGCCGACCCGCACGTGATGTCGAGCGGGCCCGGCATGCGCGGTGTGGCGCCGGACGCAGACATGATCGAGATTGCCGAGGCCGGGCTATTGCCCTTCCAGGTCAACCTGATGAATGGCGGCACCGCTTCGGCAAAACTGGTGTGCGGTTATCTCGCCTGTGACGCCCGACCCTTCAATCCGCTGCTGGAGGCGTTGCCGCCGATGTTGAAGGCGGGGGACCCACGCCGCAATGATGCCGGCTGGCTCGGTCAGTTCATCCACTTTGCAGTCGCCGAGGTCGCGGACAAGCGCGCCGGCAGTGAGAGCGTGCTGACCAAGCTGAGCGAGCTGATGTTCATCGACGTGGTGCGCCGCTACATCGAAGCGCTTCCGCCGCACGATACCGGCTGGCTCGCAGGATTGAGGGATACCGCTGTCGGCAAGGCGCTGGCGCTGATCCACGCGCGCCCCTCGTTCAACTGGACCATCGAGGGGCTGGCGCGTCAATCCGGCACCTCGCGCACGGTCATGGCCGAGCGCTTCGTGCAGCTGGTCGGAATCCCGCCGATGCACTATCTCGCAAAATGGCGCATGCAGGTCGCATCCGAGATGCTCAAGCGCGGCAATGTCAACATGGCGACGATCGCCGCACAGATCGGCTACGAATCCGAGGCCGCGTTCAGTCGCGCGTTCAAGAAGATGATGGGCGTACCGCCGTCGGCCTGGCGGCAGGGCGCGCGGTGAGGAGCGCCGCCGCCTGTTATCGGCGGCCGGCGCGATCGACGCAGTTTGATCGCCGTAGTCGAAGATCTCGTCAGCTTGGAGGGGCGGCACGCTTGAATGCGTCCCACGCGGCCTGATTGGCCTTATCGAACGCCTTACGCGATTCGTCGAGCGCCGCATTCATAGCCGACCAAGTCTCGCTTCCGGCCTGCTTCAGCTTCTGGAAGCGCGCCTCGGCTTCTGATGCATCCGATTTCATCCGATTGACGGCGGCATCGAAGTCGGCACGCCTTTCGGTTGCCACCTTGTTCGACGCCTCGGCAAATTTGTCGGTTGCCTCGCGCCACGCCTTCACTTGAGCGGCAGCGATATCCCGGAAGGTGGCCTGTTGCTGTTCAATCTGCTTGCCGATCGTTCCGAAATAAGCCTGGACCTGGCCTTCGAACTGCGTCCATTGCGTCTCCAGATCGGCCCGCGTGTGTGCCCAGGCGGCCTCGCCGGCTTCGGCCTGTTTCTTGAGCGAGGCAGCGAACTCGCTGCGCCGGTTCTTCAGATCCTCGATCAACTGCTCGGCCTTCACCCTGGATTCGGCCGTCGCCTGGCTCGCTTTGATTTCGAAAGACGCCAATGCGGCATCCATCTCGTCAATTCGCTCCTTTGCCCAATTCAGATAGAAATGCACGGTGCTCTGCTCGGTCATCGGTGCCTCCATGTCGAGAAGTTGCAAGCTAAGCGGGCGTCCTCTTGTTGAGGTTGACCTGGATCAAGCGCTTTCGCGACGGCTCACCCGTGCACGATCTCCTTCGCGATCATGCAGTGAATGCCCTTGGAGCCGTTGACGGTCTGGGTGACGCGCAGATCGGCGGCGAGGCTGCAGAGCGTATAGGCGTCCTCGCGCGAGAGATTTCGCTTCTCGCCGAGCAGCACGATCATGTCGCGCAGCGCCCGCACCACGCATTGGTCGAGATCGGGGTCCATCGCCATGGTCATGTAATGCGTCGGCGTTTCCGCGCGCGGATAGTCGAGCCGCAAATCCTTGCGCAGGGTGAGGCGGAAACGCCCCGAGAGCGCGGTCTCGATCGCGGTGACGCAGACCTCGCCGTCGCCCTGCACGCCATGGCCGTCGCCGCAGGAGAACAGCGCGCCCGGCACGAAGATAGGCAGGTAAAGCTTTGCGCCGGCCCCCAGTTCCTTGTTGTCGAGATTGCCGCCCATCGCGCGCGGGATCAGCGAGGTGATGCGGCCCCAGGCCGGCGGCGGCGCCACACCCATCACGCCGAAGAATGGCACCAGCGGCAGGTCGAGTCCCCAGGGCAGGCGCCCGATCATACGCTCGCGGTCGAGGGGGATGTTGAGCAGGCGCGGTTCGTGGAAATCGTCGGGCAGGGTGCCTGCGAGCGGCCGGATCAGGTTATAACCCCAATCCTGCCTGAGCCTGACGTCGATGATGTCGACCTCAAGCACGTCGCCGGGCTCCGCGCCGCGGACGGCAATCGGGCCGGTCAGGATATGGCCCGGCACCATCCGCTCGTTCTTCGCGTGCACCTCGAACAATTCGGGTGGAACGTGAAATCTTGTCCTGTCCGGCACGACGTCCGGCCCACCCGAGATGGTGTCGACGGTGACCTCGTCGCCGCTCTCGACCGTGAGGACCGGCTTCAGGCTTGCTTCGAAAAAGCCCCAATGACAGGTTTCGGGGCTGGAGGCGAGGTGATGATGGGCCATTACCCAAGCTTTCTTTGGTACTGATTGTCGTGTTCGTCATTGCCGGGCTTGACCCGCCTGCGGGGCCGAAGCCTGTCCAACAGACATCAAATTCAGGTAACCTCCGGCGCGGCGAAGGCCCGGCAATCCATCATTTTGAATAAGCATTCTTGTCGGATGGATGCGCGGGTCAAGCCCGCGTATGACGATCTCGATTTTTTTGAGAGGCTTCCCTTGTTTTTCGTGCTGTCCAAGACGTTCGGCGTCATCGCCTTGCCTACCAATTTCCTGATACTGCTGGGCGTGGTGGGCGCGGCCCTGAGCGCGACGCGGTTTTTCGCGGTCGGTCGCAGGTTGATGGTTGCGTCAATCCTGTTCCTTGCGGCGTGCGGATATTCCCCATTTGGCAGCGTGCTGCTCTATCCGCTGGAGGAGCGGTTTCCGGCGTGGGATGCGGCTCGCGGCGCGCCTGACGGCATCATCGTGCTCGGCGGCGCGATCGAAACAGATGCAACCGAGGCCCATGGCGAGGCGGCCTTCAACGGTTCGGCTGCCCGGATCATTGCCGCCGCCACTCTCGCGCATCGGTATCCCAAGGCACGAATCCTCTATTCCGGCGGAAATGCCAACGTGATGATGAACACCTCCCTCAGGGAAGCCGACTACGCGACCGTGCTGTTCGAAGGCTTGGGCATTTCCAGGGATCGTGTGATTCTGGAGCGGGACTCGCGCAATACGTTCGAGAACGGTGTCAACTCCAAGGCGCTCGCAGCGCCCAAGCCGGGCGAGCGCTGGCTGCTGGTGACGTCGGCCTTCCACATGCCGCGCTCGATCGGAATTTTTCGCAAGCTCGGCTTTCCGGTCGAGGCCTACCCGACCGACTGGCGTCTCGCCGGGCGCAGCGATCTTTATCGCTTCTCCGCTTTCGCCGTCGAAGGCCTGCAGCGCACGGATCTTGCGCTACGCGAATGGATGGGGCTCGTCGCCTATTGGCTGACCGGCAAGACCAGCGAATTGTTTCCGGGCCCGGCCGCGGACGCGAGAACGGCCCCGCAAAAATAACACGCCGCTCGAAGGCCGGCGGGTCGAGTGGCTTAGACTTCGCGCCGGATTGCGCTAGATTTGCTCTGCCGACCGGGGAGATAACGCCATGCAACAACAAACACCCGAACATTTCGATTTCAACGCGATCGTCGCCGATCTCAATGCACTCCTGCGCCTGAAGACGACGGTGATCGGCATAAAAATGTTCGCGCGCGTCGAAGACATGCTGGCGATCGAAAAAATCAGGCGCCCGACGGCGGTCCACACCACCGATCAGATCGTCAGTATGGCCTCGCGGCTCGGCTGGACGGTCGGCATTACCGGCGATGATCTCGTAGGCAGCCAATGCCGCGCTGTGATCGGGCTTGGGCCCCAGGACGAAAAATGGCTTGCCGGCGAAAATTACGTCGGTGTCTGGCACGGTACCGCGGAAGATGCGCGCAAGCGCCAGGAGGCACTCGATGTCGTGCCGTTCGGCCGCTACCAGGCGATGGCGGTGAGCCCGCTTGCCAGCGGTCGGCTAAATCCTCCCGACATTTGCCTGGTCTATGCGACGCCGGGGCAGATGATTATCCTGATCAACGGCCTGCAATATACCGGCTACAAGAAATTCGAGTGGGGCGTGGTCGGCGAGACCGCCTGCGCGGATTCGTGGGGGCGGGCGCTGAAAACCGGCGAGCCGAGCCTGTCGCTGCCCTGTTTTGCCGAGCGGCGCTATGGTGGCGTTCCCGATGAAGAGATGCTAATGGCGCTCAAACCGGCGCATCTGGCGAAGGCCATTGTCGGCATGAAACAGCTTGCCAGGAACGGCCTGCGCTATCCGATCGCGCCTTATGGCATCCAGAGCGACGTCCGCGCCGGCATGGGTGTGTCTTACGGAAAGAAGTAGCTTCGTTGTCATTGCGAGGAGCGAAGCGACGAAGCAATCCAGCCCGCTTGCCGAGATTCTGGATTGCTTCGCTTCGCTCGCAATGACGGTGAACAAGTTCAGGACTCAGGCATGAAATCGTCATCGAAATTCGACATCGTCGTCTACGGTGCCTCCGGCTTCACCGGCCAGCTTGTCGCCGAATACCTGGCTTCTCGTTACAAGGGAGACAAAGAGCTGAAATGGGCGATGGCCGGCCGCAGCCTGGACAAGCTCGCCTCGGTCCGCGATGCGATTGGCGCGCCCAAAGACACGGCGCTGATCGCAGCCGATTCCAGCGACGTCGCGTCGCTGAAAGCGATGGTCGACCAGACCAAATCGGTGATCTCCACCGTCGGCCCCTATCAATTCTACGGCAACGAGCTTATCGCGGTCTGCGCGGCCACGGGCACCGATTATCTCGATCTCTGCGGCGAGCCGATCTGGATGCGTCAGATGATCGACAAGCATGAAGCCGAGGCCAAGGCCAGCGGCGCGCGCATCGTCTTCTCCTGCGGCTTCGACTCGGTGCCGTTCGAACTCGGCACGTTCTTCGTACAGAAGGAGGCGAAACGCGTGTTCGGCGCGCCGGCGCCGCGCGTCAAGGGCCGCCTGCGCGACATGCGCGGCACGCTCTCCGGCGGTACCGCCGCGAGCGCCAAGGCAACGTTCGATGCGGTCGCCAAGGATTTGAGCCTGGTCGCCATCCTGAACGATCCGTTTGCGCTGGTGCCCGGGTTTTCAGGCGCAAAGCAGCCCAAGGGCAACAAGCCGGCTTACGAGGAAGACCTGCAGTCGTGGGCCGCGCCCTTCATGATGGCGCTCATCAACACGCGCAACGTCCATCGCTCCAACATGTTGATGGGATTTCCCTACGGAAAAGACTTCGTCTACGACGAGATGGTACTGACTGGCCCGGGCGAGAAGGGCGAGGCGAATGCGAAGCGCGTGATGGCGGCAAATACAGAAAAAACAGGCCCCAACGCCCGCAAGCCCGGCGAGGGGCCATCGAAAGAGGAGCGCGAGAGCGGTCTCTACGATCTCCTGTATGTCGCGATCGCCCCCGACGGTCGCCAGGTCCGCGCGTCGGTCAAAGGCGATCGTGACCCCGGTTATGGCTCGACCTCAAAGATGATCTCCGAATGCGCGATCTGCCTGCTGCGGGACGCGCCGGAGGTTGCACCGGGCTTCTGGACCCCTGGAGCTGCGATGGGCGACCGCCTGATCAAGCGGCTTGTCGATCATGCTGGCCTCTCGTTCCAGGTCGAGGCGTAGGCTCGCAGGGATTGTAGGCATACATCCAATCCTGGCTCCCCACGTTCAGCGGCAACAGGACTCTGAGCACCTGATCGCGCATCCAGGCGCCGGCGCGGCTGAGTTCCTGCTTCTGGTTGCCGTTGCGACGGGCGCGTGCGACGATCCGCTCGGCGCGCGGTCGGCGTTCGGCCTCGAAGCGCGCGAAGGTGACCGCGAGATCCTGCTCATCGCGCATCAAGCGCGCCAGCCGGACGGCGTCCTCGAGGGCAAGCGAAGCGCCCTGGCCGGCATGAGGGCTCGTGGCATGCGCGGCATCGCCGATCAGGAGCGTCCGTCCGCGCGACCATGTCGGCAGGGTTGCAACGTCGAGGGTGTCCGTGACGACGATACTTTCGGCCGCATCGATGATGCGCGGGATCGGGTCGCGCCAGCCGGCATGGAAATCGCGCAGATGCCGCTTCAATTCCGGTTCGCTCATCGCGCGATAAGTCGCGGCATCAGTGCCGTTCGCAGGCTGGGTGCTCCACCACATCGCCCCTTGCGCGGGATCAGGGCTGCAAAAGCCAAAACCGAAGAATCCGCTCCGCTGGCCGAATGTCGCCTCGATATGCGGACCGATCCCGGCATCTTCCAGCACCGACCGCGCCACAAATCCTCCGAAACCCAAAAGGCCGGTGTCGAATGGCTTTGGGCCTCCGGGAATGACGTGCTGCCGCACGGCGGAGTGCACGCCATCGGCGCCGATCAGCAAGTCGCCTTCGGCCGTCGAGCCGTCGGTAAAGGTTGCGACGATCGGCTGGTCGGGGCGGTCCTGGATCTTGGCAAGCCGTTTCTCGAAATGCACCTCGACGCAGGACGACCAGGCCTTGTCGACGAGCGCCTCGTTCAGCATGGCCCTCGTCATGTTCACGGCGGGTTGGCCGAAGCGGGCTCGCATGTCGCGATTGATCGCGCCGAGCCTGGCACCGCTCTGGGAATAGAACTCGAAGGACTCGGAAACCGCGCCGCGGCTCGCAAGTTCGTCGGCAAGGCCGATCTCGGCCAGACCATGCATTCCGTTCGGCGCGATCTGCAGGCCGCCGCCAATCCCGGTCGCGTAGGGCCATGCCTCGTAGATCGCGGCATCGAAGCCGGCGCGCTTAAGGAGGATGCCGGTAACAGGACCGGCGATACCGGCGCCGATGATGAGGGCCTTGCGCTTGCGTTGGCTCATGTCTTGCTCCGTGTTGGTTGACTTGTCACCGGGGCGACGGCTAGAAAAGCATAGATGCTAATTATCTTAGCAACTAAGATATATATCAATTAAGATAAGAGATCGCCCTTTGTCAAGGACAAAAACGCGTGCGGCGCTGCTGCAGGAACTTCAGAACGCGATGCGGAAAGCCCAGGCGCAGGGCACGATGTTCGCGCAGGCCGTGGCGGAACGCGCGGGCATCTCGAATTCCGACATGGATTGCATGGACTTCCTCAATCTCGAGGGACGCATGACCGCAGGAAGGCTCGCGGAGTTCACGGGCCTCACCACCGGCGCCATTACCGGCGTGATCGACCGGATGGAGAAAGCGGGCTTCGTCCGCCGCGAGCGCGACGAGAGCGACCGGCGCAAGGTGTTCATTGCGCTGGTGCCGGAGCGGATGATGGAGATCGGGCGTCTCTACGATCCGATGAAGCGCGTCATGCAGAAGCAGTCCGATGGCTATACGGATGCGGAACTGAAACTGTTGCTGCGTTACGCGACCGAAAGCTATCAGTCGATCCTGGCCGCAACAAACGAGCTCAAGGCGATGATGGAGTCGTCGCCGAAGAAGAAGGGAAAGGCGGCTAAGAAGCCTGCGCGGGCGAGCTAAGCGGCTGCTTGGCGGACCTGTACGGCTGGGCTGCCGCGAACATGCCCCACATCGCACCCAGCATGAGCCAGAAATGCCGCCAGTGGTCGGTGTCGATCACAAAGCCTTCGCCGATGGTGCCGAGGAAGGCCGCGAAGATCGCCAGATAGGCGCGCTGCCAGGGCACAGGAATGAAGACGTGTCGTAGCCCGAGGGCGACCGTGAGGAGTACCAAGGCGGGATAGGCGATTCCGGAAATCCATCCACCCGACATGAAGGCATTCAGATAGGAGTTGTGGGTGTCTTCGGGGAAATAATTGTGGAACTGCAGCGGCCCGATGCCGAGCGGCAGATCGAGCGCCATGTCGGCGCCGAGGATGTGGCGGCCGAAGCGGCCAAAGCGGCCCTCGTCATAGCTCTGGTCGAAACTTGCGCGCTGGTGGAACATGTCCAAAATGCTGTCGAATGACAGCAGTACGGCAACCAGGAGCGCGGCGACAACGGCCGCGACAAGAGCCGTGATCAGGATTCGCGAGCGTTCCGCGTTCGATCGGCTCGTCACCATCATCAGCGCCAGCATGAAGGCGGAGGTCAGGATCAATCCGCCCCAGGCCGCGCGCGAGAACGCAAGAAGGATTGCAAGCCCCACGATGCCGAGCGCAATCGTGCTGCGCAGCGCCTTGCCGAAGCGTGCCGTGACGACGCTCTGCAGCAGGAGCAGGGCGGGCAGGATCAGGAACGCGCCGAGCACATTCGGATCCTTGAAGGTGCCGCGCGCGCGCCCATACAACGTGAGCAGGTCGGAGCCGCCCGGCACGAGGTTGAAATAGCCGGCGATCGCCGCAAGCGAGGCGATCATTGCGCCGACCACGATCCCGCGGCGGAGCATGTCGAGTCGCGCCTCGGCGTCTTCGGACAAGACCATGGCAAAGAAGATCGCGGTCATCGCCATGTACCAGGAGGTGACGATCCAGCTGAAGACCTCGGAGTGGTCGATCAATGGGATGGCGCCGACGGAGTAGCCGATGTTGAGCACGACGAGCAGCAGCAACAGCGGCATGAAGACGAGCCGCAGACGCAGGCCGGTCGCCACGAACAGCACGAAGGCGCAAAGCGTCACCAGCTCATAAGGGCTTGGCTCGACGAAGACGACAGCCACCGAGGCCGCGGCCAGCCATACCAGCGCGCGTTGCAGCGCGAGAACGCCCGGCGCAGCCGTTACCGGTGCAGAAATTTCGGCTGTCGCCGAATACGCCATCTATATGCTCACACAACTCATACTAACAACCGTCATTGCGAGGAGCGAAGTGACGAAGCAATCCAGACAGCCCCGCGGCAAACTCTGGATTGCTTCGCTTCGCTCGCAATGACGTCGGTCAGCCCATCACAAGGAACTCAATACGCGTTCTCGCTCCTCGTCATCAGGGCGATCGGGGTCCTGAACAGGATGGCGAGGTCGAACAGCACCGACCAGTTCTCGATGTAGAAGAGATCGAATTCGATGCGCTTCTGGATCTTCTCTTCGTTGTCGATCTCGCCGCGCCAACCGTTGATCTGGGCCCAGCCGGTGATGCCGGGCTTGACGCGGTGACGCGCGAAATAGCCGTCGACCGCCTCGTCGAACAGGCGGGTCTGCAGCTTGCCCTGCACCGCATGCGGCCGCGGGCCCACCAGCGACAGGTTGCTCTTGAACACCACGTTGAAGAGCTGCGGGAGCTCGTCGAGGCTGGTCTTGCGAATGAAGCGGCCGACGCGGGTCACGCGCGGATCGTCCTTGGTGACGACCCTGGATGCGGTCGGATCCGCCTGGTGATGATAGAGCGAGCGAAACTTGAAGACGTCGATCCGCTCATTGTTGAAGCCGAAGCGCTTTTGGCGGAACAGCACCGGACCAGGGCTGTCAAGTTTGATCGCGAGTGCGACCAGCGCCATCAGCGGCAGTGCCGCCAGAAGGATGAGACCGCCGGCAATATGATCGAACAGCCATTTCATCACCAGATCCCAATCGGTGATCGGCGCTTCGAACATGTCGAGTGTCGGCACCTTGCCGAGATAGGAGTAGGAGCGGGGACGGAAGCGCAGCTTGTTGGTATGGGCGGAGAGGCGGATATCGACCGGCAGCACCCAAAGCTTCTTCAGCATTTGAAGGATGCGTGTCTCCGCCGAGATCGGCAGCGCGAACAGCACGAGGTCGACGCGGGTGCGGCGGGCGAATTCGACGATGTCATCGACCTTGCCGAGTTTCGGGCTGCCGGCGCAGGCTTCCAGCGCCCGGTCGTCGTTGCGGTCGTCGAACACACCGAGCACGGCGATGTCGGTGTCGTATTGCTCCTTCAGCGCCTCGACCAGCTCTTCGCCACTCTTGTCGGAGCCGACGATCACCGTGCGGCGGTCGAGCCGGCCCTGGCGTGCCCAGCGGCGCACCAGCGTGCGCAGCACCAGCCGCTCGGCAATGAGCGTGGCAAGCCCGATGAAGAAGAAGGCGGACAACCACAGGCGCGAAATCTCGCTGCCGAGCTTTGCAAAGAAAGACCCGCCGATGAACAGCAGGAACACGAAGGCCCAGGATGAGATCATCCGCGTCATCTGCCGGAGCTGGCCGCGAAACACCTGGACCTGGTAGATATCGGCCGCCTGGAAGCAGATCACGGCGAGCGCGGTCATGCCGAGGATCGCCGCGACATATTCCCAGTGAAAACCGGCAGTCCGCACGACATAGCCGAAATAGAGCGCGATGCCGACGAGGCTCAGGAGCGTAAAATCGACGACGCGAACGACGCCTGCGATCACGATCGGCGAAAAGGCCGGGCGAACCTTCTGGTTGGCGACCGCAAGAGCTGCGCGCGACAGGCGGCGACGCCGCTCGACCAGCGGCTGGCCTGTTGTCACTTTCGCTGCGGCCGTTGTTGTGGTGTCCAACATCGAATGAGCGTCGACCTGTTCCACTGTCCTCAGTATGTATCTGCAAGCGCACTTAAGCGCGCGCGAGCCGAAGCGGAATCTCGCCACGGTCCGGCTTAGAAGACAATTCGGAATATTCTGTTAGCTTGGTAAATGAGGGTTAATGGTTTATTGCCTAGGCCGCACACGCGGCCACTGGATCAGGATTTGAGCGTTTCGAACGCCTCGCGGTAGCCTGCAAGCACGCCCTCGACCATCGCCTTCTGCGAGAAGTGCTGAAAGATGCGTTCGCGCAACTCTTTGGCGCGCGCCTGCGCCGCGTCCGGCTGCTCCAGCGCAATCTCGATTGCATCCGCCATCGCGCCAGCGATGTTGGGGGCGAACAGGGCATCCGAGTGCGAACCGAAGATTTCGGGAATGCCGCCGATATTGGCGGCGACCATCGGGATGCCCGCGGCACCTGCCTCGATCACCACATAGGGCATGGAATCGCCGCGCGAGGGCACGACCAAGAGCCTGCCCTTGGAAAAGCCGTAGCGCGCCTTGACGTGGCCGATGAAGCGCACCGAGTGAGTGAGCCCGAGCTTGTCGACCTGGGCCTTCAACGCTGCCGTCTCTTCGCCGTCGCCGGCGAGTGTGAGCGTGACCGGCTTGCCATCGGCATGCAATAGCGCGAGCGCGTCGAGCAGGAGGTCGGCGCCCTTGATGCGGCGAAATTCGCCGACATAGACGATGTCGGTGGCGTCGACGGCGCGCTGGACCGGATCGAATTCGTCGGCAGTGACGCCGTTGAAGACGCAGCGCGTGACGCCCTTCGGGATGCCGATGGTGCGTCGATAGGTTTCGCGGGCGAATGCGCTTTCGAACAGAAACAGCTCGGTTGAGTCGATGAGCGCGCGTTCCAGGCGCGCATAGAACGCGCCCTTCAAAGTCGTGAGCGGGTAGTGCAGCGAGCCGCCATGCGGTGTGTAGACGCGGATCGCGTCCTTGGCGCGCCGCCTCAGGCGGACGAAGACGCCGGGCTTGGCGCCGTGCGCGTGCAGCACGTCCGGCTTCAGCCGGTGGATCAGGCGATTGAAGCGCAGCCAGGCCAGGACATCGCTCGGCCACGGTTCTCGACGGATCGCGATGCGATGAACACCGAGCTGCAATTGCGGCGCGATCTCGGTAAGCGCCTCGTTGGCGCGTTCGCCGCCGGTGAGGCTATCGGCAACGATGCCGACTTGGTGGCCGCGCTCGGCCTGTCCGCGGGCAAGGTCGAGAACGTGACGGATTATGCCGCCGACCGGCGCCCGCACGGCATGCAGGATCCGAAGCGGCTGGTTTGGCACAGACATGGTCAGATCCGGCGGCTCACCCACGCGGCGCCGGCGCGCAAGCGAGCGGCGCTCCGACGCATCCGACTGCGTCAGCGTCATCGGATCGGCGGCGCGAACGGCCGGCATCAGACACCTCATGAACGGAAAATCCCGATTCCGATTAAGGACTTTCATGGTTAACAAAACATGACGTCCACTATTCCGTGCGCTCAATTCCGTGCCTCAAAACGACCCGAATTAACCCAGCCGCAACCTTAATAGAGTGTAATCGGACCGGGTGGAGTGGCGTCCGCGGGGAGTTGAGCGATGCGTTTTGCGTTGTGGCGTGGGGGCAAGGAGGTAGCGCAGGCCGAGACGGTCCTTGCCCAGCCAGCGCCAGCTCCTGCTGAATCCGTTGCCGAGCCAGCTGCGAAAATGTCGGCCGCCGCCTTCCCCCGAGACATCGATGTGCGCGCGCTTGCCGACGCATTCAAACGCAAGCAGCGCTGGATCGTCCTCCCCACGGCACTGGCGCTTGTGCTGTCGGTCGCGGCTGTCAACCTGATCACGCCCCGCTACAAGTCTGAAGCGCGCATCCTGATCGACGGGCGCGAGAATGTGTTCCTGCGGCCGAACGCCGACCGCAGCTTCGAGGCGCGCAGCGCGCTCGATGCCGAGGCGGTGACCAGCCAGGTGCAGCTCGTGCTGTCGCGCGATCTGGCGCGCGAGGTCATCTGGAAGAACAAGCTTGCGGAGCGGCCCGAATTCGATCCGGTGCTGCGGGGCTTTTCGCCCCTGAGATCATTGCTGGCGCTGTTCGGGATCGGTCGCGATCCCTTCTCCATGACGCCTGAAGAGCGGGTGCTTGACGCCTATTTCGACCGGTTCACGGCTTACGCTGTCGACAAGTCCCGCGTCATCGTTGTCGAATTCCAGTCACGCGACCCGGAGCTCGCAGCCCGCGTCGCCAATTCGATCGCCGACGGATATCTGGCGTTGCAGCAGACCTCGCGGCTGGAGCAGGCCAAGTCGGCGAGTCAGTGGCTTTCCGGCGAGATCGACAATCTCCGCGGCAAGGTCGCGGAAGCCGAATCCCGCGTCGAGGATTTCCGCTCCAAGTCGAGCCTGTTCGTCGGCACCAACAACACCACCCTCTCCAATCAGCAGATGGGCGAACTGAACACGCAGCTCAACAACGCGCGCGCGCTGAAGTCGGACGCCGAGACAAAGGCGCGGCTGATCCGCGAGATGCTGGAGGCCGGCAGGCCGATCGAGGCTTCGGAGGTGCTCAATTCCGAATTGATGCGCCGTCTGTCCGAACAGCGGGTGACGTTGCGCGCGCAGCTTGCCGAACAATCCTCGACCCTGCTCGACAACCATCCTCGCATCAAGGAATTGAAGGCGCAACTCGCCGATCTCGATCGCCAGATCCGCGACGAAGCCAGCAAGATTTCGCGCTCGCTCGACAATGATGCGCGGATCGCTGGCGGCCGGGTCGAAAGCCTGATCGCGAGCCTCGATCAGCTGAAGAAGCAGGCGAGCTCCAGCAACGGCCAGGACGTGCAGCTCCGCGCGCTCGATCGCGAAGCCAAGGCCCAGCGCGATCTGCTCGAAACTTACCTGGCGAAATATCGCGAAGCGACGACGCGCGAAAATATCGATGCCGCGCCTGCGGAGGGCCGGATCATTTCGCGCGCGATTGTCTCGAACACGCCGGCCTACCCAAAGAAGCTGCCGATCGTGCTGATCGCGACCCTGGCGACGCTACTGCTCTCAAGCGGCCTGATCGTCACCGGCGAGCTTCTGTCGATGACAATGCCCCGCACGGCGGCGACCACAGGAGCAGCGACTGCAGCGGCAGTGGCGCGCGAACCAATCTTTGGGTCGCCACCCCCTGCACCGGCCGCCGATCCCGATCCCGACCCCGAACCTGTGCTGGATGAAGTGCCTCCGCGGGCCCCGGCCGCGCTGGACGCAATTGAGGAGCTCGCCATGATGCTGCGAGACGCCGGGAATGCCGCTCACAAGGTGACGGTGCTTGGCACCGCATCAGGCGAGGGCGTGACGCTGACGGCGCTGACGCTGGCGCGGCTGCTTGCGCGCGATGCGCGCGTGGTGGTGGTCGATCTCGCCGCGAGCTCGCCGATCCTGGCTGCGGTGTCGGTCGATTCGAACGCGCCGGGGCTTGCGGAATTGATGCAGGGCGAGGCGTCGTTCTCGCAGATCATCACTCGCGACCGGCTGTCGCGCGCGCAGATCGTCAATGCCGGACGCCCGGGCTTCGACCGCACGTTCCTGCGATCGCCGCGCCTGACGCTTGCGATCGATGCTCTTCTGAGGGTCTATGATCACGTGCTGCTCGATGCCGGCACCGCATCCGACCTGCCGGCGGAGCTCTTGACCACGGGGGCGCGCGCGGTTGTCGTGCCGGAAGCTTCGATGGACGACGACGCCCGCGCGCTGATGTGCGAACAGCTCAGGGCCGCGGGGTTCAGCGATGTCGCCATGCTGAGGCAGCTGCCACAGCCTTCCGATGCTTCGGAGACGGGCCCACGCGTGGTCGCGGCCTGACTGGCGTCGGCAACACACCCAACAAGACACCGCGACCATTTGACTGTTTCCCGAACCCTCATCGTTCGGATTTTGGTGCTAGGCTGAGCGCGATTGGGCCGGCGAGGGGAAATGAAGCGACGGGAGTTCATCTCGGGTCTCGGTGGCGCGGCGATTGTGTGGCCGCTGTCGGCGGCCTATGCTGAGCCGGCGCCAACCGTGGGCCTGCTCTTGCCCTGGTCGGAAAGCGATCCCGCAGCTATCGGATACGTCAAGGCGCTGCGTGAGGGGCTCGCCCGTCTTGGTTGGCGCGAGGGGGAAAATCTCAAATTCGAACAGCGATGGACTTCGGATGAGATCGAACGCACGCGCGCTTATGCCAAGGAGCTCGTGGAGCTTCGTCCGGCGGTAATCGTCGCGCCCGGTCCGGCCTTCGCGACCATTCGCGGAGCGACGCGCACGATCCCCATTGTGTTCGCGCTGGTTTCCGATCCGGTCGGGCAGGGATTTGTCTCAAGCCTTTCCCATCCTGGAGGTAACACTACGGGCTTCATGCTGCTTGAATTTTCGGCCGGCGGGAAATTTGTCGAGCTGCTAAAGGCCATTGCACCGGACACGAAGCGCGTCGCCGTGTTCGAAGATCCTACGAACCCCACAACTCCGCAATGGTGGCGCTCGATCGAAGGGGCGGCGCGCGATTTCGACATCGAACCGCAACAGGCGCTCGTTCGAAGCGACCGCGACATCGATGCCGAAATCGCCGCGATCGCGCGTGCGCCCCATGGCAGCTTCATCGTGCCGCCGCAGGCCTTCCTCCTGATCCACCGGGCCCGCCTCATCACAGGGGCGGAGCGCGAGCGGCTTCCTGCGGTCTACTGGAATCCCCTTTACGTGAAAGATGGCGGCCTGCTGTCCTATGGCATCAATCCAGCCACGCAGTTGGCAAATGTGGCCACCTATGTCGACCGTATTCTCAAAGGCGCGAAGGCCGGGGACCTTCCCGTCCAGGCGCCCACCAAGTTCGAGCTTTTGGTAAACCTCAAGACCGCCAAGGCGCTCGGTCTCACGATTCCCGAGAAAGTCATTGCCACCGCGGATGAAGTGATTGAGTAATCGTGAGTTGCGGTCTAACCCCTATGCTGGCCCCGGCGGTCTCGACAGCGTAGCGACGCGGCCGGGTTTCTGCCGGCCGCATCAGGCTTTTGCGATCAGCTCTCGCCGCCGGCGAAGATGTCCTTCCTGATCACCGCGTGGACGCCCCAGTTGCCGTCGACCACCTGCGTTACGCCGAAGTCGACGCCGATCGACATCAGCGAGATGGCCTCGTCTTCCGTGAGCTTCTTGGTGGTCATCAGGAATTTGCGCATCTTGCGGAATGCATCGCGCATAGCAAGGTCGATCGAAGATTTCGAATAAATCTCCGACTGCGCCTTGTCGCCCAGTTCGGTGAGATAGTTGGCGAAACTGAAGCCGTGCACCAGCCACTCGTCCTTGGTTTCCAGCATCGGATAATCGAGGGCCTCGAGCGCCGTGCCGGCAAGATCGGCCTTCTTGTGCAGGATGATCTGGAAGGTGCCGTTCAGCGAGCATTCGATCGCCGTGCCGCACAGCTCGGAATCGCCTTGCGAGGCATGCGAGTCGCCGACTGACAAGAGGCCGCCTTCCACCGCAACCGGATAATACATTGTGGCGCCCTTGCCGATCCGCCAGTTGTCGATGTTGCCGCCGGTATAGGTCGGCGGAATCGAGTCGACGATATCGGCCTCTTTGGGCGCAAGTCCGATGACCCCGAAATGCGGACGGATCGGGACACGCACATTCTTCAGAATGCCGTGGTTCTCCTTGATGGTCGAATGGTCTACGGGGACGCCGGGATAGTCGATGGTCTTGTGCACCACGCCGAATGGATCGGTCTGCGGCGTCCATCTGAAATTATAAAGGGCCTTCGCCCAGTTGCGCTCGCCTGACGCGTCGACCTCGTAGATCGTGATCACTTCGCGTGGTTTGGGTTCGGTCAACAGGTCCTTGTAGTGAA
>Ga0335079_10000741_pt1 | contig 37246 bp, 33 predicted proteins | sample Lox_Sample_33_FD_206719 | JGI IMG/M metagenome (GOLD analysis project Ga0335079, IMG submission 206719) | Soil microbial communities from Loxahatchee National Wildlife Refuge, Florida, United States - Lox_Sample_3.3 | ecosystem: Environmental > Terrestrial > Soil > Wetlands | place: USA...
CCTGCACCGGCGGCTGGCACGCGTACCGCCGGGAACGGAGCTCACCCTGAGCGTCGTGCGGCGGACGCGGCTGCTCAAGGTCCCGCTGACCGGGCGCGAGCCGAGTCGTTAGCCGCCAGCGGGCCGGGCTACTCGCACAAGCTCTCGAGATACCCCTGCGCTTCGGCCGACAGGCGCTTCAGGGCGAGCGCCCGCGCCTTGGGCGCATCCACGATGTACTCGAGCGGTCCCGACACCAGCATCTGGCGGATGCTCGGGGAGCGCGCCGAGGCGCGTGCCATGCGGTTGAGGAGCGTGAAGCCGCGGTTGATCACGCGGCCGGAAGCGCGGTTCTGCTCGATGGTGCGCGCCAGGTACTGCCCGAAGCGGGCGTACAGAAAGTAGTCGTCATTCCCGACCTGAAAGCGCGCTTCCGCGAAAAAGTCGGGAAAATTCCGCTCGAGATACTCGTTCAGCCGTTGAAGACGCAGGGCCTGCCGGTCGCTGTCAGTCGACGCTTTGCGCTGCTTCATTGCGGTGCCAACACCTCGCTCGCCGCCGAAGGTAAGCGGCGGCGCGCATGTTGGAACAGCGCGCGCGCCGACGCAAGAGGCACGCTGACGATCAGCTCACGGAAATCAGGTCGCGCTGCGCGCAACGGTACAGCACGTGGTGACGCAGCGCGTGACCTGCGGGCAGGCGCGGGTGCTCGAAGTCGCCCGCCGGGTCGTGCCGCATGCCGAGCCGCTCCATCAGCGCGCGCGAGCGCAGGTTGGCCGGCACGGTGAATGCGACCACCTCCTCGAGCGCGAGCGTCCCGAAGGCGAACCGCAGGCATTCGTGGGCGGCCTCGGTGGCGAAGCCACGGCCCCAGTGCGCGGCGCCGAGCCGCCAGGCGATCTCCACGCAGGGCGTGAAGGGCGCCTGGAAGGACGGCACGTCGAGGCCGACGCAGCCGACCAAATCACCGCTCGCGCGTGCCTCCACCGCCCACAGACCCCAGCCGCGCTGCTCGAGCGCGGCGGCGGCGCCCGCGACGAAGGCGTCGCTTTCGGCGCGGCTCCACGGGGCGGACATGAACTGCATGACCCGTGGGTCGGCGCTGAGGGCCGCGAAGGGCTCGAGATCGGTCGTCCGCCAGGTCCGCAGCACGAGCCGCGGAGTCGTCAGGGTGTGCATCGGTGCTTGCAAGAGCGTCAAGGGCCGGTATTATTTATCGCATAGTGATGGTGTATGACAGCCGGCCGACGGGCTTCAGTGGCGCAGCCCTCCGTCGTGGCGCCGGCTGCTCAATTCGCTTCCACGCACGAATTGCCGGGTAAGCCTGCCGCGGGTGCCTCGAGGCCGCGCGGCAAGCTCGTCCGCGTCGAAGCTGCGGAGCCGTCACTCATGAACGCCGGACTCTATAAAGAGACTTACGAGCGCGACAGCTGCGGGTTCGGGCTGATCGCGAGCCTCGACGATGCGCCCAGCCACGCGCTGGTGCGCACCGCGATCGCCTCGCTCGGTCGCCTGACGCATCGCGGCGCCATCGCCGAGGACGGCAAGACCGGGGACGGCTGCGGGCTGCTGCTCAAGAAGCCGGAAGTCTTCCTGCGCGCCGTGGCCGCCGAGACCGGCATCAGGCTCTCCGAGCGCTTCGCCTCCGGGCTGGTGTTCCTGTCGCGCAACGCTCAGGCGGCGGGCGAGGCGCGCGTCGCGCTCGCTGCCGAGCTCAAGCGCCAGGGGCTCGAAGTGGCCGGCTGGCGGCGCGTGCGGGTCAACCGCGAAGCCTGCGGCGCCGAGGCTCTGAAGACGCTGCCGACGATCGAGCAGCTGTTCGTCAACTGCGCGACCGACATCGATGAGGCGGCCTTCAACCGGCGTCTGTTCATGGCGCGGCGCCTGGCGGAAAAGGCCCTCACCCGCGACCCGGTGTTCTACGTACCGAGCCTCTCGGCGAGCACCATCGTCTTCAAGGGCATGGTGATGCCGCAGTACCTCGCCCAGTTCTATCCCGACCTCGACGACCCGCGCCTCGCCTCCTCGGTAGCGCTGTTCCACCAGCGCTTCTCCACCAACACGCTGCCGCAATGGCGCCTGGCGCACCCGTACCGCTATCTCGCCCACAACGGCGAGATCAATACCATCCAGGGCAACCGCAACTGGGCGCAGGCACGCGGGCCGCTGTTGCGCTCGCCGCTGCTCCCGGACCTGCAGGAGGTGCTGCCGCTGGTGTCGCTCGCGGGCTCGGACTCGCAGAGCCTCGACAACATGCTGGAGGTGCTGCTGCTCGGCGGCCTCGACCCGCTGCACGCGATGCGGCTGCTGATCCCGCCCGCCTGGCACGGGCTCGACACCATGGATCCGGACCTGCGGGCCTTCTACGAGTATTACTCGGTGCACATGGAGCCCTGGGACGGACCCGCCGGGGTGGTGCTGACCGACGGGCGCTATGCCCTGTGCACACTCGACCGCAACGGACTTCGCCCGGCGCGTTACTCGATCACCCGCGACCGCATCCTCACCATCGCCTCCGAGACCGGGGTGTGGGACTACGCACCCGAGGACGTGACAGCCAAGGGCAAGCTCGGCCCCGGCGACATGCTCGCGCTCGACCTCAGGACGGGGGAGCTCCTCAGCACGCCGGACATCGACCGGATGCTGAAGAGCCGCCATCCCTACAAGCGCTGGCTGCGCGAGGGCGTGCGCTATCTCGAGAGCGACCTGGTGGACGCGCGGCTCGCCGCCGAGCCGATGGACCGCCAGACCCTCTCCCTCTACCAGAAGATGTTCAACGTCACGCAGGAGGAGCGCGACGACATCATCCGCGTGCTCGCCGTGGACGAGAACGAGGCGGTGGGCTCGATGGGCGACGACACGCCGATGCCGGTGCTGTCGCACCAGGTGCGCCCGCTGTACGACTACTTCCGCCAGCAGTTTGCCCAGGTCACCAACCCGCCGATCGATCCGCTGCGCGAGACGATCGTGATGTCGCTGCAGACGCAGATCGGCCCCGAGTGCAACATCTTCGTGCCCGCGCCCGGGCATGCGCGCCAGATCGTGCTCGGCTCGCCGATCCTCTCGCAGAGGAAGCTGCGGCAGATCCTCGCGATCGAGGCAGTGACCCACGAGTTCCTCGACCTGCAGTACGAGCCGGCCGAGGGCCTCGAGCGCGCGATCCGGCGCCTGTGCGCACAGGCGGAGAGCGCAGTGCGCGACGGGAGGCTCGTGCTGCTGCTGTCGGACCGCTACCTGGTCAGGGGGCGGGTGCCGGTGCATGCGCTGCTCGCGACCGGGGCGGTGCACCAGCATCTGGTGAGGCTCGGGCTGCGCTGCAAGTGCAACCTGCTCGTCGAGACCGGCACGGCGCGCGAGCCGCATCACTTCGGCTGCCTCATCGGCTACGGCGCGACCGCCGTCTACCCCTACATGGCGTACCAGGTGCTGTTCGAGATGATGCGCCGCGGGCGCGTCAAGCTCGACTTCGCCGCACGCCTCGAGCTCGGCCGCAGCTACCGGGCGGGGTTGCGCAAGGGCTTGTTCAAGATCATGTCCAAGATGGGCATCTCCACCATCTCGAGCTACCGCAGTTCCCAGCTGTTCGAGATCGTGGGGCTCGCCGCGGAAGTCGTCGAGCTGTGCTTCACGGGCACCGAGAGCCGGGTCGGCGGGGCCGACTTCGAGGACCTCGCCGCCGACGCGCAGGCGTTGGCGGTGCGCGCCTGGAACCCGCGTGAGTCGCTCGCTCAGGGGGGGCTCCTCAAGTACGTGCATGGCGGGGAGTACCACATGTACAACCCCGACGTGATCGCCTCGCTCCAGGCCGCGGTGATCTCGGGCGACGCGGAGCATTACCGGCAGTTCGCACGGCTGGTAAACGAGCGGCCGGCGTCGACCTTGCGGGACCTCCTGGCGCTCAAGCCCGGCGCGCGGCCGATACCCCTCGAGGAGGTCGAGCCGGCCGAGGCGATCCTGGCACGCTTCGACAGCGCCGGGATGTCGCTCGGCGCGCTCTCGCCGGAAGCCCACGAGGCGCTCGCGATCGCCATGAACCGCTTGGGCGCGCGCTCCAACTCCGGCGAGGGTGGCGAGGATCCGGCGCGTTACCGCACCGAGAGAAACTCCAAGATCAAGCAGGTGGCCTCCGGCCGCTTCGGCGTGACACCGGAGTACCTGGTGAACGCCGAGGTGCTGCAGATCAAGATCGCCCAGGGAGCCAAGCCCGGCGAAGGTGGCCAGCTTCCCGGCCACAAGGTCAACGACATGATCGCCGCGCTGCGCTTCGCGCGCCCGGGCGTCGGTCTGATATCGCCGCCGCCGCATCACGACATCTACTCCATCGAGGACCTGGCGCAGCTGATCTTCGATCTGAAGCAGGTGAACCCCGCGGCGCTCGTGTCGGTGAAGCTGGTGGCCGAGCCCGGGGTCGGCACCGTGGCCGCCGGCGTCGCCAAGGCTTACGCCGACCTCATCACCATCTCCGGCTACGACGGCGGCACCGGCGCGAGCCCGCTGTCGTCGATCAAGTACGCGGGCACGCCGTGGGAGCTCGGCCTCGCCGAGACCCATCAGACGCTGCGCGTGAACGACCTGCGCCATCGCGTGCGGCTGCAGACCGACGGGGGGCTGAAGACCGGGCTCGACGTGGTGAAGGCCGCGATCATCGGCGCCGAGAGCTTCGGCTTCGGCACCGCGCCCATGGTGGCGCTCGGGTGCAAGTACCTGCGCATCTGCCACCTCAACAACTGCGCCACCGGAGTCGCGACCCAGCACAACGTGCTGCGCTCGAAGTACTTCACGGGACTCCCGCAGATGGTGATCAACTATTTCCGCTTCGTCGCCGGGGAAGTGCGCGAGATCCTGGCCGCGCTCGGCGTGCGCAGCCTCGCCGAGATCATCGGCCGCACCGGCTATCTCGAGGTGCTGCCCGGCGCGACGGCGCGCCAGCGCAAGCTCGATCTCGCGCCGATTCTCTCCGATGCGGGACTCGCGCCCACGGTGGCGCAGTTCTGCACCACGCCGGCCAACGCGCCCTTCGACAAGGGCGAGCTCGCCGAGCGCATGGTGCGCGACATGCTGCCGGCGATCGCGGCGAAGTCCGGCGGCGAGTGGGCTTACGAGCTCAGCAACTTCAACCGCTCGATCGGCGCGCGCGTCTCCGGCGAGATCGCCCGGCGCTGGGGCAACCACGGCATGCGGGACGCACCGCTCGTGGTCCGTTGCCGCGGCAACGCCGGCCAGAGCTTCGGCGTATGGAATGCGGGGGGGCTGCACCTGTACCTCGAGGGCGACGCCAACGACTATGTCGGCAAGGGGATGAGCGACGGGCGCATCGTGCTGCGCCATCCGCCCGGAGCGCTCTTCACCGCGTCCGAGACCGTGCTCATGGGCAATACCTGCCTGTACGGTGCCACGGGCGGGGAGCTGTATGCCGCCGGGGTCGCCGGCGAGCGCTTCGCGGTGCGCAACTCCGGGGCGCTGGCCGTGATCGAGGGAGCGGGCGACCATTGCTGCGAGTACATGACCGGCGGGGCGGTCTGCGTGCTGGGGCGCACCGGCGTCAACTTCGGCGCCGGCTTCACCGGCGGATTCGCCTACGTGCTCGACCTCGAGCGCAATTTCGTCGACCGCTACAACCACGAGCTCATCGACATCAGCCGCATCCACCCGGAGGCCATGCAGTCGCACGTGCAGCACCTCGAGGGGCTGCTCGAGCGGCACGTCGCCGAGACCGGCAGCGACTGGGCGCGCGAGGTCGCGAGCGACCTGCGCACCTACCTGCCGAAGTTCTGGGTGGTGAAGCCCAAGGCCGCCTCGATCGACTCGCTCATCGAGAACCTGCGGCGCGCCGCATAGGATTATTGGCCGAAATCGCAGGAAGCGATTTCGGCGGACAGTGCCTTCGTTTCCGCCGGCAAAAGGCGTGACTTTTGCCGGCTGCGCCCAGAGGACCTCATGCCCGACAGGAATCTGCAGTTCCTCGACGTGCCGCGGGCCGATCCGGCCAGGAGCCCGGCGGAAGCGCGCGTCAGGCATTTCCGCGAGATTTACGCGCCGTTCGATGGGGCCGCAGCTGCTGCCCAGGCGGGCCGCTGCCTCGCCTGCGGCAATCCCTTCTGCGAGTGGAAATGCCCGGTTCACAACTACATTCCCAACTGGCTCAAGCTCCTCGAGGAGGGGAACCTGTTCGAGGCGGCGGAGCTCTCGCACAAGACCAACTCGCTCCCCGAGGTGTGCGGGCGCATCTGTCCGCAGGACCGCCTGTGCGAGGGCGCCTGTACGCTGAACGACGGCCTGGGGGCCGTCACCATCGGCGCGCTCGAGAAGCACATCACCGACGAGGCGCTCGCGCGCGGCTGGAAGCCCGACATGAGCCACGTGCGCGCCACGGGCCGGCGCGTCGCCATCGTCGGCGCGGGACCCGCGGGCCTCGGCTGCGCCGACATCCTGGTGCGCAACGGCGTCGCGCCCGTGGTGTTCGACCGTCATCGGCGCATCGGGGGACTGCTGACCTTCGGGATTCCGCCCTTCAAGCTGGAGAAGGATGTCGTGGAGAAACGCCGCGAGATCATGCAGGGCATGGGGGTGGAGTTCCGCCTCGGCACGCAGGTCGGCACCGACGTCGCGTTCGAGGCGCTGCTCGCGGAATACGACGCCGTGTTCCTCGGCATGGGGACCTATACGCCGGTGAAGGGCGGATTCGCCGGCGAGGAGCTGCCGGGCGTGCACGCCGCGCTTCCCTACCTGATCTCCAACATCCATCACGAGCTCGGATTCGAGGGTGCCGCGCGCGCGCTCGTCAGCATGGCGGGCAGGCGCGTGGTGGTGCTGGGGGGCGGCGACACCGCCATGGACTGCAATCGCACCGCGGTGCGCCAGGGGGCCGAATCGGTCACCTGCACCTACCGGCGCGACGAGGACAACATACCGGGCTCACGTCGCGACTACCGGAACAGCCGCGAAGAGGGCGTCGAGTTCCTCTTCAACCGTCAGCCGATCGAGATCCTGGGAAGCGAGCGCGTCGAGGGAGTGAAGCTCGTCAGTACGAGGCTCGGATCCCCCGACGCGCGCGGCCGGCGCGTACCGCAGCCGATTCCCGGGAGCGAGCAGATCGTGCCTGCGGACGCGGTCATCATCGCCTTCGGCTTCCTGCCGAGCCCGCCCGACTGGCTGGACGCTCACGGCATCCGCCTGCACGGCAACGGCCGCGTGCGGGTCTCGGCAGGCCCGCATGCCTTCCAGACCACCCACCCCAAAGTATTCGCCGGCGGCGACATGGTGCGCGGCTCGGACCTGGTGGTGACCGCGGTATTCGAGGGCCGGGAGGCGGCGAAGGGGATTCTCCGCCTCCTCGAGGTCGGTTGAGTCTTACTCGGCGCCCGGCCCCTGCGGATAGGCCGGCAGAGCGGGCGGCGGGGGCGGCAGCAGCGCCGGCTTCTTCGCCAGCTCGCCGAGGATGTAGCTGATCGCCGCCTCGAGCTGCACGTCGTGCCCACGCATCCAGTCGGCCGGTGAGTCGTCGACCGTGATGTCGGGCGCGACACCGTGGTTCTCGATCACCCACTGCGAGTCGAGCCCGTAGACCGCGTCCTCGGGGATGGTGATGTAGCCGCCATCCAGCAGGCCCCAGTTACCACGGATGCCGCGCACTCCGCCCCAGGTGCGCGTGCCGAGCAGCGGCCCGAGCTTGTATTGGCGGAAGTAGTACGGGAACAGATCGCCGTCGGACGCCGAGTAGTGGTTGATGAGGCAGATCTTCGGGCCGCGGATCAGCTGCTGCGGCTCGGTCGTGCCGACGCCCTGCCGGTTGGTGTCCATCCCGGCGAGCACGCGCCGCAGCCGTTCCAGCACGATCTGGTCGACGTTGCCGCCGCCGTTCCAGCGCTCATCGAGAATGAGCGCCTGCTTGTCGATCTGCGCGTAGAACTGGCGCACGAACTGCGCGATGCCGAGCGCCTCCATGTCCGAGAGGTAGATGTAGGCGACCCTGCCCGCGGTAGCCTTGTCGACCAGCGCGCGGTTGTGATCGATCCACGCCTGCTCGCGCAGCGACAGCTCGTTCTTCACCGGCTGCACGATGAGGTCACGGCGCTTGCCGGCGGGGGAGTCCGCGACCGTGAGCCGCACGGTGAAGTCCTGCTTGCCGACCAGGAGGCTGTAGGGATCGACCGGCGCACGCAGCTCCGTGCCGTCGATGGCGAGGAGGTAGTCGCCTGCTTTCACCTCGATCCCCGGCTGGGTGAGCGGCGAGCGGTAGGCCTCGCGCGTGTTGTCGCCCGGATAGATGGTCGCGAGACGGTAGCGGCCCGAGGCGGCATCGAGCGCGAAGTCGACGCCGAGGAAAGCGGTCGGTGCGCGCTGCTCCGCCGGCATGTCATCGCCGCCGCCGACATAGGTGTGCGAGTTGCCGAGCTCGCCCTGGATCTCGCCGATCAGGTAGTTGAGGTCGCTGCGCGATCCGGCGAGCGGCAGGAGCCTGGCGTAGGAGGCGCGCACCGCGGGCCAGTCGACCCCGTTCATCCTGCTGCTGTAGAAGAAGTCGCGCTCGAGCCGCCAGGCGGAGTTGAACATCTCGGTCCACTCGTCCCGCGGCTGCACCAGCACGCGCATGTGGGTCAGATCGAGCTTCTTCGGACCGTCCTTGGCCTTGGCCGCATCCGCCACCGCATCGGCAATGAAGAAGTCCTTCTCCTTCTCGAGCCGATAGAGGACCTTCTTGCCGTCGGCGGACAAGGCGTACGAGCTGATCCCGTCGACCACCGTCGCGTCCTTGCGCTCTTTCAGGTCGTACACATGCAGCGTCGGCTTGTCGCCCGGCAGCGGGCCCTCGAACGTGGTGTCGGGAGTGGTCAGGTAGTAGATCTTGTCCTTGCGCACGTCGAGGGTCGTGATGTTGGCCGGCGGAATCGGCAGCGGGACTGCACGTGCCATGAGGCCCTCGAGGTCGATCTCGACGGGCTTCGGCGGCTGCGGCTTGCTCTCCTTGTCACCCGTCTTCTTGTCCTCCTCCTTGCCCTTGTCTTTGTCCTTGTCGTCCGCCTTGGGCACGCCCTCGTCCGAGCGCGGCGCAAAGGGCGAAGCGGTCTCGCGCTTGAGGGTCACGACGTAGACGCCGACCATCCTCAGAGTTGCGACGTTGAACTCGGACTGGCTGACGGTCGCATTCTCGTGACGCGTGGAGAGGAACAGCAGGTACTTGCCGGTCGGATCGAACGCCGGCGTGGAGTCGTTCGAGCGGCCATCGCTCACCAGCGTCGCCTTGCGGGTCTCGATGTTGTAGAGCCAGATGCCGGTCAGCTGATTTGGCGCCGTGACGCTGTAGGCGAGCCAGCGTCCGTCGGGAGACCAGGCCTGATCGTGCATTTCGTTATAGCGGTCCTGCGCGACCTGCACCGGCTCGCCGCCGCCTGTCTTTACGACCCAGAGGCGGTGCTCATTGTCGGTGAAGGCCAGCTGCTCTCCGCTGGGTGACCAGCGCGGGCGGTAGAAGAAGCCGCGGTCGAAGTGGGTGAGCAGCCGCTCCGCGCCGCCTGCGGCAGGCCGCATCGCGATCTGCTGCTCGCCGGACACATCGGTGGTGTAGGCGACCGTCTTGCCATCGGGCGACCAGCTCGGGTGATCTTCGTCCGCGTTCGAGGTTGCGGTGATATTGCGAGTGTTGCCGTGCTCGGCCGGCAGCGTGAAGAGATCTCCGCGTGCCGCGAGCAGCGCGCGCTCGCCGTTCGGCGCGATGTCGTAATCCGGCTGCTGGGCGCTGTCCAGCTCGCGCAGCGTGTTGCGCGCGTCGACCCACCGCTGCCCGGTGCGCGTGCCGTCGTCCGGAACCGTGATCTCGAGGTCGTGCAGCTGCTCGGAGGGCAGGTCGATCACGTGCAGCCGCCCACCCTGCTGAAAGACGATCCCGCCCTCGCCACCGGGGCCGTTACCGAGGCTCGGGAAATCGATGTCGTAATCAGCGTAATGCGTGATCTGGCGGAACGCGCCGCCCTCGAGGTCGTAGGCCCAGATATTGCGGCGCTGGTTGGCATCGTGGTCGGCGAGGAAATAGATCGTCTTCCCGTACCACATGGGCGAGGTCTCGGTGCCCGGCCAGTCGGTCACGTGCCTGAGCTCGTGCGTCTTCAGGTCGTAGATGTCGATCTTCTGCGCGAGGCCTCCCTGGTAGCGCTTCCAGGTGCGGAAGTCGCGGAAGATGCGCGTGTAGGCGATCTGCTGGCCGTCGGGGCTGAAGCTCATGAAGCCGCCGCGATCGAGCGGCAGCTGCTGCGCGAGACCCCCCGCGAGCGGCACACTGAAGGGGACGGCGAGCCAGGAATTCCAGGCCGCGCGGCGCGTCAGGAAGACGATGTTCTGCGAGTCCGGGGTCCAGCCGATCACCCCGTTGTTCGGGCCCCAGCGCAGCGGCGCCTCGTCGATGACATCCGAGGTGAAGGTCAGGCGCCGCGCCGCGCCGCCCCCGGCCGGAATGACGTAGACGTCGCGATTGCCCTGATAGTCGCCGGTGAAGGCGATCCAACGGCCGTCCGGCGAGAAGCGCGGCAAGAGATCCCGCCCCGCATCCGCGGTGAGGCGCGTCGCGGTGCCGCCGCTGCGCGGCACCGACCACAGATTGTCGTGCGCCACGAAGACGACGGTGTTGGCGTGCAGCGTCGGATAGCGCGCGAGGGTCTGTCCGGGAGACTGCGCGCGCGCGCCAGATGCCGCCGCTGCCGCGAGCGCGGCAGCGAGCAGGGCCCGGCCGATCCGGCCGCTCAGCGTTGCTGTGGGCATATCTGTCTTCTGGAGTTTTGATGATTGGGGTCAGGAGGGCGTCGGGGCGGCCTGCGAACAGTAGTGATAGCCGGCACGAAAAAAAACCCCGCTCGTGAGAGCGGGGCTCGATCTTGATCCCTTTCAACCGACTCGGTGGCTCGCTGTCAGCTACCTCCGGCGCGCCGTACTCCGGACTCAAAACGATTCCGGCACCAGCCCACCGGCATGTCGCGTCGTCACGAGCATCTAAACTTCCGGCTGAAACGTATGGAGCGCTGCTCCGGCTTCTATCGCGAGGCCCGCGTGGTTCTCCACGCGCTTTATCGTTCCTGGGACAGTGCTAGAAAGTAGCTCCTGTCTTAACCCGTGCCCGCGTCGATCCCCGAGTTTTCTCTTTATTTGATCCTTTCAAAGCTTTGTTTGTACGCATCACCGCCGCGAGGCCACCTCCAGGTCTGAGGTGATAAGTCCTTTACGGACGGTGCTTTCCGTACATAAATTATACTGATTCCAAGGCAAAAAACCATGTAGCAGAAAGCCGACAGCCATACCGGGGCGCCCCAGGGCAGGGACGGGGGCCCGCGGGGCCTCAAGGGGAGCCGGGAAGGGCCAGCCGGATGACGAAGCGAGCGCCGGTGCCGTCCGGGAGGTTGCCGGCGGAGGCCGAGCCGCCGTGAAACTCGGCGATCAGGCGCACGATGTAGAGCCCGAGCCCAAAGTGGGGGCGGCTGTCGCCGCCGCCCCGCGACTGCCACAGCGACTCGAAGAGCTTCCCCGCCTCGGAGGGCAGCGGGGGACCTGAATTGTCGACCTCGAGAACCGCAGCGGTCGGCTCGAGCCGCAGCCTTACGGTGATGGTCGACCCCGCGGGGCTGAAATCCACGGCATTGTCGATGAGCTTGTCGAGCATCTGCACGATGAGATCGGGAGCCCCGTCGATCAACACGGGCTCGGGCGCGAGCTCGGCCGCGAAGCGCCGCTCGGGGAAGGCGCCGCGGTAGGCCGCCACCGCCGATTCGATGAGTGGCACGAGATCGAAGCGGCTGCGCTCGGCCCCGCCGATCGCCTCCTCGACGCGGGTCGCAGCGCCCATGGCGAGCAGGATGGCGTTCAGCCGCTCGCTACCCTGGCGGGCGCGCTCGAGATAGGCGCGGGCCGAGGGCGACACCTGTTCAGCCTCGAGATTCTCGAGCGAGGAGCGCACGATGGTGAGGGGGGTGCGGATCTCGTGGGCGAGCTTGCCGGCGAGCGTGCGCAGGTAGCCGGTGTATTCGTTCAGCCGCCCGAGCAGCCGCGAGAAGCTGCGCGCCACGTCCCCGAGCTCATCGCGCGCGCGCGTCTCGGGGAAGGTCGCGACGAGCCCCGTGCGGGTGAGCGCCGATTCGCTCGCCTGCCGCAGCCGCGACAGGCGCAGCGCCAGCCACGCGGCGAAGGCGAACATGGCGATCACGACCACGATCGAGGTCGCGAGCGTGAAGTTGAGCATGCGGGTGAGCGCACGGTCGCGCAGGCGCAGCCAGCGGTCGGGCGTCTGGCTGACTTCGAGGGTGCCGATCACAGCTGAGTGCTCGCGGTCGTAGATCGGCACCCGCGCCTCGATCGGCGGCTGCGCGCCCGGCTGGTCGACGAAGCGCCGATAGAGCCGCGCGATGAGCGGCGGACTCGGCGCGAGCTCTGCGACACGCTTGAGCGCATCGACGCGCGCGAGCACCTGGCCCGCGGGGGTCTCCACCGCGAGCTTCAGACCCGGCTGCGAGAACTGCGCGAGATAGCCGGTGAGCTCGGGAGCGGCGACGATCAGATGACCGAGCGTGCGCAGGTCGTCCGGATGCAGGCTCCCGTAGCTCAGCGGCGCGCCGCCGCGCACGTCGCGGTCGTCGACGAGCACGCCGAAGCCCGCGCCGAGCATCGAGAGCGGTACCCGCAGCTCGAGGCGGTAGCCGCCGGGATTCAGCTGCCACACTCCGCGGATGCGCGGCTCGAGCTCGGCGAGCTGCTGACCATACTCGCCGCTCTCGATGTAGCGCGCCGTGACGGCTCCGGGGCCGGTCGCGGCCAGGAACACCTGGCGCTCCGCACCCTGCGGGTCCTGAAAGCCGAGCCAGACGCGATCGCCCGTGGCGCGCGCGTCGAGCGGGCTCGCCCCGGGAGCGTCGAACACCGGGTGCGCATCGCGCACCTCGAGCAGCAGGTAGAGTACGCGCTCGCAGACCCCGGAGAGCACGCCGAAGCGATGCTCGGCGTCCTTCTCGTACCAGGCCCAGGCGGACGGATCGCGCGGCCAGTCCTCGGAGTAGCCGTCGACGAGCGGTGCCGCGCTGAGCGCCAGGGGCTTCAGGTCATAGAGCCCGCTCTTGAGCAGCGTGGCCGCGTCCGGCGCTTCGCTCCCCTGGGGTGCGCGATAGAGCAGGTCGAGCCTTCCCTCGAGCGAGGTCGCGAGCGTCTCGGCGACCGACTGGAGCGAGGTCTGCTCGCCCTCGCGCAGCGCCGACTCCATCTCGCGCGCGTAGCGGCAGCCCGCCCACGGCAGCACCAGAGTGAGCAGGCCGAGCAGCAGAAGCTTCAGGCGCAGCGACATCGCGGCAACGCTACTCGACCCAGCGGTAGCCCATGCCGTAGACGGTGTGCACCGCGTCGAACTGCGGGTCGACGCTCTGAAACTTGCGGCGGATGCGCTTCACGTGCGAGGTGATGGTGTTGTCGTCGAGCACCACGTTGGCGGCGTCCATGAGCTGCTGGCGGTTGCGCACGTGCCCGGGATGACGGGCGAGGGCGTGGACGATCCAGAACTCGGTGAGCGACAACAGCACCACCTTGCCGTCCCACTGTGCCTGCATGCGCTCGGTGTCGAGCGTCAGCGGGCCACGCTGCAGCACATCTCCCGCCTGCTCGGGCTTGCGCAGCGCGTCGACGCGGCGGAACAGCGCGTTCACGCGCGCCGACAGGTGCGCGAGGCTCAGGTCCTTGGTGAGGAAGTCGTCCGCTCCGAGGCGCAGCCCCGAGACCGCATCCAGCTCGCTGTCGCGCGCGGTGAGGAAGATGATCGGCAGCACCGGCGAGAGCGCGCGCAACTGCCGGCACAGCTCGAAGCCTCCTTCGGGCTCGTCCTCGAGCGAGATATCGATGATCGCCAGATCCGGCAGACGCGTGGCAAAGGCGCCCATGGCCGCGGCACGGTTGGCGTAGGTGCGAACCGCGTAGCCCTCGCGCGCGAACGCGGCAGCGTAGTTGTCGCGGATGGCCGCTTCGTCCTCGACTATTGCGATCAGGCGTTTCATGGAGGTGAACAGGCTACCGCCCCCGTGCGGCGGGTTAAAGCGGCGCACGTCACGCGCCACATTTCGCCACGATCGGCCGGCGGCGCGCCCGATTGGCGCCGCGCCGCTGCCAGCGGCGGGCGCTGCAATGAGCGTGCATGAGGCGCACAGTCGTAACGTCGCAGTCCGGCACGCCGCCCGAGCCGCGCCGGGGGACCCTCGCCGACTGGCTGGCGCTGCTCATGCTGCTCGCCGGCAGCGTGGTGTGGCCGCGCTGAGAGCACTCCCGCCCCGGGAACGTTGAGCCGCTCCCCCGGTACGTGCTAGGTTCTCCGGCCTCAAGCGCCGGACGCGCTGGTGTTGGCCCACCAGGAGCAGTCATAACCACAAGAATCACAGCGCCGCGACTCCGACGTACGCTCAGCGCGCGCCCAGTGAGGGGATAACTCATGTTCACCCAAGTTCTCGATCCGCTCGGCAACCTGACGGTCACGTGCCTCGTGGCGCTGATTCCCGTCGTGTCACTGCTCGTCATGCTGGCCGTATTCCGCTGGCCGGCGTGGCTCGCGACCCTGATCGGCTCGGTCATCACCTTCGCCCTCGCGGTCGCGGTGTGGAAGATGCCCACCGACCAGGGCTCGCACGCCTACCTGTACGGGGCGGCCACCGGCGTGTGGAACGTCGACTGGATCACCTTCTGGGGGATGATGCTGTTCAACACGCTGTCGGTGAGCGGGCTGTTCGAGAACTTCCGGCGCTGGCTGATCAGCAAGGGGAGCCTCGACGTGCGCGTGCAGACGATGCTGTTCGCCTGGGCGTTCGGGGCGCTGCTCGAGGGCCTGGTCGGCTTCGGCTATCCGTGGGCGGTGGTGGCGCCGATCCTGATCTCGCTCGGGATCTCCGACCTCAATGCGATCCGGGTCGCGGCGATCGCCAACAACGCGCCGGTCTCCTACGGCGCGCTCGGCGCGCCGATCATCGCGCTCGCCGCCGTCACCAGCTATCCGCTGCTCGCGCTTTCGGGGGCAGTCGGCACCATCGTCGCGATACTGGCGCTGCTGCCCCCGTGGGTGCTCCTCTACCTGGTCTCGGGCAAGGAGGGCATGAAGGGCGGCTGGCCGCTCGCGATCGTAGGCTCGCTCGGCTACATCGCCGGCCAGTATCCGGTGGCGCGCTACCTCGGGCCGTATCTGCCCGACGTCACGGGCTCGATCGTGTGTTTCATCGCGCTGCTCGTGCTGCTGAAGCTCTGGCAGCCGAAGACCGTGCTCGGTTACGGGGGCGTTCCCGTCGATGCCGCCACTGCACGGCAGACCCAGTCGCATGGCTTGAGGAGCGGCGAGGTGCTGCAGGCCTGGCTGCCCTTCGTCGTGTTGCTGGTCGTAGTGGCCGCCTGGACCGGTCCCTGGTCACCGCTGCCCAAGGTCAGCTGGTTCAAGGTGCAGGCGGTCGCCTGCTCGGCGCTCGCCGCCTCCTGTCCGGCCAAGGGCAACGTGAGCGCGGTGTTCAACTTCGCACCCTGGGTCGGCGGCAGCGCCATTCTCGCCTCGTGGGTCATCGTACTGATGCTGCTGCTGGCGATGGGCAAGCTCAAGGCAGCGCAGATCGGGGAGGTGTTCCGGCGCAGCTTCCACCAGATGTGGGGCGCATGTCTGGTCGGCGTCTTCATCTTCGGGCTCGCCTACACCTTCAACTACTCGGGGATGGCGGCCTCGCTCGCCAAGGGCTTCTCGACCCTCGGCACCGCCTTCATCATCGTCTGCCCGATCCTCGGGTTCATCGGGGTCGCGCTCTCGGGCTCGAACACCTCCACCAACGCCATGTTCGGCAAGTTCCAGGCGCTGGTCGGGGCGCAGCTCGGCATGCCGCCGCTGCTGCTGCCGTCCTTCAACTCGGTGGGTGCCGAGATCGGCAAGCCGGTCGCGCCGCAGACGGCGAGCGTCGGCGTCTCGACCAGCAAGTTCGTGCGCAAGGAGGGCGATGTCATCCGCCACAACATGGGGTGGACGTTCGTACTGCTCGCGTACCTCATCCTGATCGCGATCGCATTCTACCTGGCGAGGCCGGAGGTGATGGCGCTCGCGCCGAGCGGCGGCTGATCAGAACGCGTTGATGCCGGTCAGCTCGCGCCCGATCGTGAGCTGGTGGATGGTCTCGGTGCCCTCGTAGGTGACGACGCTCTCGAGGTTGAGCATGTGGCGGATCGGGGCGAGCTCGGCGCTGATGCCGGCGCCCCCGAGCATGTCGCGGCAGTCGCGCGCCACATCGAGCGCCATGCGGCAGTTGTTCCACTTGGCGAGCGACACGTGCGCGGGGGTCATGGTGCCCGCGTCTTTCAGCCGCCCGAGCTGCAGCGCCAGCAGCTGCGCCGTGGTGATGCGGCGCGCCATGTCGGCGAGTCGCACCTGGATCATCTGATTTGCGGCCAGCGGGCGGCCGAAGAGCTCGCGCGTCGCGGTGTAGTCGATGAGCTGCCTGAGGCACGCCTGGGCGGCGCCGATCACGCCCCAGGCGATGCCGTAGCGCGCCTGGGTGAGGCAGGACAGCGGGCCCTTGAGTCCCACCACCCCGGGCAGCACCTGGGATTCCGGCACGACCACGTTGTCGAAATAGAGCGCCGCGGTCACCGAGGCACGCAGCGAGAACTTGTGATGAATCTCGGGAGCCGAGAAACCCGGCGTACCCTTCTCGACCAGGAAGCCGCGGATGCCATCCGGCGTCATGGCCCAGATGATGCCGAGGTCGGCGATCGCGCCGTTGGTGATCCACATCTTCGCGCCGTTCAGCACCCACTCGCTCCCGCGCCGCTTCGCGTGGGTCTTCATGTTGGCCGGGTCCGAGCCGCCGTGCGGCTCGGTGAGTCCGAAGCAGCCGATCAGCTCGCCGCGCGCCATGCGCGGCAGGTAGCGCTGCTTCTGCTCCTCGGAGCCGAAGGCGTAGATCGGGTACATGCAGAGCGACGACTGCACCGACACGAAGCTGCGGATGCCGGAGTCGCCGCGCTCGAGCTCCTGGCATATGAGCCCGTAGCAGATGGCATTGAGTCCGGCGCAGTCGTAGCCGCTGATCGAGGAGCCGAGCAGGCCCTGCGCCGCGAGGCGTGGAATCAGCTCACGCGGAAAGCGGTGTTGCTCGAAACAGCCCTGGATGATGGGCAGCACGGCCTCGTCGGTGAGCCGGGCGACCGAATCCTGCACCAGCCGCTCCTCCTCGGTGAGCGCGCCACGCACCCCGTAGAGATCGAGCGGATCGAGGGCTGAAGTCCTCGCGGCGGGCTGGATGGATTGGGCGGCTTTGGCCACGGAGGGCACTCCTCGATGTGGGCGCGGGCGCGTATCGTATCCTAAGCGCAGCGGCGCGGATTGAAGGGCCGCGGCACAGCGGCCGGCGGGGGCGTCCATATGAAGATTCCCGAGATTCTCATGATCGAGACGGTTCACCGGCCGGGAAGCCTCGCCAAGGTGCTGCAGGTGATCGCGGATGCCGGGCTCACGATCGAGCATCTGACGGCGCTCAGGCGCGAGCAGGGCCGGACTCTCTGGGAGATCACCGTCGACATGGACGAGGAGACGGACCGCAGCCTCTACGAGCGCATCGGACAGCTGCCGATCGCGCGCTTCGTCGGCAAGTCGGACCGCGTGTTCAACCGGCACCGCGGCGGCAAGATCCGTACCGTCGCCAGCGCGCCGATCAACAGCCAGCAGATGCTGCGCGACGTGTACACGCCGGGAGTGGCGCGTGTGTCGCTCGCCATCCGCGACAATCCGCAGGCCGCGCACGACTTCACCGCCCTCGACCGTACCGTCGCCATCATCACCAACGGCACCGCGGTGCTCGGGCTCGGCAACGTCGGCCCGCTCGCGGGGCTGCCGGTGATGGAGGGCAAGGCGGCGCTGTTTGCCGATCTCGTGCAGCTCAACGGCGTGCCGATCCTCATGACCGAGACGGAGCCGGCGCGGGTAGTGCCGATCATCCTGGGGATCGAGCTGTCGTTCGGGGCGATCCAGCTCGAGGATTTCGCCGCTCCCGAGTGCTTCGCGATCGAGCAGGAGCTGCAGCGGCGGCTCGAGAAGCCGGTCCTGCACGACGACCAGCACGGCACGGCCGTGGTGACCCTCGCCGCCTTGAGGAACGCCGCGCGCCATGCCGGCCTCGACCTGAGCGCGAGCACCGTGGGCCAGATCGGCCTCGGAGCCGCCGGCACGGGCATCGCCCGGCTGCTGCGTGCCGTCGGGGTCCGCAGCATCATCGGCACGGACCGCGATCCGCGCGCCGTTGCGCGGCTCGAGGGGCTCGGCGGCGAAGGCACGACGCTCGATGCATTGATGCGCCGTGCCGACATCGTCATCGCCACGACCGGCGTCAAGGGCCTCATCAAGCCGGAGTCGGTGCGCAAGGGCCAGGTGATCCTCGCGCTCTCGAATCCCGACCCCGAGATCGAGCCGCTGGTGGCGCGCGAGCACGGCGCTGCTTACGCGGCCGACGGCAAGGGCATCAACAACGTGCTCGCCTACCCGGGGCTATTCAAGGGAGCGCTGGTGGCGCGTGCCAAGCGCTTCTCGGACGCCATGCTGATTGCGGCGGCGGATGCCATCGCGGCGCAGGCGCGCGACGATGAGCTGGTGCCGGACGCGCTCGATCACGGGCTGCACGAGCGGGTGAGCGAGGCGGTGCGCGCCGCGGCGAGCGCGGCCGATGGAGCCGGCTCCTGAGCGGCGCAGCTGCTCTGCCACCGGCCGGGAGCTCGCCCGTACGGCGGCAGGTCGGCACGCTGGCGCTCATGCTGACGGGGCTCGGCTCGATCATCGGGTCCGGATGGCTCTTCGGCGCGTGGCGTGCGGCAGGGCTCGCCGGTCCCGGGGCGATCTGGGCGTGGGTGCTCGGGGCGGCGATCGTGGTCATGATCGCGGTCACGTACGCCGAGCTCGGGGCGATGTTCCCCGAGACCGGCGGCATGGTCCGCTACGGCCACTACTCGCACGGCTCGCTGGTCGGTTTCATCGCCGCCTGGGCCAACTGGATCTCCATCGTCTCCGTCATCCCGGTGGAGGCGGAGGCCTCGGTGCAATACATGGCCTCCTGGCCCTACGCCTGGGCGCGCGGGCTGTACCTGCACCTGCCGGACGGCCACGGCGAGCTTGCCCTGGCCGGGCTCGGCATCGCTGCGTTGCTGGTGATCGTCTATTTCCTCATCAACTTCTGGAGCGTGAAGGTGTTCGCACACTCGAACACGGCCATCACACTCTTCAAGCTGGTCGTGCCGGCGGCCACCGCCGTCGCGCTCATCGTCAGCGGCTTTCACCCCCACAACTTCAGCGTCGGCACCCGCGGCGAGGCGCAGGCGGTCGACTTCGCCGCCGTATTGAACGCCGTCGCCACGGCCGGCATCGTGTTCAGCTTCAACGGCTTCCAGAGTCCGGTGAACCTCGCCGGCGAGGCGCGCAATCCCGCGCGCTCGGTGCCGATCGCCGTGCTCGGATCGATCCTGCTGGCGGCAGTGGTGTACGTGCTGCTGCAGGTGGCGTACCTCGGGGCGGTGCCGCCGGACATGCTGGCGCGCGCCGGCTGGCACGGCATCGACTTGCGCTCCCCGTTCGCAGAGCTGGCGCTGATCGTGAACCTCAACTGGCTGGCGATGCTGCTGTATGCCGACGCCTTCATCAGCCCGAGCGGCACGGGCATCACTTACACCGCGAGCACGGCGCGCATGATCTACGGCATGCAGCGCAACGGCACGCTGCCCCCGATTCTCGGGCGCCTGCACTCGCGCTATGGCGTGCCGCGGCCGGCCATGTGGCTGAACCTCGGCGTCTCCTTCCTGTTCCTGTTCTTTTTCCGCGGCTGGGGCAAGCTCGCCGCGGTGATTTCGGTCGCCACGATCATTTCCTATCTCACGGGGCCGGTCAGCGCGCTCGTCCTCAGGCGCACGGCTCCCGAGGTCCGGCGGCCGCTGCGCCTGCCGTACCTGCCGGCGATCTCGGCCTGCGCCTTCGTGCTCGCGACCGAGCTGCTCTACTGGGCGAAGTGGCCGCTCACCGGCGGAGTCATCCTGCTCGTCGTGATTGCGCTGCCGATCTATTTCTACTACCAGGCGCAGGCACGCTGGCAAGACTTCGCGCGGCAGCTCTCAGGTGCCTGGTGGATGATCGTCTACCTGCCGGTCATCGCCGCCGTGTCGTGGGCGGGGAGCGCGAAATTCGGCGGGCGGGACCTCATTACCTGGGGGTGGGATCTCGTGGTGGTCGGCGTGCTCGGCCTCGGGTTCTTCGTCTGGGGCTACCGGTGCGGCTGGCGCACGCCCGCGGTCGCGCACGCGGCGCGGGGGCAGGAGCAGGGCTCCGACGCGCTCGCCTAGTACGCGAGCCCGAAGCGGCGGTAGGCCGCCGCGAGCAGCCACAAGGGGCCGATCAGCAGGAACTGCAGGTCCTTGAAGAAGGACGGACGCTTACCTTCGACCGCGTGGCCGACGAACTGGCCTATCCAGGCCACGACGAAGATCGCGAGCGAAGTGATCCAGAGCGGCCACGGCAGTTGCGCCAGCGCCTGCGTCACGAGCAGCAGCACGACGAACGCCAGCCCGACGCCTAAGGCGAGCGCCGGGGAGAGCGCGAAGTAGTACACCAGCGCCGCCGCGGCGCTGAGCGTCGCCCAGTTGAGCCAGGGCGAGGCGGCCGCGAAGGCCGCCGGCACCGGCAGCGACCACAGGAACCCCATCACCGAGAGCACGATCGGCGGCACGCACAGCCAGTGCAGCAGCTTGTTGGTGGGATTCTGGTGGCTGGCGCCGTACTCGCCGAGCCATTCCCCTACGGTGCGCATTGCGCCTCAGGCGGCCATCAGGCCCTTGAGCTTGCCGAGCGCGCTCGCCTCGATCTGGCGGATGCGCTCGGCGGACACGCCGTACTTGTCGGCGAGCTCGTGCAGGGTCGCCTTGTCCTCATCGGACATCCAGCGCCGCTCGACGATGTCGCGGCTGCGCGCGTCGAGCCGCGCGAGCGCGCCCTTCAGGCGTGTGCTGCTGTCGTCGGCGCTCTCCGCATCCTCGACCGCCGTGGCCGGATCCGCATCCGGCGCCGGCAGGTAGGCGGCGGGGCTGTAGGCCTCCTCGTCGTCTGTCTCCGGGGTAGGGTCGAAGGACAGGTCGCGCGCCGCGAGGCGCTTCTCCATCTCCGTGACCTCGCTCGGGCTGACACCCAGGTCGCGGGCCACCGCGGCGGTCTCCTCGGCCGACAGCCAGCTGAGATTCTTTTTCAGACGACGCAGATTGAAGAAGAGCTTGCGCTGCGCCTTGGTGGTGGCGATCTTGACGAGCCGCCAGTTGCGCAGCACGTACTCGTGGATCTCCGCGCGGATCCAGTGAACCGCGAACGACACCAGCCGCACGTTCAGCGACGGATCGAAGCGCTTGACGGCCTTCATGAGGCCGACGTTGCCTTCCTGGATGAGGTCTCCCACCGGCAGCCCATAGCCGCTGTAGCCGCGCGCGATGTGCACCACGAACCGCAGGTGCGACAGCACCAGCTGTCGGGCGGCGTCGAGATCGCCCTGGGAGCGGAAGCGCTCGGCGAGTGCGCGCTCCTCCGGGCGGGAAAGGACGGGAATGCGGCTGACGCGCTCGAGGTAGGCATCGAGACTACCGAGCGGGCCGGCCAGTGCCTGATCGCCCACGCGCGCAACCAACGCGGTACCTGCAGTCATCGGATCTCCCGTGTGTTGAGTCGGCATTCTAGCAGTCGCGCTATTAGAGTGCTAAAGGCCCCGGAAGTTCCCCCGGAACCTCCCTGATAGGCCTTTATGGACAATAGGTTGCGCGCGCCCCGAGGCGCCTGGAATCCCTCCTTGGGGAGGGCTGGGGACTCCTCGTCCGGCAGCCCATGGATTAGAGTTCGAACGGCCCGATACCCGATAAGAACTCAAGGGGGTCCCATGCCCGGTCTCTCAGTGCTCTGTCCTGCGATCCTGCTCGCCGCGGTGATCGTCTTCGTCGCGAGCTCGATCATCCACATGGCACCGCTCTGGCATAAAAACGACTTTCCGAGGATGCCCAGGGAGGAGGAAGTACTGGCGGCGCTGCGGCCTTTCGCCATCCCGCCGGGAGACTACTTCCTGCCACGCCCCGGAGGCAGAGAAGAGATGAGGTCTCCGGAGTTCCAGGAGAAGCTCACCAAGGGACCGGTGGCGCTCATGACCGTGATGCCGAACGGCATGTTCCGCATGGGTGGCAAGCTCGCGCAGTGGTTCGTCTTCCTCCTCGTGGTCAATCTCTTCACAGCCTACGTGGCCGGCCGCGCCCTGCCGGCCGGCACGCCCTACCTGCGGGTGTTCCAGATCGCCGGCGCCACTGCCTTCATGGGCTACTCCCTCGCGCTCTGCCAGCTTTCGATCTGGTACAACCGTTCGTGGCGCCTCACTCTCAAGGCACTCTTCGACGGCCTGATCTATGCCTCGCTCACCGCCGGAACCCTGGGATGGCTCTGGCCGCGATAGGGGTGGCATACATCACACCCGGCGCGCCTCGTGACCGGCTGCGGCAAAAGTTAAGAGTGCGTCACGCCGGCATGACATAAAGGGATGATTTGATACACTCAAATGGGGCACGGGCCCCGTTGCTGGGCAGGGAGTCGATGAGTCACCGTCGGGTCGCATGGGTCACGGCAGTTCTCTGTCTCGGGCTGGCGGGCACGGCCGCCGCGCAGAGCCAGGGCGCCGCGGTCCGCGTCCACGCGACCAACAAGGATCCCGGGCTGCGCTCGAGCGCCGCGCTGGTGCTGGATGCGACCGGCTCAGCGGTGCTGTTTGCGCGGCATTCGGATGTCGCCATGCCGATCGCCTCGATCACCAAGCTCATGACGGCGCTCGTGGTCACGGATGCCGGCCAGCCGCTCGATGAGTCTCTCGAGATCACCACCGAGGACGTCGCGCACGGCAAGGGTACCTTCTCGCGCCTGACGCCCGGAGTCACCCTGTCGCGCGGCGACCTGATGCATCTCGCGCTCATGGCGTCCGAGAACCGCGCCGCGCACGCGCTCGGACGCAACTTCCCCGGCGGCCTCGAGGCCTGCGTCGCGGCCATGAACGCCAAGGCGCGCGAGCTCGGCATGACGAGCGCACGCTTCGTCGAGCCGACCGGCCTCTCGGACGAGAACGTCGCGAGCGCCGAGGATCTCTCCAAGCTGGTGATGGCGGCCGCGAAAGTGCCGGCCATCCGCGAATACTCCACCGACACGAGCTTCGACGTGCGCGTCGGGCGCCGCGTGCTCACCTTCCACAGCACCGACTCGCTCACCTCGAAGGCCGACTGGGACATCGTCGTGCAGAAGACCGGCTACATCGCCGAGGCCGGCCGCTGCCTCGTCATGCAGACCATCATCGAGGCGCGCACCGTGGTGATCGTGCTGCTCAACTCCTACGGCAAGCACACCCGCGTCGCCGACGCGCGCCGCATCCGCCGCTGGATGGAGACCTCTGCGCACCTCACCTGAGGCGCGGGCGCCGTCAGGCGCGCGGCTCGATGCTCGAGAGATGACGCGCGGCCGAGATCCACGCGCCGAGCCAGCCGAGCGCCGCACCCGCTGCGAGCAGTGCGCCGATCTCCTCGGGAGCCGGGCCGCGCAGCGCGAAGTGGCTGCCGTAGAGCCGCGCCAGGTTGTCGACCGGCTCCCCGAGCAGCGCCACCGCGAGCGCGATGATTCCCCACGCCAGCAGCGCGCCCCCGAGTCCGTAGAGCAGGCCCGTGTAGAGGAACGGCCGGCGCACGAAGGCATTCGAGCCCCCGACCAGCTTGATCACCTCGATCTCGGCGCGCCGGCCGGCGATCTCGAGGCGGATGGTGTTGCCGATCACGGCGAGCACTCCGACGCCGAGCAGCGCCGCAGCCATCAGCAGCAGCCGCCGCGCCACCTCGAGCATCGCGTTGAAGCGCAGCACCCATTGCGCGTCCACCTGCACCAGCTCCACCTCCGGCCAGGCCTTGAAGTAGCCGCGCAAGGCCTCGAGTGCGGCCGGCGAGCTGGCCTCGGCGCGCGGGCGTACGTGCAGCACGTGCGGCAGTGGATTCTCCTTGAGCGCCGCCAGCGCCTCACCGAAGCCCGAGTAGCTGCGGAAGTCCGCGAGGCCCTGGTCTGCCGGTATGAGCGTGACTTCGGCGACATCCGCGCGGCCGCGCGCGGCGCCGGCGAGCTGCTGCGCCTTGGCGAGCGGCGCGTCGGTCCTCAAGTACACCGAGAGGTCGATGGCGTTGCCGAAGTTGCCGGTGGCCGCCTGCGCGTTGCTCACCAGCACCTTGAGGCTCGCGGGCAGCGCCAGGGCGAGTGCGATCACGAGCAGCGTCAGGAGCGTCGACAGCGGGCTGCGCGCCAGGCGGCCGAGCGAGCCGAGCAGCGCCTGCAGGTGCCCGACCCCGCGGCTCATCGGGTCGCCACCACGCTCGGCAGCGAGTCGGGCTGATCGCCGAGCAGGTGACCGCCCTCGAGCGCGATCACCCGCTGGCCGAACTCGCGCACGATGTGCAGGTCGTGAGTCGCGACCACCACCGTCACGCCGACGTCCTGGAAGCGCCGGAACAGGCGCATCACCTCGAGCGACAGGTCCGGGTCGAGATTTCCGGTCGGCTCATCCGCGATCAGCAGCGGCGGCTTGCTGACCACCGCGCGCGCGATCCCGACGCGCTGCTGCTCGCCCACCGACAGCTCGAGCGGCAGGGCGCGCTCGCGCCCGAGGAGCCCGACCTGGTCGAGCGCCGCGCGCACCCGCTTGTCGATCTCCTTGAGAGGCGCCCCGGCGACGGCGAGCGGGAGGGCGACGTTGTCGAACACCGGCCGGTCGGCGAGCAGCTTATGGTCCTGGAACACGACTCCGATGCGGCGGCGGAAGGCGGCGATGTGGCGCGGCTTGAGTGCGCGGGTGTTCTTGCCGTTCACGACCACCGAGCCCCGGGTCGGCCGCTCGAGCAGCGCGATCAGCTTCAGCACCGTGCTCTTGCCGGCGCCCGAGCGTCCCGTGAGGAACACCATCTCGCCGTTGTGGATGTTGAAGCTGACGTTGCCGAGCGCCTCGCGCCCGTTCGCATAGCGCTTGAAGACGTGCTCGAAGACGATCATGAGGCGCCCCCGCCGGGCACTGCGCCTGGGCCCTCGACCAGCGCCGCGGCGAAGGCCGCGGCATCGAATTCGCCGAAATCATCGAGGCTCTCGCCGACGCCGATGAAGCGGATGGGGATTGCGAGCTGCTCGGCGATCGCGATCACGATGCCGCCCCTGGCGGTGCCGTCGAGCTTGGTGAGGACGAGTCCCGTCACGCCGACCGCGGCGTGAAACTGCCGCGCCTGGGCGAGCGCGTTCTGGCCCTGGTTGGCATCGAGCACGAGCAGCACCTCGTGCGGGGCGGACGCATCGCTCCTCTGAATGACGCGGCGCACCTTCTTCAGCTCCTCCATCAGGTGCGACTGGCTATGCAGCCTTCCTGCGGTGTCGGCGATCACGACGTCGCAGCCGCGCGCGCGGGCGGCCTCGAGCGCATCGAACACCACCGCGCCCGGGTCCGCTCCCGGGCGCTGCGCGGCGAACTCGGCCCCGGTGCGCTCGGCCCACACCTCGAGCTGCTCGATGGCGGCGGCGCGGAAGGTGTCTGCCGCGGCGAGCAGCACGCTCAGGTTCTCATCGGCGCAGCGTCGCGCGAGCTTGCCGATGGTCGTGGTCTTGCCCGAGCCGTTGACGCCGACCACCAGGATCACGAAGGGCTTGTGCGTGCGGTCGATCGCGAGCGGCTGTGCGACGGGCGCGAGGATCGCTTCGATCGCCTCGCGCAGGGCGCCGGTCAGGGCCGCGGCATCCGCCAGCTCGTTGCGCGCGACACGCAGCCGCAGGCTCTCGAGGATGCGGGCGGTTGCCTCGACGCCCACGTCGGCGCTCAGGAGGCGCGTCTCGAGCTCCTCCAGGATCGCCGCGTCGATGCGGCGGCCGGCGACGAGGTCGCCGAGATCGCGCGTCAGCCAGGAGTCGCCGCGATTGAGGCGCTGGCGCAGGCGCGCGAGGAACCCTGAGCGCCGGGGCGGGTTCGGTGAGTCCTGGGGGGCGCGTGCGGGCATGCGGCCATTGTAGCGAGCGGGTCACGGGCGCACCCGCCCCGACCGCCCTCCGCGCCAGGCCCGCCGGCGTGCGCTACGGCTCGATGACCGGCGGGACGTTGATGACGATCTCGGCACCCTTGGAGAGCGCGAAGCTGATCGCCTCCCCCTGCATCTCCGCGGTCACGAGCGGCACGACGTTGTCGATGATCGAGCCGTGGTCGCCGTTGACGAAGTTCACGTAGGCGCGGAATCCGCCCGCCGGGCCGAGCACCGGCACTGGCGGTGCCGTCGTCGGGGCTTTGATGCGCGTCAGCGTTCCGGCCGCTCCGGCCGGTCCATAAGCCGAGGCGGTGATCAGCAGCTGCGTGTTCGCATTCGGCACGACCTGGTCCGGGCAGCCGAGCGGGGCGGCCGGGCTGCAGCCCCCGGGCGGCGGTGTGCTGCCGACCACCTGCAACAGGTGAATGGGGTGCTGTGCGGTGGCGAGGGCGACGTAGTTCACCGGGTCGTCGGCATCAATCACGGTCTGGTGATCGCGGAAGAACTGGTTGTAGATCGTCGTGCCCGGCGTGATGCCCTTCGCGGCGAGCCCGGCGTTGATCGCGGACTCGAAGCTAGGGGAGGTGGTGAGGATTGTCGAGAGCACGCCGCCCGGATTGGCCAGCGTGCCGGTGCTGACGTCGGCCGGCGTGGCGATCGCGAGGAAGTTGATGCCCAGGATGGCGCCGAGCGAATGTCCGAGGTAGTGAATGCCGGTCGGGCTGATGGTGCCGGCCGCGCCGAGGTTGAGGCTCGGGAGCGTGCGGGCGAAGGTCACGAGATCGATGGCCGCCTCACGCCCCCCGTCGCGCTCGACCAGCGGATTCTGCAGGTTGATGGCGTACGTGCCGGAGGGATCGATCGCCGGCGGATTGATGAGCGCGAGATCGAAGGTGCGCTCGATCGAGCCCGCCGCCGGGAGCCCGAGTCCCGTATAGAGTGGATTGGCCGCGGTCGCGTAGAAGGGATCCATCTGGTTGGTGATGCCGTGCAGCGGAATGTCGATGGCGGCGACCACGAAGCCGGCGTCCGCGAAGGAGTCGGCGACGCCGAACATGTCCTCGCGGTTGCGCTCGAGGCCGTGCTGGAAGATGAGCACCGGCCAGCCCCCGGCGGGCGGGGTGCCACCGCCCGCGGACTTGGCGTTGGGCACGGTGAGCAGCACGGGGATCAGCAGATTCTGTGTCGCCACGGGCAGCGGGTTGTAGCGCGTGACGTTGGTGCTGGTCGGATCGAGCGGGAAGGGCGGCGCCTGCCATTGCTGGGTGAGCGGCGCGGCCTTGCTCAGGTAGTAGGGAATCGTCAGCACGCCGACATAGACGTTGGCGTGCCCGGGGAGCGCGGGATTCACCTGCGCGGTGGTGATCGGAGTCGGGTTCGCCTTGATCGTGGTCGGCTTGGTGACGGCCGACAGGAGCTCGAGCGTGTCGGTCGTGGACTCGGTCGTGAAGCTGAAGGACAGCACGATGTTGGCGGGATTCAGGCTCGGGGCGAGCGCCGGAATCTGCTGGGCGAGCGCCGCCGCGATCGCAAGATGCGCGCCGGTCAGCTGGCAGATGCCATTCAGGGTCGGGTCGGTGATGCTGGGACACTGGGCTCCGCCGGAGGCGAGCGCCGCCTTGATGGTGGCGTAGTCGGTATCGGGCGCGGCCGCGTTGCCCATGGCGTCCATGATGCCGCTGTTGAGGAACACGAGATAACCGGTGCCGGTCTTGCAGTTCGCGCCGAGGAACTGGCCGCCGCTGATGCAGGTGCTCGGCATGAGCGGATGGAGCGGGGTGATCTCGAGGATCGTGGCTCCGACGCCTGCGTCATTGGCGAGCGCCGCCGTGAAGTCGACCCCCATGGTGAGCGGGGCGCCCAGCACGCCGATCGTGGCCTTGGTCGTGTTGTCGGTGACGACCGGCACGATGATGACGGTGGCAGGCGTGAAGGTGGCAGGATTCAACGGGGTGGTGAAGCTCTCGCGGATCACCGCGGTGGTCGAGAAGCCGTCGAGGGCGTTCAGCGACGGCTGGTTCGGCCAGAGCTGGTTCGGCGGCTGGATGTTGAGCGTCCCGTCGGTCGAGCCCGCGAAGTAGAGGTCGGTCGGATAGGGGAGCTGTCCGGTCGCGGGGTTGAACAGCGCGGTGGCGGCGCCTGGCTGTGCCGGGGGCGTCGACCCACCGGGGTTGCCGTTCCCGGCGAAGGTGTCGGTCGGGCTGATGGGATCGTTATGACCCGAGCAGGCGCCAAGCAGCAGCGCACCCGCAAGAATCCCGGCCGCAGTGAGATTTCGCATATCCCTAGAGCTCCTAAACTCTCAAGACCGCTCGGCACCGCACCTTTCGAGGAGCGGCTGACGCTGCGGTCGGTGTTCTTCGTATAGCCGCGAGTTATCTTGCAGACTGCCTCACCGGTCGCGACCCCTCCCGCCGGTGCTGTTCGAGCGCTTCTGGATGAGACAACCTAGAGTACGCTTACGGCGAGAATCGTGGCAAGGTGCGCGCCCTCCCGAAGGTAACGCCGTGGCTTCGAGCCGGAAATCTGTCGCTAGCCGCGGCGCCGCCGTGCCGCGCGGCGCCAAGGCGCGCGTGCTGCGCATCATCGGCGGCAGCTGGCGCGGGCGCAGGCTGCGTTTCCCGGCTGCGGCGCTCATCCGGCCGACCCCGGACCGCGTGCGTGAGACGCTCTTCAACTGGCTCGGTGCGGGGGTCGCCGGAGCCCGCTGCCTCGACCTGTTCGCCGGCAGCGGGGCGCTCGGGCTCGAGGCGTTGTCGCGCGGCGCCGCCCACGTGACCTTTGTCGAGCGCGATCCGGGTGCGGCGCGCGAGCTGCGCGCGCGCCTCGCTGAATGGGGCGCAGCCAACGCCGAGATAGTCCGCGGCGATGCGCTCGCCTTTCTCGCCGGCGCGGCGCAGCCCTTCGATATCGTCTTCCTCGATCCGCCGTTCGCCTCGGGACTGCTCGAGGAGGCGGCGGCACTGCTGGAGCGCAACGGCTGGCTCAGCGCTACGGCGCGCGTTTATGTCGAATGTGCCGCGCGCGCCGGCGTGCCGACCCTGCCGGGCACCTGGCAGGCGCTCAAGGCGAGGCGCGCCGGAGAGGTCGGGTATCATCTCTATGCGCGGGGTCAGGCAGGGGGGCCCGAGGCCTGATGAAGCTCAACGCCGTCTATCCGGGGACATTCGATCCGATCACCAACGGCCACCAGGATCTGGTGCGGCGCGCGGCCCGCATGTTCGAGCGGGTCTATATCGCGATCGCCGCCAACCCCAACAAGACGCCGCTGTTCCCGCTTGCCGAGCGGGTGGATCTGGCGCGGCGCGTACTGCACGACCTGCCGAACGTCGAGGTGCTCGGCTACTCGAACCTCACGGTCGAGTTCGCGCGCGAGCACGGCGTCGGCGTCATCCTGCGCGGGCTGCGGGCGGTATCGGACTTCGAGTTCGAGTTTCAGCTCGCCAACATGACGCGCCATCTCGAGCGCGACATCGAGACGGTGTTTCTCACGCCGCAGGAGCAGTTCACCTTCATCTCCTCGACGCTGGTGCGCGAGGTCGCGCTCCTCGGCGGCGACGTGCGCGAGTTCGTGCACCCGATCGTCGAGGCCGCGCTGAAGAAGAAGCGGCAGCCCTGAGCTTGCGCGCGGCCCGCGCCCGCCCGGGGACGCGCGGCAGGCGCACCCGCTCGGCGGGTGGCGGCAGCTTTCCCGCGCGCTCGAGCTCGAGCGCGCGCCACAGATACCAGGCGGCGGCGCTACGGTAAGGCTTCCAGCGCTCGCCCCAGGCTGCGAGCGCTTTGGGGTGCGGGAGCTTGCGCAGGCCGTAGGCGGCGCGAAAGCCGGCGCGTACGCCGAAGTCATCGACCGGCAGCACGTCGGGCCGGCCGAGGTGGAAGATGAGCAGCATCTCCACCGTCCAGCGGCCGACGCCGCGCACCTCGGTGAGGCGAGCGATGATCGCCGCATCGTCGAGCCGCTCGAGCGTCGCGCGGTCGGGGACCAGCGCGGTGAGCGACTTCTCCGCGAGGTCCCTGAGGGCGGCGATTTTCGCGCGGCTGAAGCCCGCCGCGCGCAGCTGCTCGAGCGGTGCGTCGAGCACCTGGGTGGGCGTCGGAAAGGATCCCTGGCCGCACGAGGCAATGAGGCGCGCGAGGATGGTATTGGCGGCGGTACCGTTCAGCTGCTGATGCGCGATCGCCTGCGCCAGGATCTGGAACGGCTGGCAACCCGCCTCGAGCGCGAGCCGATAGGGTCCGGCGGCGCGGATGACTCCACCCAACACCGGATCTGTCCGGGTGAGGTGTCGCAGAATGTGCCGGCTCATGCGAGCTCCCGTTACTGCTGACAGACCGGGCAATAGTACGTCGAGCGCTGTCCCTGCGTGATCGCCCGCACCGGCGTGCCGCAGCGGCGGCAGGGGCTGCCGGCGCGCTCGTAGACGTACAGTCGCTGCCGGAAGTAGCCGGGCGAGCCGTCGGCGCGCAGGTAATCGCGCAACGTCGTGCCGCCGGCGCGGATCGCCTGCCTGAGCACCGCGCGTACCGCGCGCGTGAGCCGCGCCGCCTCGGCGCGGGTCAGGGAGCGCGCCGGGCGTTGCGGGCGGATGCGGGCGCGGAACAGCGCCTCGCTCGCGTAGATGTTGCCGACCCCGACGACCAGACGGCTGTTCATGAGCAGCTGCTTCACGGCGACGCGCCGCCCGCGGGTGATGCGCCACAGATAGTCGCCGGCGAACGCGCGCCCCAGGGGCTCCGGCGCGAGGGGTGCGAGCAGCCGGTGCTCGAGCGGGTCGCCGCGCACGTAGAGAAGGCTGCCGAAGCGACGCGGGTCGTTGAAGCGCAGCGCGAGACCTGAGTCGAGCACCAGGTCGAAGTGATCGTGCAGGGCGCGCGGGCTGTCCGCCGGGACCACCCGCAGGTTGCCCGACATCCCCAGGTGCACGAGCAGCGTGCCGGAGTCGAGCTCGAGCAGGAGATACTTGGCGCGCCGACCCGCCGCGACGATCTGCCGGCCCGCGACCCTGCCGGGCAGTCCCGCCGCCACCGGCCAGCGCAGCCGCCGCTCGTAGACCTTGAGCGCCCGGATGCGACGCCCGCGCACGTGCGGCGCGAGGCCGCGCCGGGTCGTCTCTACTTCGGGAAGCTCCGGCACGCGCCGTGAGGCGTGCCTGGGATTACTTGATCTTCGACTCTTTGTAGGCGACGTGCTTGCGCGCCACCGGGTCGAACTTGCGGACCTCGAGCTTGTCCGGGTGCAGCCGCTTGTTTTTGGTGGTCACGTAGAAGTGGCCGGTTCCGGCCGAGGACAGCAGCTTGATCTTCTCGCGCATGAGTGTCGCTCCCGCTTAGGCGCCGCTCAGACCTTGAGACCCTGAGCGCGCAGCTCGGCGACGACCTTGTCGACGCCCTTCTTCTCGAGGGTGCGCATGCCGCTGGTCGTCAGGCGCAGCGTTACCCAGCGCTTCTCGGTCTCGAGCCAGAACCGCTGCGTGTGCAGGTTCGGCAGGAAGCGGCGGCGACGCTTGTTGTTGGCGTGCGAGACGCGGTTACCGACGGCCGGCTTCTTGCCGGTGACTTCGCAGACGCGGGACATACATACAACCTTGAGAGAAATCAGATACTTAGGGGCCTCGTCAGGCTCTCCGGCTCGACTCCGGGGCCGGGCTTTATACCAGCCCGGCGGCGGGATCTCAAGGAGGCAATCCGTGCAACCCCTCACTGGCGCCCGCCGCCCCGGGGGCGTAGGGTCCGGCGCTCCACGAGCGGGGGCTCTCCATTCGCTCGCCCCTACAACAACAAACTCTTCGATCCAATAGGAGATCTCCGATGAAACGTGCAACTCATATCGCGTGCGCGGCTGCCGCGCTGCTCGGGCTGAGCTCTCTTTCCACCCTTGCCTACGCCGACGGCCGCGACTGGAGTGACGGCCCGGTCATCAACGTCGCCTCGATCCGCACCGTCGACGGGCACTTCGACGACTACATGCACTGGCTGGCGACCACCTTCAAGAAGACGCAGGAAGCAGCCAAGAAGGCCGGGCTCATCACCGGCTACCGCGTCATCGTAGTCGAGGCGCGCGGACCGAACGATCCGGACGTGCTGCTGGTCACCGAGTACAAGAACTGGGCGGCGCTCGATAATCTCGGCGGCAAGCTCGACAAGATCGGCGCCGAGGTGGAAGGCTCGGTCGATGCGGCGAACAAGTCCGAGGCGGACCGCGCCAAGATCCGCACGGTACTCGGCTCGCGCACCGAGCAGGAGGCGATTCTCAAGTAGGCAGAGCGGCAGACAGGGACGCTGAGGCAGGCCCGCATGCGCGGGCCTGCCACATCTCTCAGGGCTCCCGCTGGTACTTCGGGCTATAGGGTCCGTAGGGGAGGCCCTGGGTCGGCGAGTGGAACAGATTCTGGTTGGCAGTGCGGCTCAGCTGGTGAGCGGGGTGGGTTTGGGAGTTGACCGCCTGTGCCACGAGCGCGCCGAGCACATCGACCAGCAGGCTCCCCGAACCCGACGAGTCCTGCTCGGCGACCCCGTGACCCTCCCACAGCAGCACCTGGGAGTGGGTGTCGACCAGCCTGGCACGGACGCTCACGATCGTCGCGGTGTTGATCAGCTGGTACTTGCTCCCGTACTGCTCGAGCGTCACGAACAGCACCGCGTCGGCGCCGGTGATCTCCCGTACCCGCTCGAGCGGCGCCTGGTGCATCTCGCCCGCGGTGGGCATGCCGTTTTCCTTGAAGAAGGTGTCCACCACCTCCACCGGAAACACGTAGTAGCCGAGCTCGGCGAGCGGCTGCGTGGCGGTGGAGAGCCAGCCGTAAGTCGCACCGAGGTCGGTGCTCTGGTTGAGGGGCGGCAGGACGAGGATGGAATGGGGCGGATGCGCACGAAAATTCGTGTAGTCGTAGGGATGCGGCGCCGCGCAGCCGCCGAGCGTCCCGGCGGCGGCGAGACACAGCAGCACGACGAACGGACGCGCGCTCATTGCCTGCTCGGTTCCGGCCGCTCGAGATTGGCGAGCAACCGGTCCATGAACACGCCGGACTCCGGAAACTCGGCCTTCTCGGTCAGCAGCTCCTGGCGCGCCTGGTCCGTCCTGCCGAGCTGGTAGTAGAGATAGCCGAGATGCGCGTGCCATCCGGGCGGCATGCGCCGGTTGGCGGCCCGGGCCTGCTGGTAGTCCTTCTCCAGCATCTCGACCTGCTGCTCCGGAGGCATCTTGCCGGGCGAGGCGTAGGTGGCGTAGATCAGATCCTCGTAGCTGCCCCAGGTGTAGAGGGTGCGGGGCGTGTTGTTGGCACTGCAGCCCGCGAGCACGGCCGCGGCGAGGACGATGCAGGCAGCGCGGGTCACGGATGCTGTGACCCGGCGGGCGACCAGCTTCCCTGGTCGAGGCCTGCGGCGAGCCGGTCGACGGCCTCGCGGACCGCGAGATCGAGCACCTTGCCGTTGAGCGTCGAGTCGTAGCCGGAATCGCCGCCGAAGCCGATGACCTCGCGGCTGCTCAGCGCGTACTCACCGGCGCCTGACACCGAGTAGATCACCTTCGAGGTGATGACATCGACGACATTCAGCGTGACCTTCGAATAGGCGACCTGCTGCTTGCCGCTGCCGAGGATGCCGAAGAGCTGCACGTCGCCGGTTTCCTTGCGGCCGAACTCCACGACGTCGCCGGTGATGATCACGGCGGCGCCCTGCAGCTTCTGCTGCCGGCCCGAGAGCTGCGCCTCGCGGGCGTTCTCCTCCATGTTGTCCCGCTCGAGCACGTCGAAGCGGCCCGACTCCTCGAGATGGCCGACGAGGATCGTCTTGGCCTGGCCGCCCAGGCGGTCCACGCCATCGGAGAACAGCCCGCGCATGTAGGTCGAGCGGTTGTCGAACTTGCCGACCGCGATGGGAGCGCGCACGCCGCTGTAGGCGATGTGCGCGGCTGCCGGCTTCTCGACGTTGAGCGCCTGGTGGGTCTCGGTCGCACAGCCGCCGAGCGCGAGCGTGGCGAAGCCAAGTGCTGCGAGGCCGCACAGTGGACCATGGATCGTGCCGGACATATGTCAGCTCCTGAAGAGCGCCGCGACGGCGCCGGTATTCGGGCACACCGTAGCCGCGGGGCCGGCCGCAAGTAAACATACAGATCGCTTACAGCAGACCGTGCTCGGCAAACGAGTAGCACAGGCCGTCGCCGATGATGAAATGATCGAGCACGCGCACGTCGAGCAGCGCCAGCGCCTCCTTCAGGCGCCGGGTGATGAGCTCGTCCGCCTGGCTGGGCTCGAGCACACCGGAGGGGTGGTTGTGCGCCAGGATCAGCGCGGCCGCGTTGTGCAGCAGCGTCTGGCGCAGCACTTCGCGTGGATGGACGCCGGCGCGGTCGATGGTGCCGCGGAACAGCTCCTCGAAAGCGATCAGCCGGTGGCGGTTGTCGAGGTAGAGGCAGCAGAACACCTCGTAGGGGCGGTCGCGCAGCTGCGCGAGCAGGAAGCTGCGGGTCGCCTCCGGTCCTGCGAGCGCCGGACCGATGCGCAGCGCTTCGCGGAAGTGCCGCCGGGCGAGCTCGAGCGCGGCGTTCAAGGTGGCGTAGCGCGCCGGTCCGATGCCGCGCTCGCGCGTCAGCCGCTCGCGGTCGGCGTTGAGCAGCACGCGCAGCGAGCCGAACCCGCTGATCAGCGTTCGCGCCAGCTCCAGCGCCGAGCGGCCGCGCACCCCGGAGCCGAGCAGCACCGCGAGCAGCTCAGCATCCGAGAGCGCGTGCGCGCCGCGCTCGAGCAGCTTCTCGCGCGGCCGCTCGCCGTCGGGCCAGTGGCGGATCGCCATGACGTTTGGTTCTAAGGCAAGAGGAGCGCAGTCTAAGGAGCGCGTGGCGCGGCCCGCGAGTGGCCAAAAAGGACCTGAGCGGCGTGATTCGCGCGGAATGCGGCACCGTTTGCGCGCCGCCGGCGCTGCGGTGAGATAATCAGCTGCAGGGGTTCACTCTCATGCAAGGTAAGCGCGTCCTTCTCGGCATCACCGGCGGCATCGCCGCCTACAAGAGCCCGGATCTGGTGCGGCGGCTGCGCGAGCGGGGCGCCGAGGTCCAGGTGGTCATGACGGCCGCGGCGGCCAGGTTCGTCACGGCCACGACCTTCCAGGCGGTGTCGGGGCGCAGCGTGCGCACCGACCTGTGGGATGCGGCGGCGGAAGCGGCCATGGGCCACATCGAGCTGGCACGCTGGGCCGATGCAGTGCTGATCGCACCGGCGAGCGCCGATTTCCTCGCCAGGCTTGCGAGCGGGCGTGCCGACGATCTGCTCGCGACGCTGTGCCTCGCGACCGAGGCGCCGATCGCGGTGGCACCGGCGATGAATCACCTCATGTGGGCGAACGCCGCCACACGCGCCAACGTCGCGCAGCTCGTGGCGCGCGGGGTACTGGTGCTCGGCCCCGCCACCGGCGACCAGGCCTGCGGCGAGACGGGCGAGGGGCGCATGCTCGAGCCGCTCGAGCTCGCCGAGCAGCTCGCGGCGCTGCTGGCGGCGGGCGGCGAGCTCGCGGGCCGGCGCGTGCTGATCACCGCGGGCCCGACCCGCGAGCGCCTCGACCCGGTGCGCTTCGTGAGCAACCGCAGCTCCGGCAAGATGGGCTTCGCCGTGGCGCAGGCGGCCCGCGCCGCGGGCGCCGAGGTCATCCTGGTGAGCGGCCCGGTGAGCCTGCCGACCCCGCCGGGGGTGACCCGCATCGATGTCGAGAGCGCCGCCGACATGCTCGCCGCCGTGCTGCGCGAGCTCCCCGGCACCGACGTCTTCGTCTCCACCGCGGCGGTCGCCGACTACCGGCCGGTGCGCGCCGCGAGCCAGAAGATCAAGAAGAGCAGCGATACGCTCGAGTTGTCGCTCGAGCGCACGCCGGACGTGCTCGCCACGGTGGCAGCGCGCTCCGAGCGGCCCTTCGTGGTGGGTTTCGCCGCCGAGACCGAGTCGGTCGAGCAGAACGCCCGCACCAAGCTGATGAAGAAGAATCTCGACATGATCGCGGCCAACGAGGTCGGCGACGACAAGGCCTTCGACAGCGACGAGAACCAGCTCATCGTGCTCGCGCGCGGCGCCCGCTACGAGCTCGGCCGGGCCGGCAAGCTGGCGCTGGCCCGCGGCCTGGTCAGCCTCATCGCCCGCGAGCTCGCCGCCCGTGCCGGCCGCGCGCAGCGCGGCACCGGAGTTGCCTGAAGCACGCATGAGCGCCGCGGGCCGCCGTGCGCTCAAGGTGCGCATTCTCGATGCGCGTATCGGCGGCGAATTTCCGTTGCCCGCGTACGCGACCGAAGGGTCGGCGGGCCTCGATCTGCGGGCTCTGCTCGCAGCACCCCTCATCCTCGAGCCCGGCAGGGCGGAGCTCATCCCGACGGGCCTCGCGATCCACCTGGACGATCCCTCGCTCGCGGCCGTCATCCTGCCGCGCTCGGGCCTCGGCCACCGTCACGGCATCGTGCTCGGCAATCTCGTGGGACTCATCGACTCCGACTACCAGGGCCAGCTCATGGTGTCGTGCTGGAATCGCGGCGCGCAAGCCTACAGCGTGAGTCCCGGGGAGCGGATCGCGCAGCTGGTGGTGGTGCCGGTGGTGCAGGTCGCGCTCGAGATCGTCGAGGATTTCGCGGCTTCGGCGCGCGGCGCCGGCGGCTTCGGACACTCGGGCCGCGGCTGAAGCGGCCGCGCGCCGCGACTTCAGTCGGTCGAGTGCAGGGTGTGCAGCTCGCGATAGCGGTCGATGTCCGCCTGGAACTGGACGCGCAGCTTGGCCTCTTCCTCGGCCTGGCTGGCGAGGGCGCCAGTCTGCGTGTGCATCTCGTTGAGCGTGTGCACCAGGTCTTCCGCCAGATCGTCGGGCAGGCGGCGCGCGCCCGCGCCGGCACTGTAGGGGCGATAGGTCACAGCCCGCGACTGCAGCGTACCGAGACGTGCCCGCAGACTCTCGATGTACTGCTGCGAAGCGGCGCGCTGCGTCTTCAACTGCTCGAGCCGCGCGTCGCGCAGCGCCTCGATGTCCTTTACTGAAGTGTAGGTAGTGACCAGAAAGGTGTCGTGCTGCTTCTGCTTGATCACCGCCTCACGGTCGCGGGCCTCGGCGGCGGCCTGCTCGGGGCTTTTCTTCGCGTCAAAGTGCTTGACCGGCACGCCCTGCGCATTCATGAGCTCCCGGTCCTTACCCGCGTACTCAG